>OGIE01000379.1_pt1 | contig 66953 bp, 49 predicted proteins | sample 1571581 | NCBI WGS metagenome assembly OGIE01 (sample SAMEA2582021, study PRJEB24529) | metagenome | biome: Human gut stool | place: China | collected 2011 | reverse complement strand
GCAGTTCCCGGAACAGATTTCATGCCGTTACAGGTAGAGTACAAAGAGAAATTCTCCGCATTCGGACGTTTCCCCGGCGGTTTCACCAAGCGTGAAGGACGTGCTTCGGACTACGAAATCCTCACCTGCCGCCTCGTGGACCGTGCTCTCCGCCCCCTATTCCCCGATAATTACCACGCAGAGGTATATGTAAATATCATCCTCTATTCTGCCGATGGCGTTGATATGCCGGACGCATTGGCAGGGCTTGCCGCTTCTGCCGCTCTTGCAGTTTCAGATATTCCCTTCAACGGACCGATCTCCGAAGTACGTGTAGCACGCATCGACGGACAATTCGTTATCAACCCGACTTTCGATCAACTGGAAAAAGCTGACATGGACCTTATGGTTGGTGCCACTTATGAAAACATCATGATGGTGGAAGGTGAAATGAATGAAGTATCCGAACAGGACTTGCTGAACGCCATGAAGGCCGCTCACGAAGCTATCAAAGTGCAGTGTCAGGCACAAAAAGAATTGGCTGAAGCAGTTGGTTCTACCGTAAAACGCGAATATTGCCACGAAGTAAACGACGAAGAATTGCGCAAAGCAGTTCGCGAAGCTTGCTACGACAAGGCTTATGCCATCGCAGCTTCCGGCAACAACAACAAGCACCAGCGCATGGAGGCTTTCGATGCTATCCGCGAAGAATTCAAAGCACAGTTCAGCGAAGAAGAATTGGCTGAAAAAGCTGCTTTAATCGACCGCTACTATCACGATGTAGAAAAAGAAGCTATGCGTCGCAGCATTCTGGACGAAGGCAAGCGCCTCGACGGACGTAAGACTAACGAAATCCGCCCCATCTGGAGTGAAATCAGCTACCTGCCCGGACCTCATGGTTCTGCTGTCTTCACCCGCGGTGAAACCCAATCTCTGTCTACCGTAACACTCGGTACCAAATTGGATGAAAAGATTATCGACGATGTACTGGAACATGGCAAGGTACGCTTCTTACTGCACTATAACTTCCCTCCGTTCTCTACTGGAGAAGCCAAAGCACAACGTGGTGTAGGCCGTCGTGAAATCGGTCACGGTCACTTGGCATGGCGTGCGCTGAAAGGCCAGATTCCTGCTGACTATCCGTACGTAGTACGCGTAGTATCCGATATTCTCGAATCTAACGGTTCTTCTTCTATGGCTACCGTTTGTGCCGGAACTCTGGCATTGATGGATGCAGGTGTGAAGATCAAGGAGCCGGTATCAGGTATCGCTATGGGATTGATCAAGAATGCAGGTGAAGAGAAATATGCCGTATTGTCCGACATCCTCGGTGACGAAGACCACTTGGGCGATATGGACTTCAAAGTAACAGGTACAAAGAACGGTATCACTGCTACCCAGATGGACATCAAGGTAGACGGCCTTTCATATGAAATCCTGGAACGCGCTTTGAACCAGGCCAAAGAAGGACGCATGCACATCCTCGGCAAGATTCTGGAAACCATCCAGGAACCTCGCGAAGAACTGAAACCTCATGCTCCACGCATCGAAACGATGACTATTCCTAAAGAATTTATCGGCGCCGTAATCGGCCCCGGCGGAAAGATCATCCAAGGTATGCAAGAAGAAACCGGTGCTACCATCACTATCGAAGAGGTGGACAACATCGGAAGAATCGAAATCTCCGGAACCAACAAGAAGAGCATTGACGACGCTATGCGCTTGATTAAGGGTATCGTTGCCGTACCGGAAGTTGGCGAAGTATACAAAGGCAAAGTACGCTCAGTGATGCCTTACGGTGCTTTTGTTGAATTCCTGCCGGGTAAAGACGGTTTGCTGCACATTTCTGAAATCGACTGGAAACGTCTGGAAACTGTAGAAGAAGCCGGTATCAAAGAAGGTGACGAAATTGAAGTGAAATTGCTCGATGTAGATCCGAAGACCGGTAAATTCAAGCTTTCACGCAAGGTATTGTTGCCAAGACCAGAAAGACAAGAAAGACCGGAAAAGAAATAAGATTTTCCTTATTCCTTATTATATTAAGCCCGACGGAAACCCGCCGGGCTTTCTTTTTGTAAAAAAAGATAAGACTAAATCCGAAAAACTCTTTCATAATTTTGCGTATTCCGAAAAGATTATGTTACTTTACCCTACAAACCTTAAATAAAAGAGAAAACATTTAAGAATGCTTGCCTCCGAGAACCTACATACTATGGATTTATTTTCTCGTTTCTTTCGTGAGAATCAGGAAAAGTTCCTCGCATTTGCCTATTCCTATATCAGAAGTTGGGCGGAAGCGGAGGATATTCTTATGGAATCCATGATTTCTCTGTGGGAATGCCGCGAACGCTGGGAAGAAGATAAAAGCCTGCATCCCTTGCTCCTTACCATCATCAAAAACAAAGCCCTTAATTATCTGGAACGTGAGCAGACACGCTTGCGCATCGAAGAAGATTTGAATTCACACCGTCAGCGCGAACTGAATTTCCGTATCGCAACCTTAAAGGATTGCGAACCCGACAAAATTTTCAGCACAGAGATACAGCACATTGTGAACAAAGCATTGGAGAAAATGCCGTCACAAAGCCGGGAGATATTCATGCTCAGCCGCTACAGCAACCTGCCGAACAAGAGAATTGCCGAACAACTGAATGTCTCCCTCAAAACTGTAGAATTTCATATCACCAAGGCATTGCGCATCCTGCGCGTTGAATTGAAGGATTATCTGGCCTCCATCCTCCTCTGACAAAACCTATTTTTTTTCTTTGCAAATATAAATAAAAGACATATGTTTGTATTAATGCAGTACCTTGACACATTGCAGATAAAACAATTTCTTCCATAACCGAAAAATAGAACAAAAAGACCCGGTTCATATCTGGTCCGCACACTCTTTGTACCCTCCTCGTATCCGCTTCGCTCTTTTTATTCCTCTATAGAAGCGAAGGGAACACGAACTTAATGTAAACCGGAAGAGTTTCCGACCAAAACCCAAGTTAAAATTCAGGGCATATCCGAGTGATAAAGTCGCAATAAATCCTCCTTTTCTCTCCTTTTCAAAGAAAAAACAAAAAAAGTTTCATTTTTCGTTAGGGTAGTGGCGAGCTCACCTGTATTAATTACAGAAGGAGAGGAAAAACCTCTCTTAGCCAACGAACAATTTGAGTACGTATGAACCAAGAATTATTATATAAGTATTTTAAAGGAGCTGCAACCATTGAAGAAGAAAAGCGCATCCTCGATTGGGTGGAAGCCTCGGAAGAAAATCGGGAGGCTTTCTTGAAAGAACGTATGATGTTCGACGTCGCCCTGTTCTCCAATCGGCAGGATGCAAAGAAAAAGACAGTACACCTGACTCCGATACTCAAATGGGGAATGCGTGCAGCAGCCGTTATCATGATAGGAGTATGCGGCTACTTCATGACGAACGATTATTTATATAACAAATTAGCCCAACCGCAAACCGTCACCGTCCCTGCCGGACAGCGCGCACAAATCACCCTTGCCGACGGCACACGTGTATGGTTGAACGCACAATCCACATTGACTTATACCTCCAACTTCGGACGCGATGAAAGAAATGTGGAACTGGATGGCGAAGCTTACTTTGAAGTAGCCAAAAATAAAGATATTCCGTTCTACATACATACAGAAATGAATAATGTGAGAGTAGTCGGCACCTGTTTCAACGTCTGTGCCTACAAAGGGAGCAAAGAATTTGAAACAACTCTCGTAGAAGGTATCGTAGACATCTACCCTGCCAATAACAACAAAGTAATCACCCGCTTGCAGAAAGATGAATTCTTTGCAAACTACGACGGGAAGTACAAGAAGACCATACTCCCCTCCTATGAGTATCTACGCTGGAAAGAAGGATTATATTGCTTTGACGATGTGCCTTTCAGCGGCATACTTGACAAGCTTGAGAAATATTACAATGTGAAAATCACAGTGGCAGATCCCGAGTTGCTGAATTATGACAGTTGCACCGGGAAGTTCCGCGAACAAGATGGGATAGAACATATTCTGCGTACAATTTCAAAAGACCATCCTTTTGAGTTCAGTATCAACGAAGAAAAAGACTCCATTACCATCTACAAAAAGTAATTTGATATCAAAAATAAAACCTTAAAATTTAGTACTAACCTCTTAAACTGAAAAGCATTATGAAATAAAAGAAACAGTCAACTAATCCCCCCTACAAAAAAGATCGGAAAGTACCCCCATACTTTCCGATCCGAAACAGTCAAAAATCGACCTTAATCAATTTATTAACTTAACACATTACAAAGATATGAGAAAAATTTCTTTGAATGGGCTTTTTTGCCCAAAAAGTTTAGTATTTAAGCAAATATTACGAACTATGAAGATCACACTATTCCTTCTCTTGTTTGTAACGTTCCAAGCGTACAGTAGTAGTAGCTACTCTCAGAATGCTAAAATCAGCATCCCCCGCTCTGAGTTGCGAGTAAGCGAAATCCTCGATAAAATCGAGGCTCAGACTGAGTATTTGTTTGTCTACAATAAGAAGAGTGTAGACGTGCGCCGCACCGTAAATGTAGATGCAGACAACCAGCCAGTGTCCGAAGTTTTGGACGAAATATTCAATGGTACGGACATCAGATATGTAATGGAAGGCAAGAACATCGTGCTGACCAAACAAAATGAAACTGCAACCGAAGCCATCACCGCCGTACAGCAGGAAAACAAACCCGTAAAAGGTGTTGTGACCGACATGCAAGGTGAACCGATTATCGGTGCCAATGTGGTAGAGAAAGGTACTACAAACGGTGTTATCACCAATATTGATGGTGAATTTACACTGAATGTACCCGCCGACGCCACACTGGTTATCAGCTATATCGGATACCAACCGATAAGCGTTGCCCTGAATGGTCAGACTACTATCAACGTGCAGATGCAGGAAGAAGCACTGTCACTGGAAACGGTAGTAGTAACCGCCATGGGTATCAAGAAAAAAGCCGCTTCACTGACTTACTCTACCCAGCAAGTGGGTGGCGACGAACTGACACGCGCCAAAGACCCGAATATGATTAATGCATTGGCCGGAAAAACCGCTGGTGTATCCATTACACGCAACTCTTCCGGTTTAGGTGGTTCTGCCAAGGTTTCTATCCGTGGTATTCGTTCTGCCAATGCCGACGGTAATAACCAGCCATTATATGTCATTGACGGGGTGCCTATGCTGAATAATACATCAGAACAAGCCTTTTCCGCCATGGGTGGCAATAATGATACCGGTAACCGCGACTCCGGTGACGGTATCTCCAACCTCAACCCGGACGACATTGAAAGCATGAGCATCCTGAAAGGTGCTTCCGCCGCCGCTCTTTACGGTTCGCAAGCCGCCAATGGCGTAATCCTTATCACTACCAAGAAAGGAAAAGCCGGCATGCAACGCATCACCTTCTCTTCCAACCTCACTGTTGACCATGCCATCAGCCTGCCCGAATTCCAAAACAGATATGGCGCCAGTGGCGAAACCAGTTGGGGTGATGAAAACGCAAGTATGAAAGCTTATGACAATGTGGGCGACTATTTCAGTAACGGAGTAACTGCCACAAACTCTTTGTCCATCACAGCAGGAAAAGAGAAGATGCAAACTTACTTCTCTTATGCCAACACCACTGCCAGTGGCATTGTTGATGTAAACAAACTTCAGAAGCACAACATCACTTTCCGCGAAACAGCCTCCCTCTTCAACGAACGCTTGACACTGGATGCCAACGTGAACCTGATGACCCAAAAAATAAAGAACCGCCCTACTTCCGGTGGTTACTATATGAATCCATTGGTAGGTCTATATTCCTTCCCACGTGGCGAAGACATGAGTGTTTACCGCGACAACAACGGCTTCGAAAAATATGATGACAACAGAGCTATGCCCTTACAGAACTGGTATACAGACATCAGTGGTTTCACTCAGAACCCTTATTGGCTAAACAACAGAGTTACCAGCAACGACAAACGCTTCCGCACAATGGCTTCATTGAGCGCCAACCTGAAGGTAAACGACTGGTTCACCATCCAGGCACGCGGCAATGTAGATTATATCAACGATAATTACGACCAGAAGATGTACGCCGGCACAGCAGCCGATGTGGCTCATGAAAACGGACGTTACATCAAGCTGAACCGTCAGGAATTCATGATGTACGGCGATGTAATGGCAATGTTCAACAAAACCTGGAACGACTGGTCACTGAATGCAGCCCTTGGTAGCAGCATCAACACTACGAAAGTGAACTCACTAAGCCTCGATTCCGGAAAATCCGGCTTGTACAAAGCAAACGTATTTACAGTTGCCAATATGAATTTGGGCGGCGCCGGCACTTCTTTCATCGACGAACTGAACGACCAAAGACGCACCATCCAATCCCTCTTTGCAACAGCACAAATCGGTTGGAAAGAAAGTCTTTATTTAGACCTGACCGCCCGTAACGACTGGTCGTCTACACTGGCCAACACGAAAAGCGAAGGTTCCGGTTTCTTCTACCCCTCAGTAGGTGTATCTTGGATTTTGAACCAGACACTTAACCTCCCGTCATGGATCAGCTTCGGTAAAGTCCGTGCATCTTGGGCACAAGTAGGTAACGACCTTCCCATCGGCATCACCAGCCCGGCACAAACTATTACAGCCGGTGGCGTAGTCAATCCCATCGACTATTACTTTGCCGAAGACCTGAAACCGGAAATCAGTACCTCTATCGAATTTGGTACCGAATGGAGATTCTTCAACAGTCGTTTGGATTTTGACTTCACGTTCTATCGCACCGATACCAAAAACCAGTTGATCCGGGTGAACACTCCTGCCGAAAAGCGCCGTTTCCGTTGGATTAATGCAGGTAAGATTCGCAACACCGGTATTGAAATCACCGTAGGAGCCACTCCGCTGATGAACGACAATTTCCGTTGGAAAACTCAGTTCAACTTTGCTACCAATAAGAATGAGATTGTATCTTTGGGTGGAACCCCCAGCTTCCAGTATGCTTCCGGCAACGTAAGTATGCCTTATAAGATGATGGTTGTAGAAGGTGGTTCATTGGGCGACATCTACGGTAACGTATTTGTACGTGATGAAAGCGGCAAGATTCTTTTGGAACCGGCAACAGATAAAGATGGCAATGAGAACAAAAAAGCCGGCCTGCCGCAGGTAACCACTGATAAGGCTGCCAAGATTGGTAACTTCAATCCCGACTGGACTCTTGGCTGGAGCAATACTCTGACTTACAAAGGTTTCTCACTTTACTTTCTGATTGATACCCGCATGGGCGGAGACGTGATTTCACTGACGCAAGCCGGTCTGGATTATGCAGGTGTAAGCAAAGTAACCGGTGATGCACGCGCAGCAAAGCGCTATATGCTGGAAGGACAGGAAATCAAGAACGTAAAAGGTTTCTATCAAATGGTAGGTGACCGCGGTAACGGTACCACGGAATTCTATAGATACGATGGAACTAACATCCGCTTGCGCGAGTTGTCATTAGGCTACTCCTTCCCACAACAGATGCTCGAAAAAACAGGATTCATCAAAGGTGTAGACCTCTCACTGGTGGCCCGCAATCTGTTCTTCATCTACAAAGATGCCCCGTTCGACCCGGATGCAACGATGTCCGTAGGTAATGATAACCAAGGTTTGGATACCTATGGTATGCCTTCAACAAGAAACATTGGATTCAATATTAAACTCACTTTCTAATACCTGAACGATATGAATAAGATAAAATATACAGCCGTACTACTCTTGGGTGGACTTTTAAGTCTTTCATCCTGCACCGATAATTTTGCAGAATTCAACGATACAAAAGGAGCTTATACAGACGATTTGCAGAAATATGACAACCAGACCAACCTGGTGCCTTTCTCTACCATCCAAAAAGGTATCATCTACCAGACGGGTGTAGAAGGAACCGACTGGCAATATCAAGTGATACAAAACCTGGTAGCCGATATGTATGGCGGATTCTTCCACGACATGAATGGTGCGTTCAATCAGAATAACTCTACTTACAGCCTGAACAATGGTTGGACAAGCGCCATGTGGACCTATTCCTATGGTAACGTTATGCCTTCCATCGCTGATTCCGAAGAGTTGAATACAGCCGAAGACTGGCCCTTGTATCACGCTCTTACCAAAGTGTTGAAAGTAGCTCTCCTACATCGTGTAAGCGACTATTATGGCCCTATCCTTTATGACGGTTTCGGCACTGCCGCACAAACTCCCCAGTCCCAGCAGGAAGTTTACAAACGTTTCTTCGAAGACTTGGCAACAGCTATCAATATTCTGAAGGATTATAAAGGCGGCGTATCTTTTGAAAGCGCTGACTTCATGATGCCGGAAGGCAAACGCACGCCTGCACAATGGTTGAAGTTTGCCAACTCTCTCCGCTTGCGTCTGGCTATGCGTGTATCCAATGTGGCCCCCACCTTAGCCAAAGAACAAGTTCAGGCCGCATTAGACGCACAGAATGGCGGTGTATTGGAAACATCTAATGAAACAGTAGGCCAATATGGAATCCGCAACCCGCTGGGTGGTGTTTCCGGTTGGGGCGAAGTATTTATGAACGCCAGTCTGGAGTCTTTCCTGAAAGGATATAACGACCCGCGTTTGAAGTCCTACTTTAATGCCGCGCAAGATGGTAGAGACAATGATGGCAACATCACGCAGACCGTGGCCGGCGTGAAACAACTGACCAGTATCGAAGGCAAATTTAAAGGTGTACGCCAGGGAACAGGCGTAGGAGACAACCGCTACTCCACCCACTCACGAACCACCATCACCACCAGCAGCAAGATTATAGTAATGGCTGCTGCCGAGATATGGTTCCTCCGCGCAGAAGCCGCCTTAAGAGGCTATACCTCTGAAGACGTGGAGAGTTGCTACAAACAAGGCGTCACTACTTCCTTTGCACAATGGGATGCCAGTGGTGTAAGCGAATATCTGGAAAGTGAAAACACCCCGGCTGATTATGTAGATACATTCGATAAGAACTTTGACGCCAAAGCAACTACCAGCATCACTCCGAAATGGGATAATGCTGCCGATAATGAAACAAAACTGGAAAGAATCATCACCCAAAAGTGGCTGGCTATCTACCCCGAAGGTTGCGAAGCTTGGGCAGAACAACGCCGTACTGGCTATCCGAAACTCTTCAAAGTAGTAGTAAATAACAGTAGTAACACCATCAGTACAGATGACATGATTCGCCGTGTATTCTTTAACCAGGACTATATCACGAGCAACAAGCCGTTGTATGATGCATTGGTTAGCAAGTTAGGCGGTCAAGATACCGGCGGTACCCGTCTTTGGTGGGACACAGGAAAGAACAATTTTTAAAATAAAACCAAGGTATAGAATTTTGATTAGTGGTGTTTTCTCCGTATTAGTTACGAGGGAAAGAAGATTGGAAGGAGTAAAGTCATTTGGGGGGCTTTACTCCTTTTTTATCAGCGTATTACATTTACCAACCATTTACCGCAGAATGTAAAAGCATTTACCACCGTATGTAACGACCTTTACCACCTATTGTAACGCTCTTTACCTCGGCATGTAACAACCTTTACCTCGGCATGTAAATGAGGTTACCATTTGGGGTAAACAAAATCTTCATGGAATACAACAATCGTCGGGCTTATATCCCTTTAGTTATTACTTATAAACCTGTATCGGCAACTCCCCCCGCAACGCTCCCAAAACATTCACCGCAAGTGCCTCCAATTCATCTTCCCCGGGATATACATGCACCGGAGCAAGGAAAGAAACCCGTTCCTTCAAACGAGAAATGACATAATCAGAATGAGCAATCCCCCCCGTCAGCAGAATTGCATCTACTTTGCCGTAAAGCACAACAGCAGCGGCACCCACACTTTTGGCAACCTGATAAATCATAGCATTCAGTACCAGTTCCGCTTTCTTATCTCCAGCTTCTATGGATTTGATAATGGCAGGTATATCAGTAGTGCCCAGATGTGCCGCCAAACCAGCATGACCGGAAATACGTTTCTTCAATTCATCTTTTCTGAAACGATGGGAATAACAAAGGTCAATCAACGGACCGGCAGGCAACGTCCCCGCCCGCTCAGGAGAAAAAGGACCTTCCCCGTCGAGGGCATTGTTCACGTCGATGGCACGCCCGTGGTTATGGGTACCGACGGAGATGCCACCCCCCAAATGACAGATTATCAAGTTCAAGTCTTCGTAGCGGACCGGATGATCGGGAGAAGCAGCCGTCAGTTCGGCAGCATAACGGCGGGCAATGGCTCGCTGGTTCAGCGCATGCCAAATGGTGATGCGCGGCATCAGGGGAGAACCTGTGATGCGGGCTATCTCATCTAATTCATCCACTACACCGGGATCGGCAATGAAAGCACGGCAACCGGGAAGCAATGCCGCCAGTTCGGCAGCAATGAGACACCCCAAGTTACAGGCATGACTGCGCATGGCATGGGCAATGTCGTCCAGCATGGCATCATTCACCTCGTATACTCCGCCCGGAATGGGTTTCAACAATCCTCCACGCCCCACAATGGCATCAAATTCAAAAGGAATGCCATTCTCCTTCAGGGCTTCTATCACCAGATTCTTGCGAAACTCAAACTGATCGATAACACGCGGAAAGTGCGAAAGCTCCTCTACCGAATGACGGATGTTACGCACCAGAAGCGGAGTAGTGTCTTCATATACCGCAATCTTCGTTGAAGTAGAACCGGGATTGATAGCGAGGATTTTCATAGTTGGAGGGTTTTGAAATTAAAGTTGTTCTTTACACGTCAGGCATGCCATAGCAATACTGTAATACTTAGACAAACCGGAATCGCTGCGCGAAGGCAGCACCACCGGACAAACAGGACCTTGCAACAAGCCTGCCATATCAGCATGAGCAAACAGGGAAACAGCCTTATAAAAAGCATTGGCCGATTCTATATTAGGGAATATCAGCACGTCCGCTTCTCCATTGATGGGAGATGCAATGCCCTTAATGTCACCACTTGTTTTCTCGCAGGAAGTCTTCACATCCAACGGACCGTCAATTATCACATCTCCGAACTCTCCGGCCTCCGCCAACTCCACAATATTGACATAATCTAACGAATGAGGGAATTTGGCGCTTACCTTCTCCGTGCAGTGGATAAGCGAAATGCGGGGTTGTCCGATACCGAAATGGCGACAGGTATGTATGGCATACCAAATCATTTCTATGCGTTGCTGCAAAGTGGGACGCGGAATAACGGCGGCATCCGAGAAGAACAGCAGCTTATCATACGTAGGAATCTGCATCACAGCCAGGTGGGTGAGTATTTTGCCTTTGGGCAACAAACCTTTTTCCTTGTCGAGAATAGCACGCAAGAGGTTATCGGTATTGATAATCCCCTTCATCAGAATGTCTGCCCCACCCTCACGGACAATGCGGACAGCTTCGCGCGCCGCCTCATCAGAATCTTCGATATGCACAGTCTTGACATATTGAGGATATTTCTTCAATGTGGGATATTTTTCCAGAATGGCAGAGTCGCCAATCATTAGGAATTCGGCAATCCCCTCTTCCAAAGAGCGAGCAATGGCGTATTCCGTATTGGGATCATTGGCACAGACTACTGCAATACGTTTCCTCTTGTTCAAGGATTTCAAGTGCGAGGTCAGTTGATCAAAACTTCGAATAGGTTCCATAACGTTAGATTTTTAGCAAATATCAGAAAAAATGTCGAGAAATACAGCATGATACACCCGAAAATTTCAGACGACATATATCAATTTGACATTACCGACCACTTTTTCCGACTTACCAGCTCTCTCTTATTTAACATCTCTTGTGTGCGTTTTGCTTAATCTGATGTCAGAATTGAGTTATTTTGTGTACTTTTGTCCCCATACACAACATGTAGAATTATGAGCAGCCTTATTTTTCCGCCATACGTACAAAAAGGTGATCGCGTCATCATCCTTTCTCCTTCCAGTAAAATAGACAAGTCTTTCTTGAAAGGAGCTAAAAAGCGTTTAAAGTCCTGGGGACTGGACGCCGTGATGGCGAAACATGCCGGAAGTTCAAACGGAACTTATGCAGGCAGTATCAGGCAGCGTGTGGAGGACTTACAGGATGCTCTGGACGATGATAAAGCGAAAGTTATTTTGTGTAGCCGTGGCGGATATGGAGCAGTACACTTATTAGGAAAGCTGGATTTTACGCGTTTTCGTGAACATCCCAAATGGTTAATTGGTTTCAGCGATATCACCGCATTGCACAACGTGCTTCAACAGAGTGGTTTCGCCTCTCTTCATGCCCCGATGGCCCGCCACTTGACGGTGGAAGCCGAAGACGACTTCTGTACATCGGCACTTAAGGATATCCTGTTCGGACATTTCAATTCTGAGACGGCGGAAGCAGTACTAACTTCAGAAAACAGTTTCAGTTACATCTGTCCGGGACATAAGCTGAACCACAAAGGGGTTGGCAACGGCATTCTGCGAGGTGGCAATCTATCCGTGTTTTATGGGTTGCGAGGCACACCGTATGATATTCCCGCAGAAGGAACAATTCTTTTTATAGAAGATGTAGGCGAACGTCCGCACGCGGTGGAGCGTATGATTTATAATCTGAAACTGGGCGGTGTATTAGAAAAGCTCTCCGGTCTCATCATCGGACAGTTCACAGAATATGAAGAAACCAAATCTCTGGGCAAGGAGTTATACGGAGCTATTGCCGACCTGGTGAAAGAATACGATTATCCTGTCTGCTTTAACTTCCCGGTGGGGCACGTTACGATGAATCTGCCCATGATAAACGGGGCGGCAGTAACCCTGGAAACCGGAAAAAAAGAAGTGAAACTAAGTTTTAATTTAGATAAAGAATGAAACGGAATTATACTCTCATCCCTTTATGCCTGGTATTGCTTGCATTCATAGCATGCAGCAACAATACCAAGAAGGCAAGCGACGACACTGAAGCAACAACTAAAAACGCCGTCAATGTTCCACAGTTCAATGCAGACAGTGCTTACCAGTATGTGAAAGCACAGGTTGACTTCGGTCCACGCGTTCCCAATACGAAAGCACATGTGGATTGTGGCAATTATCTGGCAAATAAACTGACTGAATTTGGTGCAAAGGTTACTAACCAATATGTAGACTTACCTGCCTATACCGGTACATTACTAAAAGCCCGGAATATTATCGGCTCCTACAAACCGGATACGAAAAAACGTATCGTCCTTTTTTCGCATTGGGACAGCCGTCCGTGGGCAGATGCTGACCCGGACGCTAAAAAGCATTATACTCCTATTTTAGGTGCCAATGACGGTGCCAGCGGTGTAGGAGTATTATTGGAAATAGCACGTCATTTGCAGAAACAGTTGCCGGAAATGGGTATCGATATTGTTTTTGTAGATGCCGAAGATTATGGAACGCATCAGGCTTACAACGGCCCGCATAAAGAGGAATACTGGGGACTCGGTTCACAGTATTGGGCACGTAATCCGCATGTGCAGGGATATAATGCACGCTTTGGTATACTGCTGGACATGGTAGGGGGCAAGAATGCAGAATTCCGTTATGAAGGTTTGTCTCATGAAGTAGCTCCCAATGTCAATGAGAAAGTCTGGAAAACAGCCAATGCTTTAGGTTTTGGACGCCATTTTGTACAGAAAAAAGGCGGTTTCGTGACCGATGACCATACGTTCATCAACAAGTACGCCAAAATTCCAACCATTGATATCGTTCCTTATTATCCAGAAGGTGATTTCTTTGAGCACTGGCATACTGTGAAAGATGATATGGATGCCATTGATAAGGCTACATTGCAAGCAGTAGGACAGACGGTAATGCAAGTGATTTACAGCGAGAAATAATTCATAAATCAAAAATCATAAATCAAGAAGTATGAGTATCAACGAAGCACAAGACGAAGTGATTGCGGAATTCAGCGACTTTGACGACTGGATGGACCGCTATCAGCTCCTCATAGATTTAGGAAACGAGCAGGAACCGCTCGACGAAAAATATAAAACGGAACAGAATCTGATAGAAGGTTGCCAAAGCCGCGTATGGCTGCAAGCTGACGAAGAGGATGGAAAAATTATCTTCAAAGCTGAAAGCGACGCTTTAATTGTAAAAGGTATCATTTCATTGCTGATGAAAGTTCTTTCCGGGCATACACCAGACGAAATTCTGAATGCTGATCTTTATTTCATCGATAAGATAGGGTTGAAAGAACATCTTTCGCCTACCCGTAGCAATGGTTTGCTGTCTATGGTGAAGCAGATGCGGATGTATGCGCTTGCTTTCAAAGCGAGAAAAGGTAATTAGTGATTAATGGTTAGTGATTAGTGATTAACCGCTGGCAAAGCGCAGCCTGCTAATCACTAATCACTAACCACTAATCACTATCTACGTATTCCAGAATATCTCCCGGTTGGCAATCCAGAATTTTACAAATAGCTTCCAGTGTAGAAAAACGAATGGCTTTTGCCTTTCCCGTTTTCAGAATAGATAAATTAGCAGGTGTAATGTCCACCTTTTCGGCCAGTTCTCCCAAAGATATCTTTCGCCGAGCCATCATTATATCAAGGTTTACTATAATCATATAAATCATTTTTTATCAAGGTTAGGATTAAATAGTCAGGTCTTGCTCTTCTTTCATCTTCACACCTACGGCAAATATCTCGGTGAACAATGCCAGTATCAGATACGAGAACCAGGAGAATGTTAAGCCATAAGATGTCAGTTCATAACCACTAAACTGAATCTGAGAAACGGCATCCCGATGCAGAAGATACTCGTAAGTCTCCATACAAATGCCGAGGAGTATTATCGAATAGACAAAAAGACGCATACGATTTACATTTTCACGTGTGAATACCTTCCCACTGCTTACTGAAATAACCACCCTAACCATACAATAAAACCCGTAAAGAGCAAAAAATACAAAAGGAATAGCCAACGCAAGAATCAATTTATTAACAAATGACGGTTGTATTTCCGTCTCCATCGAAGCCATCCTGCAAGGTACATTCTGTTGTATGGCACTATTAAACAGAGAATCAACTGCCACGGTTTTCTCAGCCTTAATTGAAATATCTACAGTTGAAAAATTAAGTTCTCTACTATTACCTGCACTGTTCCAGCCACGTCTGAAATCGGCTGTTCCGCTTGACATTATCACTTCAGCAATGAACACTGCTATCACCAGTAAAGCTAATATTCTAATCTTTTTCATCACTCACCTTTTATTTAAATCGTCAAATCCTGTTCTTCTTTCATTCTCAATCCGATAGCAAACACTTCCGCCACAATCAAGGCAGAAAGTCCCAATACCAACGAAGTGATATGCACCATGTCTGCCATACTCAACGAATAGCCTGTCACAGAAAATACTTTTCCCACATTATAGAAACTCAGAAATGCAGTAAAAAAAGTGCATGCAAAACTAATAATAAGCAATACCCCTAAACGCCTGAGCCGCCGGACATTCTTCCAATTGAATATATCGGATTTATTGATCGATACAATAAGACGGATAAAGAGCACCACAGCCCAGACAATGGCGACATAGTCTGCAATAAGGATCAGAAAAGAAATAATTCTCGATAAGACACTCGGCTGGGTATTCACACTGACAATCATTTGCCCGTAAGCAGCAGGTACATATTCACCGGATTTCTCATTGTAAACGGAATCAATCAGAATTGCACCACCCAAATCTTTAGGCACTAACTGCACGACTTGCAAATTAGTCATCTCTTCCCTTTCTTTCACATCAATCTTAGAATCAAAGCCTTTTTCAATACCGGCTTTAATTCCCATACCTACATAATAGGTGGTTTCTAAAACCGAATAACCCAGCACAAACAATACGATCACGCAAAGAATATTCAATCTCCTTTTCATACTTTAGTAGTTGTATTAGATAATTTATAAGTGTTCATCATTCTCCAGGAAAGCATAAACAATAGTACGGAAAGTACCAGGCTAATCGTGTATGCCGGCTCTCCAATTAAATCGGAAGTATAGTCCACATCCGGAAACTTTAAACTAAGATAAACAGAAAGACAGTTATTCATGATGTGAATCAGGATACAAGGTATCAAACTGTGTGTCTTATAATAAATCCATGCAAGGACAAAGCCAATCAATGTAGCTCCTACAATCTGCGCCGGATTCATGTGGAAAATGCCAAACAGCAAGCCGGATATTAAAATAGCTACCACCGGACTGTATTTCTTCAACAGAACTTTAGTAATTGCTCCCCTGAACAACAATTCTTCAAGAATAGGCCCCAGTATCCCCACACAGAGAACACCCAGCCAACCGGACTGCAAAACATTAATGGTGTCACTCAGAAAGTCCGGGAGGAACGTGAGATGGGACATCAGGAAATCAATCATAAAAATCATGGAAATGCCCATTATGGCGCTCCAGAATAAATAGGATGCAGATACAGGTGAATACAATTGCTTGTCACCGGTCAGATAACCTTGCCACCACAAATAAATCACCATAAATACAAACCCTGCCAATAAGGCGGGAGCTAAAGCGAACTCATCCGCCCTTTCTATGGTGCCGTATTCGATATGCGCATAGATCATAGTAAATGGGGTCACTGCCAATGCTCCGAGAATTTGCATCGCCAAGTAAATAAGAACCAGTTTTATTGCCGTTTTCATTGTTGTCTTTCTCTAAAAAGTCTGCAAAGATACTATTTTCTCTTTCAAATCGTCAAACTGCAGCTCCTATACCGCAAAGAACAGCCATCAACATGGAAAGGGAAATCACCAACAAAGAGATACTCATAAATGCCTTTTTCATAATCATCAACCTTTATACGTTTTGTTATTCAATAATAATTTATCGTTTTTCGATATGCAAATAAAGGGGGATTTTTTGAAACAAACAAGTAAAACAGAAAATATTTATCGAAAAACAATAAAATAAGTATGTTTTTCGATAATAATGCAGAAAATATTAAAGATAACGGGAAGCATCCTCAGCATCCTTATGAAGTTGAGCTATAAGTTCGTCGATGGAATTGAACTTTAATTCGGGACGCAGATAGCGGACGAAAGAAAGACGAATGTGCTGTTCATAAATGTCCGAATGGAAATTAAAGATGTTCACTTCAATGCTGCGGTCGGTGCCATTAGCTATTGTAGGACGGTAGCCGATACTGAGCATACCGCCATAAGTCTGCCCCGCAACAGTGACACGGACAGCATATACCCCATCAGAAGGAACCAATTTATCAGGATCGTCCACCCGGAGGTTAGCGGTGGGGAAACCTATTTTACGTCCGACACGATAACCGCTTACCACCGGACCATTCAAAAAGTAGTTATATCCCAGACAAGCAGCCGCTTCCGAGACATTGCCTTCCAATAACAGTTGGCGGATGACAGAGGAACTTACCGCAGTCTCCTTATTTATATATGCACGGGCAAGAATAACTTCTATTCCCAATTCTTGCCCATAGCGCACATAGTCATCAAAACCTTCGCTACGGTTGTGTCCGAAACGATGGTCGTAGCCTATGACAAGAGCACATATGTTATAATGCTTACGGAGGAAAAGCATAAATTCCCGTGCCGACAATATAGCAATTTCAGGAGTAAAGTCAAGCACCATGCAGTAGTCCAAACCGGTTTCGGCAAGTAAGGAAACCTTTTCTTCATATGTAGTCAGCAGTTCAGGTTGATACTCCGGCTGCACAACTTTGCGCGGATGCACCGGAAAAGTCACCACTCCCGAAGCAAAACCGCACGCCGAAGCTACTTCGCGCACCTGCTCTATCAGGTAGCGATGCCCAAGATGTACTCCATCAAAAAAACCGATGGTGGCAACACAAGGCTGGGGAAGCACTTCCGCTATGTTACGAAGCAACTGCATTTTAATTCTCAACTTTCAATTCTCAACTCTCCACTTCCCTAACTCTCAACTAAACAAATGGCTCCAATCTTCGCATGCTTTCGGCGTATAGGTAGAAATTCCCAAAGTTTCTGCAACACGACAGTTCTCAGCGGAATCATCTATAAAGAAAGTTTCTTTGGGGTCTATACCTGTTTCATCCAGTAATCTCTGGAAAATAGCCACATCAGGCTTTGCCATCTTCATTTCATAAGAGAGGAAGATTCTCTCAAAGTAATCCTCCACCCGGAAGGCCTTATAGTGGAAAGCGTGTTTGCACGACCACTTCCAGTGAATATCATTGGTATTGCTCAACAAATAAACAACGTACTTCTCACGCAGTTTCAACAACAAATCCAACTTATAGGTAGGAATACCTCCCAAAAAACTATTCCATGCAGCATCTATACGGGCATCAGTCACTACCTTCCCTATTTGTTCACGAATCGCATTCCGGAACTCTGCACTGGTAATCAGTCCTTTTTCATGTTGCAAGAAAAAACCTTGCTGATGACAGACATCAAGCATAGCCTCCACATTGGGCAAGCCTAACTTTGCGAAATTCTCAATACAACGCTGGCGGTCCAGGTCAATCAATACGCCGCCAAAATCAATAATAAGGTTTTTAATTCCTTTTTCTTTCATTTCTATTTCTGTGTTAAACGCCGGATGAAACGCATCGCCTCACCTACCCAAAGCACCAGTGAAGAAGAGGCAATAATGATTAGCCATGTGATTAAATCAAGCGGTTCGGTACGGAATACAGCACCACCGAACTGTACAATAAGGAATTGTCCCACCAAAATGGCAAGCACAATCAGCTCCATACCATACGATTTGGAAATCCCCTTGAAAGCCGAGTCTGTAGTACCAAACACGCGGGCATTGAAAAGGTTCCAGAATTGAAGCATTACAAAGAATGTGAAGAATATGGTCAAACGTTGCACAGTCATGCCGCCCTCGGCATGATTAAACCAATACAACATACCCATAAGTACAACCAAGAAAATAACTCCTGTTCCCAAAATAGATGAACGCATTGCCTTGGATATAATAAAATCGCTGCTACTGCGTGGTTTCTCTTTCATCACACTCTCACTGGGAGGAATGGATGCCAGTGCCAGAGCGGCAAACGTATCCATAATAAGATTTACCCAAAGCATTTGAGTCACCGTTAGCGGTAATTCCGTACCAATCAACGAGCCAAGCAACACAATGAGCAAGGCTACAAAATTAATGGTTAGCTGAAAGACTATGAAGCGCTGAATATTCTTATACAGCGAACGTCCCCACATCACCGCAGTACCGATACTGTTGAAGGAGTCGTCCAACAGGGTTATGTCACTGGCCTCTTTAGCAACGGAAGTTCCCGTACCCATAGAAAGGCCTACCTGCGCATGATTCAGCGCGGGAGCATCATTCGTTCCGTCTCCCGTCACCGCTACAACTGCACCTTTCTGCTGCAATAATTGCACCAGACGTTGCTTATCCGTAGGACGTGCACGAGACATGATCTTTAAATCCATTACACGGTCGAGTGCCTCCTCATCCGTCAGCTCGGCAAAGGCAGCGCCTGTTATGCGATTGCGTTCCGTATCTTCCGGTTTCCACAAGCCTATCTGGCGTGCTATTTCAGTAGCCGTACCCGGTGTGTCTCCCGTCACAATTTTGATATCGATGCCGGCTGACTGACATTTTTCAACAGCCGCAGGTACATCCTGACGAATAGGGTCGCTGATGGCAACTACACCAAGGAATGACAAATCATGGTCGGCAACCAGCTCTACACAATCTCTCGTATCTGTATCTTCCACTATTTTAAAAGCAAAGCCGAGGGTACGCATAGCCATATTCTGATAACCCAGCAATTGCTTTTCCACTGTAGAACGATATTCCACAGCATCCACCCGTTTGCCATCCAAAATGACATCCTTACATTTGCCAAGAACTATTTCGGGAGCCCCTTTCACATATAGCACTTTCTTGCCTATCAAAGGAGATTTTACTAACGTAGCCATGAACTTCCGTTCGGTAGAGAAAGTCAACTGGTCTATAACCGAAGCATTCTCACGCAATTCCAAATAATCGCGGTTCCGGCTATTCAACCACAAGAGCAAAGCTACTTCCGTAGGATTTCCCACTCCTTTGGGTTTTTCACCTTCCGCCATCTCTTCCAGAAAAGCTGTAGAATTAGTGCTGATACCTTCTACTACTAATTTGCTGATATCATCATCGCCAACTTCTCCACCATCTTTCAGACCATAGAAACTCGGTTCGTAAACCTGCATCAGATTCTGGGTTAGTGTACCCGTCTTATCCGTACAAATCACGGTGATAGCACCCATCGTCTCACAAGCATGCATCTTACGCACCAGGTTATTAGTAGAAAGCATACGGCGCATATTCAAAGCAAGGCTCAGCGTCACGCTCATCGGCAACCCTTCGGGAACAGCCACTACAATCAGAGTCACTGCCATCATGAAGTATTGCAGAGTGGATTTCAATGCCGGAAGCCAGTCGTCGAAAGTCTGGAAAGAGGAAAAATCATAGTGCAACAATACATCTTTGATAAAAAAGATGGCAAATGCCAATCCGGCTACAGAAAAACCTATTTTTCCAATCAGATTAGCGAGTTTGGTGAGTTGTATATTCAGAGGAGTAGGCTCCGTGCTCTGCTCCGTACTCTGGCGCGCTACTTTACCGATTTCCGTATCATCACCCACGCAGAGCACACGCATGGTCCCGTGCCCGTCTACTACCGTCGTGCCGCGCAGCACCTTGTTGGAGGCATATGTAGCCTCTTCATCGAAATCCGCCTCCACCGTAGTTTTATTTATTACAGGTTCACCGGTTAGATTCGACTCATTTATTTGTAAAGAGATAGCTTCCAGCAATTCGCCGTCAGCAGGAATTTCCTCTCCAGTCTCCAATACAATAATATCTCCTACCACCACATCCTTTCGGGGAATCTCCTGTACACGACCATTACGAATCACCTTCACCAAAGTTTCCTCATTCACCGCATTCAGCAGGTCGAACTTCTTATTGGCATCGTACTCAAAATAGAAGCCGATACCCGTAGCCAGCAAAATGGCAGCAATGATACCGATGGTTTCAGCATATTCATTCTCTATAACAGAAATTATCAGAGAGAATATAGCTGCAACCAGCAACACCCTGACCACAGGGTCTTCAAACTTTTCAAGATATAGTTTCCACAGGGAGGGACGCTTGGGAGGCGTTAACAGATTGACTCCGTATTTTTCGCGGCTTTGTCTTACCTCGTCGTCAGTAAGTCCGCCATGATAAAAATCATCTTTTGTTGCAGTCATGCAATTTATTAGGTTTGATTAAGAGGCGCAAAATTACAATATTAATTTGGGATAGCGAATGTTATTAAATCTTTTTATAAGTTTGTCTTACCCTCTATCTCTGTTCCCTGTTTTCGGGTTGTCTGTCCGTTGAGAGGCAGAGTAAACCAGAAAGTAGACCCCTTGCCATATTCCGACTCTACGCCAATCTTTCCGCCCAGTTTACGAACTATCATCTCACAGATAGAAAGTCCCAGTCCGGTACCCTTTTTGTGTTGTTCCACTCTCACAAAACGTTCAAAGATATGGCCTACCTTATCTGCCGGAATACCACCTCCGGTATCTTTTACATAAAAGTAAAGCCCATCGGCACACGCTTTATATCCTAATGTAATGCTGCCTTCATCTGTAAACTTCACAGCATTCGTCATAAAATTGGCAATCACCTGCATCAGGCGGTTCCTGTCGGTATACAAAATACAATCCTCCGGCGGTGTTTCTCTGATAACCTGAATAACGGCAGCTTTCTCTCCCAGTCTCATACGGGACAACTGTTCCATATCTGACATCAACTGATTGACATCCACTTCCGAGAAAGTAAATTCCAAAGTGCCTGCCTCTATTTTGGAAAGGTCAAGAATATCGGCTATCAATTGTTGCAACATATCATTATTGGAGTGAACGATTTCCAGAAACTGTGTCTTCTCCTCTTCCGTTCCGGCGGAAGCCAGCAATTCGGAGAAGCCGACAATAGCATTCAACGGGGTACGTATCTCATGGCTCATGTTAGCAAGGAAAGCCGATTTGGAACGGTCTGCATTCTCTGCTTTCTCACGAGCCTTCAGCAATTCTCCTTCCGCCCTTTTCAAACGGGTAATATCATGCACAGTGATTACCATGCCCTCTTTATCATCTATCGTCATGTACTCACCGGATACGTAAGTTTCACACTCGGCTACATCTCCTCTTCTATCCCGTATATTGAGCACAGCTTCCAAATCGGTAAAACTGCTTTTATTCTGAAAAGTCTCTTCTATCTTATTACGGATAGGACAATCCTTACAAAGCTCATGCGTGCCACAACCACCAACAGCAGACAACGCATTATTACAACGCAATAAATCTCCCACACGCGCCAACCTACCTTCCGGCCTATGCGCTTTGGTAATATCATAATAATTAGTCCGGGAAACGATAAAATTACGGTCTATCAAAAGAATGAATGCATGTACATTTTGCATAATAGATCGGAAGAGTTCTTCCGAACTGCGCAAGGCTTTCTTAGCATTTCCTGCTTTGAGCAATAATCGCCTGCTCCTACCGAGTTCAAGCACATAAAGCACCAGTACTCCTACCAGTACCAACATACCGGTTAGAATTAGTATCGTCATAAAGAGTTCATTTACAATAAAGATGGAACAAATATATCTCTTTCAGATTAGAACAGAAAACAAAACAGGAGGAATTATTGTTATTTATAAAGAAAACCTAAAATAATAATCTTATGGACAAGTACATTTGCACCGTTTGCGAATATGTTTATGACCCTGAATTGGGCGATCCTGAAAACGGCATAGAGCCGGGAACATCGTTTGAAGACCTTCCTGATGATTGGGTTTGCCCCTTATGCGGAGTCGGAAAAGAAGAATTTGAGAAAGCGTCCTAAGACGCTTTCTTTTCTTTTATATCACTGCTTGCCTCTACTACATTCACCACATAATCGCCCAACTTTTCACATTCGGCAATGATATCCATATAGTAAACGCCCATCTGATAATCATATTCCTTGTTGTTGACATCCAGAATATTCTGATTCTTCAGTTGGTTGCGGTAATTATTTATTTCATTCTCAATATTAAACGACTTATTCACGTCGATACTCTGATGTTCAGAACGTTCCACTACGACAATCATCTGAGCCAGCGCATCATCCGTCAGTTTCATCATAAAGTGAATATGGTCATATTGTTTTTCCGTAAAGTCCTGATTGGTCTGGCGCTTGCGGTTGATAGTACGCGCGAGGTTATAACAACTATCGCCGATACTTTCAATCTCCGTTACTTCACGCAACATGGCACGTATCTGAAGCTTACTTTCCGAACTTAACCGTCCCTCTGATACCTGATTCAGATAGTTAGCAATCTCCAACTCCATATTGTCACTGATATTCTCGTACTTCTCAATCCGGCTGAACAGCTTATTATAGTCATCATCTTTTTCCGTATGAAGCAAATCCTGCACCATGTTGAACATGCGATGAGTACGTTCGGCAAACAGATGTATCTCCTTGTGCGCCTGCAAAATGGAAAGCTCCGCCGTAGAAAGCATACCGCCGGATATGAAGCGCAAACGATATTCTTCGTCAACTTCCTTCTGCGGAATAATGGCGCAAACGGTACGTTCTATAAGCTTCACGAACCAAATAAGTATCAGCACGTTGCAGATATTGAAACAAGTGTGGAATGCCGACAACTTGAATGATACTGCCACAGCAGGGTCTTTTGTTCCCATTACATTTTCTACAAACCAGGATACGGCACTCGTAAACGGAGAGAACAGGCAAAGCACCCAGATAACACCGAAGACATTGAATACCAGGTGAGCCAATGCAGCCCTCCTCGCCTGCGTGTTACCGGTCAATGCGGCAAGATTGGCAGTAATGGTGGTACCGATATTCTCACCCAGCACCAACGCTGCCCCCAATTCAAAGCTGATCCATCCGTTGGCACACATGATAAGTGTGATAGCCATCGTTGCTGCCGATGCCTGTACAACCATAGTCAAAATCGTACCGATAAACACGAATAGCAGAATGGAAATATATCCCATATCCGTATAGCTTTGCACAAAAGCCAGCATTTCCGGATTTGCTTTCAAGTCCGGTGCATTGGACTGCAGCATGGAAAGTCCCATAAAAAGGAAAGAGAAACCAAATATAAATTCACCGATAGACTTACGATGACTTTTTTGAGAGAAGAGAAGAGGAATGCCGAAAGCAAGAAGAGGAAGTGCGAAAGCAGCGATATCAACTTTAAATCCTAACGCCGAAATAATCCATGCCGTAACGGTAGTACCGATATTGGCTCCCATAATTACCCCGATGGATTGGGACAAGGTCAGCAGACCGGCGTTTACGAAGCTCACTACCATAACGGTAGTTGCAGAAGAGGATTGAATCAGTGCCGTAATCAGCACACCCGTCAGCACTCCGGTCACCCGGTTGGTAGTCATTGCCGTCAGAATTTTCCGGAGCCTGTCACCGGCGAACTTTTGGAGTCCTTCACTCATTATCTTCATTCCGTACAGGAATAATGCCAGTGAGCCAAGCAGCTTTAAAAAATCATAAAAAGAATATTCCATCTTTAATTAATTAGAAGGTTTTATGCCACATCTGTTATTATATCTATATTTAACGTATTAATCACCTAAAAAGGAGACGTCATGAAACACATGTTACAAATTTGTTGCAAAAATAATAATATTTCTAAAGAATTCCCTATCGGGAGTTCACTTTTGGATATTTATTACGGTTTTAATCTTAATTTTCCCTATCAAGTAGTCAGCGCAAAAGTCAATAACCGCTCCGAAGGACTGAACTTCAGGGTATATAATAATAAAGATGTAGAATTTCTCGATATACGCGATTCCTCCGGTTTGCGAACGTATGTGCGCAGCCTCTGTTTTGTATTATATAAAGCTGTCAGCGAATTATTTCCGGATGGGAAACTGTTTGTAGAGCATCCTGTATCCAAAGGCTATTTCTGCAACCTGCGCATTGGACGCACTATCACGCTGGAAGATGTGTCCGCCATCAAAAAACGCATGCAGGAAATTATAGACCAAAACATCACGTATCGCCGCACGGAATGCCACACATCGGAAGCTGTACGCATTTTCAATGAGCGAGGAATGACGGATAAGGTGAAATTGCTGGAAACCTCCGGTTCTATCTATACCTATTATTATTCATTGGGCGATACCATCGATTATTATTATGGTAACCTGTTGCCCAGTACCGGCTTTATCTGGCTGTTCGACATCGTGAAATATTACGATGGCCTGTTACTGCGCATTCCCAACAAGGCCAATCCCAGTGTATTAGAGGAAGTTGTGAAGCAGGAAAAAATGCTCGATGTCTTCAAGGAGCACCTGCGTTGGAATTACATCATGGGATTAAGCAACGTAGGCGATTTCAATCTCGCCTGCGAAGAAGGACATGCCACCGATTTAATCAATGTGGCCGAAGCACTCCAAGAAAAAAAGATAGCCCAGATTGCCGATGATATATACAACCGGGGCGAAAACGGTAACCGGGTGAAGCTGGTTCTCATCTCCGGTCCATCTTCTTCGGGTAAAACCACTTTCAGCAAGCGCCTCTCCGTGCAATTGATGACAAACGGATTGCGCCCTTACCCCATTGCGCTGGATAATTACTTTGTGAACCGCGAAGACACTCCAAAAGACGCCAATGGTGATTATGATTATGAATCACTCTATGCACTCGATCTCAAAAAGTTTGAAGAAGACCTGCAAGCCTTGTTGAAAGGCGAAGAGATAGACTTGCCGAGCTTCAACTTCAGTACCGGACAACGGGAATACAAAGGCGACAAACTGAAGATTGACGAGCATACCATCCTCATTCTGGAAGGCATTCATGCACTGAACCCTGAACTCACTCCGCAGATACCTGCCGCGAACAAATACAAAATCTATGTGTCCGCCCTGACTACCATTTCTCTGGATGACCATAACTGGATTCCCACAACGGACAACCGTTTGCTGCGCCGCATTATCCGCGACTTCAACTATCGTGGCTACTCGGCACGCGAAACCATTTCACGCTGGCCCAGTGTGCGCGCCGGAGAAGACAAATGGATTTTCCCCTATCAGGAAAACGCCGATGTAATGTTCAACTCCGCATTGCTATTTGAATTTGCCGTGTTGCGCTGCCATGCCGAACCGATACTGACTAGTGTACCACGCAACTGTCCGGAATATGCCGAAGCATATCGGTTGCTGAAATTCATCAAATACTTTACCCCGGTACAGGATAAAGAAATCCCGCCGACCTCACTTCTGCGTGAGTTCCTGGGAGGAAGCAGTTTCAAATACTAATCCCGTACATCCGCCGTACCTGCTCCGTACCTGCTCCGTAGCTGCTCCGTAGCTGCTCCGTACTCTATAGATACGGAGATAACACGGACTTGGTACGGAGCAGATACGGAGATAATACGGAGATAACACGGACCAGGATATAAATTCACTCACCACTATCACCATAAAAATGGGATAAGCAAAGATTTTTAGGCGCTTTTCTTGTACAACCTACAGAAGAATGTCTTAACTTTGTGAGCAAATAAAATGAATCAAATATGAGAAAGATAATTACCGTACTCTTCTTAGCTGCTTTCTGCATCTGTAGTCAAGCCTATTCGCAAAACCGTGCCGATGAGCAAATGAAACAAGCGCAAGAAAATCTTGCCAAAAAGGAATATATCAAGGCACGTTACTTATTTTTACAAGCATATAACGCCTTTTCCTCTCAGGGGAATTATGACAAGGCAGTAGAGTGCGGCGTCAATGCCAGCGCCCTCTACCATCGGGAGAATTATTACAAAGAAGCCTTCGAACTGCTGCGCGGCGCCGAGCTATTGGTGACTGACGGTGAACAAAAAAGCGGTAAAACCATGCCCGCCCTGCGTTTCCGCATCAATAAGGAACGCCTGCAAATGTACATCAACCTAAAGAACCCCGCCCGTGCCAAAGAGCAACTGGCTAAGTTGGAGGAGACTGCCAAGGCATCCCGCAACGATTCTTTGAATAATGACTTGCTCTATACTCAGGCCAATTACTATTACACTTTCGGCATGAATTCACAGGGGGATGCCTACATCAACCGCCTGATAGGCCAATATAAGGAACAAAAGAACTATGCCAAGGTAGACGAGTCTTATAAAACCCTCATCGACATCGCCCGCAAAGCAAACAATGCCGGACTGGTGGCACGTACTTATGATAAATACATCCTTTGGACTGATTCCGTAAAGGCCCTCACTGCTCAGGATGAACTGAATGTACTGAAACGGAAATATGAGGAAAGCCAGGCAACCATTCAGGATAAGGATGACTCACTGAGCGCCAAGCAATATATCATCATCGGACTTTGCGTACTGGCAGCTATTCTTGCCGCCGCATTGGTAGTGGCAGGCATCGTATTGCTACGCTTTGTCCTCCTCACCCGGAAACAGAAGAAAGCCATTCAGATAGCTAATGAGCACAATGAGCTCAAAACCAAGTTTATCCAGAATATCTCCGGACAAATGGAGCCGACACTGAATACGCTGGATGCAACCCAACCGGGTGTACGCGCATTGAAAGGCTTTGCTGAACATATTCAGGAGCTCTCCGAACTGGAGAGTACACTTTCTGAAGCTTATGAAATGCGTGAAATCAACATCAATACCTTCTGCGAAAGCGTAATGGATAAAATAAAAGCTGGTTTGAAGCCGGATATAACCACCACCGTCAATGCTCCGAAGCTTAGTGTCAAGACTAATCCGGAGCAACTTGAACGCATCCTGCTCCATCTACTGAACAATGCAGCTGAATTCACTCCGGAAGGTGGAAAAATCTGGTTGGATTTCAAGAAACGCGGTGCGCATACTCATCAATTCATTATTAGCGACACAGGAAGTGGCATTCCCGCAGAAGAACAGGAAAATCTGTTCAAACCTTTCACCGAAGTGAAAGACCTTACGCAAGGTGACGGTTTAGGATTGCCTATTTGCTCCCTGATTGCTACCAAAATGAATGGTAGTCTGACGTTGGATAGTAGTTATACCAAAGGCTGCCGCTTCGTATTGGAGTTGCATACCTAAATTCCACTTCCACATCTTTTACATATTCCTTTTATTTCGGCGATACATCTCCGAAATAAAAGGAATTAATCTTCAAGACCTGCATTACATTGCTTTTATCGCAAGAAAGGGGTACTTTTGCAAGCTCCAACATCAAAAGATAAGGCAATGAGAGTCAATCCCTTAGCTACGTTATTAATTACATCTTGCTTATTAATGGCCTGTACACGTTCCGGACCGAATTATAAACTTGTACAAGCTGACTCCCTCATGCAACAATCTCCCGACAGTGCCTTACGCCTTTTACAAAAAATCTACCCGGAAGAGCTAAAATCATTAGAAGACAGGGCATATTATGCACTGCTGGTGACGCAGGTACAAGATAAGAGCTTCATTCTTCATACAAACGACTCCTTAATACGAATAGCAATACAATATTACGATTCTATAAAAGACGTTTCAATGCAGGCAAAAGCTTATTGCTATTGGGGATGTATCTGGAGAGACAAGAGTGACCCTTCACAAGCTTTGGAGAAATTCTTCACAGCCATATCATATGCAAAAAGAAGCGCAGATCACCAGCTAGCCGGTTACATATATAATAACATAGCTAATCTATACTATTCTCAGCAGCTAAATAGCCAAGCAGATTCAATCTATTTGATTACAGAAAAGATAGCCATCCAACAAAAAGATTCCATCCTTTTGGTAGATGCGCTATCCCAACGAGGTATGATTGACATTAAAAAAGGAGATTATTTCAAAGCCGAACAAAAATTGCTTTATGCATTTGAAGTATCACGTCACAGCAATATAAAAAGCCTGATAGCCAAAACAGCTTATTCATTGAGTTTACTATATGGACGCATGAATTTCAAAGAAAAAGCCATTGAATTTGCAAAATTAAGCGTTGACAACCAAAGAAACTTAAATATGTTATATAGAGCTTATCTTGTTTTGGGAGATGCTTATTATAAAACAATGCAATATGATTCCGCTACTATCTATCTAAATAGAGGTTTATACAGTAAAGATCACTCTACGAAAGCAGGAATTTACATGCGCCTTGCCGATATTGCTCAAAAACAAGGGGAATTGGAAAAGGCACTTGAAATGGAAAGAAAATATTCTACTTATTTGGATAGTGCTCAACAAAAACGGCAAAGCAATGCAATCGTTACAACGGAAAAAAATATACTAATACAACGCAAGCAATTAGAATACAAAACAAACTTAAATCAATCCTACTACTATATGATTATAGGAATAGTATTTTTCCTTTCACTATTCCTCATATTATGGAAAATGCATAAAAAAGAAGTAATCAACCTCAAACAAAAAGAACTAGAACTGAATGCACGGTTAGAAGAACTACTCCTACAAAAAAATGAGCAAATTGATTTCTTGCAAAAAGAAATAGAATTGCATAACTATAGTCAAATAGAAAAGCAGACATTAAAAGAGGAACTGCGTGTCTTAAAAACGGAACGGCAAGCATTACTTAATGAATCTTACGAACACTCAGAAGTATATGTGAAGATGAAACGTATCATCCAATCATATAAAAAAACAGATAAGTCGAGTGAGCACTTCGATGAAGAAGATTGGAGACAATTAATTGCTGAAACCGATATGCGCTGGAATAATATAACCTTGCGTCTGGCTACAAAGTATCCCCTGTCTCAAGACGAAATACATCTCTGCTGCTTATATCTGACAGACATACCAACCAGTCATTTCAGGTATATAATGGAATGCAGCAGAGATGCCATCTATAAAAAGACCAAAAGAATATTGGAACAAAAAATGGATTGTTCTGAAAAATCGACTACACTTCGTGATATTTTAGAGAAACTTCTATAATAAAGAAGAGAAAATCAACCAATAATAAGGCCTTTCACTACTTTTCTACACTTTTTATACACTTTTATTGGAGAAATTCTCTCTAAATTTGCCACCGTCATAACAAATTAAAAGTATATCTTATGAAAAAGTTATTATTTGTATTTTTTGTGTTAGCAGTAGTGTTGGGCAATGCTCCTTTGCAAGCCCAGCTTGTTTCAATGGTCGGTGACGACGAAAGAGAGATTCCTCTGGACCCGTCGGGTCCGGCAGAAGGTGGCCCCATAGCCCGGAGTATTATCATTCAGCCTGCCAATGCCTACATCTGTAATGATGTGGTTAGTGTGGCTTTCAACAAGGAAATGCCCTCTGTCAGTGTTTCAATTACGGATGTCTCTACAGGAGTAACTGTTCATTCCGAAACCTATTTCAATCCTACGCTTGTCACCATAGACTTAAGCGCAAAAGATCCGGGAGAATATTACCTGGAAATTGTATCTGAAGAAGTCCGGTTAAGCGGATACTTCACACTCTAAACAGAACCGAACCTAAACTTTAACTTTTTAAATCAAGACTATGCTGGGAGTTGATAATGCCACCAGTGAAGTAGTCCATCACTTTTTACGGTCGCTGACCGTAAAAGTGAGCAGGACTACTGTATGCCGTTTGCTCAACCATCCGTTGGGCAACACAATGCAAGGTATCAGTGATGCCTTAGACGTACTCCATGTAAAGAACGCAGTTTGCCAACTTCAACCCAACTATCTGGAGAAGTTGCGTCCCCCGTTCATTACTCAATTGGAAACAAGCCATTCCACGTTCTGCCTTGTCGAAAGGATAGAAAAGGACCATCTCATCATCACCACACCCGAAGCCAGCCACATGGCAATGAGCAAAAGCCTCTTCAGGTATCAATGGACGGGAGCTGTCCTGCTGGGTGAAACTACGACGGATACGGTTCATGAGTCCCACTGCCTGCTCAGGAACATGGATTACATATGCAGGCAGCATAAAATCCTGATTGCCGGAATCATCTGCCTGATTCTGGTCTTTTCCTCCGTCTGGAGCAAGCACTATCCGGCAGGATTGCCACTTTATCTTTTCTCACTGACCTGCGGCGTCCTTATTTCCACTGCAATCCTATATAAAGAAGTGGTAGACAAGCATTTCTTACATCGGTTCTGCCACATAGGTAAAACTGTGAATTGCAATGAGGTGCTCAGTTCCAAAGGTGCGCAAATAGCAGGAATAGGTATTGGAGAATTGTCCTGGATGTACTTCACAACCATGTTTTTCTTCACCGCCGTTTGTCCCGAAGAGTTCCATTGTCTGGCGGCTATTTTTGGCTTTGTGGCAATTGCATTTACGGTATATTCCATCATATACCAGGTGTTTTTTATTCACAAGATTTGCCTATTCTGCATCCTCACCACTTTCATGGTCTGGATGACTGCCGCAGCACTTTATACGCTAAGGAATAACTTTGAGTGGAGATTTTCAATCCGGATTTTCTTCTCGCTGATTGCGGTGGCTACTATTTGTCTGATATGTTGGATACAAGCCAAAGCTCTTGTTTCGTCTGATAAAGAGAAGCATGTGTTGAAGGCTCAGTTGTCCGGTTTACTCAATCCGGGTACTTTTGGGAAACTACTGTCACTAAAACCCAAAGTCAGAGGAATGATTCATCCGGATATAGCGTTGCACAATTCTGTCAGCAATGTCCAAAAACGCCTGATGATAGTTATCAACCCCAATTGTAAAGCATGTGCCAAGGTACACCACCATATCCGTGAAATTCCTGCTGATATAGCCATATCCTTAGTCATAGCCACTAACGACCGTCTGGGCGTACATGTGGCGCAAACCATCCTGTCCGCCTATCTTTCCGAGGGTTGGGACAGGGCCACTTACTTGCTGGAAGAATGGTATGAAACTCAGGAGATACCGGGAATAGAAAGGTATGACATTACCGAGGTTGCCAAATTGCTTTGGAGGCAGCAACAAGAGTATTGCCAACGGAATAACATCGGCCATACGCCGGCAGTCATCATCAACGGGCACTATATGCCAAGTGTTTATCAGTTGACGGAGCTGAAGTATGTATTAGCGTAGAAGCCCCTATAATTACTCTCAGAATTGCCAATTTCTTGCCATCGCCTTGGCAAAGTTTTGCCACCGTATTGGCAAAGTTTTGCCACAGGCTTGGCAAAGTCTTGCCACTGCGATGGCAAAAGTTTGCCAAAGCGGTGGCAAAATGTTGGCAAAGTTACAATGACAATCCCATCATGTAGAGAGGAGGCATCTGCTGCACTATGTCCTTAAACATAACCTTGCACGGACAACAACTACGAAATATCAGTAAATTTGTGAAATCACAATATATAAAAGCAAAACTATGATGCACAGATTACTTTTATTGCTGTTCTGGCTTTCGTCAGTCATCAGCATTTACGGACAGAAAGCCATTGTAACATTCGCATCCGATAAAGACTGTGAAGTGTTCGTCTACAAACCCGTAGACGGTGGCTATAATGAAAAAGCACTCGCTACGAGGCTGGTAATGATTCATAATCAACCTGCCACCTATGAAACGGAGGTTTCATCTTTTATGTTCCTGTATTGCCAATTTCCCCAGTATCAAAAGTCATGCAACGTATTGCTGTTCCCTAATGACTCCATAGATGTGCGCCTGCATGCAGACGAAATCGTGTTCAAAGGAAGTAATGAAGCCGGACAACAATATTTGTATGACAACTTTAAGAAATACCCGGACTTGGAGAATTATTTAAAAATTCAGGATGTATTCAATGAATATCTTGAAAATAAAAGAGAACTATGCACAGTTATTCCTACAGTAGATGAGAGACGGGGAATATCCAAGCACATCAAAGCCGTAGAAGACTTGCCTTACAGTACGAATACAACAAGCGAATGCGCCAGAATACTTCAGACGGAAGTATGGCTATATATGAACAGCGATATTCTCGATTTCTTCAAATACTTACTATCTGAAGATCAGAAAAAGAAGTCGATACCCACTCAGGACAGCATCAAAATAAAACAGCAGACAGACAGCATTTTCCGGATACTTCCCGTCTCGCCCAGCCTCATCAGATATCCATCGAAAACCATATACCTGTCACGCTATCTGGATCACTACTATAGTGACAAAGAACTTCCCAAGAAATACGATTCTGCTACATTCGGACCGTATAAGAATTACCTGTATACCCCCAAAAAACTGCAACCGGCCCTATTGGGCAATGCTGTCATGGTACAACTTAAGTTCAACAGCGGTGAAATGGATTTAGTCAAAGTCAAGAAGTTCTTTAATGAAGAATTTCCTCAAAGTGAATATACAGCTGTTATAAACGAACTGGTAAAGGATGAAGAAGATACACAGGAAGACGCAAAACTGAATAAAGAGTTCATCAAAGAAAAGATAGATTCTTTAAGTCAGTTGACAGAGGTTCAAGCTCTGAAAGGAAAGTTTTTGTACATCGATTTATGGGCAAGCTGGTGCATGCCGTGCAGAGGAGAATTCAGTTATAAGGATAAAGTGGAAGAGTTGCTGGATACACATAAAAACATAGTGCCCGTATACATCTCCATAGATAACGAAAAACAAGAGAAGGCATGGACAAATTGTATAAATCACTATAAATTAGAGGGATTCCATCTCAGGGCATCTACTGAATTACAACAAAACATTCAAGAGACAGTATATGGTTCGGAAAGATTTGATATTCCACGCTATGTCCTAATCGGTCCCGACGGAAAGATAATACACAAAGACTTGCCACGTCCAAGCAATTATCCGGAATTAAAGAAGATAATAGACGAGGTAATGCAATAATTCACTTAAATATAAAAAGCAAAACTATATTAATAATATTTCCCCCAAAAAAGATACTTTTGTAGACAACTAACTTCATTATAGTCAAAATGAAACATGCACTCTATATAATAATATGGCTTCTCTTGCTCACATCGTGTGCCCAACAACACGATTCTTATGTCTTATTAGCGCAAGCCGATTCAGTAATGGAAGGATATCCGGACAGTGCCTTGCACATACTGGAAAGTATAGAACCGCAACAACTGGGCACGCAGGCGGACCAAGCTTACTATGCTTTATTGCTGACACAAGCAAGAGATAAAAACTATATCGTGCAAACTGATGATTCACTGATACGGATCGCTGTACAGTATTACGACTCTACCGGAGAGGTGGCTATGCAGGCTAAAGCTCATTACCATTGGGGAGGTGTGCTAAGAGATCAGAATAACTATTTTCATGCATTACACCTATACATAAATGCTGCCAATTATGCCAAGCGCAGCAAAAGGTCAAAACTATTATCATTGATATATAACAATATCGGCAACATTTACTTTCAAGAAAACCATTATAACAAGGCCGATTCTATGTATCAATTGCTACAACAGCAAGCAGCCTTGCAAAAAGATACACTCAACTTGGTTGAAGCTTTATCCAAACGCGGAAGTATAAATATAGAAAAAGGAAAAGCATATTACCAGCACGCTGAATCATTACTATTACAAGCCTCAGAACTTACAAAACACTTTCCCTACAATATGTTGAAAGCTGACATTGCATCTTCCTTAAGTGCTTTGTATAGTAGAATGCAGAAAGGTAAAGAGGCTATAGAATACGCCAAAGAAAACTTTACCCTCTTAACTGACACTACATTATATACCAAAGGATACCTCTTGTTAGGAGACGCCTACTATAAAGCACAGCTATATGATTCTGCCCAGTTCTATTTCAATAAAGCCTTGCATACCCAAGAATACGTCACCAAAGCCAATGCTTATATGCGCCTTGCCGATATTGCAAAAAAATCAAATAAATTAGAAGAATCACTCGAACTGGAGAGACTTTACTCTGCCTATCAAGATAGTGCACACAATCAAAATCTCTATATATTGTCGACAAACACGTTGTATTCTCCTACTCTACCCCAATACAAATCTGATTTCTCCGTAAAACGATGGATATTATATATCAGTCTATGCATACTTATAGTAGGGAGCTATCTATTTATAAGACAATATAAATACAAGAAAGTTTCATCAGAAAAAGAGAGTATAAGAACAATGGAAATAGATATAGAAAAAGTAAAAGGCCAATTACAGGAAACTGCTTTTTATAAGAAAGCACAAAGCATATTGAATCATCAAAATGACATTAATGCTAAGTCAACAGAAAAACCGGAATTAACAAACGATGACCAGAAGTCATTAATAAAGGAGATTAATTGTTTGATTCCCGAATATACGTCACACCTGAGAAAGAACTTTCCATTACTGACTGATAAAGACATTTTCTTTTGTTGCATCCACTTGTCAGGCTTTTCCATACAGGAACTTGGAGTCATTTTGAGCAGAACCCCTAATAGCATATATAAAAGACGTAGTAGCATTCTTGAAAAGAAAATGCAACTTGACAAAAATGATAATTTCATCAAAGCTATCACTTCTATCTGAAAAAGAGACTTCACATTACACAGAAATTACATCTGAGAAAGCAAAACTACACAAAAACTACACACCTTCAGAGTTGTTTTTATGAATAACAATCTCTTAATTTGTACACATAACATAATCAAAAAAATAATTTTATGAAAACACTTTTGATCATATTAATCACTGCATTTATTAGTGTTTGCTCCATTCAAGCACAGGAAAATGGAAGTATGGTGGAATATAACAATACAGAAAGAGAAATTCCACTAAAGGATTTTAAACCGAACAAACCTATAAATAGAAGTCTTATTCCACAAATTGCGTATGCTTACCTATATAATAAGGTAGTAACCGTATCTTTTGAAGAAGCGATGCCAACCGTTACTATCAAGATTATTAAAGAAGCTACCGGTGAAACTGTTTATTCACAAGAATATATGAGCCCGACAGCAATTTCTGTCGATCTAACAGGGCAGGATTCAGGAACATACTCTATAGAAGTGGCTTCAGATACTATTTCTTTAGAAGGTGAATTTATGCTTTAATATTTAAAAGAGAGACATTATGTTGGGAGTTGATAACACCAGTGAGGTACTCTATCGCTATTTACGTGCGTTGCACGTAAAAGTGAGTAAGATGACCGTACATCGTTTGCTCGACACACCGTTGGGCAACAGTATGCGGGGCATCAGTGATGCACTGGACTCACTCCACATCAACAATGCGGTATATCAACTTCCCAAAGAGTTCCTTGATAAATTGGAAGCTCCATGTATTGTTATCATTAATGATAATGATTCTCCCTTTTGCCTGGTTGAAAAAATAGAGGAAACATATATCACCCTATCTCACAGTCAACGCCTGAGAGTAAGCAAACAACAGTTCTTACAGAAATGGACAGGCAGCGTATTAGTGGGTGAAGTAACAAAAAACACGATTCAAGAGAAGAACTGTAAGCTGAAAGATACAGCAATGTGGATTCAACGGCACCAACTATTGTTAGCCGGTATCACTGCTATTTTACTGATACTATATAGCACAAGCCGTAATTACTCAACAGGAATATCACTCTATTTGCTTACACTATGCACAGGGGTTCTTATATCTTCTGCAATACTATATAAAGAAACTGTCAACAGCCAGTTTTTGTATCGTTTCTGTCATATTGGCAAAACGATTGATTGTAATGAAGTACTACATTCTAAAGGTTCGCATATCATAGGAATGGGATTGGGAGAGTTATCACTACTCTACTTCAGTACTTTATTGTTATTCGCCCTTATCTGTCCATATGAATTTTACTGCATTAGCGTAATATGCAATATTATCGCAATAGGATTTACATTATATTCTGTAATATATCAACTTTTCATTATTCGCAAAGGTTGTATGCTCTGTATGCTTATTAATCTAACTGTATGGAGCAGTTGCGTAATACTGTATATTCTACAAGGACAATTCAATAGGGAATTTTCATTCTCTACCATGCTCTCTTTTATAGCAATCGCCTGTATTTGTTTAGTCGGGTGGTTACAAATCAGAGCCCTATTAAAGGTAAAAGAAGAAGGGAAACAATTAAAAGTACAATTCTCAAATCTATTGAATCCTGATAGCTTCCAGAAGCTATTGTTGGCAGAAACTCAGATTGGAGAAATGGTTAATAAAGAAATAGCATTACATAACCAGATTTCAAGCACAACACAGGTGATGATTGTAACTAATCCCAACTGTAAGAATTGCGCCGGAATGCATCCGCACATCAAAGAAATCGCCTCCAATGTTTCTATATTATTGGTACTCCTGACTTTTCCAAAAGACGGTATTGGAGAGAAAGTAGCCCAAACTATTATCGCAACTTACCGTACAGACGGATGGGAGCAAGCAATAACAGCATTGGAAGAATGGTACAAAAACCATAATATAAAAGAAATTGATAAATATGCTATTACTGTAGAAGAACAAAGGATGTGGCAACAACAGCAAATCTATTGTTCGCAACAACATATCAGTCAAACGCCTTCTATAATTATTGACGGATATTATGTACCGGAATTCTATCAATTAAAAGAGTTGAAATATGTATTGACATAAAGATATTGTTTTGCGCAAAACGAAGACTGTTCTTGGATTTCAGCCTTAAATAAAGTCCGAATTAATACTATTATCAATATTTAAATCTATCCATTATGAAGAATTTGAATAGTTTTGAAGCTTTCAGACTTGGAAAGAGTCAGATGGCTAAGTTGAGTGGTGGAACTGTTATATGTGACGTGGTTTACAGCGACGGAATGGGAGGCTCCTTTCCAATGAGATTCGACCAAGCTAATAAAGAACAAGCCCAAAAAGTTGCACAAGCACAGCATCCGGATGCAAAAGTCAGCTGCTGGGTTTTAGAGGCGTAATAGACACGCTTCTCTCCTCATAGAGCATAAGCGTATTTGATATACTGAAGCACCCAAATGAGAGTTTTCTTTAGCATTGCTTAAAGACAATGTTTATTTGGAATACTCGCGATACATCGGTAAGAATGACATTGCTGATGAGCATTCAGAGCAAGGTAGTAGAAAAACTACTACCTCGCTATATATTATATCTTTCCTGCTATTCATCCTAATCAACATACAGTGAAATGAAAATTTATACTTACCTATTATTAGCAATCATGCCCTTTCTTGGCTTATACTTCGGTAAAAGTCCCCAAAAGTTAGTGTACAAAAATGCAAAAGTCATTCTGAATATGGATGACTATATTTGCAGTGAAGACCAATGGGTGTACGTATATGGCTTTAAGAGCTGGATATCGGGGAATGAAGAAACATTTTTTGATTCGGCATTCATAGCCAAAGGACAACATCAGGTAGAGCTAAACTTCAAAATTCCATGCGCGACAGATGCAGTATTATTTTTTTCAAAGAATGGTCCCTCGGAACTTGGTTTTGCAGTCGAACAGGATTCATGTCTCATCTTAAATGTGGATGAATCCTCTCCTTTCTTTAATACGTATTGTTGTATGGAAGCTACTCAAGGAGACCTTAACAACTTTCTTCACAAATTAATGCAAGAACGGGATGATTATTGTGACAAACTAAAATATTACACTAAAGAGGAACAAACAGACAGTATCAATATTCTAAGCAATAATTACGTTAACCGATTAAAATCCGTAATGAGTGTAGCTTCGGAAGCTGTCGTTCTGGAGCATTGCTTTTCGTTTATGAAATATTATGTCCCTAATGTGAATAATCTAAAAGAAATTTTACAGAACTTCGCAACTAAGTTTGACTGGTGCAATTCCCTGAAAGAATATTATGATATTTCAATCACTCTTCCACCCTCTGAGGAAGCGAAAAAAGTAGAGAAGCGATATGCGCAACTCTCTCAAGAGAAACTTCGATGCGAGTTACTGAGTAAAAACTTAGGCGAACGCATGGATTTGACCTTTGAAAATGCTGACGGAAAGAAGGTATCGACAAACTGCATCAATACCCCCTATGTATTTGTAGATTTTTGGGCAAGTTGGTGTAAGCCTTGCAGGAAGGAAATTCCCTATGTGAAAGAGGCTGTCGCTAAATATAAAGATGCTGTAACCGTATATGCAGTCTCTATAGACAATAAACGGGAGGCTTGGCAAAAAGCCATAGAGGAGGACAGCACACAAGAGTTCCTGCAAATGATAGGAACCCTGCGAAACGGAACTCCCACGCGTCTGCTGAAACAACTGGACATAAAAACAATTCCTGCAAACTTTTTGCTGGATAAGGAAAAACGCATCGTTGCCAAAGATCTGCGAGGAGAACAGCTCATACAAACATTGGATAGTCTTATGAAACAATGAGACCTTTTCCTCATTACATCCAGCACGACGCCATGGACTGCGGCCCCACCTGCCTCCGCATGGTAGCCGACTTCTATGGCAAACGTTATTCGCTGGAAGGGTTGAGGGAAAAATCATTCATCACCCGTGAAGGGGTATCCATGCTTGGCATCAGTGAAGCAGCAGAAAAGATTGGTTTTCGCAGCATTTGTGTACAAGTGGGTTATGAAAAGCTACAGGAAGCTCCTTTGCCCTGCATCATACATTGGAACCAGCAACACTTTGTCGTAGTATATAAGCTTAACGACAAGCATGTTTGGGTGGCCGACCCCGGTGCAGGAAAGCTAAAATACACCAAAGAAGAATTTTGTAATTGCTGGCTGAGTTCCCGAAAGAATAAAGAAGACACAGGAGTAGCATTATTGCTGGAGCCCACACCGGAATTCTACACGATAGAGGACGAGGGAGACGAAGTGAATCGCAAAGGCTTTAGCTTCCTCTACTCCTATCTCCGCCCGTACCGGGGGTTGGTGGGGCAACTACTTTTAGGTCTGCTACTGGGCAGCATGATACAACTCATGTTACCCTTCCTCACACAATCTGTAGTAGACTTCGGAATCAACAACCAGAATCTCGGTTTTATCTATCTGGTACTGATTGCCCAGTTGATGTTGTCTTTCAGCAGCAGTGCCGTAGAGTTCATACGGGGCTGGATATTGCTACATCTGGGCACGCGCATCAATATCGCCCTCATATCAGACTTCCTTATCAAGCTGATGAAGATGCCTATCAGCTACTTCGACAGCAAAATGACAGGAGACATCCTGCAACGCATCAACGACCATAAGCGCATACAGGATTTCCTGACGGGAAGTAGCCTCAGCGTTATTTTTTCCGTATTCAATATTATCATCTTCGGTATTGTACTGCTGGTGTACAGTGGCATGATATTCCTTATCTTCATGGGAGGAAGCGTCCTGTACGTTGCATACGTCTGGCTATTCATGAAGAAGCGTGCCGAACTGGATCACAAGCGTTTCGCCCAGCAAAGTGCTAATCAAAGTACGGTAGTGCAATTAGTGAACGGCATGCAGGAAATTAAACTCAGTGCCTGCGAACAACAGAAACGCTGGGAATGGGAGCGAATACAAGCAAAGTTATTCAAAGTAAACATCAAAAGCCTTGCCCTGCGACAGTATCAAGATTCGGGAGCGGTGCTGATTAATCAAAGCAAGAACCTGCTGATTACCGCACTCGTTGCAAGTCTGGTAGTGAAAGGGGAAATGACGCTCGGCATGATGCTGTCCGTGCAATACATCATCGGGCAACTGAACAGCCCGGTAAACGAGCTCATCGCTTTTGCCCGCGATATGCAGGATGCACGCCTCAGCATGAACCGCCTCAGCGAAGTGCGCGACAAGCCGGATGAAGAAGACCCCACACGCGAATTACTGCGGGAAATACCGGAAGGAAAAGAAATAAGACTCCAAAACCTTAACTTCAAATATGATCCGCTAAGTGAATACCCTACGTTGGACAATGTAAGTCTGGTGATTCCACCGGGCAAGCAAACAGCCATCGTGGGTATGAGCGGAAGCGGAAAGACAACACTCGTTAAACTACTGTTAGGATTCTACCCGCCCGCAAGCGGCGATATCTTCATCGGGGATACTCCACTGGGAAGTTATAGTATTCGCGAATGGCGCAAGCGGTGCGGTGTAGTAATGCAGGATGGTTTTATATTCTCCGACAGCATAGCCGGAAATATCGCTCCCGGTGTGGAACGCATTGACAAGAAGAAATTACGCCATGCCGCCGAAGTGGCAAACATACACGATTTCATAGAAGAACTACCTTTAGGATACAACACCAAGATAGGACAAGAAGGGCACGGATTAAGTCAGGGACAAAAACAACGCATACTCATTGCTCGCGCCGTGTATAAAGATCCGGAATTCATCTTCTTCGACGAAGCAACCAACGCACTGGATGCCAACAACGAACGCACCATCATGAACAACCTGCAAACCTTCTTCAAAGGAAGGACATCCGTCGTTGTAGCCCATCGTCTGAGTACTGTGAGGAATGCAGAGCAAATCATCGTAATAGAACAGGGAAAAATAGCAGAAACCGGAACGCATGAAACGCTGATTGCCCTGGAAGGAAGATATTATCAATTGGTGAAAAATCAATTGGAGCTTTGAGAAGTGGAGAGTGGAGAGTTAAAAGTTGAGAGCTATGAAGAAGCAAGAAGAAAAAGACATAGAATTAAGGTGTGAGGAGGTGCAGGAGATACTGACACGACCGCCGCATGCACTAATCAGATGGGGAATAACAGTTTTCTTCGGAGTATTGGCACTACTTTTCATCGGTGGTTGTTTCTTCAAATATCCGGATATCATAAGCGCTGAAATCACTATCACAACCGAACATCCACCTGTATGGATCGTATCAAAAGGAAGCGGAAAGGTGCAGGAAGTATACTGCAAAGACCGGGATACGGTACAAGCAGGAGACATCATAGCTGTGCTGGAGAACCCTGCTGTCACCACTGACGTCCTTAATATAAAAGAGAGACTCACCACTTTTATTCTGACTGACAGTTGCATTTGTCAAGCCATCTTTCCTGAGAAGCCGGAACTCGGGACCATACAGAATACGTATGCTTCATTCATCAAAAGTCTGACGGATTACCGTAATTTCCTTTCAATAGACCTCTACACGCAAAAAGAACAGGCAGCTTGCAAAGAACTGCAAGAATATCAAAAGTATATCCTGCACCTGAACAAACAAGCTGAACTGGATAAAGAGCAGGTACAAATAGCATCTGCTACCCACGGACGTGAAAAGATATTATTCGACAAAGGACTGATATCGAAAGCAGATTACGAAGAGGCACAACAGACCTATCTAAATCGCAGACAAGGACAGGAACAATTAATGACCTCGCTCTCATCTGCCAGAATACAGGAAGCACAACTACGACAGAATATTGTTGAAATCCACATGGAACGCAGTCGTGAAGCCAATACACTAAATGCCTCCTTAAAAGCAGCTCTCAATGATTTGAAAGTAAGCATCAGCGATTGGGAATTGGAGTGTCTTTTCATCAGCCCTGCTGGAGGTATACTGTCCTACAACAATATATGGCAAAAGAACCAGAATGTCAATGCAGGAGACAAAGTATTCTCTATTGTGACGTCCGCACCGGGAGATATTATCGGGAAAATAAAACTACCGGTCAGCGGTTCGGGTAAGGTTACCACCGGTCAGAGAGTAAATATTAGCGTCACAGGATATCCGTACATGGAATTCGGCTTCCTCACCGGAGAAGTGTTGTCTGTTTCGCTATTGGCGAATGAAGAAAATGTGTACACAGTCACCGTCAGCCTGCCACAAAACCTATGCACTTCCTACGGCAGACAACTGAACTTCAATGGAGAACTTTCGGGCACGGCAGAGGTCATGACAGACGAACGGAGCGTAACTGCACGTTTGCTCAGTCCGCTCCGTTATCTGTGGGAGAAATATCTCTGAAAAAGACCTTCAGCGTACGGTTTTCTTGCTTTATCACGAATTCTTTGCAGAAAACATCTGCCAAACAAGATATTTCTGTAACTTTAGCCTCGAATTACGAATCATGAATAGAGAACTGAAGATATTATCCTTATTGGCTCAATTTAAAGAGTTAGGTATAGACAAACAGATAGATTATGACAAATTCTATCTCTACTCTATTATTACTCATTCCACAGCCATTGAAGGGTCTACAGTTACAGAAGTTGAGAACCAACTACTATTTGATGAAGGTATCAGTGCTAAAGGCCGTTCTATGGCAGAGCAGTTGATGAACTTAGATTTAAAGGCGGCATACGAACAATCCATTGTTTTCGCTAAAAATCATAGTGATATTTCCATCAATATGTTAAAGCAGCTATCTTCCATAGTCCTAAAAAATACAGGAACAACCTATCAAACTGCCTTAGGAGAATTTTCATCAGCAAATGGTGATTTACGCCTGCTAAATGTTACGGCAGGAACAGGAGGACGCTCGTATATGAATTATTCGAAAGTCCCTATCAGATTAGCAGAACTTTGCGAAAGCATAAATCAAAGGCGGAAAGCTCTAATCAAAGAGGATATTATTGAGTGCTACAAACTGAGTTTTGATGCCCACTTCCAACTGGTAACGATTCATCCCTGGGCTGACGGCAACGGCAGAATGTCTCGCTTATTAATGAATCAGCTACAATTAGAGTTTGGCATCATACCAACTAATATAAACAAGAATCACAAAGCCGAATATATAGAATCCCTTATTGCTACGCGCGAGAATGATGATATTGAGTTATTCCGAAACTTTATGTTTGATGAGCATATTCGCAATTTGGAACAAATGATTCACAATTATCAATCCTCAATAGACGACGACATCAAAGTGGACAAAGATGTCCGTGTAAATGTCCATCAAAATGTCCGTGTAAAACCGACAAGTCGGGAAAACCGAATCATAGAGTTAATGGCAGAAAATGAAAACATAACTGTCCATCAACTTGCAAACGCTCTTAATGTAAACGAAAGGACTATCCGCAGAGATATTACAAATCTTAAAGAACGCGGCGTTCTAACCCGAATAGGTGCAGATAAAAACGGTATCTGGAAAATAACTGGCAGGCAAAATTGATTTTAGACAATAGCAATACGAATTGAGTCTGCAAGAAAGATCAGGAAAAGAAATACAATGATTCTATCCTGATCTTTCATGCTTATTTCATTTCAACCAAGTCGCCCGTTTCCACAAGTACTCCAACGGCCCATGAGCATGCCGCTTCATCCACCAGCAGCAGAAAGCAAACTGGACGAAGAAAAGAAGCACACCTACCAGGAAGCTGGCGGTAATACCCAACTGAGAGTGCATAGCAAGCCCCCAATTATAGAAAATCAGCGAGCCGATGATGCTTTGGGTGATATAGTTGGTGAGACTCATCTTACCATAAGGAGTAATCTTCATCAACCACCCGTGCAAGTTCGTCCGGTAGAAGGCAAGGATGACACCTGACACCAGTATCAGCATAAATGAAAACTTAGAAAGTGAAGTGACGATAAGGGAGAGAGGGGCAAGAATGGATTTATTAGTAATAAAATCCGGAAGCATATTACCCAATCCGTACAAAGGAAAGAAAGCGATAAGGGCACCACAAAGCACCTTATTCCACACTTTCAGGTTTTCTTTCAGGAAAAGTCCCCGACGTCCAATCAACAGACCGAACAAGAAGAGAGCAGCAGTCTGGAATACACGTCCGTGATCCCATGCCCAAGCAAGGCTGGCAATCTGTCCCTCCCACAAATTCACACGCACAGTTTCGAGAAATGTACCGTGGCTTTGGACTTGGAAAGCAGCTCCCCAGAAACTCCCCGTAGGAATAGAAGGTGTCACAAAAGAGGAATCTATGCAAGCACGTATCACATAATAAAGTGGCAACGGCTGTATCAGCAACACACAAGCCAGGACAAATAACCATTTATCCTTCAACCGGCAGGTGAGCGGCAGAATAAAACCTACCAAAGAGTAGAGCACCAGTACTTCGGCCGTAAAGAATGCAGCATTTATATTACCAAAAATGAATAACAACACTAATCGCCAGCAGAAACGCAAACGGAAATCCTTACCACGCATGCGTTGGTTATTGTCCTGAATGAAGAAGCTGAAACCGAACAGCAAAGCAAAAACAGCATAAGCTTTCCCTCCGAACATAAAGAAAAGTCCGTCCCATATCGCCTTATCTGAAAAGTTGAGCCAGGCGCTCTGGGTAGATGTATCAGGAAATGAATAGAAATTGAAATGCTCGATAGAATGTAATACAATGATGCCCATAACGGCCAATCCGCGCAGCACGTCGGCTACATCAATACGCGTGTGTTCTCCTAATTTTTGTACCATATTATTATAAATTCATTAGCAATCAGCCTTTGTTAATGTTAAAATCGCAAATATAGAATTTATAATCCACTTTTGCCCCCAAATTCCCAATTTCTTCCAGAATTGCCCGCCATCTTTGCAGTATAATCAGTAATAATCTGACAAAATAATAACATTAATAACACTAAAAGAACAAATAGCTATGAAATTGAAAATGTATTTTGCCCTGTTGGCTATGGGCATGATAGGCTTGCAAAGTTGCAGTAACGACAATGATGATGACCTCCCAAGTTCCAAAGTTCCCGAGGTTGTACGCAATACATTCGACAGCAACTTCTCCAACACTTCCAATCTAAGTTGGGAAACCAAAACCGTTTCGAAAGGACAATACTACAAAGCGGAGTTCAACAACAAGAGCGACAACGGTTATAAAACAGAAGCCTGGTACACCGCAGACGGCACCTGGTACATGACAGAAACGGAAATGCCGTACAATGCTATTCCGCAAGCCGTGAAAACTTCTTTCGAGAGCAGCGAATATGCTTCCTGGAAAAGAGATAATGAAGTAGACCGCATTGAGCGTGCTGCCGTGAAAGAAATCATTTATATCATTGAAGTGGAGTCTCCACAGGATGTAGATATGGATTTGCATTATTCGGCAGACGGCATCCTCATCAAAGCCGTAAATGATGATGGTGACGGCGATAATGAATCACTGCTGCCGGACACGCCATCGGAAATGATGACTGCCGCAACAGAATTTATACAAGAGAACTACCCCAATGCCCGCATCATCGAAATTGAAGCAGAGCACGGAGTGATTGAAATTGATATTATACATGACAACCGCAGCAAAGAAGTATTGCTCAGCACAACGTATGAATGGATTTCAACATCATGGGATGTATATACACTTCCGGCAAAGGTGACAGAAGCCATCAATGCTTCACAATACAGCGGTTACGTAGTGGACGATGCCGAATATTTTGAAACTCCTGCCGGAAATTATTATCTGGTGGAACTGGAACAAGGAAAGAATGAGGTGAAAGTTAAAATCACGGAAGACGGACAAATTATCTGAGGACAAGTGCTATATCACAAGTAAATGATAATTTAGCGCTATGCGCTAAATTATCATTTATGAAATAACTTCTTAACAATTTCTATTTTATCTCAAAGCCTCCACCTCTTCCGGCGTCAACGGTATCTTCTTGCCTAAGCGGCGGGCACCGGTTTCAGTGATAAGATAATCCTCCTCGTTGCGGATACCGCCAAAGTCGCGATATTCTTCCACTTTATCGTAGTTGATGAAGTCCATGAATTTCTTTTCCCCTTTCCACATATCAATCAGTTCGGGGATGAAATAAATACCCGGCTCAACGGTATGTACAAAGCCCGGTTCCAAAGGAATGGCAAGACGTTGCGATTTGCGTCCAAACTGCGTACTCTTAGGCTGGCCGTCATATCCTACCCAGACTTCGCCCAGATTCTCCATATCGTGAACATCCAACCCCATCATGTGTCCCAAGCCATGAGGATAGAACAACGCATGAGCACCTTCGTGAACAGCATCATCCACATTCCCCTTCATCAGTCCCAGTCCTTTCAGACCTTCCACCATGACGCGGGCGGACAAGTCATAAACCTCCATATAAGGAATACCCGGACGGAGTGCCTTCACAGATTCCAGATGCATGGCATTCTGAATTTCATAAACAGCACGCTGCTTCGAAGTAAACGTCTTATCAGCAGGCACGGTAGACGACATATCGCCGCAATAGCCCGACGGGAGTTCAGCTCCGGCATCAATCAGAAACAAGTCGCCCGGTTTAATCTTATTGCCATGATAATGATTATGCAAAGTCTGACCGTTAATTGTAGCAATCGTCGGGAAAGAGAGTTCGCAATTATTCATTTCTGCAACGCGGTTCATCTCTGCCACTACCTCATATTCGTACATACCCGGACGAATTACCTCCATAGCTTTGATGTGCATATCAGCAGTGACGTCGCACGCCTTTTCTATCTCTACGATTTCTTCGGCAGATTTATAGTTACGCTGAGCCACCACCGCACGGATAAACGGCACTGAGCCCTCCTGACGTGCAGGCGGAATACCCAGCCAATCCATCAATTTCAATTTATGTTCAGGACGATAAGGAGGTAGATAATGCACCGTCTGCCCATTCCGCACAGCCTTGTGCAGATAACTGACAATCTCAGCCGAAGGTTGTGTCTCTCTGATGCCTACCCGTTCGCTTTTTTCTTTCAGAGTAGGTTGCGTGCCCATCCACACGATATGATCAATAGTCAATTCATCTCCAAAGATGATTTCTTTATCCTCGTCTACATCAATTATAGCGGAAAGTCCAGCAAAGGACAAGCCAAAATAGTAAAGGAAGGTGGAATCTTGACGATAGCGGAAAGCATTATCCTCGTAATTTAATCCCTGTTCATCATTTCCCAGGAACAACAATACTCCGGAGCCGATATTTCTTTTCAGCAGGGCTCTGCGCTGCACATAAGTTTCTTTATCAAACATAACGTTGCTATTTTTTAAGTTGATATTCGCAAAGATAATGCAAACCGAAAGCAGTACAAAATAAGCTTGCTCATTTTTAATGCTGAGGTGCAGGTTATCTTCACTTTTAGCAAAGATAGTGCAAATTGAGCGCATAGCTTTCATGCTTACATGAAAAAGTTATGCCGAAATGCAGCTTATCCCCGAACTATTCACTATTTTTGTGGCGAGTATAAAGAAAAGAATTTAGTATGGCACAAGGTTCCAGACAAGTACAAACTCAGGCGCAACAGCAGGTACAGACACTATCGCCTCAACAAATTCTGGTAGTCAAACTACTGGAGTTGCCTGCCGTAGAGTTGGAAGACCGTATACATGCGGAACTTCTGGAAAATCCTGCCCTGGAAGAAGGGAAAGAGGATACGGCAAGCGATGACTTTTCTGACAGTCCGGACGCAGATGGTTCTGCCGAAGACAATGGAGCCAATGAGTACGACTCATTGAGCGACTATCTGAGCGAGGACGACATCCCCGACTATAAATTGCAGGAAAACAACCGCAGCAAAGGCGAACAAGCAGAAGAGATTCCTTTCTCCGATGCCATATCCTTCTACGAAACCCTGAAAGAGCAGTTGGGCGAGCGCAACCTGACCGACCACCAGCGCGAACTGGCGGAATATCTGATCGGCTCACTGGACGACGACGGTTTGCTGCGTAAATCACTGGACAGCATCTGCGACGAACTTGCCATTTACGCCGGCGTCGAATGTACCCCGGAAGAACTGGATGAAGCATTGAAAGTCATTCAGGATTTTGATCCTCCCGGACTGGGTGCCCGCAACCTGCAAGAGTGTTTGCTCATCCAGATTCGCCGTAAGATAGAGCAACAACACTTCACCCCAAACCCTTTGCTTTATATAGAAGAAGCCATCATCTCCGAATGCTACGAGGAATTCACCCGCAAGCACTGGGACAAGATACAGCAGAAGCTCGGTCTGGAAGAAGACGCCTTCGAACAAGCCATCAAGGAAATCTGCAAACTGAATCCACGTCCAGGCGCATCCTTGGGTGAAGCCATTGGACGGAACATGCAACAAATCATTCCTGACTTCATAGTAGACACTTACGATGACGGCACCATCGGCCTGACGTTAAACAACCGCAACGTACCGGAACTGCGTATGAGCCGCGACTTCACCGAAATGGTGGAGGAGCACACCAAAAACAAGGCGAACCAGTCGAAAGAATCCAAAGAAGCCATGATGTTTTTGAAACAGAAAATGGATGCAGCACAAGGCTTCATTGATGCCGTGAAACAACGCCAAAATACGCTGATGACTACCATGCAAGCCATCATCGACCTGCAACGCCCTTTCTTCCTCGAAGGAGACGAATCGCTGCTCCGCCCTATGATATTGAAGGATGTTGCAGAACGTACCGGACTGGATATTTCGACTATTTCCCGCGTCAGCAACAGTAAATATGTGCAGACCAACTACGGCATCTATTCATTAAAGTTCTTCTTCAACGACGGTTATGTCACCGAAGACGGCGAAGAAATGTCTGTACGCGAAATCCGGAAGATTCTGAAGGAATGCATTGACAACGAAGATAAAAAGAAGCCCTATACGGATGATGAACTAACAGAAATTCTAAAAGAGAAAGGTTATCCGATAGCCCGTCGTACCGTGGCTAAATACAGGCAACAGTTAAATATACCTGTGGCCAGACTGAGGAAGTAATGGGGGAATGAAAGAGTTAAATAATGAAAGAATGAAAACTATGTGGCCCCCTTTCATCCTTTCATTATTAATTATTAATTTGAGAATTCAATGGAAGAACAACATATCGTAGCAGACAGAACCTTAATCAGGACAGCCCGCGTGATTTCGGCCATATTTACGCCGTTTTCCATCCCTTTTCTGGCATTCCTGATTTTATTCCTGTTCTCATATTTGCGCATCATGCCTATTCAGTATAAGCTGATCGTGCTGGGAGTAGTGTACTGCTTCACCATCCTCATGCCGACACTCACCATCTTCCTGTTCCGTAAAATCAACGGTTTTAGTCCCGAAGATCTGGGCGAACGGAAGCGTCGCTTCATGCCGTTCCTACTCACCATAACCTCATACGTATTCTGTCTGGTGATGATGCATCGACTCAATATCCCCTGGTACATGACGGGAATTATCCTTGCCGCCCTCATCATGATGATTATCTGCATCATCCTCAATCTGAAATGGAAGTTAAGCGAACACATGGCAGGTGTGGGAGCCATTGTAGGCGGACTAGTATCTTTCAGCGCCTTGTTCGGATACAACCCCATCTGGTGGCTGTGTCTGTTCATCCTCATTGCAGGTGTTTTGGGCACAGCACGCATCATTTTGCAACATCATACATTAGGAGAAGTACTGGTAGGTTTTGCCGTCGGATTGATTTGTTCCTTATTGGTGCTTCATCCGCTGAGCAATATCCTGTTCCGTATTTTCCTCTTTTGATATAACAGTATTAACCTTTAAAAATAATGATCATGAATTTCCCGGAAAATGTAAAGTACACCAAAGAACACGAGTGGATACGCCTTGAAGGCGATGTAGCTTATGTAGGAATCACCGATTACGCTCAGTCACAACTGGGTGACATCGTATTCGTAGATATCCAGGCAGAAGGCGAAACGCTGGCTGCCGATGAGGTATTCGGAACCATTGAAGTAGTGAAAACCATTTCAGACCTTTTCCTGCCCGTAGGCGGAGAGATTCTGGAACAGAATGAAGCCCTTGCCGACCAACCGGAACTGGTAAACAAAGACCCGTACGGCGAAGGTTGGCTCATCAAGATGAAACCGGCCGCTGACGCTGACTTCGACTCCCTGCTGGATGCTGCCGCCTATAAAGCATTGATTAACGATTAACTATTAGTGATTAGTGATTAGTCGGCTGCGCAATATCAGCTTACTAATCACTAATCACTAACCACTAATAACTAAATAATTATGTCTCCATTAGTAAGCATCATCATGGGCAGCACCTCCGACCTTCCTGTTATGGAAAAGGCGGCTCAACTGCTAAATGATTTACATGTACCGTTCGAAATGAACGCTCTCTCTGCCCACCGCACGCCGGAAGCAGTAGAAGATTTTGCCAAGAATGCCCGCGGACGCGGTGTGAAAGTGATTATTGCAGCAGCCGGCATGGCCGCCGCGCTGCCCGGAGTCATCGCAGCCAACACGACACTGCCCGTTATCGGAGTTCCCGTTAAAGGTTCTGTTCTGGATGGCGTAGATGCACTCTATTCTATCATTCAGATGCCACCCGGAATCCCCGTAGCCACAGTTGCCATCAATGGCGCCATGAACGCCGCCATTCTTGCCGTACAGATGCTGGCTTTGAGCGACGAAAACCTTGCCGAAACCTTCGCAGCCTACAAAGAAGGACTGAAAAAGAAAATCGTAAAGGCGAACGAGGAGCTGAAAGGGGTGAAGTACGAATTTAAAACGAACTAAATAAGGAGTGATAAGTGGTTAGTGATTAGTGATAAGCAGGCTGTACTATAGTAGTTTTATATATCACCAATCGTTAATCACTAATCACTAACCACTAATCACTAAATATCGTGGATTTATTCAACTATTCCCGTCGGGAAACATCAGAAGTAAACATTGGAGCCACCCCTATGGGCGGCTCCAATCCTATACGCATACAGAGTATGACGAACACTGCCACACAGGACACCGAAGCCTGCGCGGCACAAGCTAAACAGATTGTAGATGCAGGAGGCGAATACGTGCGCCTCACGGCACAAGGCATCAAGGAAGCGGAAAATCTGATGAACATCAACGCCGCACTGCGCCAGGACGGATATATGGTTCCGTTAGTAGCCGACATCCACTTCAACCCGAAGGTGGCCGACGTAGCGGCACAGTATGTGGAGAAGGTACGCATCAATCCGGGCAATTATGTGGACGCCGCCCGCACCTTCAAGCATCTGGAATATACGGACGAGGAGTACGCACAGGAGTTGCAAAAGATACGCGACCGCTTCGTCCCCTTCCTCAATATCTGCAAGGAGAACTACACAGCCATCCGCATCGGCGTGAACCACGGCTCACTGTCCGACCGCATTATGTCCCGCTATGGCGATACACCGGAAGGTATGGTGGAGTCATGCATGGAATTCCTGCGCATCTGTGTGGAAGAGAACTTCACAGACGTCGTGATTTCCATCAAGGCCTCTAATACGGTGGTGATGGTGAAGACCGTACGCCTGCTGGCTGCCGTGATGGAGAAAGAGGGAATGCACTTCCCCCTGCACCTTGGCGTAACGGAAGCCGGAGACGGTGAAGACGGACGCATCAAGTCCGCCCTGGGCATCGGTGCCTTACTATCCGATGGTCTGGGTGACACCATCCGTGTGTCTTTGAGCGAAGCACCCGAGGCAGAGATACCTGTTGCCCGCAAACTGGTAGACTACATCATGCAGCATCAGAACCATCCCTACATTCCCGGAGTGGAAGCGGAAGACTTCAACTACCTCTCCCCCTCCCGGCGCGAAACGGCAGCCGTGCGCAACATTGGCGGAGAACATCTGCCGGTAGTGATTGCCGAGCGCATGGACGGAAAGTTTGAAACGAACCCGCAATTCACTCCCGATTATATCTATGCAGGCCGTGCACTGCCGGAAGTACGCGAGCAGGGAGTAGAATATATCCTCGATGCCGACGTATGGCAAGGAGAAGTCGGAACGTATCCTGCTTTCAACTACGAGCAACTCCCCCTCATGGGTAGTTGCCAGGCAGATTTGAAGTTTCTTTTCATGCCCTACATGGCACAGACAGAGGAGGTGATTGCCTGCCTGAAACATCATCCCGAAGTAGTGATTGTGTCACAAAGCAACCACCCCAACCGGCTCGGCGAACACCGCGCCCTGGTTCATCAATTGATGAAAGAGGGATTGAAAAACCCGGTTGTTTTCTTCCAGCACTACATGGAAAATGAGGCGGAAGACTTACAGATAAAATCTGCCGCCGACATGGGAGCGCTTATCTTCGATGGTTTGTGCGACGGTATCTTCCTGTTCAATCAGGGAAGCCTCAGCCATGCCGTGGTAGACGCCACCGCCTTCGGCATCCTGCAAGCCGGACGCGTGCGTACCAGCAAGACGGAGTTCATCTCCTGTCCCGGTTGCGGCCGCACCCTGTTCGATTTACAAAGCACCATAGCCCGCGTGAAAGCGGCAACCTCGCATCTGAAAGGCTTGAAGATAGGTATCATGGGATGCATAGTGAACGGCCCGGGCGAAATGGCGGATGCCGACTATGGTTACGTGGGTGCCGGACGCGGGAAAGTCAGCCTGTATAAGAAGAAAGAATGCATCGAAAAGAACATTCCCGAAGAAGAAGCGGTGGAAAAGCTGATCGAGCTGATTAAAGCGAATGGGGATTATACAGAGAATAATCTATAAAATAAGAAAATACTTAGAGTACCACAGGAAATGAAAAGGGCACTCTCCTAAAAGAGTGCCCACAAAATAAGAGAGTTTCATCAATTTCATTTTTTCTTCTGACTGAATATCCACTCCATAAATCCGGGATAATTGAATGCAGGATTCCAACTGCCATGATTGCAACCGGGGAATTCGATGTATTCTACGTCAGCACCTGCTGCTTTCAAGGCTTTATATGCCGCACGCGAACCTTCCGGAGTAACCACATTGTCGGCATCGCCGTGGAAGATACGGAATTTCACCTGTTTGGCAGCTTTCAATCGGGTAGGGTTCACCGTTCCGCAGACAGGAACTGCGGCTGCGAATATCTCAGGATAACGGATAGCCATATCAAACGTACCCATGCCGCCCATGGAGAGCCCTATTATATAAATGCGGTTCTTATCAACCTGCGGCATTGCCAAGTACGTATCCAGCAAATCTTTCACTGTCTGAAATACAGGAGTGAGGGGATTATCCAATGGCATCTCACCCGGCATGAATGAAGCAGGACGTTCCATATACGCCCAATAACCTGCGACAGGACATTGCGGCACAAGCACGAATGCAGGATACTTCTCTCTGTTCACCGGATTGAGGAACATCTGTCCTCCATGCGTCAACTGTCTTTCATTGTCGTTGCCACGCTCTCCGGCACCGTGCAGGAAAAGCACTAAAGGGTATTTTTCTCCGGCTTTCACCGTTTCGGGAAGAAGCAGGCGATAGGGCAACGTATCACCGCGGGAAGAAATAAAGGTTTCTTTCTGATAAGTCTCCTGTGCCGAAAGGGACAACAAAGAGAACAGCACGCAAACTACACTGATTATTCGTTTCATCTGAATCACTATTTTACATGTTTTACTTCTGAGCGTAAAGATACACCATTTTCATTGAATGCCTCCACACAGAAATAATAATCTTGGTCGGTAGTGAGAGATTTCATCAGCAGGTCATTCTTACCATACACCATCCAGGAACTGTAAAGTTTATCGGGAGCGATGCCCCACAACACGTTGTAGCCCTGCGCACCTTTTACAGGCTCCCAACCGATGGCGATGTCACGACGGTCGGCATAGCGGTCAAGAAACAGCTTTTTCGGTTGTTGTGGTGCCTTGCCTGTACCCAGTCCGAATACGCGAAGCTCGGAAATAGCCAGGTTCGGAGTAGGTACGTCTATGTTCTTGTAGCGGATATATCGTGCCGGTTCGGGCAGGGACAGTTCTACATAATCGTTCGGAGTATCCCTGTAGCTCTCTTTGCGGTCCACCAGCACTTTCCAGTCCTGTCCGTCCAGCGAGCCTTCAATGATGTAACGGTGGCGGAGGTCTTCGTAACGGCCGTACATGTCACTCTGATAGTCATGATAGTTAATCTGAATGGCACATACATCGGCAGGCTTCTCCAAATCGATCATTACCCATTGGCGCTCATCGTTGGCTTCGGCCAACCAGAAGGTCTTAGTGAGTTCATCCGTCAGTGCAGATGGTTGGAACTCCCCTTTTGTAGTAGAAGCTGTGACCGGTTTGCCATAGGAAAGCAGCATCCAGCCCCTGAACTCACCGGCTTTACCCGGAACGGCAGGTGCATAGCGGGGGTAATCTCCGAAACGGGTGTCGCAATACATAATGCCGTCTTTATCGAACCCGGCAGGGAACATACAAAGGCGTCGTTCCCAGTTCACATTAATGGAGAGGGACATCGAAGCAAAATGCCAGTACTGCCCGCCGGGTCCAAGTACAGTGCTTCCATGTCCGGCACCATTCATATATCCGCCCGGTTTATAGGAAACGGGATTGTGCTTCTGATAGGTATAAGGTCCCATCGGGTAGTCTGCCACATAGACACCGTCAGCGTAGACATTAAACTCTGTGCCCGGTGCACCGTATTGCATATAGTATTTCCCGTTGTGTTTCGTCAGCCAGGGACCTTCGATATATCCGCCCAGCACAGTGTCCGTATGATTCTCGCCGAAACGTTCCCAGCCATGCTTGGGCATATCCAGGTTAAAGAGCTCTTTCGTCTCGCCCTTCTTCGTAAAGCGGTGGTTCTTATCCAGCTCCATACCACGGATGGGATAGACGTTGGATGAACCCCAGAACATGTAAGCTTTGCCATCGTCGTCGATGAACAAATCAGGGTCCTGCAGGTTGTGCAGGATGGCGGGCGTTGCTTCCCAATCGCCCGAAGCCGGATTATCAGTATACAGGATACTCATGGAGCCGGAAGGGTCTCCGGCTACATAGAGCACGGAATCCTTATAGTTGTGTGCCGCCGGAGCATTGCACCCCTGCGGATACCAGTTCTTTCCGGGACGCACAAACTCCCAGTTCAGCAAGTCGCTCGAACGCCAGTAGCCATGCGAACGTGTGACGAACATATAATATTCTCCCCGGAACTCCACCACTGCGGGGTCGGCGCCCGAACGGTAGGAAATATCCCGGTCGGAATTATAAATCATATACGTGTAATCGATGTTCAAAGGATTACAGTAGGTATCCTGACGCATATCCTGCGCTGGAAGAGTAGTCCATGCAATCAGACAGGCTACGGTCAGTAACAAGTATTTCATATTCTTCATCTCTGGTTTCTTATCGGGTTCGTTTATTTGCACAGTTCGCCGGGAACATCATATTGCTTCTGTAAACGTTCAAGTTCAGCCATAAGTTCGGCGGTAACCTTTTCCATACCCTTTTTCCCATACAGGTTATGCATTTCGGTCGGGTCGGTCTTTAAGTCATACAGTTCCCACTTGTCATCCACGTAGAAGTGCATCAGTTTATAGCGTTCCATCTTCACGCCATAGTGTGCACGGACGCTATGGAAGCCGGGAAACTCATAATAATGATAATAGAGCGATTTACGCCAGTCACGCGGCGTTTTTCCCTTCTCCACCAACGGACGGAAAGACACGCCCTGCATATCCCGGGGAACTTCAATGCCGCACATATCCAGGAAGGTAGGTGCAAAATCAATGTTCTGCGTCAGTCCGGTCACCTGGGTTTCCGGTTTGATATGTCCCGGCCAGCGCATCACCATCGGCATGCCGAAGGACTCTTCGTACATAAAACGTTTGTCGAACCATCCATGCTCACCCAGATAGAAGCCCTGGTCGGTGGTGTAGACAACTATTGTGTTCTTGTCCAGTCCGGTACGTTTCAGGTAGTCCAGAATCTCTCCCACACTTTCGTCCACGCTTGCCACAACGCCCATATAATCTTGCAGGTAACGCTGGTATTTCCACTCCGCTACTTCTTTGAAAGAACGTTGCTTAGAGTAGAACTCATTATTACGGTCACGATATGCATCGAGGAAACGGCGGCGCTCATCCGGCTCCATAGTCCCCAAGAAAGCATGCGGCCAAGGGTCGAACAGCAGGCTGTCGCTGTCCATACCGGCAACCATTTTCAGGTCGTGGCCCTCGTACATGTCACAATATATATTCATCTTCTGCATCTGTGCGGCATAGCGCCCCTCGTAAGCATCGAAATAGTTATCGGGAAGCGGGAAGGTGGTGTGCTCATACAGATGATAATGTCTCTCGGCAGGCACCCAGTTGCGGTGCACTGCTTTATGGTGCATCATCAGGAAGAAAGGCTTGTTCTTATCTTTCCGTCCGTCGAGCCACTCTTCCGTGTAACGGGTAATCAGGTCCGTCACATATCCCAGGTGACGGGTGGTATCTTTCTCCGTAATGAAATGCGGATTGCAATATTCTCCCTGGTCGTTGAGAATCATCCAATGGTCGAACCCGGTCGGGCGGGAAATAAGGTGCCATTTGCCGATGATGGCGGTTTCGTAGCCATTTGCCTGCAATATCTTCGGCAGGGTTTGTTGAGCGCCGTCGAAACCTTTTGCCCAGTTCTTCATGAAACCGTTCTTGTGACTATGCTTACCCGTAAGGATGGCGGCACGGCTCGGACCGGAAATGGAGTTGCAGCAGTAGTTATTCTGGAAAACCGCTCCTTCGTGTCCGATACGGTCGATATTCGGAGTCGGAGCGACCTTACCGATGGGATGCCCGTAGATACTCATTGCCTGACGGGCATGGTCATCACTCATGATAAAGATAATGTTAGGGCGTTCATTTTGGATGTCTTGCCCCTGTCCCTGCAGCGTTGCCGAAGGAACAAAAGGGAGCAGGACAAGCCCTAAAGAGAGTTTGTCTTTCATAGGTTTCTATATCAAATAAATGATTAATGAAGCGTCAGACCGGCAATAATGGGGGTATGGTCTGACAAATATCCGTCATCCGGTTTATCGTCTATCACCCGGAACTTATCAGCAGTCACCTGTCCGTTGACAAATATAAAATCAATCAACTGGCGATTCTCAACCGGGATGCGGCCAAAGTTGTGGAAGCTCCATGCCGGACCGTAGACTGTAGAGGCAACGGAATAGGCGTTCTTCATTCCACCCCCAGAGAGGATAGTAATCGGTTCCGAGTCCACTGTTCCGTTGAAGTCGCCCGTCAGGATTACGGGCAGTCCCTCTGCAAGTTCGTGCATCTTCGCAAGCAGTAACTTGGCACTCTCACGGCGTGCCACTTTCCCTACGTGGTCGAAGTGAGTGTTGAAAGCTGCCAGTTTCTTGCCACTGGCCTTATCTTTCAGGATAGCCCAGGTCACGATGCGCTCGCAAGCGGCATCCCACCCCTTCACTCCAATCGTATCGGGAGTTTCACTCAAGCCAAAGTTTCCGTTCTTTATTAGCTCAAAGCGGTCTGTCTTGTAGAAAAGGGAGCAATATTCCCCTGCTTCCTTTCCATCCGCACGCCCCACGCCCAGAGCGGTGTATTGGGGAAGACGGTTCTTTAAATCGTCCAACTGGTTCTTCACGACTTCCTGCATGCCCACCACATCGGGAGCATAGTAGGCAATCATCTTTGCCGCATTATCCTTGCGGTACTTCCAGTTGTTCAAGCTATCCGCCACGTGGTCCAGACGAATGTTGAACGACATGACATCAATCTTAGCTTCCGGCTGCCTGCCGCACGAAGCGACAAGCAGAACGAAAGCAACTAATACACTATTAAAAAACATCTTTTTCATGGTATCTTGTATTTATTTTAAGTAAGGGGACGTAAACCCTAATTTCTTCAGTCCGCTCTGTACATCCGGATGGCTCATAAAGAGCTTCCAGATGAGACCCGTGCGGTAGTTTTCAATCATCACCACAATAGGTCCCTGGTCGATGGCCAGATACGAAGGTGCAAACCAGTTCTCCGTCAGGTTGAAAGCATCCTTGAAACCGTATTCCCCCCAAAGTTTACCGCCCAACTCTTCATAGAAGTAGCGCATGGCCTGAAGCGAATATTCCGGCGCATAAGGGATGGAAGACAAGGCGGCTGTGGGAGTAATCACTCCGCGGTCGTTGCCGGGGCAATGGGCCGAATAACCTTTATCCCCGTCACTGGCTGTCAGTCCCCAGCATTGTGCACCATATCCTTTGTATCCCTTCGGGTTGTCGATGCAATAGGCACGGTTTATCAAAGTATGAGCCTTCATCTGCTCCTCGTAATCCGCATAACGGTCTTTCAATCCGCGCGGGTCGAGCCCCATATAGGAATAATGGGTAAAGAACAGCGGGCCGCCAAAATCAGTTCCCAAAGGCAATGTTATATCATAAAACTGCTTGCCGTTCCTGAAAACGATGGAGTTGGCCCATCCTTTATGATACACCGATTCCGCAATGGGATAGGTGGGCGAAGCAGCAGCAAGGATATAAGTGATGTGACACTCATTATGCCCCTTAATCTGATGGTTCATTGCCCAACCGTTATTAGGCGACCAGTGCCAGTAAAGCACGTCTTCGCCATTGGTGAACCAGTTCCATTCTGCCTGACGCCACAGTCCGTTGATAAGACCGCGGATGTTTCTTTCCACCGGAGTATCTTTGTCAAAGTACTGGTGTGCAGCCAGCAAGCCTTCGAACATAAAGGCAGATTCCACCAGGTCGGCTCCATCATCTTTCCGGCTGAAAGGGACGGTCTTTCCTGTCTGCCCGTCTATCCAGTGCGCCCAGATGCCATGATAACTGTTCGTGCTCTTGTCGTTCAGGAAGCTAACAATCTTCAACATACGTTCCGCCGCCTGCTCGCGGGTGACGAAACCACGCTCCGCACCGACGATGATAGCCATCACTCCGAAACCCGAACCGCCGATAGTCACAATATCATCGCTACCATTACTACGTTCGCGCGCCAGCCCCGAAACCGGATGCCCGTAATCCCAGAAGTAACGAAAAGTTTGCTTCTGCACCAGAGTCATCAGTTCTTCATCGGACAATGACTTCTCTTTCTTGCCCCCCGAAGCTGCCGGGAGCAGGCTGAATGGATAGAGCAAAAGTATTAAATATATCAATATTCTCATAATAATCAATCTATTAGTTTAATGCTGGGCTCTCAAAACCCAACTTCTTCAATCCTTGCTGAATGTCCGGTATAGCCATGAACAAATTCCAGAGCATTCCTGTCCTGTGGTTCTCTATCATGCAGATAATCGGTCCCTGGTCGATGGCGATACATTGATTATCATACCAGTTGGCTGTCAGGTTAAAAGCATCTACAAAGCCATAGTCCCTCCAGAGTTTGTCACCCATCTTATAATAGAAGAAGTGTAAAGCGGACAAAGACTCTTCCGGTGTATAGGGGAAAGCCGAAAGGGCAGCCGTAGGAGCAATCACACCTTTATCGTTGGAGGGTGAATGGGCGGAATATCCACTGTCGCCATCGCTGGCCGTCAATCCCCAGCAGGAAGTTCCATAACCGGCATAGCCTTTGGGATTCTCTTTACAATAGTTGTAGTTTATCAAGGTGTGGTTCCGGTTCTGTTCCCAGTAGTCTGCATATGAGTCTTTTAGCCCTTTCGGGTTAATGCCGAGGAAGGAATATTGGGACAAAAACAACGGTCCGCCCTTCTCGGCACCTAACGGGAGTTTATAACCGTAATAAGTGTTGCCATTCCTGAAGCCGCCATTCCTTGCCCATCCTGCCTCATAGACAGTCTTGTCGATGGGGTACGTAGGCGAAGAAGCAGCGAGTACATACGTAATCAGACACTCATTCCACCCTCTGATGGGCAGGTTCTTCTCAAATCCGTAGTTAGGACTCCAATGCCAATAGAGCACTGATTCCCCGTTTTTCTGGAACCAGGTCCATTCGATGGCTTCCCACAGGCGGGTGATGTCGGAACGCAACTTTCTCTCGGCTTCCGAAGCTTCTTTGAAGTAAGCACGGGCTGCCAGTAGTCCCTGAAAGAGCAGGGAGGTTTCCACCAGGTCGGCACCGTCATCTTTATCACCGAAAGGCTGGGTCTTACCCGTAGAGCCGTTAATCCAATGCGAATAGGCACCGTGATAACTCGTGCACTCTTCATCCAGGAAAGTAACAATCTTCTGCACTCTGCCGAGAGCTTCCTGACGGGTAACAAAGCCTCTTTCGGCTGCCACCAGCATAGCCATCACCCCAAAGCCTGTGCCTCCGGTGGTTACCACATCGGCGGAAGTGGTACGTTCACGCGCCATTCCCGAATGTCCGTGCCCGAAATTCCAGAAATACTTGAAAGTTTGCTTCTGCACCAAGGTCAGCAATTCTTCATCGGGAATACGGTCGAATTTATCCGAATCGTCCATTCCGGTTTTAATTTCATAAACCTTGCCGTTGGAGAGTAATACTCCGGAGGTGGATTTCACCCCCGGATTGATTACCAGTTTGTATGAGGAAAAGCTCTTAAAGCCACCTGTTGGTGTCAAAGAGAGTTTATCGGCACCCGATAAACTGAAGTTGCATGCCACTGCCTGATCGTTCTGTTTCAGGGCAATGTTGGCACGGGCCGATGCCTCATCCACCGCATCCGTAAAGGTAAGCACGATACCGGCATCGGGAGCTACATTGTCGAAAGAGCTCTGATCCTGCTTGTCACCGATAGAGATGCTTTTCAGTTCAAACGCACCGGGTGTTTCCGGGGCATCATCTTTGCTGCAAGCCGCCAACAACAGGCATAGCATGAAATAAATGACTCTCATATTCACTACGTTCTTCATGTTTGTTATTCTTTACCGGAATAAAGTTGTTTTATCTCAGATGCGGATATAGCTCTGTCGTAGAAACGGAACTGGTCTAACTGTCCCGGGAAATTGGATGCCCAACTCTGTGCACCCGCACCTTCCGTCAGGCTGGGCTTAGTGCTGAACTGGAATGCTCCGATAGCAAACGTACCCCAATCTTTGAATTTAAGCTTTCCATATCCGGGAAGTTCCTTTGTAAGAGCACTTTCACCGTTCCGGTAAACCGTCATCATCGAGTTATCCCCGTCGTAAACGAATGCCATATGCACCCATTCAGTACCAAAGACATTGTCAACCTTAGCCTCCACCCATCTCTCGTCATTGTCCTTCACTGATGTACAGTTGTAGAGGTGCATCTTGAAGAAAGCCTGGGTTTCGCTGCCCGTATTTTCCAGGTAGATATCGAAATTACCCCAGAAAGTCTTGGTGTTGGGGATACTGAAAATACCGTAAGCTGACGTGTTTCTCGTTGTTTTCATCCAGAAAGCAACCGTACAGCTTCCCAGTTCGGGTATGGTATCGTTCAGGTAAGAAGGGACACGTGCCAGCAGGTAAGAGTCTTTCGTTCCTTGATAAGCCTGTCCGTTGACTCCGTCAGTATAGGTGATTTCTCCACCGGCGCTCATCAAAAAGGTGTAGTTGCCTTTATCGCGCATATCATTCTCAAAAGGCAGGAATAGTTTCATCGGTGAATACTCTTTCCCGGCGGAACTGTCCGGATAGTCGAAAGCCGGATGATCCATATCCTGGAAGCAAGATTGCAGTGTGAATGCCGACAAACCGAAGGCCAGCAATAAGTTTATATATCTTTTCATGGTCGTTACTATATGGATTAATAATTAGGGTTCTGAACTAATACACCGTTTGATTTGTCAATCTCGTCCTGAGGCAGAGGCAACAATGCGTGCTTGTCCTGATAACCGGTCTTTCCGGCAGCATGCAGCACTTCTTTGGCAATTCCCCAACGCACGAGGTCGTAGAAACGGTCGAATTCCATGCCCAGTTCAACCCGACGTTCGTGACGGATAGCTTCGCGTAATTCGTTCTGGTCATCGGTAGTCACCTCCGGCAGGATATTGCCGTTCGTGCCGCGGGCACGGCTACGCACCATCTCAAGGTATCTCTTCGCATTAGTCTTGTCGCCCGTTTCGCAAGCTGCTTCCGCAGCCATCAATACTACATCAGAGTAACGGATCAGACGGATGTTCACCCAATATCCACTCTTTGTGTACAGTGTACGCAAAGCCGGATCAGTATATACTTTCTTATTGAAATACTTAGCTATCACGTCAGCATTGGCAATCGGCTTTTCACCATAAGGTTTGTTGGCAGGAATTGTCGATGGGTCTTCTCCCGTCTTGATGAAATACAACAGGGTCTCATCTTTTCGGGGATCACCTTCTTCAAATGCGTCGGCCAATAATTGGGTAGCAGTATGTTGTCCCCAACCTAAATTCCATTCACCGGCTCCACGACATCCCTGCACTTGGGCATACTGGCTACCGATATCATTGGAACCCGGGAGAGCCGTAGTAGAAGTACATTGCAGTTCCAGGACAGACTCACTACAGTTTTCTCCTTTTTCACGGAAGATGGTTTCGTAAGGTGTATTCAGGTTATATAAACCGGAAGCAATCACATCTTCTGCCGCAGCACGCATATTATTCCAGTCATTACGCATCATGTAGGTGCGGGCATGCAAAGCGCGGGCTGCTCCCCAGCTAAGACGGCCAACGTATTGTGCCTCCCAGGTACGCGGCAAACAAGATTCCGCATTGCTCAGGTCTTCATCAATCAAGGTGTAAATCTGGGCAACAGAAGACTTGGGTATATTGGCATCTGCCACAGTCTCTACCTTAAAATCAATCAGAGGCACTTCACCAAAAGCACGCACCAGATTGAAATAGCAGAAAGCACGCATGAATAGGGCTTCCCCTTTATTTATCAGGTCGCCGCCTGTCAATGACGGGTTCGACTTCATCTCTTCCAATACATCATTGGCTTTATGAATCAACGTATAGTTAGCGTTCCAGTAACTTTTTATCATGCCGTTACTTGCAGCATATTCAAAGTCATCGAACATCTTTCCCGTCGCAGCTCCGTCAGACAATGTACTTCCCTTTTCCGCATCTTCCGAGCGCATGCCATGAATAGCCAGCGCCGTGTTTCCCGACACGATATGATAACCACGGAGCAGAGCATACATATTAAATATCTGTGTCTCATAGGTACCTCCGGTCAGGTCATCTTCGGTCAATGATCCCTGAGGTTTCTGATCTAACAGGTCACTGCATGACATCTGAGAACATCCCAGTGCCAAAGCCATTATATAATAAAATATCTTTTTCATACTGATCGTCTTTCTTTTATTAGATTTCATGTTTAGAATGATAAATTAAAGCCCAAGGTATACACAACCGGCATCGGGTATCCTCCACCATCAATACCGAACGAGGTTGCGCTACCACCCACTTCCGGAGTATATCCGGTGTTGCGGCTCCACGTCTTGGGGTTCTGGATGTTACCATAGATGCGCAAAGCTTGCAACTTGATACGGCTCAGCAAACGGGGATCGAAGGTATAACCCAACTCGATGTTACGAATGCGGAAGAAACTACCGTCCTCTACAAAGTAAGAAGAGGCTTCCAGGTTTACTGAACGGGACGGATCAAGAATCGGCTCCCAATTGGATGTTCCTTCGCCATGCCAGCGGTTCAGACGCTCTGTGCGGTAGTTGAACTGTGCATAAGCACTGCCATCCCAATCGCGATAAACCTCATTTCCATAAACTCCCATCATATCCACACTCAAGTCAAAGTTCTTATAGCCCAGACTTACATTAAAGCCATACGTAAAATCAGGAGTAGGATTACCAATCATCGTACGGTCTTTCTCTGAAATGATACCGTCTCCATTGACATCGGCAAACTTCAAGTCACCCGGCTTCACGGAAGCTACCTGATTTGGGAATGAGGTTTCGATATCCGTCTCGTTCTGATAAACTCCTGCCACTTTATATCCATAGAAGTAACCGATGGGATAACCTTCGGACACACGGGAAACACCGTTGATGATGGAGTAGTCCTTGCTTATCAGTGACACCACTTTATTATCAATGGTAGTCAGGTTGGCAGAAACGCCATAACGCCAGTCTTCACCGATTTTATCGTTCCAGGATGCCGACAATTCAAAACCACGGTTACGAATCTCACCTGTATTCTGCAATGCAGGAACCGTGCCTGAAAGCCCGGGAACAGTGGTCAGCAAATCTTTCGTTGTCTTGTTGTAATAAACGGGAGACAACTGCATGCGACCACCCAGCAGATGCATATCGAAGCCTACTTCCCATGAGTAGTTGCGTTCCCAGCCCAATGTCTGCGAAATAAGTTTGTCCGGTCCTTTACCTGCAATTACATTGTCACCGAAGACGGCTGAGCCCGAACTTGTGATGTTGGGATAAGCCGGATACCGGGAACCGCCTGTGTTCTGACTTCCCAAAACTCCCCACGAGCCTTTCAGCTTCAGATAATCAATCACATTTTGTTTCTTCATGAAGTCCTCTTCACTCATTACCCAACCGGCACCGAATGAGTAGAAGTTATCCCATGTATTTCCTGTTCTCTTGAATACGGAAGAACCGTCGCGACGATAAGAGGCATTAAACAAGTAACGGTTTTTATAGTTATACAGTGCACGGAACAGATAGGACATGGTGAAACGCTTGTATTGGGATGCTCCGTTAGTAGCTGATGTGGGATCGTCGATAATGGAAATCCACCACTTATCCTCGTCTTCGCCAATGGGAACACCATAACCCGGCAACTGGCTGCGACCGCCTGACAAGTCAGAGTACTCATTATAGTTTGTCGTAAGACCGGCCGTCAGTGTCAGTCCATGATCGCCGAACTGGTTGATATAGGTCAATACATAGTCAGACTGTGCAGCCATTGAGGTAGACTTGGACTGGCTGACACTTTCTTTATCCGTCAGCCTTTCTTTACCGCCTTCCACATCCGGATTGTACACATAGATGAGCGGAGAATAAGAACGTGACTGGTTGGAAGCATAATCCAGAGAGAAAGTAGCTTTAAAAGTCAGGTTCTTCATCAGGTCAAGTTCACCATAGATATTTCCAGCCATACGGTAATTGGCAGACTTGTTATGAGCACCTCTCAATACAGGCTCAATCATCGGATTCCATACCTGGGCGCGCTGGAAATCGGGAAGCGTGTGCAGTAGACCGCTTTCCTGCTCATAGACAGGAGCAATCGGAGCTGCTTTCAGGGCAGAACCCACACCCTTTGCATCAGGATACAAGGCACGCACACCGTTCACCTGAAAACCGAAGCGCAGGAAGTCGGTTACTTTATGTTCGCTATGCAGATTTACTGTAAACTTATTCAGCTTTTCACTTTGAATGGAACCTTCTTCCATCACATATCCCAAACCTAAATAGAATTTGCTTCTTTCTCCCGAAGCCATAATGCTAACCGTATTGTTAGTGAGGAAACCAGTCTGGAACATTTCATCCTGCCAGTCGGTATCTGCATTCCACACGGTGTAGTCGTACGGATCACCGCCTTGGTTCATACGTTGTTCATTATAGAGCATCTTGAACTGCTCTGCATTGGTCAGGCTGACATGGTCGGTAACTGTCTTCCAACCTACCGAACCGTTGATGTTGACCTGAGTCTTGCCTTCTTTAGCCTTCTTGGTAGTGATAATGATAACTCCATTGGCACCGCGTACACCAAAAATAGCCAGGGAAGAAGGGTCTTTCAGAATTTCCATGGATTCAATATCAGCCGTATTCAAATAGTTGATATTATCGGTGAACAATCCGTCGACTACATACAGCGGAGTATAACCGTTGATAGAGTTCGTACCGCGAACACGGATTTCAGGATCTTGTCCGGCACGGCCTGTATTGACTACCTGCACACCGGCAACCTTACCTTGAATAGAAGCTAAAGGATTAACAGATGGTTTGGAAGCAATGTCGGCAGCTTTCACCGTTACGATAGAACCGGTCAAATCGCGTTTCTTGGCACTACCGTAACCCACTACAACCACTTCTTCGATGAGCTGGCTATCTTCTTCCATCGCTACGTTGACGTTAGAACGACCGTTAAGTGCCACTTCCTGCTCTTTCATACCAATATAGCTGAATACCAAAGTGGCATTGGCCGGCACGCCCGAAAGCTGGTACTTTCCGTCAATATCGGTAATCGTTCCCATATTCTCCTGTCCCTTTACCCGGACCGAAGCGCCTATAACAGTCTCGCCTGTCTTGTCAGTAATGACACCCGAAACTGTAATCTTGTTCTGTGCCATCGAAACGACAGCGAACAGCAACATCACACATGTAATTAATAGATTCTTCTTCATTTTGTATTGATTTAAAATTACTCCGCAAACGTATAGCATAAATTGATTTAAGTCAAAAAACGGGCTACCACAAGAGTACCACGCTTTATCAAAGTACTACTTTATAACTACTACACTCTAGCGGAACAAACTAGTTATCAGATGTTTATTTTCAATAAAGTTTCCATGTTCCCATATCGTCCTTACCCACTTCCGATTCAGGAGCTTTATTGGAAGAACTCTTTCAGTATAACTTTACTTTAGGAACCCGTTGGCGGAATTAATGTTTTCTTCCTCGCGTCTGCAAGGACTCAAGACCGGGTTCTGTTCACACCTGGTCCGTATCTGGTCCGTACCTGCTCCGTAGCAAATTCGGTTAAAGGTACCTCTAACCGA
>OGIE01000378.1_pt1 | contig 66954 bp, 46 predicted proteins | sample 1571581 | NCBI WGS metagenome assembly OGIE01 (sample SAMEA2582021, study PRJEB24529) | metagenome | biome: Human gut stool | place: China | collected 2011 | reverse complement strand
TAAGGTGCCTTTCACGAAAGTATTATTTGCTGTAGCCCAACCTTTACCATATCCTGGAGTTGGGTCTATTGTTTCGACATTCAAGTTGATTTCATTTCCAAATTTACCCCATAATTCAAAATCAGAATTAGGGATTTGTATTAGTCCGGTGAATTGTATATTCCATGTCCGGCGAGTTTGCCCGTCTTCGGAAACGACCGTGATTTTTTTAATATCATCGTAACCGTTAAATGTTAAGGATTCTCCCTCTGTATAACCATCGTAAGTAGCATTTTCGGATAGATGAATGTTAGGTTCTATTGTTATCGGGAAACCTGGATCTAGAACAGAAATATTGACTGTTTTGTTCCAGGGATTTATCGCGACAGTCATTTTATCGGATCCGGTAAACTTGAAATATGTAATGTCCGCACCGGTATCTATAGGCTCTAGTCGAATCGTGTATGGATGAACGAATCCGCTTTCTGCTATTAAAAAGAAATTAATGGTTGATTCACCCCCGTTAAATACGATATCTTGTCCTTTTTCGTAATTTCCGAGGATTTTATGAGTGCTAGAACTTGTTTCTAAAACAGTTTGACATGTTAAAGGGAACAGATTATCTTCCGGAACTACAGGGATCGTGATGAATTTGTCATCACGGTAAAGATCACCTAATTCAGCCGTGGAGGGTGTATATGATGTAATTTCGAAGCGTTCGATACTAGCTTCATCACTTAAATCTTTTACTTTTTCGCATGAACTCAATAGTCCTAATCCAAGTAAAAGCATCCAATAATGTTTTCTCATATAAATTAAGTTTTTGTAATATTCAGCAATTTTCATGCCATCTATGTAATTACGGGAAAAAGGGGCTTTGGGTTATTAACTGAACTTAAATTTACTTATTACTATAATCATTTTCACGCATATCTTCATGATATTTACTTGTCTCGCAGTTCTTTCCATCCTTGAATGATATCACAATTTGTGATATCAAGATTTCGAACTCTTTCTTTGTTCAAGGTCACAACTTGCGTTCTTGGAAGTTAGTCGATACCTCTCAATTTATCATTTATTTTAAACATGTTTCGTTTTTCTAGATCATCAATCTTTTTTCTTGTAATACCGAATGATGTAAAATACAATACAACCTAACAAGGCCAACAGGAGAATACCGGAGCTTATCGCAGATATTTTGGCTCCCATGAAATAGGATTGCGGTTTAAACTCGAATGTGATGACGTGTTCTCCGGCGGGTACGATCATGGCCCGCAGGATATAATCGGCCCTGAAGAGTTCACTCGGTTTACCGTCAACGTAAACATTCCATCCTTTGGGATAATATACTTCACTGAAGACGGCCAGTTGTTCATCTGCTGCTGATGTCTTGTATTCTAATTTGTTCGGGGCATAAGATGTTAACTGAATGGTCGCGTTCTCGTCGAAGTTAAAACCTTTGTCCTGAATGATGGATTGGAATTCCTTGTTAATCACGGCAGATTCTTTCGGGTCGATTTGTTTCAGCGTGATGATTTCGTCGTCCGGGGTATTCACAAGCTCGTAATCTTTCACAAACCACGCATTTCCGTAAACAAAACGATTATTGATGGGGGCGCTGTTCGGATCGATAATGATGTATTTGGCATTCAACATATTTAATGCTTTCTGTCTGGACAGGCTTTCTTCGATGGAGGAAAGCGTCGGGGACTGCTTGATATCATTTCCCAGACTTTGTATTTCGGGAATGATAAAATAGTCAATTATATCCTGATAGCGTTGCAATTTTCCCGCGCTGTATCCCCCGATGGTTTTATGGAAATAGCTGGTATGTGAATCGTTGAACACGTCCACGGTTAAATCCAGTACCCGGTAATTGGGATCTTTGTCTGTTAAAATGGCTTTATCGGCAGGACGAAGCTTGTATTGATTATTGAATTCCCTTTGGGTGACGAAATGATCGTTATTCAGATAACGCTTGTCCACCGTCCACATGTCGGCAAGAATAAGTAACCCCATGATAATAGCGAATTGCGTTACTTTCAATTTTTGGATGACCCATGCCCAGATAACGACTCCTGCCAGAAGGATAAAAGCCAGAGAACGGAAGGCATCCGTGCGGAGTAAGGATTCCCGTTCCGCGGGTAGGTATTGTTGCAACCATTCAGCTTGGGTATCAACGGGTGCAGAGAAATTACCTGCCAAACCGGGAATTAAAGCGAATACGGCGCAGATTCCGGCTGTGATCCCGATAGATATTTTTAGTCCTTTGACAAGAACTTTCCGTTCGAAACAACCGTTCAGAATTTTATTCAGCGTGTATATACCTAACAATGGGATCGTGACTTGCAAGACCACCAGCATCATGGACGGCACCCTGAATTTGTTGTACAGGGGAATGTAATCATAAAAAAAGCTGGACAATGCCATGAAATGACGTCCCCAACCGAGGAATAAAGCCAGCACGGATATTCCCACGATCCACCATTTCATGGGGCCTTTGATCAGAACTAGCCCTAGTACGAACAAGAAAATGGCAATTGCACCCATGTACATCGGTCCGGCGGTAAATGCCTGGGGACCCCAGTACAAGGGCATCTGTTTGATCATCTGATCCGCATTTTGGGCTCCCGCACTTTTCAAGAACTTATAGGTTTCGGAGTTTTTGCTCAAAGCACCGGCAGAAGCACCTCCTTTAAAGTTAGGGATTAACAAGTTAAATGTTTCGTCGATTCCGTAACTCCATGCTGTCGCGTACTGTTTGTCCAGGCCGCCTTTGGTTTGTTGATCTTGGTTCATGGTCAATTCCGAACCGCCTCGCATCGTGTATTTCCCATATTCCCACGTTGGCCACAAGTAATTTACATTGGTGGCGGCAGCGAAACCGGAAGCCACCACGAGTAAAATGGCCGTTTTGAAAAATGCCGGAAGAGCTTTCGCTTTAATGGCTTTATATAGTTGGGCGATACCATAGAAGAGAATGATAAAAGCCAGGTAAAACGTGATCTGCGGGTGATTTGCCATGATCTCGAAGGCGAGCGCTATACCAAAAAGTACGGCTCCGAGCCATCGGTTTTTTCGAAAGGCGTAAACGGCGGCAGCGAGAACGGCGGGCATGAATGCAATAGCCACCATTTTGGCGTTATGGCCTACTTGAATAATCTGGAAATTGTACGAACAAAAACCAAAAATCAACGCACCTAGAATGGATAGCCAGGGATTAACACCGAAGGCCAACAGCAAGAGATAGAAGCAAACGAGACCTAAAATCAAATAACTTGCCGGCCTGGGTCCCCAGAATAATTGATTATAAACGGTTTTTAAGAAATTCCCTTTATAACTGGTCCCGATCATCGTGGTAGGCATTCCACTGAACATGGAGTTCGTCCAAAGTGGTTCTTCTCCATTATGCGCGGCTCGATAATCATTTGTTTCCTTTGCGGCACCCACGTAAGAAGATATATCCGACTGGTTTACGATTTTACCTTCCAATACCGGGGAAAAGTAGACATACCCGATAATAACGAATAGAATGATTGCGAAAATATGCGGATAATATGCTTTCAGGTTTAATTGTTTCATTAGAATCTGTTTTACATGGTAAATAAATCACCGACAAAAATAAAAAATATAATATTTAAACCTTTAATACGTGGCGAATAATTACTATTTTTGTTTATCAAGAATTGTGTTATGAGAATATTCATGTTATCAAACCCGAACGCGGTACATACGCAAAGGTGGGTGAAGGCTCTTGCGGAACGGGGAGTGGTGGTTATGTTATATAGTTTCCGACCGTATAAAGATAATGGATATTATCAGGACATGAATAACGTGCAGATCAAATCTTTCACGAAACAACGGGAACTCAAAGGGATAAGGAATTTTTTTCCAATTAAATTGTTGACTTATTATCGGACGTTATTGAAAGATATCAAGGCGTCTATCCAGTCATTTCAGCCGGATATCGTTCACGCGCATTACCTCTCGGATAACGGTTTGTTCGGGGCGTTGTCGGGATTTCATCCGTTGATTGTTTCGGCTTGGGGAACGGATGTTTACGATTACCCGAAATGGTCAGGAAGCCGGGCACGTGTGATTCGTTACGTGTTGCGTAAGGCGGATTGTATATTATCGACAAGCCACGTAATGGCAAAAGAGGTTTTCAAGTATACCGATAAAGAATGGTTGTTCGTAACTCCTTTCGGGGTCGATATGTCATTGTTTAAACCATTGCCTGTAGTAAAGCAAAAGAATCACGTTGTTTTTGGTATTGTAAAAACTCTGTCGCATGGTTACGGTATCGACACGTTGATTGATGCTTTTGCTCTTTTGCGGGCTCGTCGCCCGGAGCTGTCTATTTCTTTGCGGATTGTGGGAGAAGGAAAGGAACGGGAACAACTGGAACGACAAGCGGCTGATTTGGGACTTTCTAAGGAAATATCTTTTATGGGGCGTATTGCCAATGATAAATTACCCGAAGTCATCAATCAATTTGATATCTTTGTGGCTCTTTCTCGTATAGAAAGTTTTGGAGTGGCGGTAGTGGAAGCGATGGCAACGGGATGTCCCGTGATAGTCTCGGATGCTCCCGGTTTTACCGAAATCGTGGAACATGGCCAGTCGGGGCTGATCGTGAAACGCGATGATCCCCAACAAGCCTCGGAGGCGATGGAAAATTTGGTTGATCACGAGGAGTTGAGACTTTCTTTAGCGAAAAACGGGAGAGAACGAGTACGTGCGTTGTATGATTGGGGTAAAAACGTGGAGGAGATGATTTCTGTGTATAAATTAATGTCAACAAATAAAAATGTTTAAGGATATTAGACAAGTAGTCAAAGATTCGATTCTTTACGGCATGGGAAATATTGCCGTGAAACTTGTCGGGTTTGTTTTAATTCCTTTGTACACGGATGAAAAATATTTCTCTCCCGCTGATTACGGTTTAATGGGATTGTTGGAAGTAACCTCTCAGATCATCATTGCCGTGATGGGATTATCCTTGTTTTCCGGGTTGATCAGGTGGTATTGGGATGATGAATACAAGGACAGGCAAAAGTCTATTTTTTTCACGACCTTGTTGTTTACCTTTGCAACTTCCATTTTCGTGGGAGGATTGCTCTGGTTCAACGTGGACGGGCTTTCCGCGTTAATCTTGTACGGCGAGGAATACACGATGGCAAGTCGGGTGCCCTACATTTTGCAGTTGCTTATTCTTTATTCTATATTGGCCGCTTTAATCGAGTTACCCCAAAATTTGTTACGATTGAAGAGCAAACCTCTTTTTTATTCTTTATCCAACATTACCCGGCTTTTGGTTACTTTGGTCTTGACGGTTTATTTTACGGTTTCTTTAGAACGGGGAATTTGGGGAATATACGAGGCCCAGTTAATAGGTGTTGCCGTGCAATTAATCATACTGTTACCTTTAATTATCCGGAATAGTTCTTTACATGTGGATAGAGCCTGTACCGTGCAGTTGCTGACCTATAGTTACCCGTTGATCTTTTCGGCTATTATCGGGAATTTGTTGACGGTCTTCGATCGCTATTTTATTAAAAGTTTTCAGGGATTGGATGAAGTCGGTTTTTATAGTTTGGGGTATAAAGTCGGGAACACGTTAAAAGTATTTGTTGTTACTTCGGTGCAGTTGGCGTTAACACCACTGTTGATGAAAAAAATGAATGATCCTGATAACAAACGATTTTATGCCAAAGTGTTGACTTATTTCTCTTTCGGACTGATGTTTTGCGCGTTAGGATTGAATTTATTTTCTCGTGAAGGGATTATTTTGGTTACTACGAATCCGGATTATATCAACGCTCTTTATGTCATTCCTTTTATAACATACGCAATATTCTTTGGTATGATGCGTGAATGTTGCTTGATAGGATTACAGGTGACCAAAAAAACGAAAATCATCAGTTATGTTATCGTTAGTATTACTATTTTGAATTTTGTATTAAACATGATTCTTGTCCCCGTGATGGGAATGTATGGAGCGGCATTAGCGACTACATTAGTGCAATTCGTCGCATGGTTTGCCTGCTATGTGTACGCGCAACGTTATTACCCGATTCCTTATGAATTGTCGAAAGTGGGGAAAGTACTGGTCGTGGGTACGGTCTTGTATTTGGCCGGGATCATGGTGAACGGGGTTAATATGTGGATCGGGATCGTGATAAAATGTGGTATTTTAGCTAGCTATCCGTTTTTGTTGTATTGGTGGCATTTTTACGAGCAAGAGGAATTGGTTAATTTGAAAGGGGCTTGGGTAAAATGGTCAAATCTGCAAAACCTGAAAGAGAATATCAGGAATATAAAAAAGTGAGAGGGTATAATTGATTTAGTCCGGGAAATGATAACGAAATTGAAATGCGTATATAGAAAAATCACCCAGAAGAGTCGGTTGGAAGAATATCGGCAGATATTGACCGCGGCGATAGGGCAGGGGTACCGGGTGATGACTTTAAGGGAGTGGGTAGAACTGGGCTTTCCCCGTGATAAGATTTTTTTATTGCGTCATGATGTTGATATTGATGCGAGAGGAGCCGGGCGGATGTACGAGATCGAAAAAGAGCTACATGTTCGTGCTACGTATTATTTTCGTCACATCACGATGAGGCCTGCTTTGATGAAGCGCATGTTGTCGGACGGGTTCGAGGTTGGGTTACATTACGAGACATTAGCCACGTTTATCCGGGAGTCCCGTTTGGAAACGAAAGAACAATTATCAGAAGATATATATACGATCTGTCGAACTCGTTTGACACGGGAAATTGCGTGTTTTCGAGAGGAGATCGGGGAAATGCAATCCATTTGTTCTCACGGCTCGAAATGGAATCGAAAACTGGATGTCTCGAATTGTCTGCTTGCGGACGAGAAATTCAGAGAGGAGAACGGGATATTATTTGAAACTTATGACCCGGAATTATTGGATAATATCTCCACGTATATATCCGATTCTTCGTTGAACCATAATCATGCATGGAGATACGGGAAGTCTCCGTTGCAAGCGATAGAGAACGGTGATGCCGTTATTTTGTTACTGACACATCCCGGACATTGGAATTATGATTTTTGTTCTAATATCCGGAAATTATGGCTTTCGTTTGTTGACCCGAATTAACGGTATAATTTGTCTAATTCTTTCCCGGCTGTTGTCATGTTATATTTTTCCAAGATGGCTTTCTTCCCTTTTTCGCCCATCTGCTTGCACTCTTCCGGGTGGTTGTACAGGTAGAGAACTTTTTTGATAAAATCTTCCGGGTCTTGATTTTTAAACACGACACCGCATCCTGTTTCTTCTACCAGTTCCAGTTGAGGGGTACAGTCGGACACCAGCACGGGACGCTCGAACAGCATGTACTGGAAAACCTTGTTCGCGATACCCGAATCATGTTGCGGGTTCTTGATTAGGGGAGAGAGACCCACAGCCGATTGATGAACGAACGAGGGAAATTCGGATAAATCTTTCCACTTGAAATAAATAATCTGGTCTTTAAGTTGCGGGTCTTTCAAGTAAGCGTTAAAAAGTTCCGCATCGCCTTTGTCCACGGGGCCGATGAATAACATCTTTATTTTGGGGTGCGTGGCAGACAGTTTTTTTAGTGCCTCGAAACAAGTGACGAACCCGCGGCGCACGCCAATGGCACCGAAATAGAATAGAATGAAATCATGGTCATGCGGTAGAACCTCCGGGTGTATCTCGTGGTCTAGTAATTCTTGGGCATCCGGGACATTGGGATATATAGCGAAATGTTTCTCCCGGAGTTGGGGAAACTTTTGTTGTAGTTCATTTTTGAAGCTATCGCAGAGAACCACGATATTATCCGCGTATAGCAGGTAACGTTTTTCAATCCGGCTCCAGCGTTTGGGATTTACCAGCAAACTTTTGGGGAATGTGGTTGCCCACGTGTAGGATTGTATGGCTGCCGGAAAGTTCTCGTGTAAATCCACGGTGACCGGGAGATGGAACTTTCGGTTTGCCACGTGTACGGGTCTTGCCATGTACAAATCATGTGTATGAAGAGCTTCCACGCGGGTGTTTTGAATGAAGGCCCGGATTTGCTTTTGCCATATCCAGTAGTAGAGAGGGAAACGGTTCACGATTCCGAATAACACTTCGCGTTTGCGATTGCTCATACTGAAACGGGTTACTTGGATGTTACCGATCGTTGCGGACATTCCAAGATGATACAGGTCGGGACACAGGATATGTATCTCGTGCCCGTGGCCTTCCAATATTTTAACCTCGTTCAACACGCGTTGATCTCTCGTGATTTCTTTATCTAGTATGACTCCGATTTTCATGATTATGATTTTTTACTCCCGTAATAATTTTTCGAGAACCCTTTCACCTCTTTTCCAAGTAACGCATTCCAACCACCCCAAAGTAACCCGAACCCGTAAGCGAAAACCTGTATTAACAGGGTCAGGATTGAAAAGAATGCAACGACGATATTGTGGTACCTGAAAAGGGATTGAAGAAACGCGAACAGGCAAACGGCCATTAACCCGTAATCAACGATATTCCATAGGAAATGCACGGGGGGATAATGTTGGCTCGTGAACAGGGTAACGAGTTCTAGTATGAATAGCCCGACGATTAATATGGCCGGCAATAGATGTACAAGTTTCAGCGTGTGGGGATGACGGCGAGATAAATTGATACGGGCAACGCCCCAGTTGAATATTTGGCGAAAGAATTTCGGGATACTCGTGCGCCGTTTGTGATAGACGTAAGCATCGGCGATTAGTCCGACTTTGAATCCGGCATTATATATCCGCATAGAATAGTCCATGTCCTGCCCGTGGCGTAAGCTTCCCATGCCTCCGATCTTGTTGTATACTTCTCTGGAGATACCCATGTTGAAGCTACGGGGATAGAAACGCCCCACGTGTTTTTTATTGCCCCGCGTACCTCCGGTTCCGATAAATGAAGTCATGGAATAGTTAATTGCTTTCAGTAGCGGAGAGAACGATGGATGGCAGGTGTCCGGTCCCCCGAAAGCGTCATAGTGATGTTCGTTTTGTACTTTTTCTATTTCTACCAGCCATTGAGGTGGAAACATGCAATCCGAGTCCACGAATACGAAATAATCTCCTTTTGCCTCGCTCATCCCGTGATTTCTGGCTGCTCCCGGTCCTTGATTTTGCTGGTAGACTGCCCGGATTTGTAAGTCGCTGCTCGAATGGTATTGCTCGATAAATTCTCGGAAACCGTCTTTCGAGCCATCATCCACGAATAATAATTCAAAGATATTTCGGTCTCCTTCGAGTTTTTCCGCACTATCGAGAAGTTCCTTCACCTCTTCCAATCGGTTGTATACGGCAATGATAATAGAGTATTTCATGGTTTTGTTTGGGATATGCTATTCTGTTGCGAATATACGGATTTTTAGTTAAGCGATGCTAATAAATGCGGGGATATTTACGTGACGTGTTTATCATTCATCACGAATGATCACGGAAGATTTTCTGGAAAATTTTGCTTCGTATTTGTATGCCTGTTATTTAGTTTTAATAATAGGCTTCGACGTTATCCTCCACCCGTTTGTGGATAAATTCCTGTTCCCAAATTGCGAGTCCGAGGATGATCCAGATAAAGTTGTAATGCCACCGGAGTTTCGGGTGTGCCGGGTAATCCAGAATGTACCGGATGTAATTGTAATTGAATATACCTTGTTTTTCAATGTATTCTTTGGTCAGGATTTTTTCCGCCGTGTCTTTCAAGTCCTTTTTGAATTGTAGGTACGGGTTGACGGAGAACCCCCACTTTTTCTTGGTGATGATTTTGGGAGGAAGATAGGGTTTCATGGCTTCCCGGAAAAGATTTTTCGTTTGATTATTCTTGATCTTCATTTCCACGGGGAGGGTAAAACCGAAATCAACGAGATCACGATCTAGGAACGGAACCCGTTCTTCCACGGAATGGGCCATGGACATCCGGTCGTCCGTGAGTAAATAATCATTGGTCATTTTAGATTGGAACTCGGTGTATAGCACCTGATCCAACCCGTTCTGGTGGCGTACGGATTCAAAGATTTTATCGAATTCTTTGTGGACCTTGAATTTTTCGACTTCCTGTTCTTTTAAGAATTTTTCGGAATAAATATTTTTGTAGAATGGGGCATCGTAATCCCACACGTTTCGCAGGATGAGGTAAAAACGTTCCACGTCCCCGATAGATAGTAACATTTGCACGCCCCGTCGATATTCGTCATAGCGTAACGATTTCGAGTTGTTTTGGAGGCGAAAAATGAAATCCGATTTCCAGCGCAACATGCGTTGCAGCCAGTGCGGGGTGTTGTGGTGCCAGTTGTTGAACGGGTAGATGAACTTGTGGATATCATACCCGGCGAACAGTTCGTCCCCTCCCAGGCCTCCCAGAATCACTTTCACGGTCGGGTGAACGAAGGCCGACATGTTGAAACCCTGTAACAAGTTGATCTTGGGTTCTTCCGCGTGCCAGATGACCTTGGGCATCTGTTGCATCGGGTTCATGGAAAGGCTCAACGTATGATGATGCGTGTGAAAGTGGTCGGCGATCTGTTGGGCATCGGGGAATTCATCCGTGGGTTCGTTGAAGCCCATGGTGAATGTGTTGATCTCCGGAATCCCAAGTTCGTGCATTTTTTGTACGATCGTGGAGGAATCCAGGCCTCCCGAAAGGTACACTCCCACGGGGACATCACTGACCAGTTGTCGCTTGACTGCTTGTTTGATTAAGTCATTCATCTTTTCTTTGGCCTCGTTTTCGCTGATCGACCGGTCGATGTTTACTTCCAGTTGCCAGTAACGTTTGACGGTAAACAATCCGTTCTCGAACACGGCAAAATGAGCCGGGGGTAATCGTTTGATTCCCTCGAAAAGAGTCTCGTTTCCCTGCGTGTAGCGCAGGTTCAGGTGTATATGTAAGGCTTTTAGATTTAGCTGGCGTTCGTATTTCGGGTGCAGGATAATGGATTTTTGTTCGGAGCCGAAAACCAGCACCCCGTCTTTTAAGAAGTAGTGTAAGGGTTTGACCCCGAAATGATCTCGAACGAGTATCAAACGATTATTGTTTTTGTCCAGCAAGGCAAAAGCGAATATCCCGTTCAATTTGTTCAAAAATCCGGTCCCGTATTCTTCGTAAAGGTGAACGAGCACTTCCGTGTCGGTTGCCGTGTAGAACACGTGGCCCTTGGCTTTCAGCTCTTCCCGGATTTCCTCGTAGTTGTATATTTCTCCGTTGAAAATGACACAGATACTTTGATCTTCGTTGAATATGGGTTGGTTGCCGCAGGTGGATACGTCAATGATCGACAAGCGTCTGTGTCCGAGGGTGAAATCCTGATAAGTGTATATGGATTGATCATCCGGTCCCCGATGTTCGATAGAGGACAACATTTCCGACATGAGTAGCTTGTTATCTGTATTCCGTTCGAATATTCCGGCTATTCCGCACATATTGCAAGAGTTTGTTTATACAAAAGTATCATTTATTTCACGGGTTTACAAGCGATTTAGTTTTTTCAGGGCTCGGAACTTGTGGCGATACATTTTTAAAATGTTAGGGATTCGGTCGTAATGACGGAATTTTTCACTGAATGTATGCAATTCTTCTCTTCCTGTTAGCCCGTGGAGAATTAGGAATTGTTGGCGGACGAGGCGAAGATAACCGATAGTACAGGGATCATCCTGCGGGTAGCCGGGGAGGTCGCAACGGTTGAAGCGGGACCAGAAGCCCATGTCAAACTTAGGGATTTGGCGGATGAGTCCTTCCACTCCCTCGTCGAAAAGTTGCTGGGCGAGAGCGTGTCCGTTGGGATTCACGCTTTCGGGGACAGCCCGGATATAATCGTATAAACCGAAAAGACAGAACCCGTGACCGTCCAGCACTCGCGTTGGTTTTGCAGCCACGTACTCTTCATAGAATGTTTCTCCTTTTTCCCGATCGACGGATACCCCGCCGGAAGTGATATCTTTGGTAAAAGGGATCAGGGCACGGGTGGCGGTTTCAAGATAAGTTTTATCTCCGGTAAGTTGCCAGGCTCGTAGTAAAACTGAAATTGCCCGGCTTTGAGCGAATGCCGATTTCCATGGCGTGTTTACCCCGTATTCGGGCTTGGCAGTCTCGGTAAGCCAGTAAGTTCCCAGCATAGGATCATCGGTCCGCTTGTCCATGAACCAGTCGGCAAATCGCAGAAAATAAGCTTTCTTGTCCGGGTCCTGTGTTTTTAGCCACGTGTGGAAAACGGCGAGGGCGTATTGCCCGATCGTTATCGGGTAATAGAAATAGCCTTTGGTATCAACAACGTCAATATAAGAGTGAACTTGAGGAATTCCTTGTGCGTCAAACAGAAAGGGATGATTCCCGCCTCTCGTGTTGATCTTGTCTTCTTCGAACACGAAGTAATAACAGGATAATTTGGAGTTTTTGTTATCCAGGCAAATGGTTAAATGTTTGTTCTCGTTGAAATCCGTGAGCATTCTTTTCCCGAAGAAAATGGCATTCTTTATTTTCATAGTTCTGTTTTTTGCGCCTGTTGAGAGAGGATATGTGTCATGAAATTTGCCAGTTCTCCCGTGGTTGCTTCACGGGAATAACGGGAGCTGTTACTGAAAGGATAGGCGGGGATGTGGTTTTCCCATGCCGAATATAATTCGCGTAGTGTTTGTTTCGCTCCTGCCACGTCATTATAATCAATCATTTTTCCGCATTGACATTCCTCGATGATGTGGGCTGCCTCTCCTTCTAAATTGCCTATTGCGAAGATGGCTCGTCGGGCCCCGATGTATTCGAATAGTTTTCCGGTAAGAATACCCTTGTTGTTGGGAACATTATCTATCACGAGGAGTAGGGCATCAGAATGATTAATGTGCCGTATGGATTCTTCGTGAGGGAGATAGGATATGTATTCCGTATCTGATGTTAAACCGTTTTCATCGACCAGGGATTTTAATTCCGGGCAGGTGTTGCCAATAAATTTAAGTCGGAACCGGACGTTTTCTTCCCGGAGTTCTTTGAGAGCAACGAGAAGAGGGTACGGAATCCGGGTTACGGATAATACACCCGTGTATGTGATTACCGGACAGGAATTGTCGGGCATAGGGGCGGGAGTGTTGTCGTAACCGTTGAAGACGAGGTGAGTCTCTTTGGGTTTATCGCATTTACTTTCCAGTAAGCGGAGGATATCCTTGCTGATAGATACTATCCCGTCGGCTTGGTTCAGGGCTGCATGTTCAAGTTTACGGTCTTTGCGTTCTGCGAAAGGTGATCTTTTGACATTCTGGTTGTAAACGACTTCTTTCCAAGGATCGCGATAATCAGCCACCCAAGGTTTCCCGGTTTTCCGTGCAAGGGATTGCCCGATAAGTTGTAGGGAATGGGGAGGTGATGAGGTTAGTATGAGATCAATCCCTTCCGTGCGGATGATTTTTTCCCCGGCTTTGACGGCAAAGCGTTTCCAACCGACACGGGCATCCGGGATGAACAAGTTCAATCGGATCCACTTGGAAAGGCGGGTCACGAGGTTGGGACTTTTTTCTGTCAGAATGTATGTCCCGATATTTTCATTTTGCTTTTTACCTGAAATCAGCTTGAAAAGGGAAAAGGGTTCGAAAGTTTTAGTCTTGTATATTTTGAGACCGGAAGGAATCTCTTTTTCCAAAGAGATATCCCTGGCAGGATACTCTCCCTTGCGTACCGTTAAAATGATGGGTTCCCAACCGAATTTCGGGAGATATTTGGCGAAATTCAATACCCGTTGCACTCCGGGGCCCCCGCTGGGCGGCCAGTAATAAGTGATGATTAAAACCTTTTTGCTCATTTTACGGGTGTATTAACGTGTCGACAATGATTTTGGCCGCGTGCCCGTCTCCGTATAAGGATTTGGAGAAGTTCGGGACATGGTATTTCCGGTAGGTATCCATGATTACTTCGTATGAATTACCGGCCAGGGAGTTGTACCCGTTTTCTACAAGTTCTGTCCATTCCGTTTCGTTACGCAGCGTGATGCAATATTTTTTGAAGAAAAAGGACTCTTTCTGCAGCCCACCGCTATCCGTCATGACAAGAGAACAATGATTTAGCAAATAAAGCATTTCCAAGTATCCGACGGGTTCGATGAAATGAATGGGGGAATTCTTCGTGTCGTAGTTTTGGGTTTCAAGTTTTGATCGGGTACGCGGGTGAAGGGGACAGATAACTTCCTGTTCCCGCGAGATCGTTTCCAATGCATGGATGATATCCATCAGATGTTGTGGATGATCCGTGTTTTCAGCCCGATGTAAAGTTGCGAGCACGAAATGATCACTTAATTCAACCTTGGGGGGGCGGCTATGGGTTTGATAGAACAGGGCCGCATCAAGCATGACATCCCCGGAGGTGACAATACGGGTCGGGAAATGGTCGAAGCCCTCTTGACGTAAGTTTTCGATAGCCGTTTCTGTCGGGCAGAAAAGTGTGTCGGAAATCCGGTCTGTTAATATCCGATTGATCTCTTCGGGCATTTCCATGTTGAAGGAACGGAGACCGGCTTCCACGTGTGCAACTTTGATATGCAGTTTCTTGGCAGCCAATGCTCCGGCAAGCGTGGAATTCGTATCGCCATACACGAGAACCCAGTCCGGTTTCCTGTCAAGTAATATTTTCTCTATTTCTTCTAACATTTTCCCGGTCATGGCCCCGTGTCCCAAGTTGTTGATATTTAAGTTGTAGGTGGGATGCGGGATGCACATCTCTTCGAAGAAAAGATTACTCATGTTCGGGTCAAAGTGTTGTCCCGTGTGCACGATGGTTTCACGGATATCGGCATGTTTGCTGATTTCCCGGCTGACAACGGCGGCTTTTACGAATTGTGGTCTTGCCCCGACGATGGTAATGATTTCCATAAATTGAATTCTATCGGTTAAAAAAAGCGTGAATTTTCTCGATGATATACTCCTGTTCTTCCGGTTTCATTTCCGTGTGCATGGGGAGGGATAATACCTCTTCACTTAATTGTTCTGCCACGGGGAACGTTCCTTTGCCCTGTCCTTCTTTTGTGTAGGCTTTCTGCAAATGCAACGGGATGGGGTAGTAGATCATGCTGGGGATTCCCTGTTGCATCAGGTAGTCTTTCAGTTCATCCCGGCGATGGTTTTCTACCCGGATCGTGTATTGGTGGAACACGTGGGTACTGTCGTTTGCCCGTTGCGGCAAGATGATTCCTTTGACGGAAGCCAACTCCTTGTCGTAACGATCGGCAACTTGATTACGGGCAGCCGTGTATTCGTCCAAGTATTTCAGTTTCACGTCCAAGATGGCTGCTTGTAGCGTGTCCAGGCGGGAGTTGCAACCCACGATGTCGTGATGGTATTTTATCTCTTGGCCGTGGTTGGCTATCATGTGGGCTCTCTCTGCCAGTTGGTTGTCCCGGATAAAAAGAGCTCCTCCGTCCCCATAGCATCCCAGGTTTTTGGAAGGGAAGAAGGAGGTGGTCCCGATGTCTCCAATGCAGCCTGCTTTTTGCTTGTGGCCGTTGCGGAACGTGTAAGTGGCCCCGATGGCCTGGGCGGTATCTTCTACCACGTATAGGTTATGGCGGCGGGCGATCTCCATGAGAGAGGCCATGTCGGCACATTGACCGTACAGGTGCACGGGAACGATGGCTTTCGTGCGAGGCGTGATTTTTTCTTCTATTTTGGTGACGTCAATGGTGAAGCGATCGGCTACGCAATCCACGAAGACGGGTTCTAAATGCAGCAAAGCGATTACTTCAGCCGTGGCCACGTAGGTATGAACGGGAACGATCACCTCGTCTCCGGGTTGTAATCCTAGGGCCATTAAGGCAATTTGTAGGGCATCCGTGCCGTTGGCACAAGGGATGACGTGTTCAATCTGGTTATATTCGGCAAGGTGCCGGGCGAAAGTTTTTACCTGGGGACCGTTGATGAAGGCCGTGGTGTCAAGTACTTCTTGGATGGCACTATTTATTTCTTCTCGGATACGCTCGTATTGCCCGTGAAGGTCTACCATTGTTATTTTCATGGTTGTGAAATTATTGTTTATTCTTCTATTTTTTGGACTAGTCCGTTTTGTAGATGATAACGTTGTTTGCTTTCCGGGCATTCGGCGATACCGTTCTGATCGAAGTGAAGGCGGTGCCCGAATTCACTCATCCAACCGATTTGTTTGGCCGGATTCCCAACCAGCAGGGCGTATGCGGGTACGGTTTTTGTTACCACGGCCCCGGCCCCGATGAAAGCATAAGCCCCGATGTCGTGACCACACACGATGGTCGCATTTGCCCCGATCGTGGCTCCTTTACCGACATGCGTCCGGGCGTATTGGCTTTTCCGGTTGACGGCACTACGCGGGTTGGTTACGTTCGTGAACACGCAGGAGGGGCCTAAAAAGACATCGTCGTCACAGGTGACTCCCGTGTACACGGATACATTATTTTGTACTTTGACTTGATTCCCAAGGATAACTTCCGGGGATATAACCACGTTTTGACCGATGTTACAGTTTTCTCCGATCTGGCAGTTGCTCATGATATGAGAGAAATGCCAGATTTTAGTTCCTTTTCCTATGGTTGCGCCTTCGTCTACGATGGCGGTTTCATGTACGAAATAGTCTTTCATCTTTATATTATTTTAAAGGCAAAGATAGTTTTTCTTAAAGTATTGAGAGAAACATGGATGATGTTTTTTATTTCTGTTTGTACTAAAAAAAGCCGCCCTATGGAGGACGGCTTTTTCGGTTTGTGGTTTAGGTTACTAGTAAAATTTATATCTTGTATCTACTACTCCGGCCTTTTTCACGAGAGCGGGAAGGAGTTGGCGGAATCTGTAGTATATGGTATTTTGTTCGATACTTCTTTTTGCCATTTCAATTTGTTCCGGGGTAACCGTATCAACTGTTTTTGAGTTGACAACTACCACGTAAACACCTTGGTTCCCGATAATGGGTTTGGATATTTCGTTTTCATTCATCGTAACGACCTCGGCGTTCAACACGGGCTCGATTCCGGCTCCGGGGATCTGGAATGAACTGAAGCTAACGTCTGTTGCATCCATTACCTGAGCGTTTGCTTTTTGTGCTACAGAAAGCAAACTTTCACTTCCGGCGATAGCGCTTTCCAGTTCCTTCGCGATGATTTCACCTTTTTTCTTGCGAATGAGTTCGTTCCGGATAGCAGCAGAGACAGAATTTAATGGGGCAATACCTTCTTCTTGAATTCCAGTTAAAACGGCAACTGTGAATTTATCACCTGCTTCAAAAATCGGAGATTTCTCTTTTGTCATCAGGATATTTCCCGCTTTGTCAGCCAGATAAGCCTCGCGGATGATCTCTCTTGCATTGTCCAGTCCGGGGATCTGGTGAGCATTTTTAGCCAAATTGGCAATACGTTTCGTTTGGTTGTTGGCTGTTAAAGCCGCCTCGAAATCTGCCACGGTATTAATGTTGTTTGCAAATGTGCGGGCGTTGTTGTAGATCGTGTTGATCGTTTGTTGTGACGGGGTGATCTCTTTAGAGATGATACCTACCTGAACTTTTTCTACCGGGGTTGATCTGTCGGTTACTTGTAGGATGTGATATCCGTAATCTGTTTTTACAATCTTCACCTCGTTGTTTTTCTTGGAGAAGAAAGCAGAATCACTGATCGGTTTTATCATTTGCTCCTGAGTGAACCAGCCAAAATCACCTCCGTTTACAGACGTGTTCTGATCAGCAGAATATTGTCTTGCCAAAGCATCGAAGTCTCCGCCTTTACGGATCAAACCGGCCAAGCTGTCGGCTAATCTTTGAGCCTGAGCGGGGGCCACGTTACCTGTTGCAATCAATATGTGACGAGCTCTTACTGAATCGGGTAATACACGGCGATCTGCTGCACGCACGATATTGTATGCGTTATCTTTCAAATAAGGTCCGAATACGTCATTGCTTTTTTCCGTGAACAGGAACTCATCCAACGCTTCGTTTTCCAATTCTCCCTTTTTGTAATATTTGGGTTGATGTCTTTTCTCGGTTGAAAGACTTGCGAATTCAAGCACGTTGTTTGCTTCTGCAAATTCGGGCTTTAAATCGTTCACCCAATCTTCAGTTTCTTTGATGTCTTCGGCGGAAGCCGTGATATCAAAATTCACGTATGCGATTTGTCGAGATTCTTCTTGCTCGAACAAATATTTGTGAGAGTTGTAGTAATCCTTGATTTCGTTCGGGGTAACTTTCACGGCAGAGTCGCTAACTGTGTTGTAGCTTTTCATGATGAAGCTGATGTCAACTGTGGTGGCAGCATTCTCGGCAAGTTCTTTTGCCTGGGCATCTGTTACAAACAATGCTTTTGCCAACAACGTGTTGTATTTTTCTTGTTTACGAGCGGTGTTTACTTGCTCTTCCATGTTTAACCAGTATTCCTTTTGCGGGGTTCCGGCAGGAGCTTCGATCAATTGTTTGATGATCAAGCGAGCCCGATCTTTGTCTACTTGTCCCGTGTTGGGGTCTGCGAATAATTGGCTAACGGCGGGATTCATGTTGTTCCCTAACAAGAAATCGTACAATTCGTCTCCACTTACATCCAATCCCAGTTCCGCGTATTCTTTGTTCAACACGATTTCAGAAACGATCTGGTTCCAGGTATTTTCCCGGATCATACGTTGTTGATCATCCGTAAGAGCGGATAGACCGTTCATGCTTTTGATGAAATCTTCGTTTTTCGCTATCTTTTGTTGGTATTCCTGAATACTGATAGATTCCCCACCAACTTCTCCAACTTTGTTTCTGGAACGATTAATAAGGCTGGCGCCCGAACTGAGAGCATCTCCAACAATAAAAGCCACTAGGGCTAATCCAATCACGATACTAACAAGTATTCCACCGCGATTTCTAATTTTTTGTAACGTTGCCATTTATATTAAAATTTTATGTTTCTACACACGAATAATCTATTTTTTCGAGGGTACGAATATATAAAATGGATTGGTTTTATGCAAATAAATTTCAATCCCTTTCATTTATTGACCTATTACTTTTTTTTCGTCTCTTTTTTTGTTCCTTTTTTTGTTGTTTTCACGGTCGTTTTTTCGTCCGTCTTCTCTGTCGTTTTTTTGGTAGTTTTCTTCGTCGTTTTCTTCTTACTGCTCCCACCTTTTGCGATAATGGCCATGGTTTCCTCGAAAGTCAGTTTATCAGCCTCTTGACCTTTTGGGATCTTGTAGTTCTCTTTGTTAAAAGTGATGTAAGGGCCAAAACGTCCGTTAAGGATTTGTACTCCATTATCGAATTCCTTGATTTTTCTGTTTTTCTCGATTTCTCTCTTTTCGTTGATACGCTCGATAGCAGTTTCCAGGGTGATAGTACCCGGATCATCAACGCCTTTCTTCAAGGAAACGAAGAGTTGGTTGTGTTTGATGTATGGACCGAAACGACCAATACCCACGGATACGGGTTTCTCTTCGAATTCACCCAGTTGACGGGGAAATTTGAAGAGCTCCAAGGCTTCCTCCAGGGAGATGGTTTCCATGAGTTGCCCTTTGAGTAATCCGGCATAGCGAACGTTCTCGCCTTCCCCGATTTGCGCCATGGGGCCGAAACGCCCGATACGTACGGAGACATTTTCTCCGGTTTGCGGGTCTGTTCCAAGCACGCGGGCTCCGGTGTTACGTTCGGATTCTTTCAGTGTTTTTTCCACGTTAGCATGGAAAGGTTGATAGAAAGTTCCGATCATGGATTGCCATTCAACTTCTCCTTCGGCGATATGGTCGAGAGCATCCTCGGCATTTGCTGTGAAGTTGTAGTCCATGATGTTGGTGAAGTAATTGGAAAGGAAGTCAGTCACGACCATTCCGATATCCGAGGGGAATAATTTTTTCTTCTCGGCCCCGAAAATTCGTTTGATCTTTTTGACTTTCAAATCTTGTCCTTTCAGGTCGATCTGGTCCAGTTCGCGTTCTACACCATCCCGACTTTCCCGAAGAATGTATCCCCGGTTCTGAATCGTCGTGATTGTCGGGGCGTAAGTGGAAGGACGACCGATTCCCAAGGCCTCCATTTTTTTCACGAGACTGGCCTCCGTGTAACGCGGGAGATGCGTCGTGTATTGTTCTAGGGCTTGGATCAGCGAGCGTTGCAAATGATCGCCTTTATGAATAGCAGGTAATAATGCCGCTTCGTCATCTTCTTTCTCGTCATCTTGGGATTCTATGTACACTTTTAAAAATCCGTCGAAGATGATGACTTCTCCCACGGCCTCGAAAGTGTATTGCTTTCCGGCAATGGCTATCGTGATTGTCGTTTTTTCCAGTTCTGCATCGGCCATTTGAGAGGCCAAGGTGCGTTTCCGGATCAACGCGTAAAGTTGTTGTTCATTTTTATCGCTACTGACGGATTCTTTGTCCATGTAAGTCGGGCGGATGGCCTCATGGGCTTCCTGTGCGCCTTTTGTCTTGGTAGCGAAATTTCTGGGTTTGGAATACTTTTCTCCCAGTGTGTTACAGATAACGGCTTTCGCGGCCCCAATAGCCAATTGAGACAAGTTCACGGAGTCCGTTCTCATGTACGTGATGTGTCCCTGTTCGTAAAGTTTTTGAGCCACGGTCATGGTCTGTGAAACAGAAAATCCCAGTTTACGGGAGGCTTCCTGTTGTAGCGTGGATGTCGTGAAAGGCGGGGCAGGCTTGCGGCTACTCGGTTTTGTCTCGACATTGCTGACCGTGAAGGTAGTTCCTTTACAGTATTCCATGAAAGCAACCGTTTCTTCTTTCGTGGAAAAACGTTCGGATAATTCGGCCTTTAGCGGAACTGCATTTCCGTTTGCATCTTTCGTTTCGAATGTACCGGTTACTTTATAGTATTTCTGTTCAACGAAATGGTTAATTTCTCTTTCCCGTTCAACAATGAGCTTTACGGCAACGGATTGAACCCGTCCGGCAGATAAAGAAGGTTTCACCTTTTTCCACAAAACGGGAGATACCTCGAATCCCACTAAACGGTCGAGAACCCGGCGAGCTTGTTGGGCATCAACGAGATTTTTATCAATGTCCCGCGGGTTGTTGATCGCGTGTAAGATTGCGTCTTTCGTGATCTCGTGGAAAACAATACGTTTGGTATTTTCTTTTTTTAAGCCGAGTACCTCGAAAAGGTGCCATGCGATGGCTTCTCCCTCGCGGTCCTCATCGGATGCTAGCCATACCGTCTTGGCTTCTTTGGCGAGTTGTTTCAGTTCTTTTACAATAGCTTTTTTGTCGGGAGATATTTCATATTTGGGTTGAAAATTATGTTCGATATCAATCCCCAGGTCTTTTTTCTCCAGATCCCGGATATGTCCGAAGCTTGATTTTACAACATAATTTTCTCCTAAAAAACGCTCGATCGTCTTGGCTTTAGCCGGAGACTCGACAATTACTAAATTTTCAATCATATACGATTTTCTTTTACGTTCCCGCTTCTTTCAGAAACGGATTATCGCTTTTTCAAGCTGGTTCGTCCTAAAATTAGGGTGCAAACTTACGTAAAACAATTGAAAATGAAAAACGGTCGGAAAATAAAAGCTGAACTCGAAGCCTCATCTTTATGATTTTAAGATGCCACGAGAGTTCAGCTTCAGAAAAAGTGATTGATTTTATGGAAGATTATTGTGGAATTTTTTGTATAACTTTTTCCCAGCGTTCCTTTTGGGCATCTGTTGCCCGGGCTTTATCGAAAGTGATGTGTTCGAAATTTACATATAGTCCCATTTATTTCTGTATGACTATAACGAATAACTCTCTTTTTCTGGGGACAAGGGAAATGGATTTTTCAAGTGGAATGATTTTATCTGAGTAAAAAAAGGACTGGATTTCTAGTTTCGTGATTTAAATCCGTATCTTATAAATTGGGGGGAGCCTCAAAGTTTTTTTTATCTGGCGCCCCCCGCTTTCCGGGTTATTACCCGAAAAGAGTCAATAATTTACCGTCTTTCACGATACACGACATCTTTTATTTTGGCAAAACCACTATATTCAATGCGTTTGCTTACACTGTTGTTGGTTCCATCCACGGGGTAGAATCCTAGTTTCCCGCCGTTCACCCCGTCTATACTCGAATCGTAAGAGCCAACCATCAATTCGTATTGACGGGCCATAAACTCATCGGATTGATTGTTCAAATCGGACAGAGAATTTTGTTGATACAAATTGAATTTCAATAGGGTAACAACTTCTTGATCTCCCAGGGTAATATTATTCATGAGGTATGTCTTGTTCGTTCCCAGATTATGTAGGTATACTTTATTTCCCACGGCGTAGAATAAATAGGGGTACTGCGAGTGGAAAGCGAATACCGTCGCTTTATCAAAATCCGGGGCATCTGGATTCTCGTACTTGGACTCTTGTGCGAATCCGTTGCCTGACATGTTAATCCCGTAAATGACCCTTTTCCCGTTTGCGTTCTGTAGTATGGAATAAACTAATCCATTGGAATAACGGGTACTTTCCATGTAAATCAAATCCATTCCTGTTTGGAAGCTGAATAGTTTATTTTCCGGGTCAGGTAGCGGGGTTAGTGTCTGCCGGGCATCTACGTTATTCCCGTACTTCCACCCCACGAAACGTTGGTTATCCGTGTCATAGAACAATGCAGTCTGCCCGTTTCCTGGTCGAGCCATGCTAATCCCTATGTATGGGGCAACCTTGTATTCTGGTGTTCCACCCCGTACGGAAGTATTTATCGGGTACTCGAACGCAGCTCCGGCCATACCTAATATTTGAGCATAAGCGTTCCCCGTGTTGGAAACACAAAAAGAAGCAAGGGGACCGTAAGAACTACCGGAATTCAACGAGGTGTATTTCACGATGTTTCCTTCTGTAGGAGGAATAATGAAACTCACCAGATAAATATTCCAAGACTCGTCGGTTTTAAAAGTTTCTCTATCTATTAAATAAGCACCTTCCTCTGACATCACGTAAATCTGGTCATTGGGACTTGCAAAAAGCGATGTGGAAAAACCGATTTCGTTCGCTTTTTTTAAGTCGGGTAATCCCAGTGGGGTCAACAAGTCATAAGCCGGAATAACCCGCTCAGCCGAGATCACGGAGATCATATCCATGCGTACCCGTTCCTGATTGCCCTCGTTGCAGAGAATCATCCAGCCCTCGTAGGTCGGAGACGTCACTTTCACATCAAACGTGGTCGATGTCTCCACGCCGGAACGAATGTCCTTGACGGTGAACCAGACAATATAGGTATCGGCGGGGAAGGAAGCCAACGTATCCAAGTCTAACGATTTTGACGGGTTCAAATTAACCCATTTCTCATCAGCTAGAATCCCGCCGGACTTCTTCTCCAATTTATAAGTAAATTCAAAATTCGGGTTATCATTGGTAATCTCTCCCTCCAGGGAAGAGGTTACTTTCGGCTGCACGATGATGTGATCGGAACTCCCTAATACCTCTATCAATTCGGGGATATTTTCGATTGTAAGTTCCGCAACCTCATGGTAATCATAATTCCCCTTATCATCAAAACAGGCGATAAAAGAGAAAATAAGAAAAAGTAAAACTAAAATATTTATTTTCATGACGTAACTTGATTTAAGCGGTTATTCATATTTAGAGTAATCTACCGAATAAGAGGAGGCGAGCTGCATATATTTCCCGTCAATGTCCGTGACAGGGGTTCCCGCATCAGCTTGTTCCTGCAAATACTTTTGAACGGAAAGCGCAAAAAAGTTGAATCTGCCGTACTGTACTTTCGTTCCGGCATACCCGGCCTGACTCCAGTCCGAAGGTGTCAACCCGCAGACTTGATTCACAATAACGTACTTCTTAGATGTCCACGGGCCAAAGAAATCGCCCCCGAATGACGTCCAATAGCCAGGCTCCGTGTACATCTCGCTGATAGAGAAGGCAAACAGGGTACCATGAATCTGTGCCCCGGTCGCCGTGTAGGCATTTGTGTTCTTGTACTCCGGGAGATAACATTTAAAATATTCGTTATCCTCTAAGCGAAGAGCCACTCGCACGGCTTTCTCCATCATATCTTCTGTCCGGTTGAAACGTACCCGCACGTATGCCGTACTTTTTCCCGCAGGAACCACTGCGGTGTCAAGGTTGACTTCAAAATGTTTACCCTCAATGCCATTTGTACCCTTCTCGTCGATCACTACTTTGAAAGGACGGTCATAGTCGACTACTTTGCCCATCGTTCGTACTGTAGCCGAAAGTGTGACAGCCTTGGTTGTTGCTTTAGCCGATGCAAAGGAATAGGAGATGGAATCCCCGTAATATTCCGTTGGACTACCGTAGATGTAACTGGTCACCCGTTGAAAATAAATCCCCGCATCATCACTGGTAAAAGTTGAAATTTCCTCCTTATCACATCCCCAAAGTGAAAGAAGTAAAGCTATTGTAAATAATATAATTCTCGATTTCATAATCTAAACATTTAACGGTTTTCAATCTCACCTGAAGGCATCGGCAATACATAACGTGCTTCCGTTCCTCCGTAGGTGCTTGTATTAAATCCATTCTCATCTTTATCTATGTTGATGTACAATCTTTTGTACATGAAGAATATCTGCCCTTCGCCTAAGAACTCGCGTAAATACTCGAAACGCAGGTTTTTCATTAAGTCGTCTTCCGATGTCACGGGTAATTCCGGTAGTCCCCGTTTTACCCGGATCTGGTTTAACCACCCGTATTTATTCACTAGTGTGGTTTCGCTTTCCGCGGCTATATAATACATCTCGCTTAAACGAATCAGAGACATGAAGACGGCATAAAAATATTCGGAATCCTCATCCTCGCTATCCGGTTTGTCGATGCCTTTATACTTGATGAACGTGTGTCCTTTCACCCCGATCCCGGAGGCAACTTGCCACCAAGTCTGAAAACGATAATCTTGTGTTGCGTTTGCGAAAAGGCTTCCGTCCACGAAGTCTGCCCGAGGTTGTAGGAAGTTACTCCCGGCTTGTTCGGAATCAAAGTAAGAGGTATAAATGTCTTTCCGATTTTTCTTGTAAATACCCGTCAGTACTTCTGTCGAGAATACTCGATCCGGGTTACTTTGGTTCGCCAGAAGTTTGTTCGGATCAACAGCCGGGAAATGTTCGCTTACTTTCGTGTCGGTCAGTAGTTTGCGGGCTGCATTCAGGGCATTAGTCTTATCTCCCGCATACAAATAAACCCTCGCTTTCAATGCTTGTACGGCGTAATAATTAAAACGTAACTGACGGTAACGCAGGTAAACTTCCTGATCGCCTTCGAGTGAAGCCATCGGTCCTTCCTCGATAATCGGATCATTTCCTTCCAGTAATTTTTCGGCCTCGTCCAAATCTCTCAAAATCTTATCGTGAATGATGGAATCGGCTGTCAATAAAGGTAATACTGATATTTTCGAAGATTCGTTGTAAGGTATTGATTCGACATCCGACTTGTTCTTGTATACGGGTCCGAACAGACGCAACATATCAAAATGCAGGAAAGCCCGTACGGCTAACATTTCCCCTTTTAACACCTTTGCCTCTTGTTCGGTCAATACCCCCGAACTTTTATCCACGTTTTCGATCACCACGTTGCAATTTAGAATCGTGTTATACGCTTCCGTCCACGTGTTCGATAATTGTGTCTCTACCGTACTTTCCGTGTAGTTGAAATTGGCCAAAGCTGTCAGGTAGGTACTCGTTGACAGGGGTATATAGCGTTTTGAAATCACATCTACCAACCCGTAAGAAAGATTACTCCCGTAAAGATACGAGGAAGCCATTTTGTTGTAAATGCCATTTGTTGCGGTGTAGAAACCGCCTCTCGTGGCAAAAAGTTGTTCTTCCGACTGTTTATCCTTGGGTTGCACGTCCAGAAAATCAGAGCATCCGGCACCGATAATCAACAGAATCCCAAACAATAGTATATCTCGTAATTTCATAAGAATGAGTATTAAAAATTAAACGATAACCCGGCTTCCAAGCTTTTAGCAAAAGGATAAGAAATTCCTCTTTCCGATCTGATCGTGGATGCCCGGAACACATCCCGCATTGAAGCTTGTATTTTCAAACTACTAAATCCGATTTTCTTGATCCAGCCGTCATAAAACTCGTACCCGATATACAAGGATTCGAGGGTCAACACGTTCTCTCTTTGTACGAAACGGGAAGACATTGGTGTTGATGCTGCGTTGGCAATATCTTTGAAACGCACGATATCGCCCTCTTTTTGCCACCGCTCGTAAAGCGCACGTTTATCTTGGTTTTTATTCAACCCGCTAGTTGTGATGTTCTCCACTTTGCTATACAGGGCATTGTTAAAGACATCAGCTCCTAGCTGGTAGCGGAAATTCATAGTAACGGAAAATCCCTTCCAATTCAAGGAAGTGCCTATCACGCCTTCCAGGTCGGGGCGGGTATTTCCGCAAATCACCTCATCGTCATAAGAGAAATCGTAGGTGTAATTCCCGTTTTTATCGTGAAACAGCTCTTTCCCGTTCGAGGGATCGATTCCCGCGGATTTTACTGCCCAGATATCATCCGGGTCCGCCCCGTCATAATATCTCACCGTGTTTGCTCCTTTACCGCTTGCGTTGAGCGTGGACAACTTGTTTCCGATCTTGTCGATACGAGCCTTTTGCGTTCTCAGGTTGGCACGTACCATCCAAGTGAAGCGTTCTGCGAAATTCTGAATAATGTAATAGGAGATTGATGCAGTCAAACCTTGTGAAACCTGTTCCCCGGCATTCGTCATGTAAGTCTGAGTCCCGGAAGAGAGTGGGGTACTGACTTTGATTAAAAGAGGATCTGTTACTTTGTAATAATAATCGGCTGTCACGGAAAGACGTTTGTTCAATAGCGTGATGTCGATACCGATGTTTTTATCCACCGTGACCTGCCATTTCAGATCGGCGTTACCGATCTGGGACAAGGTTGCCCCTAAGCCAAAATAATTCATTGAGCCGTACTGGAAGGCATACGTCAACAGGGTTTGTGCGGAATCGAAACTCTGGTTACCGGGATTACCGATAGAGGCACGTAGTTTCAAGATGTCGATCCAAGCGATATGATCCATGATGAATTTCTCTTTGTGGATATTCCATCCCAAGCCGACCGACCAAGTCGTGTTGTATTTCCGGGAACTCCCGAACACGGAAGAACCGCTGGTACGTAAACTGAAATCCATCAAGTAACGATCGTCATAAGAATAGCCGGCATTAAAGTAACCATTCACGGAACGGGATACGGATTCATAATAGGTAGGAGTCCCGTTTTCCGGGTAACCGTTAGAAAAAGAAGGGTAGGTAAAATCCCCGTCCGGGAAACCCTGTGCGGAATACCCTTGCGTTAATGTCTTGTTACTGTATATGTTTCCCCCGGCGACCAGATTAATCCGATGCAGGCCCAACACTTTGGCATAAGTCACGCTAAGTTCGCCCTCTATTTGATTCAATTTAGCATTTGAAGAATTGTACGTGCCTTTCTTGATCGTTTCGACCTCTTCATAACGCGTATCATTCGGAGAGTAAAATTTCTCCGTATCGTCATTCCCGTACGTGATCCCGATGCGGGTCCGTACCCGCCATTCGGTCGTGGGGAAATATTCGGCAATAAAATAATTGCTCAAAGAAAGACTTTTCCCCTCGTCCCGGCTATTTTGAGTGTCATTCCACAAAGGATTCGGGGCTTCGAAGAAATCATTCTTTTCCAGCCATTTTTCAATGATGCCCGACTCGTTATATTTCTTGTAGTATGGATTCGCTTCTGCATAGGTCTGGAAAGAAACAATCGGGTTTTTGAAATGTGTTGAACTCATGGAGAACTTATTGGAGAACTGGAATTTCTCCATCCGGTATATCAAATCAATATTCCCGCTGATCACTTCCCGGGTAGATTTTTTCATCACACCGGAGATACCGTTGTACCCGGCACCCAAACCAAAAAGGAAGTTGCCTTCACCTCCCTGCACGTACAAGGAATGCTTCTGATTCACGCCCGTACGCAACGGTTCTGCCAGCCAGTAAGTATCCACGCCGCTCTCGATGATTTTCAGTTTTTCGTTGTATAAACGATTTAATTCGATTTCTCCCGGCGTGGACGTGGAGGAAGAGGGGGTGTATCTTCCTGCTAACTTTTCGAATTCCAACTTTTCTTTTGAGTTCATTAGGTTGTAGCTGGACAAATCCGGCATGGAAATGTTCATGTTTCCGTTATAGCTTACCTGTAATTTACCCGCTTCCGGTTTTACTGTCTCCACGACAACAACCCCATTTGCCGCTTTAGAACCATAGATCGCCGTGGATGCTGCGTCTTTCAATATGGTTATCGAGGCAACCCGGTTGATGTCCAGATCATTAATTGCGGCTAATGTTGATTCGAACCCGTCGAGGATGAACAACGGTTGATTGGGGTCTGCATCCAGTTCATCCCGCAACCCCAGCATGCTGGACTTCCCTCGAATTTCCATGTTCGGCAGTCGATTGGGGTCCGATCCGAACTGATTGTCTTCCAGAATTGCGAAAGCCGGGTCAAGTGTTTTCAAGCTCTGTAAAATGTTTTGCGTACCCATTGTTTTTAGTTCCGTCGCCGTGTAAGTGGATGCGGAACCGGTAAAGCTTTCTTTCTTACGAGTAAAAATTCCGGTTACGACCACATCCTCCAAAGCCACTTTGTCTTCTTTCATCACCACGCTCAATTCTTTTCGTTGTTCTCCGGGTTTTAATTTGGCAATCTTGACGAATTTGGTTTCCATTCCGATAAATGAAAACATCAAGGTGACGGTATCGCGGGGTAGCATCAATGTAAAGCGGCCGTCCGGATCGGTTGCCGTACCAGTTGTGGTTCCCTTCATGATTACGGTTACGCCCGGTAAACCTCCTCCTTTCTCATCCGAGACTTTTCCCCGGAGGACTTCATTTTTCAACGAATCGACCGGAAGGCTGGCTTTTGAACGAGGGGTAATAAATATCACGTCGCTTTCAAAACGACATTCTAAATTTGTTGATTTAAAGAGTTTTTGAAGGATTTCCTGAACGCTTTCACCGGAAACCTTCACGTCAAAACGTCCTAATTGTTTCACGTGTTCTTCGTTATACACGAAACGAAGGTCGATTTGTTTGCAAATCTCTTTAAACAACATACTTACATCACACTGGTGTAAATTCAGCGACACCAGTTGTTCCTGCGAGAAGCTTTTCGCTGTCGCTCCGAACACAAGAAGAAACATGAAGATCGGGAATAATTTCATAACCCTAAGAATTTTCGATTTTTTAAACCCCAACGAGGCAAAAATCCACTTCGATTTCATAATTTTGCATTTAAGGATTAAACATTAGAACAGAGACTTTTCCATGGCCATCTGTTCGTTTTGATCTCGGGGGATGAAGATGTGTCACCATCTTTATCCCTTATTTTTCACTCACTGTTATAACTTTTCCTTTTATTGTAAATTTCACATCGGAGATGCGTTCAAAGAAGTACAAGAGCTCCTGAATATCTTTATAACGCTTCATTTTTCCGGTCAGGTAAACTCGCTTTGCTTCCGGACTCGTGTAGAACACATCCACGTCGTACCATCGGGAAAGCGTATTCATGATATCTTCCAGTGACTCGTTCTCGAAGATAAAAGTCCCATCTTTCCAAGCGATATAAGAAGACACGTCAACTTGATTTACTTCCACCTTCCCCTCGTGTTTCCAGTATTCGGCTTTTTCTCCGGGCTGTAACCTGAATTCTTCGTCTCCTTTCCTAAATGCCACATTGCCCGACACGAGTACGGTTTGTATTACTCCTTCTTTATGCGTGTTGATGTTAAATTGTGTCCCGTACACTTTGACCGCGCAATCATTCACTATGACGACAAAAGGACGAGTCGTATCGCGTTTCACGTCAAAATAGGCTTCCCCTTTTAAATAAACTTCTCTTTGTTCCGTGACGAAATTTGTCGGGTAGCGAAATTCCGTGCCGGAATTTAACCATACTCTTGTCCCGTCGTCCAATGTCACGACAAATTCACCTCCCCTAGGAACAATCAATTTATTGAACACTTCGTCCGCAACCTCCACGAGGCTATCTCGGACATGATAAAGGACTTCTCCGGCACTACTGATCGTGATGGAAGTTCCTCCTTTTTCTTTCAATATCTTTTCTTCGGTTGAAACGGGAACAATCTCACCGGAAGATAATTGTAAATACGCTCGTGAACTACCCGGGGAGATGGAAGATATGGGTTGCTGAACAGTTGTAATTTCTCTTTCCTGACGGAGCGAATGAACACCTAGACCTCCCACGGAAAGAATGACCACTGCAACAGCACATCTTGCAATATAACGCATGATTTTATGCCGTTGGAGTCGTTGTTTGATCTGGGGGAACTCTCCTTTTACGAGCGAACTTCTCGTACCCCATCTCATGCTTAAATAATTCTGCCGGAATTGTTCAAAATAGACCCGATTCTCTATACTCGATTCGATCCATTTCAAGACCTCTTCTCTCTCTTCCTCACGAAGTTCTCCGCTAATATAGTCTAATAAATTGATGTCATCTTGGTCTATCATAAAACGATCCTTTATTGATAGGTCAATATAAAGGATCAAGATCAGATCATCGGAATGTGCAAATAGCTAATAACTAGCGATATGTTGAAAATGAAATTATAGATGGGAAAGCAAATTTATGAATATAATAAAATGATCATTAAATAACATCTCCTTTCATCTTTGCACCTATAATACAGGAAAAATTGAAAAACGGTTGAATCAAATCGTGATTTTTTTGTACAAAATGAATGTTAAAATTTCATTTATATGTTCGCACGACGTTCTCAATTGTTTCAATGCGTTGACAAGTAACGTTTTTACGGTTGATACCGATATTCCTAATTTTTGAGCAACCTCTTTGTAATGCAAACCTTCCAAGTATACTCCGTTTACCACTTCTTGGCTCCGGGGTGACAATTTTTTGATTTCAGCCTTTACGCGGGATAATAATTCTTCCGTCAAATCGTCGTATTCTACCTGAAAATGATTTACGAGAGCCACATCGCAAGTCTCTTTTAGCGGGTCAAATTTTTCCAGAACATTCAATGCTTGATTTTTTACAGCCGTAAAAAGATAAGATTTTAACGTGAGTGCCGATAATCTATCCCCGAATTTTTTCTCCCATAATTTCACGAAAAACTCTTGTACAACATCTTCCGCGTGTCCGATATTATTTAAATAGGTATCCGCCCAAAGCACTAACGGACGATAATACACGCTAAAAAGCAACTTTAATCCTTCTACATTATGTTGCTTCAAAAGAGTACATATCTCGTTATCTAAATTTCTCATAAGCTATTTATTTAGGGCAATAGACAAATATAAATAATAAAATTCATTTTAAAATAATATTGTCTTTTTACTTCACACGATCTTTTAAGATGGTTATATATTCTATATTTATTCCGTATTTAAAGTTATTATTTTCCCGTGGAAAATAAATAAGACGAGATTCATTGTGAATCTCGTCTTATTTTAGATTGTCTTATCTGTATGTTTTATCCAGATTATTTTGACTGGCCTTGCATGATTTTCTGCCAGCGAGTTTTTTGTGCGCTAGTGGCTTTCTCGAAAGCACCACTGAGGTAGTAAACCACGTATTGGTTGTTATCGATTTTTGAAAGTTCCTTTTCGCAAGTGGATAACAAGCGGTCGATGTTTCCGGCTTTCACCGCTTTAGCGATAGTTTGAAGGGCCAGAAGAGATTTTTCATTCGATAGTTTTAAAGTTTTAATCTCTTTGCCGATGGCGTCCAATCTTTTTGCATCAATATTCTCGCCTTTAGATGCGATAGAACGCATCAGTTCGCTGTATAGACCTTCGCTTAAACGGCCGTCCACTTTTTCTTTACCGATGGTCGTGTTGAATTTCTCCCGGTTGGCCAACAAGAATTTTTCAGCTTCCGAATCTTTCGGGCTTAAAGAACTGCTCAGGAAGATAAAAGAGTAATCCGGGGATAATTTTTCTTCATCCGTTGCTATATTCATTAATTCGGCGGCAACATCCTTTGCGGTTGCATCATAAAGGCTGTTCAATGTTTTCGTGTATTGCAACAAGAAAGCTTTATCCCGGTCTCCGTTCTCGTATTTTGTAGTTAACGTGCTTAGAGCTTTATTATCGTCGAAACTTTCTTTCACGCGTTCAATAAATTGTTCACCTTCTCCTCCGCCTACAAGTTTATGACGAACTGTTCCGTCCGGGTTAAGAATCACGAATGTCGGGAATGCGCGTACACCAAATTTTTTCATTAATTCGGGTCCTTCGCCTTTTTCCATGTCATATTTCAAGCAAATGAAATTCTTGTTCAGGAAATCACCCACGTTTTCTTGTTTGAAAACTGTATTCGCCATGTATTTGCAAGGACCACACCAAGAAGTGTAACAGTCGATGAATATTTTTTTACGTAGTTTTTTTGCTTTTTCCAAGGCTTGTTCGAAAGTCAAATCCTGAAAATATACCCCGGTATAAGCGGCAATCTTGAAACTTTCGAAGAAGTTTTCCATGTAATCTTTCCCTTGTGCGGGAGCGTTGGCGATGAACTTATCGCCTAATTCTGCGATATGACCTAATTCTTCCTTTGAAGCTTTGTTCTTGATCGAATTGAGAGCGTTCATAACGGGCCAAACTTCTTTACTTCCGGATTGTGCAGCTTGTTCTGCGAAAGAGATGATTTTTGCTACATCTTGATCGGCAATAGCTTGGGCCAATTCTATTTTGCTCATCAGTTCGTCGTTCTTCTCTAAATTGATGGTCGATAAATCCTGACGAATCTGCTCTAGTGTTTTGGCAGGTTCCGGGCCACGATTTGAGTTGTCGATAGCCATACTATAGTTTCCGAACAAATAGGCATCTACTTTTTCTTTACCGATATTCTTTCTGAAAGCGGGAAGATTTTTGACCACAAATTTGAAATTTTCTGATCCGTAACCGTCGTTTTCCAAAATCGGCCAGAAATCTTTTTTAAGTTTGTCTTTATCCTTTAATACAGCGTTTAATTCCGTGTTAATTTTTTTACTTTTTGCTTCGTCGTATGCGTCTTGTAGGGCGATGGAATAATTCATGAGTTGTTTTTTATTCATTTTGCCTTTTTCATACGCCTTGTTCAGGTAATCCAAGGATGTTTTTTCGTTCAATCCTCTTTCAACGCGGGCGATAAACCCTTCCAAATCTCCACCACCGACAATGGTATGTTGTACGGTTCCGTCCGGGCGAATGATAAAGAATGTCGGGTATGCTCTTACCCCGAATTTTTTAGCCAATTCCGGTCCTTCTCCTTTTTCCATGTCGAATTTCACGGAAATAAATTTAGGGTTGAAAAATTCTCCTGCTTTTTCTTGCGGGAAAATAGTTTCTGCCATGTATTTGCAGGGGCCGCACCAAGAAGTGTAACAATCCATGAATACAAGCTTGTTTTCGGCCTTTGCTTTGGCTAGGGCTTCATCAAATGTCAGGTGTTCGAAATTCACACCTCCTTGACAAAATGCCGTGATACTGAATGCTATGGCGGCAATAAGAATAATAACTTTTTTCATAAATACAGTTAAAAATGGGTTTTGTAAATTGTTTGGCAATTTAGAAAACATATTTAAACCTTGTTAACCGTCAAAGTCAGATTAACTTATATTTATGACAAAGGGATGAATCTTCAGCAGATTCATCCCTTTGTTTAACTTTATTTTAAGATATCTATTTCTTCGTTGCAAAGAACTTCCGATAGAAAAGTAATAGAATAAACACGCCTATCGTGATGTAAGAATCGGCCAAGTTGAATACCGGGCGGAAAAATACGAAGAAATCTCCTCCCCAGATAGGAATCCATTTGGGTAAAAATCCTTCATAAAGAGGGAAATAAAGCATGTCAACCACTTTCCCGTGTAAGAAAGAAGAATACCCGCCACCTTTAGGGAACATGGTAGCTACTTGTGAATAACTATCACTGAATATCATCCCATAAAATGCACTGTCAATGATATTACCAATGGCTCCACAGAAGATTAGCGCGAAAGAGATAATAACTCCTTTCGGGGCTTTTTGTTTGATGAGACGTCCCAGGTACCAGGCTATACCTACGACTGCGAATAACCGGAACACGCTTAAAACCGTCTTGCCCCACTTGCCGCCTCCCAGTTCCATGCCGAAAGCCATTCCGTTGTTTTCAATAAAATGAATTTTGAACCAATCTCCCAAAACATTGAATTCGTCGCCGATCATCATGTGAGTTTTGATCCAGATTTTTACTACCTGATCAATAACCAAAAGAACGATGATAAAAATAATAAGCTTGTTTCGCGTGCTCATCCTGTATATTTAAAATTTAAAAGGGACTCTTAATCGCATCGCGATTAAGAGTCTTGTCCCATTTTCGCGTCCATACTCAATGTTGCATGAGGCACGGCGCGTAATCTTTCCTTAGAGATCAGTTTCCCGGTAACCCGGCAAATCCCGTAAGTTTTATTTTCTATTCTAACTAATGCAGCTTCCAAATGGGCAATAAATTTTGCCTGCCTTTGAGCTAGCCGACCGGCTTCTTCTTTGGAAAGAACAGATGCTCCTTCTTCCAATACTTTGAAAGTAGGAGACGTGTCGGCAATGTCATTCCCGTCGCTACCGGAGATCGAAGCTTTCAGCACCTCGTAATCTCTTTTCGCTTTTTCGAGTTTCTCCAGAATCAATTCTTTGAATTCCTGTAACTCTTCGTCCGAATATCTCGTCTTCTCTGACATAGTTGTAAAGTTTTTGTCTAAGTTAATAAAAAAATCCGTTTTGTAACCTTTCCTGTGTGGAAATATCCACTTTTACTTGTAACAGGGGATAGAAGTTACATTCTTTGGATTTTAATAAACGTTTGTATATCGTCGATTTCGATGTTCTGGACATCGCCCTCGGCTTTATCTACTAGCGTAACGCTCTCTGCCAGAACCTGACTGGCGATATATGCCTTAAAGTTCTCGACAGCCTCGTTGATCTCTTTGTGTTTTCCGATGCGGAGATCAATTTTGTCCGTCACGTTAAAATTACTTTCTTTTCTCAGGTTTTGAATCCGGTTGATCAACTCCCTGGCGATACCTTCTTCACGCAATTCTTTCGTGATATTGATATCCAGAGCCACGGTAAGACGTCCTTCGTTAGCCACGAGCCAACCCGGTATGTCTTCCGAGAGTATTTCCACGTCTTCCAGTGTCAATTCCAAAGTTTCCGTTCCAATCTGCAAAGAATAAGTTCCTTGTTTTTCGAAATTGTAAATATCATTTTGGTTCATTTCGGCCACGAGAGCGGAAATCTGTTTCATGTATTTACCGTATTTTGGGCCTAATGTCTTGAAGTTCGGTTTGATCTTCTTGATCAATATACCTGCGGTATCGGTGATATACTCGATCTCTTTCACGTTCACCTCCGACAGGATGATGTTTTTCACGGCATCCAATTGGATGGTCATATCTTCGTTCAAGATCGGGATCAACAGTTTGCACAACGGTTGTCTTACACGGATTTGAACCTTACGTCTCAGGCCAAGTACCATGGAAGATATTTGTTGAGCCATGTTCATGCGCTCTTCCAATTGCTTGTCGATCATGGATTCGTTGGCAACCGGGAAATTCACCAAATGCACGTCCACGGTGTAGCGTCCAGTCACGTTATTCAGATCTTTGAACAAGCGATCCATGTAGAACGGGGCGATCGGGGACGACAATATGGCCACGGTTTCCAAACAGGTATATAACGTCTGGTAAGCCGACAGCTTGTCTTTCGTTTGTTCGCCTCCCCAGTAACGTTTACGGGAAAGACGCACGTACCAGTTCGACAAGTTCTCGATCACGAACTCCTGTATTGCCCGTCCTGCACGTGTCGGTTCGAATTTCTCGTAAGCCTCGGTTACTTCCTTGATCAAGCTGTTGAGCAGGGAAAGAATCCAGCGGTCGATTTCCGGTCTTTCGTTAAACGGAACTTCCGGTTCCGCGTACGAGAATTTATCAATATTGGCGTACAAGGCAAAGAATCCGTACGTGTTATATAACGTTCCGAAGAATTTACGTTTTACTTCTTCCACCCCGGTGATATCGAATTTCAGGTTATCCCACGGTTGAGAGTTCGTGATCATGTACCAGCGTAGCGGGTCGGAACCTTGTTTCTCGATCGTGTCGAAAGGATCAACGGCATTTCCCCAACGTTTGGACATCTTGTTTCCTTTGGCATCAAGAACCAATCCGTTGGAAATAATATTTTTGAAGGCCACGGAGTCGAATACCATCGTGGCGATAGCATGCAACGTGAAGAACCAACCGCGGGTTTGATCCACTCCCTCGGCGATGAAATCGGCCGGGAAATGGGTCCGGTTGTCGATCAGTTCTTTATTCTCGAACGGGTAGTGTACTTGAGCGTAAGGCATAGCTCCCGAGTCAAACCAGACGTCGATCAGGTCTTTTTCGCGAATCATCCGTTGTCCCGTGGGGGATACCAGTATAATATTATCCACATACGGGCGATGCAGGTCGATTTTCTCGTAGTTTTCTTTAGAGTAATCGCCTACCTTGAAATCCTTGAACGGGTTTTCGGTCATCACGCCTGCCTCTATGGCTTTTTCGACTTCTTCCACTAATTCCTGTACCGAACCGATACATTTTTTCTCCAAACCGTCCTCGCTGACCCATATCGGGAGGGGTGTACCCCAGTAACGAGAACGCGAAAGGTTCCAGTCTACCAGATTCTCCAGCCATTTACCAAAACGGCCTTCACCCGTGCTGGCTGGTTTCCAGTTGATCGTTTTGTTCAACTCGATCATGCGGTCCCGTACGGCAGTTGTTTTGATAAACCAGGAATCCAACGGGTAGTAAAGTACCGGTTTATCGGTTCTCCAGCAATGCGGGTAATTATGTTCGTGTTTTTCAACCTTAAACGCTTTGTTTTCCCGTTTTAACAGGATGCTCAGGTCAATATCGAGTGTCGTGTCATTTTCCGTCAGGGTCGGATCGTAAGCATTCTTCACGAAACGTCCGGCGAATTCACAGTACAAGTCCATGTTGACATTGTTTTTCAGGAATTCTGGGTCGATATCGTCCGGCAGGAACAACCGTCCGCGTTTGTCGACCATGGGTTGTTTATTTCCTTCTTTATCAAGAAGTAGCATGGGGGCGATCCCCGCAACTTTGGCTACCCGGTCGTCATCCGCCCCGAAGGTCGGCGCGATATGCACGATTCCGGTACCGTCTTCCGTGCTCACGTAATCACCGAGAATTACCCGGAACGCGTCGCCCACGGGCTTCATCCAGGGTAAAAGTTGCTCGTAGCGCATACCCTCCAGTTCGGTCCCTTTGTATTCGGCAATCACCTGATAGGGGATTAGTTTATCACCTTCCTTGTAATCTGCCAAGGCGATATCTTCCGCTTTTTTATTAAAATAAGCGCTGAAACGGTCTTTGGCCAGAATCAGGGTTACCGGACGGAACGTGTAAGGGTTGTATGTCTTCACTTCCAGGTACGTGATATTCGGCCCGACAGCCAATGCCGTGTTGGATGGTAATGTCCACGGGGTAGTCGTCCACGCGGTGAAGTAAACTTCATCACTGTGAGCGAATAATTTCTCGGATTTTTCATCCCGAACGACTTTGAATTGAGCCACGCAAGTCGTGTCTTTCACATCCCGGTAACATCCCGGCTGGTTCAACTCGTGGGTGCTCAAGCCTGTTCCCGCGGCGGGAGAATAGGGTTGTATCGTGTATCCTTTGTAGAGGAAACCTTTGTTGTATAATTGTTTTAACAAGTACCAAAGGGTTTCGATATAACGATTGTCATACGTGATATACGGGTTGCTCATGTCTACCCAGTATCCCATTTTGTTCGTTAAATCTTCCCATTCTTGGGTGAACTTCATCACGTCTGCGCGGCATTCTTTGTTATAATCGGCCACGGATATAGTTTTCCCGATATTTTCTTTCGTGATACCGAGTTTCTTTTCCACACCTAATTCAACGGGTAACCCGTGGGTATCCCATCCCGCTTTCCGTTCTACGAGAAATCCTTGTAAAGTCTTGTATCTGCAAATAATATCCTTAATAGTTCTAGCCATTACGTGGTGAATACCCGGCATTCCGTTTGCCGAAGGGGGACCTTCGAAAAAGACAAACGAGGGATGCCCCTCTCGAATCTTCAAGCTTTGCTCGAATGTGTTGTTTGTTTCCCACTCCTTCAGAACTTCTTTATTTACCTGAGAGAGATCCAAACCTTTGTACTCTTGGAATTTTTTGTCCATCGTGACTCTTACTTTAAGATTACTAATTTGCACGTTTTTAAAATCAAGTTGCAAATATACCATTTTTTTCTCATTTCTATCTATTGATAGAATTGAATTTACATCAAGTGATTTTAAGTTGTATGTGCGGGATTTTTCAAAGGAGGCAGGGGGGGATTTATGGTAATTCAATAGTAATCCTCTCGTGTAACTAGGGTAATCCTACCCCTCCTTCGTAGCTTCCTCGAAGCATCCTCAAAGCTTCTCCACCGCCAGATGATGGAGCTTCGGGGAAGCTTCGGGGGTGCTACGAGAGAGGGATATTATTACCCTATTATTACCTTTGGATAACTTATAAAATAGGAGCATTATTTCTTTTCCGCGTTCGGGAAAAATTGAAACACGAGTGTCGGGAGTTGTTTGGCCGTGTTTTTACCAACTTGGATAAGTGGCCTGAAATGATCCGGGTATTGTTTGACCATGGGATAAACGGTGACATACCCGTGACGGAACCATCGGTCGATGATCACGTGGGAAATTTGTTGTTTCTTGAATCGTTCGAAAAGTTCTTCCGGCTTTGCATACTGGGGGAAAGAAGTAGACTTCCGGCCCCCGGAGAAGAGATAGAAAAGCTCCGGCTTCCGGCAAGCGATACGAGCATCTTCGGGTAGATTTTTCTTACACCAGTCAATGGCATAAATGTATTCGATGAAAGCGGGATCCGCAATTCTTTCGTTCCATTGCCTGAATGTTGCGAAGTTCTGTTGGGGCTTCAAGGCTTTCGAGTAGTGCGGGAACATGAAAAAAACAAGAAGCAGGATCAGGCCTCCCGCAGGAATGAGTTGTTGGTACTTGGCGAGAGGCATTTTTTTCGTGATGAAATTTATAAGTTCGAGGCAACCGTTCAAGAACAGGAAAATGAACAGGGGGATAATTCCGATGAAATAGCGATGTCCCCCGTATTGTTCCGGCCAGACCATAAGTACCGCCATGGTGATACCGATGTACAGGAATAAAAGGAGTTGCAGTTTTTTCAGCGTGATTAACCCGAGAAGAACGATGGCCAAGATGCAGATCCCTTGGATAATGCCGGAACGGGTCACGGATTGTTCTAATTCCGGGTTATCAGACACGATTGCCGAGGGAATCCATTTGCCCACGTAACTGGTTAAGTTGTTTTCAACGCGTTCGGTCCAGTCCGAGAATGTGGTCATGGTTTCGCCTTTAGGCTTCTTTTTGAAGTCTTTAAGGTAGTCGCTTCCGGTGACACCGATACTTTTGTTGCGCATATCCCATGCGGTTTTTGCCCCGGCGAAGGACACGATGACAATGCCTAAAATGATCAGGTGACTGAATAGAGCCTGTTTGTTTTTTATCTGTTGGGAAAGATCTGCATGCGTGCGTTTACTTTTAAAAAAGGTGATACTTTTTTTTATGCAAATAATTCCGAAGTAAATAATAACAGCAAGAATGATAGAGGTACCCATGGTCCGGACGAAATAGATGTAATTCAAGCCGATAATCATTAAAATAAAGTAAATGATTTGAGAGCGGGGGCGATGCTTGTCGAACAGGTGATCCGTATTGATAAGCGAGATCAGGTACAGAACCCCGATCGTGAGAAACGTGAATAACATTTCGCTCATCACGATCGTGGAGTAACGTAATAGAGCCTGTTGCATACAGCACAACAAGCAGGTTGACAAAGCGAGTAATAAATTGCCGGAAAGCTTCTTCGTGAGGAAGAAAAGAAGTAAAATGGATAACCCGAATAACACGCCGTTCGCGATTTTTAAAGCCGAGTAGGAATGGGTGAAAAGCATGATTCCCGCGTTAAACAGGGGATATCCCGGGGGGAAATGGGAGTGGGGAGTCTCTTCAAAAAATATGATATCCGTGTAGCCTTTTCCTGCGGCTAGGGCTCTGCCGAGAGCGTAATAATAGACGTTGTCCCCGTTCAAGTCCGGTTTGAAATCAAATATATTCAAATAATTAATGATGAAAGAACAAATGATAATTGCCAGGCATAGATATGTAAGGTTCTTGTTATTCAAATATTTCGTGTAGAATGTATTTGTACTCATGTGCCGGTAATTTATGGGTATATTTTATTTGTGCTTGATGTTGAGAATATGCAGGAAAAAACTGGAAAATATGAATTGTAATCCGAGTATTAGCAAGGTGACCGACGGGATGGTGAGCCGCATGGTCTGGGACGGGATTAGCGGGCCGAAAGCGTGTGTACCCCATACTCTTACGGCTAATATTGAACCGATGATTCCTAATGCGATCATGATGGAACCAATAACTAATCCTTTTTCCAGGGTAAATTTACTGAGAATTTTACTCTTGTTGTTTTCTGCCGGCATCATTCCCGAATTCGTGGCGTAAGTTTGGGTGAAGAGTGCGGTCGCGATGATCTGTACGCCGAGGATCGTGAACATGGCCCCGTACAGCATGGTATGAATGTCCAGCGTGATATCATGAATATGGATCGGCCCGATAGAGAGTGTGCAGAGTATGATCAGGCCGAGGATTGTCAGGAAAATCCCCGGGTAGAGGAATAACCATTTCGGGCAATAGATAAGTAAAAATTTCAGGTGTCTCCAACCGTCATGCCAACTGCGTAAATGGGGAGCCCGGTTACGCCCGTCCGGGGAAAGGGTGGTCGGGACTTCCGTGATGCGTAAATGGTTTATCGTGGATTTCACGACCATTTCGCTGGCGAATTCCATTCCCGTGGTGATGAGGTGCAAGGATTCGATGCTTTCCTTGCGGAAACCTCGTAAGCCACAGTGGAAATCCCCGATGTCGCTTCTGTACAGTATCCGCCCGATGCCCGATAAAACCGGGTTGCCGAGATATCGGTGCAACGGGGGCATGGCGCCTTTGGCGATACCTCCTTTGAAGCGATTCCCCATGACAAGCTCGTAACCTTCTTCCAGTTTCTCGACAAAAGGCCTGAGCGACAGGAAATCATAACTGTCGTCAGCATCCCCCATGATGATGTACTTTCCTTTTGCAGCATGAATTCCCCCGATCAACGCGCTCCCGTATCCTTTTTCGGGAATGTCCACGACGCGGGCACCGTGTTCTCGGGCTATCTGTTGAGAGCCGTCCGTGCTTCCGTTGTCGGCAATCAACACTTCCCCTGAAATTTGTAACTCGGCGATGCTTTTTTGGGCTTTCGTGATGCAGGTTGCTAATGTTTCTGCCTCGTTAAGACAGGGCATCAGTACGGTTAACAGTATTTCTTGCTCCATGGTCGGGGAAGATTGATTACTAAATATGGTTTCTTAACACGAATTGGGCCGTTGTCCGGCTGCGTTGTTCTACCAGTGTGGGGGAGTCGCCAATGATCTCCCGGATGATCTCGTCGTTATAATGGCGAATCGTGATTAATTTCACGTTCTGGTTGTATCGGACTTCGAATTCTTCCTGGAGTTGTTCCAGAAATGTGTTGAAGACAGCACTGTTGCAGTCGATGCAAAACGAGAAGCTGATAGCAGAATTTTGCATCAGGTTCAATTTCAATTTATATTGTGCCAGAATGGCAAAAATATGACTTAATTTTTCTTCCGCGATAAAGGAAAAATCTCTTGGCGTGAGAGTCAACAGGCATTGGTTTGCTTTGTTGATATAGATCGGGGGTAATTTCAGATGTTCGTCGATCTCTTGAATCACGGTTCCCGTGGATTCCGGATGTAAGAATGATCTCACGTAGAGAGGAATCTGTTTGTTCTGGATCGGTTTTATCGTTTTCGGGTGAATAACCTTCGCCCCGAAATGGGATAGCTCGATGGCTTCCTTGTATGACATTCGGCTGATCACTTGTGCTTTGTCGTATTCTTTCGGGTCCGCGTTCATCACGCCGGGTACGTCTTTCCAAATGGTTACATCCTCGGCATTTAACAGGTTAGCCAGAAGGGCTGCCGTGTAATCCGATCCCTCGCGTCCCAGAGTGGTGGTTTGGTTGGTGCGGGTTCCGGCGATGAAACCTTGGGTTACGAATACGGGAGCCGTGTTGAAGTCAAAGGCTTCCCGGCAGAGCTGTCCGGAGAGTTCCAGGTCAATGTTGGCATTCCGGTAATTCTGATCGGTTTTCAAGTATTTCCGGATGTCAATGAATTGATTGTCGATACCTTCCATTTTCAAGTAATCGGAAATGATTGTCGTGGAAATTAATTCTCCGAAACAGATGATACGATCGTATTCATAATCGTAGCATAGTGAGGATTCACTTGATAGAATGTTTTCCAGATTTGTGAATAACTCCTCCAGGTGCTTGTAGACTTCATCATTTAACGGGAATAACGAATCGACAATCGCCAAATGAAAGCTTTTTAGTTCCTTCATGATAGAAGCGACTTTCGGGTCTTTGTGGAAATAAGCGTTACATAGCGTTTCCAGTAAATTCGTGGTTTTGCCCATGGCGGAAACGACCACGACCAACTGCCCGTGTTGATGGTGTACGATAGAAGAGAGGTTTTTCACTCCCGCGGCGTCTTTCACGGAAGCGCCTCCGAATTTGAATACTTTCATGTAAGTTCTTATTAACGAGTAACACAAAACAAAAGTATATCTTAAATTGTAAAATACAAAATAAGATGAGTGATCGTTCAAGGTTAATGCGTTTTAGCATGTTAATACTGAAATGAAATGACGAAAGGAATTAGAAAGTGGAAAAATAATTCTACCTTTGTAAGAAGTGTATTAAAATATTCCACTTATGGACATCAAAGATAGATATATTCGTTTCGACTGGGCGATTAAGCGCCTGCTAAGAAATAAGGCAAATTTTGGAGTACTGGAAGGGCTTCTCACTGTGTTGCTTGGCAGGAAGATTCGTATTATTGACATTCTTGAAAGCGAGGGTAACCAACAAGATGAGAATGATAAGTTCAATCGCGTGGATGTCAAGGCCCGTGATAGTGATGATGAAATCATTATCGTCGAAATACAGATTACTCGTGAATTGTATTATCTTGAACGGATTCTATATGGAGTAGCGAAAGCTATCACGGAGCATATCGAATTGGGACATATTTATTCCGAGGTAAAAAAAATCTACTCTATCAGTATCTTGTATTTTGATATTGGCAAAGGTGATGATTATTTGTATCACGGGCAGAACTCTTTTGTTGGGGTTCACACGGGTGATTTTTTGCAGGTGACGGCCAAGGAGAAGGATGTCATCGTGCGTAGACTTCCGTCCGAGATTTTTCCCGAATATTTCTTGATTCGCGTAAATGAATTTGATAAAGTGGCCATGACCCCGTTGGAAGAGTGGATTGATTACCTGAAGAATGGTCATATCCGTCCTGACACGAAAGCCCCTGGGTTGAGCGAGGCTCGCCAAAAGTTGGTCTATTATAACATGGACACAGCCGAGCGTGAAGCCTATGACCGTCATGTAGATGCGATTATGATTCAGAATGATGTGTTAAGTACGGCTAAATTAGAAGGATTACTTGAGGGGAAAGCTGAGGGGAAAGCTGAAGGAAAAGCTGAAGGAAAAATGGAAGGAATGATAGAGGGGAAGGCTGAAGGAGAAAAAGAAAAGGCATTAGATATCGCTCGAAAATTGAAATTAAAGGGAATGTCTATGGCAGATATCATGGAACTTACCGGGATAACACGAGAAGATATTGACTCCTTGTAAAGGATTAGCAATTGTAAGATATAAAAAAACTCCCACCAAAGCGGGAGTTTTTGTTTTATAGGATATTTATTGTCAAGGAGAAATGAGTAAAATAGGTTTTCTTGGGGCGATAAAGATAATAATGTAGCTTTTTCATTGATTTTTTTGATTTAATTGTCTAAATTTAAACTCCAATAAACGATCCTTTTTTGATTAGTCAATATAAATGCTCATGATAAAATTATCAAATCACGTAAGTGTTTAATAATTAACGAGAAATGAAAAATGGGGTTTGTTGTCCAGAGAGTAAATTTATGGATACAATAAAAGGATCGTTAGATAATATTTTTTATTTTAAGTGTGTGCACTGTTAAGTGTTTGGTGTTTAATAAATAAATCTGGAAAGGAGGATCTCATTTTTGTCTTGCAAATGTTCGTGGTTGTATAATTAGTAATGAATATTAATTCAATGATTATGAGGTGTATAAATGTATTATTGATGATAATTCTATTCTGGGGGTGTAATCGAGCATTATCAGAAGACGTGAATGAACAAAAGATTTCCTTTCGTTCTAATATTCAAGAGACACAGGTTGTTAATATGGGTCGGGCTAGTTTTGATAAGGGGGGCGGCGTGCATCTTTACATAGTGGAACGAACCGAGGAAGATGTGGCAATGTTTCCGGCAAGTGAAGATTTGTGTGAAATGGTTTGTGGTGATGCTGGGAGTTTATCGTTTGCAGATGGACAAGAGCATTATTATCCGGATATGCCGATAGATGTATACGGATATTATTGGAAAAAAACTCATTCGGCCCCGCAAGATTTGGTGAGCGTACCTGTTAGTGTGAATGCGGATCAATCTACCCCGGAATTTTTGAATGAATCGGATTTCTTGTATCTTAAGGCGGCAAACGGTTATGTGAAGGATGTGGCTCCTATCAGATTGGAATTTAATCATTTGTTTTCGAAATTGGTTATTAATTTCACCACGGAAACTCCTACAACAGTTATTTTGGGTGATCTCGAAGAAGTGAAATTGAATAATGTGGTTACAACCGGAATTTTAAACATGGGTACGGGGGTTTTGGCAAATGGAGAGACGGTTGATGATATACAGATGCAAGCGATCCCCAACACGTCTGTTGTTATTTTTCCTCAAGAAAAACAAGATAACGATATGATAATTTCTTTTAAATTCACGGGTAATGATAATCCTAGTGAAGCGATACTTCCTTCAATGACGTTTGAGCCGGGAAAAGAGTATGTATATACATTGAAAGTGAATGATTATCCGGGACTTGGGCCTACCAAAGAATTGTTCTTGGTTTCGATAAAGGACTGGGAACAAGTGCAGGTGGGTGAAATTCTTGTAGAAAAAGGGGAGAAGGCCAGAGTGATGTTGACGAAGGTGGTCAAGGGGATTGCGATTACTAAAGCGGATTTGTACATGTCTTCAGGAGGAATAGTGCGTAAGGTGAAAAATATTGTGGTGACAAATAATCAGATGGAATTTGTTTTTCCTCGGACAGTGGAGGGAGGGACATTACAATTAGATAGCGCGTGTTTCTACACCGAAACGGGTGAAAAATTCGCTTATTGTTTCACGGACATAACGTTGAAAGGGAATAATCACGACGAGGTTACCTTGACGATACCTAAGGTGGGGGATGCGTGGATGGGCGGAACGGTCTTTGTCGTGGGGAAAGTGACGGGATATGATGAAACGACTTCTTCTTTTAAGACTGACATCACGGGAATCAATGCTTACCGGGGACGGGTTGTGGCAAGTGTTTCATTAGGTTCAAAAGCGTGGTGCGAGTCGAGTGCCAAAGGAAAAAATTCTTTAGTGGGGGCGAGTAGTAGATATGATGGGATGATAAATTTGAAGGCTGTGGAAACTTTTGCGGCTAGTAATGGCGAAACTCTTGATGCGTATCCTGCTTTTAAAGCTTGTAAAGATTTGGGTGAAGGGTGGTATTTTCCGGCATTGGATGAGATTAGATGGATTGCTCTACATAAAGAGGAATTAAATTTAAACATGGAAGTTAAAGCGTATGGGAGTTCAATGGAGAAGTCAGTTGTTGATTATGTGGGAATTACATCGAGCATTACGAGTGATAATCTCACTACAAAATATGGACCATCAGCAGTTTGGCCAGTTCGGGCTTATTGACGCAACTTCTTGTGTTAAATCAACGTAATGTCATGAAATGTCGTTATTTGTCCGGGGTGAAACGTCATGTCCGGGGATCATAACGATGTTATCTCTGTTCTTTAAGAGTTAGGGGTGAATTCCCGTAGTGTTTAGGGAGAGATAAGGCATCAAAGACGTTTCAAAGACGCTTCATTTACGGTTTATAGCCGTTTGGGAACTGTCTTTGCTCTATTGGGGAAGTGTTTGTGATTTCTTTATGGAGTCTTATCACTCCCTAAACACGGCTTGAATACATGAGGATTTGAAAGTGTGAAGTGGAATAAAACCCGCAAACCTTTTAAATTAAAGATTATAACTTTATATTTGCAAAAAAATTAAAACACAAAACCATGATAACGCATAAAGTTACAACTTTAAATCAATTTATTATTGAACGGCAAGCCGAGATTCCCGGAGCTACGGGAGAATTCTCACGACTTTTGCACCATATTGGTATTGCAGCCAAGAAAGTTCACCGGGAAGTAAATAAGGCCGGTTTGGTAGATATACTTGGCAAAGTGGGTTCAATTAACGTGCAGGGAGAGGACCAACAGAAGTTGGATGTCTATGCCGACAAAACTTTTATGGATGAGTTGAGGGCGAGTGGCGAGTGTTGTGGGGTTGCAACCGAAGAAAATCAGGATATTGTTGTTTTCGAGGAAGGGTTGAGTAAAGACGGAAAGTACATTATATGTATGGACCCGCTGGACGGATCGTCGAATATTGACGTGAATGTTTCTGTAGGTACCATATTTTCTATTTATAAACGTATTTCTCCGATCGGGGAACCGCTTATGATGGAAGATTTCTTCCAGCCGGGAACGGAGCAAGTGGCTGCCGGGTACGTGATCTACGGGTCGTCAACCATGTTGGTGTACACTTCCGGTAACGGGGTAAACGGGTTCACGTTGGATACTTCTATCGGTGAATTCTGTTTGTCTCACCCGAATATGCAGACACCGGAAATGGGTAAGATATACTCTATCAACGAGGGGAATTACGTGAATTTCCCCGTGGGAGTGAAGAAATTCATTAAATATTGTCAGGAGAAGGATGAGGCTACGAATCGCCCGTTCACCTCTCGTTATATCGGGTCATTGGTGGCCGATTTCCACCGGAATATGTTGAAAGGTGGGGTGTTCCTTTACCCGCAGACGAGTTCACACCCGACCGGGAAATTGAGATTGTTGTACGAGTGCAACCCGATGGCGTTTATCGCCGAACAGTCCGGGGGACTGGCCACGGACGGGGAGAAACGGATTCTGGAGATAAAGCCGGAAGCCTTGCACCAGCGGGTGCCGTTGTACACGGGCTCGCGGAAGATGGTACAGAAGGTACAGGAGTTTCTGACATTCTTCAATAATATCTAGAAACGAAAACTTCAAATGGATGATTGTAACCGCGATCATCCATTTGAAATTAAAGAGGAAGTTAAAAATAAATGATAATATATGATAGCAAAACAATTAATTGATCCAAAGAGTATTGTGGTCGTGGGAGGCTCTGATGATATTCACAAGCCCGGGGGGACCGTGTTACGGAATTTACAAGATGGCAATTTCAAAGGTTCGCTTTATGTGGTGAACCCGAAGATGGACGTGGTGCAAGGAATTAAGTCTTACCGGGATGTGAAAGACCTTCCGGAAGTGGATTGCGCGATTTTAGCGATCGCCGCGAAATTCTGCCCGTCAGCCGTGGAGGTTCTTGCTAAACAGAAGAACACGAAGGCGTTTATTATTTTGTCTGCCGGATTCCATGAAGAGAACGAGGAAGGAGCAAAATTAGAGCGTCAGATCGTGGAGACAATTAATTCCGTGGGTGGTTCATTGATCGGACCGAACTGTATCGGAGTGTTGACAAACCATTATAGTGGCGTGTTCACGAGCCCGATTCCGGAGTTGAACCCGAAAGGGGTGGACCTGATTTCCGGTTCCGGTGCCACGGCTTTGTTTATCATGGACTCCGGTATGCAGAAAGGTATTAAATTCAACAGCATGTATTCCGTGGGTAACTCGGCACAACTGGGAGTGGAAGAAGTGTTGGAGTTTATGGACGAGACGTTTGACCCGGAGAAGAGTTCCCGCGTGAAATTGTTGTACGTGGAGAGTATCGAGAAACCGGAGAAATTGTTGAAGCATGCTTCTTCATTGATTCGCAAGGGGTGTCGGATCGCCGCGATCAAATCCGGGGGATCTGCTGCCGGAAGTCGGGCCGCTTCTTCTCACACGGGAGCTTTAGCCAGCTCGGATGTTGCCGTGGAAGCATTGTTCCGTAAAGTCGGAATCGTGCGTTGCAACGGACGTGACGAGCTGATGACCGTTGCCGGGATTTTCATGCATCCCGAAATGAAGGGTAAGAATATGGCCGTGGTAACTCATGCCGGTGGTCCCGCCGTGATGTTGACGGATGCACTTTCCAACGGTGGAATGGATGTTCCGCATATCGAGGGAGAGAAGGCGAAAGAGTTGCTATCGAAATTGTTTGCCGGGTCATCTGTTGGTAACCCGATCGACTTTTTGGCCACGGGTACGGCAGAGCAGTTAGGGTATATTCTGGATGCTTGTGACAATGAGTTCGAGCATATCGACGGGATGGCCGTTATCTTCGGAAGCCCCGGTTTGTTCCCCGTGTTTGACGTGTACAACTTGCTCGACGAGAAGATGAAGACTTGTAAGAAGCCGATTTTCCCGATTTTCCCTTCTTCCAAGATCGTGAAAGACGAGATCGCGGATTTCGTTTCTAAAGGACGTGTTTATTTCCCGGATGAGGTATTGTTCGGAAACGCGTTATGCAAGATATACAAGACTCCGGCTCCTCAACCGGAACATTTCGAAATGCCGGATATGGACGTGAAGAAGATCCGTGAGGTGGTGGATCAGGCCGAGAACGGTTACCTGTCACCGGAGCAGATTCACGCTTTACTGGATGCAGCCGGTGTGGCCAGGGCTAAAGAAGGGGTATCCGACAACGAGGAAGAGATCGTTCGGATGGCCAAAGAGATCGGCTTCCCGCTGGTGATGAAGGTGGTTGGCCCGATCCACAAATCGGATGTGGGTGGAGTCGTGATGAACGTGAGCGACGAGGAGACGGTACGCCGTGAATTTAAACGGATGATGCAGATTAAAGATACTTACGCGATCATGCTGGCACAGCAGTTGAGCGGTACGCAAGTGTTTATCGGTGCCAAACGGGACGATAAGTTCGGGCACATGGTACTTTGCGGGTTAGGCGGTATCTTTATCGAAGTACTGAAAGACGTGAAAGCCGGGTTGGCTCCCATGTCTAAGGCCGAGGCTCATAGCATGATTAAAGAATTGAAATCTTACAAGATCATTCAAGGTGTTCGCGGTCAAGAGCCCGTGAACGAGGATAAGTTTGCCGAGGCCGTGATGCGAATTTCCGCTTTGGTGAAAGTAGCCCCGGAAATCTTCGAGATGGACTTGAACCCGTTGTTAGGTAACAAGGACAACGTGGTGGCCGTTGACGCTCGTATCCGTATTGAAAAATAAGGGTTCTCATGAAAGCTTGGAACAACTATGCCAAAGAAGAGAGAAGAATGTTGATTATAATAGGAGTATTGCTGCTGGCAATACTCCTAAGTTTTGGTCGGATCAGTAGCGATTGGAAAAAAGGATTTGACTTTTTCTATCCTACGCCCCAAAAGGAGGTGAATAAGGATGTTCAGTTGAACCAAGACCCTGAAAACGGGAAGACGGAAACGTCAGACGAGACTAGTGATAAATAATGTGTAAGACTTTCCGGATAGGTGTGGTTTCCCGGAGGGTGGAAAATATATACGATGAAAAAGAGTGATTTTATTGTTATCGGGTGTGTAATCGTGTGCTTACTCCCCTTTTTTCTGTCGGATGCCGTGTATTCTTTCTATAAAACGTTTAACGCGGAGCATGGAATGATTATGAGTTTCCTGAAGTTTGCTATTTTGTCGACTTTGGGAGAGTGCATCGGGTTGCGGATTAGTGCCGGGGTGTATAACCGGAAGGGCTTCGGGGTGTTGCCCCGGGCGATCGTGTGGGGAATTCTCGGTATGGGAATCAGCATGGCGATGACGATTTTCGCGAATGGCGTGCCCGCTTTCCTGAAGAGCATGGGTATGGAGAATGCAACCACGGTGATGGGCGAGTCTTTGTCCTGGTCGAAAGTGTTCGTGGCGTTCTGTATCTCGGTGGGGATGAATACTATTTTTGCCCCGGTGTTCATGACGTTGCATAAAATTACGGATACGCATATCCTGAGTCATGGCGGGACGTTAGCCGGGTTCTTAACCCCGATCCAGATGGGAGAGATCATGGCAAACCTGAACTGGCGGGTGCAATGGAATTTCGTGTTCAAGAAAACGATACCGTTTTTCTGGTATCCGGCTCACACGATAACTTTCCTGTTGCCGGGAGACGTGCGTGTTTTGTTTGCCGCGTTGTTGGGTGTCGCTTTGGGAATTTTGTTGGCGGTTGCCACTCATAAAAAATAGGCGTCTATAACTTTTCGCCTTTCTTGCCGTATAGTTTATAGTTGATGATAATATTATAATCACTATAAACTATATTTTTATGGATAAGATTGCAGGAAAGAATAAGACGGATCAGAAGGCTCAAGTGAAGCCGGATCCGGATAAAAAGAACGTGAAAGAGCATGAGGAGCCTTTACGATTGACCGCCGATTTGGAGGGGAATTATCTTCTGGACGAGCGGACAAGCGAGATGAAGTGGCTGGGAATTTTTTATTCTCCGGCCGGGGGAAGCGTCCACCGGGTAGCCAAGATGTTGAAAAAGAAGATCGGGGCGGACAAGGTGGATATGTTTTGCGTGAATGATGTTCATGCCGATAAATTGTTGGATTACAAGAATCTGATATTGGTATGCTCTTCGTTGGGGCGTAGCACGTGGGAACGGGAACAGCGGGATCGTTGGGCGAAGTTCTTCCCAAGTATGCGTAAAATTTCTCTGAAAGATCGTTTTGTCGCTTTGGTGGGATTGGGAGATCATATCACTTACCCGAGTCATTTCGTGGATGGCATGGGATACATGGCCGAACTGGTTACTGAACTTGGGGGAAATCTCGTGGGGAAGACGTCGACGGATGGATACGTGTTTCAGGATTCCGCCGCGGTGACCGATAATTTGTTTGTCGGCTTGCCCTTGGATGAGGATTTCGAATCGGAGAAAACGAGGGAGCGACTGGATAAATGGTTGTCGATGGTTTTGCCTGAGTTTGAAGAGGTGTAGGAGGTCGCCTGCAGCGAGTTACAGGTTGTAGGTTACATTTGCCTTTGGCAAGTTGCTGGTTATTTCCACGCACTTGGCAACGCTCTTTTTACTCGATTTTGTTTTAACTTTTAACTACCCCCTCCGGCTCCCCCTTACACAGGGGGAGAGTTGATTACCAAGCGGTTTTCCCACCTGTGTAAGGAGGGGACAGGGGCGGTAGTTCAAGATAATGGGACTTTTTTCCCAGCATCGTATATGTAATGTTTTCTTCTTTTTTGTAGACATATGTCAAAAACAACGCCATTTCTTCGTAATGTAAATATATGTTGAATCGTGGTTAGCCCTTGTCCACGGCGGCTTGCAGGGGTGTCTTTCTGGTAAGTGAATTGGAAGTTGCCGATAAGTTGCCGATAAGTTGCCGAGGCAGATCGGCAACTTGTCGGTAATTTTGTCTTGATGTGTCATTAATATATCAGCGGGATACCGGAGAGATTCCCTCGCGATAGTTTTTATTTTTCGAGTATAAACGGGGATTTGTTAAAAAAATAATTACTTTTGAGGCAAACGGTTTCATGGTTTATTGGTCTTTACCGTGAGATCGTTCTTATGTAGAACGCAAAATGTATTAGACATGATGAGAAGTATTGTATGTATGCTGCTCCTCTTGCTGGGGAGTGGTGTATTCGCTCAAAAGGCGGATTTTAAGGCTTGTGCCAAGTATTCCGAACGTAATCTTTCCGAGTATGTTCACGGTTTGTCGATTTATCCCTCGTGGATCGGAAATTCTGAGTTTTTCTGGTATTATTACACGACCAATGACGGGACGGTTTATTATCTGGTGGATGCTAAAAAAGGAAAGAAACAGGAATTATTTTCAGCAGAACGGTTGGCGGCGAAGTTAGCAGAACTGACGGGGAAAGTTGAGAATGCCAGGGATTTGAAATTGGGAGGATTCCGTTTCGAGGGGAATAATCCCTATCGGTTGATGTTTTCCAAGTACGGTAAGGATTTCGTGTATGACGTGAAGAGCGGGGAGTTGAAAGAATTTACGAGAGAAAAAGTGACAAGTAGTTTCAACCGAGCTCCTTATTGGCAACGTTGGTCGCCGGATAGTAATTATATGGTTTACGCCTACAAGCATAACGTGTATTTGCAGGAAAAAGGGGACACGACTTCTCATCAGTTAACAACAGACGGAGAGCGCTATTATTCTTACTCTTTCCAGAGAGATAAGGATACGGGGAAAAAGGAGGGGGCGGCAGTTACCTGGTCGGGTGACTCTAAGGTGTTTTATTGTTTGCGCCAGGATCGCCGGAACGTGGAGGAGGGATATCTGGTAGATCATTTGGCAGAGCCCCGTCCGACATTGAGAACGTATAAATTCCCGATGCCCGGTGATAAGTATGTTTACACGTATGATTTGCATTTATTTCATGCCGGGAATAAATCGCATCAGGTTGTCGATATTGCCAAATACCCGGATCAGGAAGTGAAAGTGCTGCTTTTTGATTTTAATAAGTATCCGGAATATATTTATTTTACCCGGAAGAGCCGGACGTGTGACGAGATGGATCTTTGCCGGGTGGATACACGCACGGGAGAGGTGTTCGAAATTATTCACGAACGTTGTGAACCGCATTTCACGGAGCAGTTGTTCGAGTGTCGTATCTTGAATGGAGGCGAGGATATCCTGTGGTGGTCGGAGCGTTCCGGTTGGGGACAATATTACTTGTATAATAAGGACGGGAAATTGAAAAATCAAGTGACGGACGGGAATTTTGTCGCTTCCCGGATTTTGATGTTGGATACCGTGGGACGTAATTTCGTGTTTGAAGGGTATGGACGGGAAAAAGGGATAAATCCGGAATACCGTTTTTTTTATAAGGTGAACTTTGACGGTTCCGGTTTTACGTTATTGACCCCGGGTGATGGATATCATTCTATTGATCTGGCCAAGAACGGGAAGTATTTGATTGATAATTATTCACGGGTGGACCTGGAGCCTGTTTCCGAGTTGAGAGATACGAGAGGTAAAAAGATCATGACGCTGGAAAGTCCCGATTTGCGGTTGTTGTACGAGATGGGATGGAAAAAACCGGAGCGGATTAAGGTGAAGGCCGCCGATGGTATCACGGATCTCTACGGGGTGATGTACCGGCCGTTTGATATGGATACCACCCGGAAATACCCGATTATCGTGAACGTGTACCCCGGACCGCAGGAGAATTACGTGCCTCAGTCTTTCACGTTGGATGATAATGGAAACGAGTCTTTGGCTCAGTTGGGATTTATCGTGATTAACGTGGGGTTCCGGGGAAGTTGCCTTAACCGGGGACGGGAATTTCATGATTTCGGGTATGGAAATTTGCGGGATTACGCTTTGGCGGATTGTAAGTTCGTGATCGAACAGTTGGCAGATCGTTATTCTTTTATTGATTTGGATAAGGTGGGGATTTACGGGCATTCGGGGGGTGGTTTTATGGCTGCGGCCTCGATTTTGACTTATCCGGATTTTTATAAAGTGGCGGTTGCGGCTTCCGGTAATCACGATAATAATATATATACCAAGTGGTGGGGAGAAACTTATCACGGCGTGAAGATGCATGAGAAGAAGACGGGAAAACAAGAACAAAAGGAGTATTCGTTCGAATCCAAGATCCCGACTAATATTGAATTAGCCAAGAATTTGAAGGGGCGGTTGTTGTTGATTACCGGGGATATGGATATCAACGTGCACATGGCTCACACGATTCGTTTGGCGAATGCCTTGATGAAGGCTAACAAGCGCTTCGATATGATGATTATTCCCGGGGCGGATCACGGATTGGGGACACCCTACTACGTGAATCTTATCCGGTATTATTTTGTTGAAAATCTCTTGGGAGATAGGCTAAATAGTGTAGATATGGAAAATATTGATTGATAATGATTAAACGATCCTTTTTTGACTCTTGAATTAAGAAATAATTCTTTGTTATTTCAAAGATAATACTTTTTAGCTCGACCTAATTATCAATTACTTAATTTTTCTTCACAATCAAAATATTAACATTCTTCTTTGAAATGTAAAAGATCAAAAAAGGATCGTTTAATGGTAAGAGAGCGAGAAGAATATATTAAATTTTCAGACGGAAAAGTGCTTGTGTTTGAGCACTTTTTTAAAGAGAATTTCCCGAAATTTAATGCTTTTACTTCTCGCTTCATTGATGATCCGTACGTGCGGGAGGATATCGTGCAAGAGGCTTTTATAGTGGTGTGGTCTAAGTATTTAAAGACTTTTGATTCGGAAGTCACCTTGCAAGCATTCATGTACCGGACGCTTAGAAACAAGTGTTTGGATTACATCCGGCATGAAAAAATAAAAGAACGTTATTCTAGTGAACATTCCGGGGAACATGAGACTAACGACTATTTGATGCAGTCGATTATAGATGAGGAGAGTCGTTTTTTGATTCATAAGGCGATTAAAACTTTGACGCCTCAAGTACAAATCGTTATAAAATTGCACTTGGAAGGAAAGAAAAATAAAGAGATTGCCGAGGAAATGGGAATAACGGAAACAACTGTAAAATTTCATAAATCGGTTGCCTATAGGGAATTGTATAAATCGTTAGAACATTTATTGCTACTTGTTGCCGTGGTGAAATAATTTTGAAAAAAAATCAAATTTTACCTATACTGTTTTTTGTCTCGATCGTTTTTCATGAAACGAGAATAGGATGAAAGAGATAAGTAGATATTTGTTTGTTGCCAAGTTGATCTGTAAAGAACGAGTTGTCGGGCTAGATGATTCGGAGCGTGATCAATTGGATACGTGGCGTGGTGAATCTGATAAACGGGAGCGTATTTTTTCGAGTTTACAAAATATAAATGTAGACGAATTAGAGAATCGTTACGAGGGAATAGATGTTGACCGGAAGTGGAATAATTTCAAGGATTTACAATCTCGGAAGAAGAGACGTGTCAGGATGTCCGTGTCGGTTGCGGCGAGTGTTTGTTTGTTGATCACGGGTGCGTTATGGCTTTGGATAAAACCGTCTGAAGACGAGCGTGTCGTGTTGGCCGAACAGGGAAAACAAAATAATGTTTCTCTGGTGCTGGCGAACGGGGAGACGGTGGATATCTCGAATCCCCAGAAAGGAAAAGTGAAATTGGATCAGGGGGCGAAGCTTTACGAGGGGAAACGTCTGGAATATACCCGGGCGGATTCTCTACGGGAAAGAGAGTTGGAGTATAACGAGTTGATAGTGCCCAAGGGAACGTTTTATCATTTGGTCCTTTCTGACGGGACAAAGGTCTGGTTGAATGCTGATTCAAGAATAAAATATCCCGTGTCTTTTGGTAAGGGTAAACGTGAGGTGAGCCTGCACGGGGAGGGTTTTTTTGAAGTATCCAAGGACACGGCCCGGCCTTTTATCGTGAGTACGGATAGGATGGATGTGAAAGTGCTGGGGACAACGTTCGATATAAATACATACGAGGATGAGGGAATGAGTTACGTGGTTCTGGTGGAAGGACTCGTGGAGGTTTTTGCCGGGAAGGGGGAGTCCCGGATTATAACTCCGGGTGATATCGCGAAAGTGAATATGCATGACGTGCGGGCCGGAATTCAGGTGTCGAAATGTGATGTGGAACATTACACCGCGTGGAAAGAGGGTAATTTCAGTTTCAGGAATGCCTCGTTGACGGAGATATTGAAGCGGGTTTCCCGGTATTATGACGTGACGATTATCCGGGAGCAAATGTTTGAAGAAGAGTATTACACGGGTGATCTCTCGCGTGATGTTTCGTTGGAATCCCTGTTGTCGGTTATAGAGTCATCAACCTCCGTGTCATTTAAAGTGGAACGCAAAATAGTCTATGTACAAAAGAAAAGAGATTAGGCTTAATTGGTCTTATCCTAATCTCTTTAACGCAAAATGTTACATAGACATAACACACAAATATAGATAAAAATGATGGTAGAAAAGTTTTTTTTCAGGAAATTCAACAAGAGTTGTGCATTTTTGATGCTGCTGTTATTTGCATCGGGCACTCTTTGGGCAGGTGGGTCACCGGAAAAGATTACCTTAAGGGTGACGAACGAGAAACTGGTTAAAGTGCTTGAAGAAATCAAGAAACAATCCGGGTACAATTTTATTTACAACGAGAAATTTGTGAAAGATGTCGGGGGGATATCTGTTGATGTAAAGGAGGTTTCTTTGGATAGTGCGATGAAAGAGGTGTTGAAGGGAACGGGTTTACGACATCGGATTCAGGATCGGATTATCCTGTTGGAGAAGGCTCCGCAGGAGGGGGTAAGCCAGAAGTTCAAGGTGATCAAGGGGCAGGTAAAGGATGAGGATGGAAATTCATTACCGGGTGTCACCGTGATGATTAAGGGAACGGCAATCGGGGTATCAACCGATGGTAACGGGAATTTTACGTTGAATATGCCGGAGGAATATCATGTTTTGTTATTTTCTTTTATCGGGATGGAGACCCGGGAGGTCAAATTGACGGGGACGGAAACGAGTGTAAACGTGGTGCTGAAAATGTCTGTGGGACAACTGGATGAAGTGATTGTTTCTACCGGGTATTCTCAAACGACTCAAAAGAGAACGACCGGTTCGGTGGCCGTGGTTGGCAAGGAAGTTTTCGAGAACAAGGTTCCTACCTCGATAGAACAATTGTTACAAGGACAGGTGGCCGGTGTTAGCATCGTGGCAAAATCAGGGCGGCCGGGAGAATCAGCCAAGATTCGAATTCGGGGGACCAACACGCTCTCGGGGGATGCCGAACCGTTGTGGGTGGTTGACGGGGTTCCATTGCAACGAAATATCCCGAGTATACAAAAAGGACAAATAAAAGCGGGGGATTTTAATGATATTTTTGCTAACGGGATCGCGGGGATTAACCCGAATGATATCGAGAGTATAACTATACTGAAAGATGCTTCGGCTGCGGCAATTTACGGGTCGAGAGCGGCTGGAGGGGTGATTGTTGTCACGACGAAGAGAGGAAAGGTCGGGAAAATGGCGATCAGTTATTCAGCTAATTTCTCGATGGTCATGAAGCCTCAACGGGATGGAGATTTAATGAATTCGAAAGAAAAGTTGGCCTGGGAACAGGAGTTGTGGGATGATTTCTCGGCGGACGGGTTTACGAACGGAACTTATTACCCGGTAGTTGGCATTGTCGGGATGCTGCGTGCCAATAAATTGGGGAAAGACGGGAAGGTCTGGACGGACGAGGATTTCGAGCCGATGAGTGCATCGGAACAGGATGCTTATATTGCCGATTTGTCGAAGACGACGACCAATTGGTTTGATGAATTGTTCCGGACCTCTTTTTCTATGAATCATTATCTTTCTTTGTCGGGAGGTTCTGATATGGCCACTTATTATCTTTCTTTCGGTTATTCAAAGGATAACGGGATATTACGACAAACTTCTTACGATCGTTATAGCGTGTCCACGAAGGTGAATTTGAAGCCCCATGAACGGGTGTCCGTGGATTTCGGCGTTGATCTGTCACAACAGAAATCAGATGGTTCCTCTTTGAATGTGAATCCTTTCCAATATGCTTATTTCGCTAATCCTTACGAGAAACCGTATAACGAGGACGGATCGTATCGCCCGGATTACACGTATTATAATCTGAACCAGATTAATGGGGGAAGGGAGGCAATTTTGCCGGCTAATGGCTATAATGTTATGCGGGAGATTAATGAAACTTCCAGTGTTGCGGAAGATTTTTCTGCTAATCTGATGTTAAATTTGAACTACACGATCTCTTCGAAATTCCGTTTCTCCGGGATGATTTCCTATAATTTTATTAATAATAAGTCGGAGAATATTAATGGTCCGGACACGTATGCGGCTTTTAGTGATAAACCGAGCCAATTGGACGATTGGAATAGCCGGAGAACTTACGGTTCTATCACTCAAATGTCATCGAATAATACGAATTATAGCGCGAGGGGACAGATCAGTTATTCGGATATATTTAATTCCATACATCGGGTGTCTGTTTTAGCGGGAGCGGAACTGCGCGGTTCCAAGGGTAAAACTCTTACCGCGAAACGTTATGGTTATGATCCGGTGACGGGCAACGCGTCAACTCCGGCCCCGGAACAGAAAAGTGATCAGGTGGATTATGGTAGATTGGTCGATATGTCTAATTTTATTGACGGGTTAACCCTGCAATCAATAGAAGAGTCGCGTTTCGCGTCGTTTTATGCTTCGCTGGATTATATATTGTATGATAAGTATATTACGAGCCTTTCTTTCCGGACGGATGGTTCAAATAATTTTGGTAGTGACGAGCAATTTAATCCGACGTGGTCTTTGGGTTTGGCTTGGCATGTCGGGGATGAGTTTTTCATGGAAAGCTTGAAGCCCGTGTTGAGTCGTTTGAAGTTGAGCTTGGCCATGGGATATACCGGGAATGTGAACAAGACTGAAAAGCCGGAGTTGATCATGTATTATTCCACGGCTTATAGAAAAACGGATATCGAAAGTCTCAGGATCGGAGAGGTAAGGAAAGCGCCTAACCCGCGTTTGCGCTGGGAGAAGACGCGGGATATGAAGATCGCTTTGGATTTTGGATTGTTTGATAACCGGATCAACGGGCTGTTCGAGGCATATTACCGGTTGAGTAAGGATCTTGTCACGGGGGTAGATGTTCCTTACATGACGGGATTTTATGGACAAGGATATAATACTTCACAGATTGAAAATAAAGGTGTCGAGGCAACGTTGCAGGCTCTTGTTTTCAGGTATAAGGATTTCAAGTTTAATGCTTCCGTGAATGTGGCTTGGAATAATAACGTGTTGAAGCGATATACTTCCCCGATTTCATACCAGACGAGTAATTTTGTCGGTTATCCCCTGGATGCTATTTTTGCAGGAAAACCGGCGGGAATAAATCCTGAAACCGGGCTCTACAAGTATAAATTGCGTCCGGATGCCGATATCTTGAAGCCGGAAGATTTGAGTGACGTGAATAATTATATATATTATCGGGGAACTTCGACCGCTCCTGTTACCGGTGGTTTTAGTTTTAATTTTTCATACAAGACTTTCACGTTGAATATTGGAGGAGCGTATTCGTTAGGAGGCAAGGTGGTCGACGAGATTAAATGTCCGGTAAGTTACAGCACTTTAAGTGGAAGCGGTTCTGCCGGTGAAAAAATCCCAACGAGTGAAAATGATCTATATGTAAATCACTTGAATGTCCGGAAGGATGCCGTGAATCGTTGGACCGAGGACCGGAAAACGGGGGTGAAATATCCCAGGATAATGGATACATACGGGGGGCGTTTTTATTTTGATCAGATTTATCCAACTTCGAGTACGATTACACGTGCATCTATGTTGGAGAATATTTCTTTCTTGAGGGTGAAAAACATGTCGCTGTCTTACGGGGTCCCTCAAGATGTGGTGAAAAAAATGGGTATTTCTTCCTTGAGTTTTTCGTTTATACTGACAAATTTGTTCACGATAACGAATTATTCCGGGTTAGACCCGGAAACTCCCGGTGCAACTTACCCGTTGGCTCGTTCTTGTTCATTTGGACTTAGTTTAGGCTTTTAATTTGCGTGATTATGAAGAATATGAAGAATATAAGTTTGGTATTAATCGTATTTTTTGCATGTGTTTCTTGTAAAGAATACTTGGATGTAAAACCTAAGGGGGAAGTGATCCCGAAAACAGCGGAAGAGTTCGGGGCTCTGTTGAATAGTCATCTGAATGAAATTGACGAGGGGTATGATGAGGCTATACTGGGAAATCCCATGGAGAAATTTGAATTGGAATGTTTCGGGGATAACGTGGAGAATAGTCTGACAAGGAATGTAACCGGGATGGGTGCAATTCCTAAATATGTCGGGGATCGGTTGAATTCATTCAGGATGGAATATCGTGGATTGTATTCATTGATAAGAAATTGTAATCTGGTCATTCATGAAATGAAAGAGAGTGATACGGATTTGGCAAAATCATGTTATGCCACGGCTTACGCGATGAGGGGAGTCGCTTACTATAATCTGATGCGTCTTTTCTGTGAACCTTATAATAAAGAGAAGGCAGAAGAGCAGTTGGGACTTTCTATCGTGACTCGTTTTGATATGGAGGCCCGTCCGAAACGCTCAAGTTTGAAGGAGGTCGCCACTCTTATAGAAGAAGATTTCAAGAAGGCGATTTCTTATCATTCGAAATCGGAAATTTATCGCTATACCGAGGATGTCGTGAAAGCTTATTTGGCAAGATTGTATTTCTGGACTCAAAATTGGGAACAGGCTATCCCTGTCGCGAAAGAGATTCTGGATGCCTACCCGTTGGTGGAAGGGGCCGTGTATACGGATATGCTTTCGGCTAGATATGCTCAACAAGGCAATGTCCTTTTACGATCTTATTTGTTGACAAGCTCAAGTGGAGACGTGAATTACAATAGTGCAAAAGGGTATCTACCCGTGAAGCCGGTAAGTAAGCGATTTATAGATTTATTTGAGGAGAAAGAAAGGGATGTTCGTTACGCGTTCTCGTTTAATGCTAAACGGGAGGCGTTGAAAATACCGATGGCTTGTGTCAGGAGTGCTGAAATGTGCTTGATTTTGGCGGAATCTCATGCTTATTTGAACCAGACGAAGGAGGCTCTTGATTACTTGAATTTGTTGCGCTCGAAACGAATAACTGGTTACACGCCTTACACGATGGGTAATTTGCCGGCAGTGGACGAGTATGCCTTGGTTCGTATAAATGCGGAAGGGAATGCTTTCACTCCGTTGTTGTGGGCAATACATTGTGAACGGCGGAAAGAGTTATTCATGGAAGGTGACCGTTGGTTTGAATTGAAACGAAATGGATGTCCGGAATTCTGGTGTGCCAAGGATGGATTGAAATATGAAACCCAACAATTCATGTATACTGCCCCTATTCCTTCCCAGGATATAGATTTGATTCCGGGAATGATTCAAAATGAAGGTTATGTGAAATTATAAAAGAGAGGTAATTATGAAAAAGAAAATGATATTAGGATGTTTAGGATTTGTTTTATTCACTTTTTGTGGAGGATGTGATAAGCCGGATGATGTCCCGCCTCGTGTCTTGTCAGAAAGTCAGGATTATATATTGCCCAAAGCACGACCTTTGACTTTGGAAGAGCGGGAAGAGATACGTTTGTTGAAAGAAGAGTATAATAATGCGATTCAATGATCTAAAGATTTAATTGAAATATGATGAAAAATGTAATTATATTGTTTACCTGCCTGATTCTTTCCGCATGCTTCTGGGCGTGTGATAAGGATGATAACGAAGAAAAAGGTCCCCAGTTGGCTTTTTCAAAATTGATCTATACGTTGGATGCCGAGAATCCTTTGGAAGTGGAGATTCAGGTTTCCGAACCGGTACAGGTGAATACATCAGTTAAGTTTAACGTGCGGGGAGCTGCTGTTCAGGGAGAGGAATATGAACTTTCGGCTGATGAGTTTGTCATTCCCGCGGGGGAAAGTACGGCACGAATAACCGTGTCGCCCAAGAATAATTTCGAGGATGGAAAAACGATAAAATTGGAATTGAGTCCGATTGAGGGTTATGTGTTGGGAGAATATAATTTCACGTTGATTGAAGTGCTTACAAAAGGACAATTAATTTGTGCTTTTGCCGAAGAGAACTACGTGTTGCCGGGAGAGGTCGAGATTCGTATGGATGCAAAAGATGCAAACACGGGAAAGTATTTTTCGGCAAACACGGATACGAGAATTCCTTTCGTCGTGGGAGAGAATTCTACCGCGATAGAACACGTGCATTATGAATTCGTGGATAATCCGAATAAAGAATTCGTGATTCCGGCGAAAAAGAGTTATGGGACGATAAAAATTAAGTTCCTGAAATGGGAAGAAGGGAAAACAACATTGTTTTTATTGGTGCCGGAGAGTAGCGATCGTTTCTTACCGGGAGATATTGATCAGACTGAGATTTACGTGAAAGGGATGACAACCCCGGATCGGTTGGTTGGAAAGTGGGCTTTCAAAGAAGCAACGTCGATCGACTATCTGCGTGAGAATTATTGGTATGGAGGGCCGGATGAGGTAGAACATTTGCCGGAGAATAATTTCCCGACGGATATGTTGGAATTCACGGATGGCGGAATGAAATTGAAAGTTCATGCGACCGGGGATATGGCCATGTATTTCAGGGATTGCGATGTGAAGTTCCTGAGAGAACAACAGTTGTATTTGTATGAATCTGCCGGAATTGGTCGGCCGCCTTTGGTAACTGCTTCTATGCTGGAATTGAGCCGGGCGAATGTGAATTTCTCCGGTACACACGAGAAGTTAAGGGCGGTACAAGTCGGGTTTAGATTGTTTGACGATAACGAGACGTTGGAAGTGACCGTGTTGGATTATGAACCTACCGATTTCTTGTATGATACGTATAAAGGTTGTGCGGATTACGCTGGAGAAGGCGAGTTCCCGATGGATTTTCACATGGTTCGGTATCATTTTACAAAAGTGAAATAGTAGATGAAGTGGTGTATGTTTTTATGGATTGCATGCCTGTGGGCGTGCAATCCTAATAATGAAGTAACTGTTTCGGGTAGTTTGCTGAATTATAAAGGGAATAAATTATTTTTTGAAATTTGCGGGCAGGATACGACGATTGCGTCTATTCTGGATTCCACGGGACGCTTTGAGGCTCGGATTCCTCTGAAAGAGGCCGGGTATGTGCGATTGGCAAATGGTAAAGCCGCCGTGCCTCTTTATTTGAAACCGGGAAGTACCGTTCAAATAGAAATGGATGTTCAAAAACTACGGGAAGGAAATTATGGAAGTGTGAGATTAATGAAGGGAGATAATCCGGAGACCAGGATGATGTCGGATTATTACGAGAAACAGTGGTTCCCGTCGACACAGGAAATGTTCGTGTTGCCACCGGCAGATTTTAAGCAAATGATGGATTCTATCGTACGGTATAATGATGCTGTTATTACCGAGTTCGTGAAAAAAACGCCTTGTGACCCGGAATTCGAACGATTGTTCAGGATACAAGTAAAAGTTCCTTTGGCTGCTTCTTACTTTTATTACCCCATGTATCATTCTTTATTAAATCGAGAAGATCAAAGTGAGGAACCTGATCATTTCAATATATTTGATGAAATGTTGCCGAAAAATGATATTGATGTCTATCAGAAAGTGTATCGTTACAAGATTTACGAGGTTTCCTATTGGAATAATTTGCTCGGAGAAAAGCTGGCAGATTTGATGTCCGAACCGGAACATTTCGTGAATGCTTATATTGATGAACTGAATAAGTTGGGATTACATCAACAGATTCGGGATGACGTGGGGAATAATTTCGTGATGCAATATTATAACGAGTTGCCAGAAGACGCCCGACAGGTGTTACAAAACAGGTATAAAGAAGTGGTTTCTAATCCTGTATATCAAGAAAAAATTGAAGAGACATTTCAAGTTTCCAATTAAATAACTATCTTTGCGCCGCCTATCGAGAATAGGAAGTAGTTAACGAGTTAAAAATTAAAAGAATGGCAACTAAAATTAGATTAGCAAGACATGGCCGTAAAGGCAGTCCGTTCTACCATGTAGTGGTAGCAGATAGTAGAGCTCCGCGTGACGGAAAGTACATCGAAAGAATTGGTTCTTACAACCCGATGACAAACCCGGCCACGATTGATTTGAACTTCGAGAGAGCATTGTATTGGTTACAAGTTGGAGCACAACCGACCGACACGGCGAAAAGAATTCTTTCTTACGAGGGAGTACTTATGAAAAAACACTTGTTGGAAGGTGTGAAAAAAGGTGCGTTCGATTTGGCTGCTGCTGATACGAAATTCGAGGCTTGGAGAAAAGAGAAAATCGCTAAGATTCAAGCTAAGATTGCTCGTTTGGCTAACGAATCTGAAAGTGAATATAAGGCTCGTATCGAGGCTGAGGCTAAGGTAAAAGAGGCTAAGGCTGAGATCGTGGCTAAAAAGCAAGCAGAGATTGCCGCCGCGAAAGCTGAGGCAGAAGCTGCAGCTAGAGCAGAGGTAGAGGCTGCCGCAACTGAAGCTGTTGCAGCAGAGGCTCCGGAAACTCCCGCAGAAACTCCGGCAGCTGAGTAATTTTATGATCAAGCGAGAAGATTGTATAAAGGTAGGTGAGATCGGTAAGACTCATAACTTGCAGGGAGCGCTTATTGTTTATACGGATAATGATCTTCTTGAACAATACATGGATGAACCGGTGTTTATTCTTTTAGAAGGAGCACCGGTTCCCTTTTATATCGCCGAGAATGGTTTGACGGAAAGAAATCATTCTTCTTATATTGTCAAATTTGATTTTGTAGACTCGAAAGAGCAGGCAGATCGTCTGGTAGGATGCGATCTATTGATGGATAAATACTTGTTGGAGGAAGAGGAGAACCTACCCTTTGAGCTTTCCGAGTTGATCGGTTATTCCGTGGTGGATGAAGCAACCGGGGAGACGGGTACGATTATGGAGGTGGATAATTATTCGGGTAACGTGGTACTCTCTATTAAAATATTTTCTAAGGAAATTCTTCTTCCCGTATCGGATGAATACGTGACGGAAATTCTTCATGATAAAAGAATGATGCATGTAAATATTCCTGAAGAAATCAAAGAACTTTATTAAACCTTTTTAAAGAATGGAACGTGTAAATAGGTGAAAATAATCGCCTACTTGCGTGTATTATTGGGCGTTTCGGAACGAAAGGTTTATCATGTAAAATCCAATTTTTATTAAAGCAAAATATTTCCCGGAGATATTTTTAATTTGTATCAATTTTATGTTTTGAAAATTTTTAGTGTATTTGAAAAATAATAAGTATTTTATTATCAGAAAATTAACTTGTTGTTTTGGAAAACTTTCTCTAATTGTTAGTAAAAATATTTTTCCAATAAGTTTTTTTTCCATAGCTTTGCCTTGTTGGTTTTGGACAAAAAATATTATTTATTATATACACTAATGGAACAGACTACAACTAAAGTGGAAAAGCAGAAAGAAATTGTGGGACAGAAGAAAGTCTACACGCAAGAAGAGGCTTACAGCAGTTCCTTGAATTATTTCAAGGGGGATGAATTGGCTGCCCGTGTTTGGGTGAGCAAATACGCTTTAAAGGATTCTTACGGGAATATTTTCGAGTTGAATCCGGATGATATGCATCATCGTTTGGCTTCTGAAATCGCCAGGATCGAGAGAACATATAAAAATCCGATGACAGAAGACGAAATCTTTGAAGTATTGCGTGATTTTAAATATATCGTGCCGCAGGGAGGACCTATGACGGGAATCGGCAACGACTATCAAATTGCATCTTTATCCAATTGCTTCGTGATAGGTCATGAAGGGCCATCCGATTCGTATGGTGGTGTTATGAAAATTGATCAGGAACAGGTGCAGCTGATGAAGCGAAGAGGTGGTGTCGGACATGATTTGTCGCACATTCGCCCCAAAGGATCTCCGGTTAAAAACTCGGCGTTAACTTCCACGGGTATTGTTCCCTTCATGGAGCGGTATTCCAATTCAACCAGGGAGGTCGCCCAAGATGGTCGTCGGGGAGCTTTGATGTTGAGTGTTTCAATCAATCACCCGGATTCGGAAAGTTTTATTGACGCTAAAATGACCGAGGGAAAAGTAACCGGGGCTAATATTTCGGTGAAGATTGATGATGAATTCATGAATGCGGTTGTTGAGGAACGTGATTACATTCAAAAGTATCCGGTATATTCTGATGAGCCTAAAAACGTGAAACAGATCAGTGCCGTGAAATTGTGGAACAAGATTGTTTATAACGCTTGGAAATCTGCAGAACCGGGAATTTTGTTCTGGGATACGATTATTCGGGAGAGTGTGCCGGACTGTTATGCAGACTTGGGATACAAAACGGTATCTACGAATCCTTGTGGGGAAATTCCATTGTGTCCTTACGATTCATGTCGTTTGTTGGCAATTAATTTATATTCTTACGTGGTAAATCCTTTCACGAAAGAGGCTTATTTTGATTATGAATTGTTCAAGAAGCACGTGGCTATCGCTCAACGTCTGATGGATGATATTATTGATCTGGAGTTAGAGAAGATTGATGCTATTCTTGAAAAGATTGCGTCTGATCCGGAAGATGAGGAAGTGAAGGGCGTGGAGATTCGTTTGTGGGAGAAGATTAAAACAAAAGCCAGAGAAGGACGTCGTACGGGTGTCGGTATTACCGCAGAAGGAGATATGTTGGCAGCCTTGGGTATGCGTTACGGTAGTGATGAGGCGGTTGATTTCTCCGTGGATATCCACAAACAGTTGGCTATTGCGGCTTACGGTTCTTCGGTAGAGTTGGCAAAAGAGCGGGGAGCATTTAAAATCTTTGATGCCGAGCGGGAAAAGAATAATCCATTCATCTCTCGATTAAGAGAAGCGGCTCCTGAAATGTACAAGGAGATGGTAAAACATGGACGTCGTAACATTGCTTGTCTGACAATTGCCCCCACGGGAACGACCAGCCTGATGACGCAAACGACCTCCGGGATCGAGCCTGTTTTCTTGCCCGTGTACAAGAGAAGAAGAAAAGTGAACCCGAACGATAAGAACGTGCATGTTGATTTCACGGATGAAATGGGGGATGCTTACGAGGAATTTGTGGTATTCCATCATAAATTTGCCGTTTGGATGGAGAAAAACGGGTATGCCGTTCACGAACGCTACACGAATGAGGAGATTGACGAGAT
>OGIE01000375.1_pt1 | contig 66993 bp, 50 predicted proteins | sample 1571581 | NCBI WGS metagenome assembly OGIE01 (sample SAMEA2582021, study PRJEB24529) | metagenome | biome: Human gut stool | place: China | collected 2011 | reverse complement strand
CAATACTGCTCTCCTTCATCCTGAATCATTTTCTCTCTGGGATTTATAGCATCATTCGTTACCGGGTCCTTGATAGCATCATAAGGATTTATCACTCCTTTCATATAAGGGCGATATTGATGAAACATCTTATAATCGAGATAAGGAAACAGAAAACCGGGAAAGAAAAAAGCCTGGCAGAATTTCTCCTGGAAGCTGAAATTACTCATTCCCGATACGGCAGGTGGAAGCACGTAGTTATAACTGTTCTGAATCTGGTCTTTACTCAGTGATTCCTTATCCAGAATCAGAAGCAGATTCTTTATTTCCGCACCATTTTCATCCAAAGCTTGTAACTTCCGGCAGATGGCTGCCAGACTTTCATCGTTTCCGAACAGGCGGACTGCTCTGCCGCCATCCAGATATTTTTCCCACTCATGACACTGATAAGCCATCGTACAGGAGTTTCCCATTATAAAAGAATCAAAAGTAATGGAATCCCGATTATTCATGTACATTTGCCAACCGGCGTATCCTTCGTTCAGTAACACAGGAGACTTATCGTAACGTTCATAACGTTTCAGGACCATGAAAGGGTCGTTCAGGAAGTACACCGCCAATAAGGCGATGAATGGTATCAGGAGTATGAATAATTTCATAGCGAAGCGCAGGGCTGCACTCTGCTCACTGTTTTTTTTCATTGTTCTGTCTTTTGTTGATGGTTAGAATTGTAAATAGATAAAGCTGTCGGAATTGAACTGCCCCAAGGTGAAGAACAGGATGGCTAACAGATAATAGACACCCCATCTGACAAGCATTGACTGCTTTTCCAAAGCTTTTAATATATCCCGTTTGGACATGAAGTACTCGTAGACTAAAATCAGAACGAGGGCGCTACCTGCTACGATGCAGTTATGGTCCGGCATTCCGATGTTCATTTCTCTCCAACTGATATGGGTGCTGAACGAAATATTCTTGATGTAATAAAGTGTATCGGAAACAGATTCCAACCGGAAAAAAATCAGGGAAAGAGCAAAAAGAAGGTAGGTGCGGATAATGGATAAAGTGCTGAACAAAGGAGAACCCAGCCAGTTTTTAATCTTGTTACGGAAAGTGGCTGTCTTCATCTCATAGAAAATGATGAGTCCCTGTATTAGTCCGTAAATGATGAAATTCCATCCTGCGCCATGCCAGGTCCCTAATCCTGCAAATGTCAGGCATAAACTTAGAAATACGCCCCATTGCCCCCAACCGCGCATCCCGGAGGATAAGGGAAGATACAGATAATCCCTCACCCAGAAAGAGAGGGACATATGCCATCTTCTCCAGAATTCGGCGGTGGTTTGCGCTATGAACGGGCGGTTGAAGTTGGGACTGAGTTTAAATCCCAGCATACAGGCTCCCCCGAGTGCAATATCAGTATACCCGGAGAAGTCTCCATATAGTTCTATGGGATATAAAAGGCATGCCATCAGTAATTGGATGCCGGATGCTGCGTGTACGGAATTGAAAACACCATCCACGTATGGGGAGATATAGTCGGCAAGTATCAGCTTCTTTACTAGCCCCACTACAATCAGTTTCATGCCGTAGACGATGGATGAATAGTCCGTCGGTTTACCTGTTTTCAATTGGGGAAGCATGTCTCTTGCCCGCTCTATGGGACCTGAGAGGAACTTCATGAAAAAAAGCATGTATATCATGAAGTCGATAATGTTCTCTTCCGGTTCTTCTTCTTTCCAGTAAACTTCAGTCAGATATGAAATGGCCTGGAAGGTATAAAAAGAGATGCCCAGGGGAAATAATAAATGCAAGCCAGGCAGTTGATTGGCATACCGGAATGTCAGCCAGTTTATTATAAGAAAGCATAGGCCTGAGACATAGACTTTCTTTGCATCCTGCTCACGTTGCGCCCGCCCCACCCATTTGCCAAGAAAGAAGGTTGTCAGTGAAATGAGAAGTGCTATCATCAGAAAGGCTATGTGGTAGAAGCCTATGAAAATGCAGCTCGACAACAGTAATATAATTTTTTTGTATTTGGGTGGGGTTGTGTAGTATAGGAGGAACGTACACACAAACAGTGTGACAAAATTTAAGGATATGAATGACATTTTCTATTTTGTTTTGGTTAAAATAGCGCTACAAATGTCTCCTACATTCTTGAAACGAACGATGTCTCTGAAAGTGAAATGCACATTGAACTCTTTTTCTATTCTGCTTATCAGGAGCATATTGGTCAACGAATTCCACCCTTCTACATCCTGGGCTGTGGTTTCACTCGTGAGAGCGATGTTGTCTCTCTTTAAAATCTCCTGAAAAATCAGGCTCAGTTGGTCTAAAATAGTCTGCGTATCCATGTTAGTTTAGTTTATATTAATTCTAGTATTCTTTTACGATCAGTTTTGCTGCTGGTGTTCAGTGGGAAGTGTTCCATACAGTGAATGTGCTTGGGAACCATATAGAAAGGCAATCGGCTGTTCATGTGCTCTTCTATCTGCTGTTTGTCGAGATGAACTTTCTCAACGACTAGATGTAGTTCGCATTGATTGTTTTCTCCATACTTAGGGAGAACGATAGCTTTGCACTCATTATTGAAGTAGTTCTTCACCACATGCTCTATCTCACTGAGTTCGATGCGGAATCCTTGCAGCTTTATCTGGGAGTCTTTTCGTCCGCAATAAATAATATCACCATCTGCATCTATCTGGCAAAGGTCTCCGGTTTTATAATAGATTTTTCCGTCCGGTCCTTCGGTGAGACATTCTTGTGTCTTTTCCGGGGAATTCCAATAGCCGTTCATTACTTGCATACCGCTGATCCAGAGTTCTCCGGTTTCTCCTGTAGAGACGGGAGTGGCATTGCTGTCCATAATTAGCACATCTATTCCGGCAAAGGGTTTTCCGATGGCAATCATACCGTTGTGGTGTTTGCACAAAGTGTTTGGTATTGGGTAAGCCGTGCAATAGATGGTACCTTCTGTAGGACCGTAAAGGTTTACGAAGGAGGCATTGGGGGCACAGGCTCTGAAAGCTGACAATAACTCCACATCGGATGCTTCGGCAGTCACTACCAGATATTTCAATTCGGGAAGTTGAATTTCCGGGAAATAGGGTAGTAGTAATTGGAGGAGGGAAGGGGCTACTGCAGCAAATGTGAGATTATATTTTTCCAAGGTTTCAATGACATTGATATACTTCACACCTTCCGGTGAAACAGTATATACACATGCGCCTATGGTCAGTGGGTATAGGAAAGATACGATAGAAACATCGAAGGTGAGTTCGAACATTTGCAGCATCCGGTCATTCTCATCCAATTGCCAGCCCAGTTGGTTGTATGCGACATAAAAAGCATTCAGGTTTCGGCGGGAGATAGGGACTCCTTTAGGCTCTCCCGTACTGCCGGAAGTGAAGATGATGTAGGCATTTCCATTTTTATCCGTATGAGTGGCAGACGGTGACGGGATGGTCTCTTGCAGGTCTGAAGTGCATATGAAGTCTACGTTCTGGGTATCCAAATTCAATACACGAATATTCTTGGTATATAGGACTAAATGGATGTCGGCTAACTCGGCTATCTTTTTATTTCTATGTTTGGGATAGGCTGGGTGTAAGATTACATAAGTCTTTCCACTGATTAAGACTGCCAGTATGGAGGCATATGTTTCTAACTTATTTTCTGCTACAATACCGATAGTTTTTTCTTCTCTTTCGTTGATTAAAGTAGATATTCTATATACGGTTTCAGATAGTTCCCGATAGGTATAGGTGATATCATTGATTACAAATGCAGGGTTCTCTGCGTACTTTTTGAAAGTGTTCATGATATCATCGATCATGTCTTTTTGATGTTTTCCCATTCTGTCTGTAAGTTGATAGTTTATAGTAAATGTCCAGTTTCGTTCTCTGTGTAGTAAAGACAGGGGGATTTTGTTTTCTCCCTATGGAGAAAACGTTAAAGAGTGTTTCTTCCGGCGCTCAGCATCAGCCGGACTTCTCCGGTAGATGCTTTGCGGGATGAATAAGTTTTAAAGTTTGAATTTTACGGCTGCCCAACGATTTTTTTCTTTGTGATGGACAAAGTGCAGTCCGTTGCGTTCGGCTTCTGCCTGAATTAGAGGAATGTCATCCACATAGAATCCACTCATGTAGAGCTCCGAATCAGGATGCATGCAGCGTACATATTGTTCCATATCATTCAGCAGGATATTCCGGTTGATATTGGCAATAATCACATCGAATGGGCCTTTATCTTCCAGAGAAGAAGCGTCTCCCTGGAATACGGAAATATTATCCACATGATTCAATTCGATATTTTCCAGAGAGTTACGCACACACCATTCGTCAATGTCAATGGCGGTGCAAGGCTCTGCACCACGCATGCGGGCAAGAATGGCGAGGATGGAAGTGCCGCAACCCATATCGAGCAGGGACTTGCCTTTCAAGTCGCTGTCCAACAGTTCGGCTATAATGAGGCTGGTAGTTTCGTGATGTCCTGTGCCAAAAGCCATTTGTGGATTGATTACGATATCATATTCCGACTTGGGAACATCATGGTGGAAGGTGCTGTGAATAACGCAACGGTCGCCAATGATAATTGGCTGGAAGAAGTTCTTTTCCCATTCCTCGTTCCAGTCTTTATCTTCAGCTTCCACAAAAGTATATTCAATCTTTGTGTCCGGCAGAGGAAACTCTTCGATTGTTGTTTTGACGGCTGTTTCGTCATACAAATCTTTCTGTATGTAAGCGGCAATGCCATCTTCCTGTTCAACAAAACTCTCGAAGCCTGCATCACCTAGGACAGCGGCAAGCACATCATTTACTGTTTCGGTACAGGGAGAAGTGCGGAAGGTAAATTCTAAATATTTCATTGGAATACAATTTATTGTTAAATACAAAGAGTTTTTCTATATGGCGAACCTGTTTCTTTGTATATTTGTTTATCAGTTGCAAAGATAATGCAAATCGAATGCAGAACTTTCATGCTTGCATGAAAAAGTTATGCTGAGATGCAGCTTATCTTCTTTAAAGATAAAGCATTTAGGGAAATCCCTATAATCATTTCGGGAATTTCTCCCCCATACGGTAAATCCCATCGCTATCTTTGTGACGTGATAGAATGGATTATTGTAAAACCTATAAACCACACCCATATGAAAAAGATTGTTTTTTTATCGCTTTTTGCCTTGTGCCTCCCCTGGATGGTTTCGGCGCAGAGCATAGATGACGACCTTTACTACATCCCTTCTAAGGATAAGAAGGAAAAGAAGCAGGAGAAGAAAACAACGACTCGTGCTGAAGAAATTGTAGTAAAGTCGAATGTACCGACTACGGTTTATACGTCGTCGGGGAACACTACTGTTGTAGTACAGGATCGTAAAGGAAATACACGTGATGTGGACGAATATAACCGTCGTTATGATTCGCGTGAGAATGACTTTGCCATGGAAGACGATACCTTATACATAAAAGAAAAGGCAGTGCCCGATCCGGATGGTGAATGGGTGAATGGCTTCGAAGGTTCGGAAGATGATTATGAATATGCAATGCGTATTGTTCGTTTCCGTAACCCGCGTTATGCTGTGAGCATCAGTAGCCCGTACTATTGGGATGTTGTATATGGCATGAATTCATGGGACTGGAATGTATATACCGATGGAATGTATGCTTATGCTTTCCCAACTTTCTCTAACCGTTTGTGGTGGGATTGGCGTTATAACTCCTATGGCTGGGGCGGCTATCCTTACTATGGTTGGGGAGGTTACTCTCCTTATTATAGCTACGGCGGCTGGGGCATTGGCTGGGGCGGCTTCTATGGCGGTTGGAATTGGGGATGGGGGCACCATCACCATCATCACTATCCCGGCGGTGGCTGGTATCCCAGTGGTGGACACTGGGGAGGTGGCAACTGGGGTGGAGGTCGTGTGTATACAGACAGACGTTCTTATGGAAACCGCGTATCTTCCGGAAATCGTGTATCCGGTTCATCTACAGCCCGTCGTTCGTCAGGAACAAGTGGTTATCAGGCTCGTCGTAGTTCAGGCTCCACAAGTGGAGAAGTAAGAAGAAGTTCCGGTGCAAGTTCAACTCGGCGTGTAGTAGGAACCCGTGCTTCATCCGAACGTCCGGGAATGAGTACACGGACAGATGCAGCTTCATCACGTCGCTCTACATATACGCGTCCGAGCAGTACTCGTAGCAATTCATATAATAGCAACGTGGAAAGTGTACGTGGTAGTAGCAGTAGCAATCGTGGAAGTTCTGCAGTTCGCCCTTCAGGAACCAGTACCCGCAGTAGTAGCACTACTCGCAGTTCGTCAACATACAACCGCGGTAGTTCATCTACCCCACGTAATTACAATAGTGGCTCAAACACTCGTTCTTATGATAGCAATCGCTCTTCTTCCACTACTCGTTCTTCTTCCAGCAGTAGTTATTCATCAGGAAGTAGTTCACGTTCCAGCGGTAGCTATTCTTCAGGCGGTGGTGGAGGCTCCACCCGTTCAAGTGGCGGTGGAGGCGGATCTTCCAGCAGAGGCGGCGGAAGAAGATAAATAGATTGTGAGAATGTAATAGTTTTGAACTATAAAGAACGTTGATTATGAATAAGAAATTGACTTTAGTGGCCTTTTCCTTACTTGCTTCGATAGGGATGGGTGCACAGACTATATATGATGTCACGAAGATGACAGAGAAAGATTTGAATGGAACAGCTCGTTTTGTAGGTATGGGCGGAGCTATGGGAGCATTGGGTGGCGATATGTCTACCATTGCAACCAATCCTGCCGGCATAGGTATCTATCGTAGCAATGATGCTGCTGTCTCATTTGGTTTCTCTTCAACCGGGACAGAAAGTACGTATGGTGGAAATACTTTAAATTCAAATAAGAACCGTTGGCAATTGAATAATGCGGGTTTTGTGCTTTCTAATAAAATAGGTAATCAGACTGCTTTGCGTTATGTGAATTTTGCTTTTAATTATAATCGTGCCAAATCATTTAATAAGACGATGTCAATGGAGGGGTTGATTAATTTAACCCCCGATGGTGACGTTGTTTCGCAAACATTTCAGATGGCATCTCAGGCTGGTGGAATGTTCGAAAAGGGGTATAATATAAAATATATAGATGATAATGCCACGACCAATGATAATGTCTTTACGAACCCTAATGTAGGCTGGTTGGCTGCCATAGGTTGGGGTGGAGCGCTTTATAACCCTCTATATGAGGATAAAGAACATAAAGACAAGCTGACAGGGTTTGGAGCATTTCTTCCTCAACCTTATAGCAAGTTCAATTCACGGGAAACTGGTGGAATTGACCAGTATGATTTCAATATCTCTTTCAATTTTAATGATCGGGTATACTTGGGGTTAACTGTAGGGGCTTATGATTTGAATTATACCAAGAGTTCTGTTTATAGTGAAGATTATGGAGCGGGTGAAGGTTATGATGTGACAAGCTGGACGAATATTGACGGAAGTGGATTTGACTTTAAAATCGGAGCAATCATACGTCCTATTGAAACTTCTCCTTTGCGTATTGGTCTTGCCTTGCATACTCCTACGTTTTATAAATTGACATTGGCTACTAATGTTCGCCTTGTGTCTGATATTTATGGACAGAATGATAAAGGTGAGGATAAACTCTACAGATCAACAGTAGACAGTTATGACTTTCTGAATAATAAGGATATGACTTATGATTATGAACTCCGCACTCCGTGGAAGTATAATTTGAGTTTAGGATATACGGTAGGTACAAACCTTGCTCTTGGTGCTGAATATGAATATCAGGATTATTCGAGTATACGTCTTCATTATCCTGAAGGAGATGAGATGGGATATGAGAATTCTACTGTAAAAGAAATGTTGAAGGGAGTGAATACTCTTCGTTTAGGTGCTGAATATAAGGTGATTCCGGAATTTGCTTTGCGTGCAGGATACAATTACAGTTCTGCAGCTTACAAAGATGGAGCATATAAAGATTTGCCATTGAATTCAGTTATGACAGATACGGACTATGCTAATGCGAAATCCAAGAGCAATTACACATTAGGTATTGGCTATCGCGGTTCCTTGGTTTATGCGGATTTAGCATATCAGTATAGTACTTATAAGTCTGATTTCTATGCTTTTGATGATGAATATTTAAACAAAACTGAAGTTACCAATACGCGTAGTCAAGTGATATTTACTTTAGGCATGCGTTTCTAAAAGAACAACAATATAAGCAAATAACCTTTCATTGCAAATACCTTGTGTATTAAACCAAAATCCCCGGAGACTGCTTTGCAGAACTTCGGGGATTTTACTGTTTTATAAAGTCTTGAAAATAACACTTTTACAAGGAGTTAATACCTTGTCAACAAACTCTTAACTCTTTGTAGACAAACTCTTAACTCTTTGTAGACAAACTCTTAACTTCTTGTTGGCAGGCTCTTAATAGGTTATTTTATCTTCTTTCTTAGTCCATGCTTCAAAAGCCTTGATAGCTTCGTTGTGCAGCAATATTTCCGACGGTAGTTTACGGTCAGCAGGTTTTAAGGCAATCTCATCATAAATGAAGGAGTCGTCGAAACCTATATTTTTAGCATCAGTCTTGTTGTTTCCATAATACATCTTGTCCAGTCGAGCCCAATAGATAGCACCGAGGCACATGGGGCACGGTTCGCAAGAAGTATAGATTTCGCACCCACTGAGATCGAAAGTTCCCAGCTTGGCAGCCGCCGCACGGATAGTGCTGACTTCAGCATGTGCTGTTGGGTCGCATGAAGCTGTAACACGATTTGTTCCGGTGGCTATGATTTCACCATTTCTGGCAATGACGGCACCAAACGGACCGCCACCGTTAGCGACATTCTCCGTGGAGAGTTCAATCGCTTTTCTCATTAATTCTTCTTTGGTCATAATAAAAATGATTCTTTTTTAGAGTTACTGACAAAGATAACAATGTTTTTGGTATTCTCCAAGATAGTGAGATTGATTACCGAAAACAAAGAAATCCGTCTCCTGAGATAAATCTTTTCATCTCAGGGGACGGATTATTTTGTTTCACGGAACGGATTTTTTTATCTCAGGAGACGTTTTTTTTCGTCTTGCGAGATGGATTTACCAGTATAAACCTATACCTATAGAAGCCGGATAGAGTTCAGGACCTTTATTTTTTTCAAACAGAGAAGTGAGTGCGAAGCGGGCATTGAATCCCAGACAACCGTAACCTGCCTGTAATAACAGATTCAATCCAAGCGGATGGGTATTTAACTTATCACTCAATGTATGTTTTTTATTATCATATTTGGCTCTGGACTTAACTCCCACACGCCATTCCACTTCCGGACCGGCTGCAAGAAAGGCGCGGCGACTACCGAATTTTGTCTGCCATTCCAGGCTGACGGGCAGGCGGAAAGCCCAATAGCGCAGCCAGCTTTTTTGATAGTCTACGTCTTCGGCCGGGCGGCAGACAGTGATACCGTCCACTTTTTCGAAACCATAATTATCATCTAATTTATGGACGATGCGTGCCAAGCCAAGAGTAGTAGTGAGTCCCCAATGATTGTTCCGGGTGATGGCAACCCCGGTATTGAACAGGTTGATACCCCATTCCCAGGACTTGGAACCGAGTTGGGGGACTTCAGCAGAATATTGAAACTTGCTGCCTGCCAGCTTGTCGAAGCCAAAGTAAAAGGCAGGATAATGCGGATCGAAGCGATAGTTGCCTTTTTTCTTTTTCATAAAGGGTACGGATACGGTAGTGGTTCGTTCGATACTGCGGCCGTCCAGATATACACCTTCAAACACTTGTGTATTCTCTATGGTATCATTTTCAGCTTTGGCTTCGTACATCTTTACTTTGATTTTGCCGTCACGCTCCTTGATGACAACTTTACGGCCATTGAGGTAAAGAGTAGTGTCTTGCGGGATGCTTTCTTGTGCCATGACTGTCATGGAAGTCATAAGCAGGAATAAAAAGAATATTCGTTTCATAAGTTTTATAATTTGTGATTTATAATTTTTGGAGTTAGTCTTTGCTGAATATCAGTGTGACAAGGTCGTCACTGTCTATTTCGCCTTCAATATAAATAAGAGTAGCTTCATCTTTCTTTCCGAGCCGGAACAGTATGAAACGGTTAGTCTTATTCTGTAATGGAGGCAACTGGTAGTAACCTGATTGTATTTGTCCGTCAGTCACTACCTCCTTTATCTTCTTGGCGTGTTCGCGGTCAGCTTCCAGGCAACGGTAAATTTCGGGTAATGCTTTTTCTGCTTTCGCCAGTTTTAGGCTCTGATAGTGGGTGATGTCCCAGTTCTTGGATAGCATTTTGGACAGTTCCACGTAGGTAGCCCCTTTCTGGTTGCCGTATTTCTGGAATACGGAAGCTATTTGTAGCCCTTTTTGGGCGTACATGCCGGTGCTGAATAGTAACAGCAGGCAACATAGCAGGGTACGAATGAACTTTTTCATAATCATATCTATTAATTTTTTCTATTATTCAAACATTAGGTCAAGTACTTCATCTTCTGTGGTCCGCATATCACGAAAAGCGGCAAGAGCTTGTTCACGTACCAGATTGTCGTCGGTGTATTGCTTGCCATCAATGATGACATAATTCTCTGGAGTAACGTGAAGGTATTGCTTGGTGCCGGCAATACCGATAAGCAATAATATTCCGGCTGCCACTCCGCTCATCATATAGATGAAGCGGCGGCGATGGGAGGGAAGCTTAGCTGTAGGGACACTCTTTTCTTGGAATGCTTTTACCTCCTGTTCCAGACAGATGAACAAGGGACGATATACTTGAAGGTGTTCGGGCACATTTTCCCGGTTGAAGAAACAGCGTAGTTCACGTTCTTCCTCGCACGAGGTCTGTCCCTCGAAATAGCGATCTATTAATTCTTCTATCTTCATGCTTGGTTCCTCCTTATTCTTTCTTGTATGGTTTGCAGGTAAATTTCCCTCACTTTCTTCCGTGCCCTCGACAAGTTGCTTCGGATAGCTTCCGGGTTGCAGCCTGTGATGTTGGCAATCTCTTCCGTTTCGTATTCCTCGATGTCCTTCATTTTCATGATGGTGCGCTGCAAGGCAGGCAGTGAATCGATAATTTCACGCATCAGGCGGATTTCATCTTTTATTTCGAGCAGCCGTTCCGGTGTTCCACTGGGAGTGGCATCCTGCACATATTCCAGCGGTACGTTGGTAGTATGCCTGGTGCGCCACATGTCCATGCAGAGATTATGAGTCATGGTCATGGCGAATGCTTCAATACTGCGGTACTGTTCCAGTTCAAGCCTTTTGTTCCATAGCTTGAGCAAGACTTCCTGCACGGCATCTTCTGCATCGTCCGGACTTTCGGTCAACTTCCGCGCATAATTCAATAACTTATCGCGGAGAGGAAGAACGGATATTTTAAATTGTTTAAGTTCCATTTACATTGATAAGACGAATGAAGTTGGTAAACGTGACATCAAATATGAAAAAAAGAATAATTCGTAAGATTGCTTGTTTTTTAAGTTCGTGTTAAGTCTCTTTTTATAGTTTCTTTAATGGAGAGGAGATATATTTGCATTCAGAATAAATTGTATTGAAACTAATATGAAAAGAAAATTGAGCTTAATTTGTAGTTTGTTTCTATTTTCTGTTGGACTGGCGGGACAAACAGTGTACAAATTTCAGAACCCGGATCTTCCGGTAGAGGAAAGAGTGAATGATTTAGTGGGACACCTTACACTGGAAGAAAAAATTTCTCAGATGATGAATAATGCTCCTGCTATTGAACGATTGGGAATTCCGGCTTATAATTGGTGGAACGAATGTTTACACGGGGTAGCCCGAAGTCCTTATCCGGTCACTTCCTTTCCGCAAGCTATTGCAATGGCAGCTACCTGGGATACGAAGTCGGTTTATCAGATGGCAGAGTATGCTTCGGATGAGGGACGTGCCATCTATCATGATGCTGCCCGAAAAGGAACTCCGGGTATATTCAGAGGATTGACTTATTGGAGTCCGAATATCAATATATTCCGGGACCCACGTTGGGGGAGAGGGCAGGAAACTTATGGAGAAGATCCATATCTGACTGCTGCTATCGGCGTAGCATTCGTAAAGGGGCTTCAAGGGGATGACCCTGTTTATTTGAAGTCTTCTGCTTGTGCAAAGCATTATGCTGTGCATAGCGGACCGGAGTGGAACCGACATACTTATAATGCAGAGGTGAGTAATCATGATTTGTGGGATACCTATCTTCCGGCATTCCGTGAATTGGTGGTTGATGCTAAAGTGACGGGAGTGATGTGTGCTTATAATTCATTTTTTGAACAACCATGTTGTGGCAACGATCTGCTGATGATGGATATTTTGCGAAATCAGTGGAAGTTTGATGGATATGTGACGTCGGATTGTGGAGCTATCGAGGATTTCTATAATACTCATAATACTCATGAGGATGCAGCAGAAGCTTCTGCGGATGCTGTGTTGCATGGCACTGATTGTGAGTGCGGAAATGGAGCTTATCGGGCTTTGGCGGATGCTATTGTCCGAGGATTGATAACGGAAGAACAAGTGGATGTTTCTTTGAAGAAATTGTTTGAAATTCGTTTCCGTTTGGGTATGTTCGATCCGGATGACCGCGTGCCTTATTCGGATATACCTATATCGGTTCTGGAATGTGATGCTCATAAGGCGCATGCTTTGAAAATGGCACGTCAATCTATTGTATTACTAAAGAACGAAAAGCAACTGTTACCTCTGGATATGAATAAAATAAAGAAGATAGCAGTGGTGGGACCGAATGCGGATGATAAAAGTGTGTTGCTTGCCAATTATTATGGTTATCCATCATGTGTGACAACTGTTCTGGAAGGCATTAAGGGAAAGGTAGGCGATCAGGTGGAAGTCATTTATGAGAAAGGAGTTAATCTGACAGATGATTTCATTTTCACTTCTGCATATGATGATGATTTGTTCAGCTATGACGGGCAACAAGGATTTAAGGCCGATTATTATCAGAATACACAGTGGAAAGGTAGCCCCGGTTTATCCCGGCAGGAAAAGAATGTCGATTACCAGTGGGGGGATGGACAGGAGATAGGCAGTAGCATTATTACGAGACAGATGTCTGCCGTTTGGACTACGGTTTTTAAACCTGAGCGGACGGGTGAGATTTGTTTCGAATTAAAAGCCGACGATATGGCAGACTTGTATATTGACGGAGTCAAGCAAAATAAAGTCGGAAATATTAACTCATATTATCCTCTGAATGCAGAAAAGGGTAAATCATATCTGATGGAAATCCATTATGTACAGCACGCTGATAATGCAGAAATCAAATTTGATATGGGGACGCTAAGGAAAGCTGATTACAGGCAAACGGCTTCTTCTGTAAAGGACGCAGATGTAGTTGTTTTTGTCGGAGGTCTTTCTGCAAAAGTAGAAGGTGAAGAAATGAAAGTTGAAATAGATGGTTTTAAGCGGGGAGACCGTACTTCCATTTCTATTCCAGTGGTGCAGCAAAACTTACTGAAAGAACTGTATGCAACTGGTAAACCTGTCATTTTTATATTAATGACAGGAAGTGCTGTCGGGCTTGAATGGGAATCCGAACATCTTCCGGCCATTTTGAATGCATGGTATGGTGGTCAGGCAGGCGGTCAGGCTATAGCTGATGTCCTGTTTGGAGATTATAATCCATCAGGTCGTTTGCCGCTGACTTTCTATAAGAACGTAAATGACCTACCTGATTTTGAAGATTATAGTATGAAGAATCGTACTTACCGTTACTTTACGGGTATTCCTGTTTACCCCTTCGGATATGGATTGAGTTATACTGATTTTCAGTATAACACGATGAAAGTACAGCCGTCACTGGATAAGCTATCAGTTAAGGTAACAGCGGAAGTATCGAATGTGGGTAAATACGAAGGGGAGGAAGTTGTTCAGTTGTATGTCTCCAATCCTCGTGACTTTGTAACTCCGATTCGAGGTCTGAAGGGATTCAGGAGAATTAATCTAAAGCCAGGCGAATCACAGATGGTAGAGTTTGTCCTGACATCTAAAGAGTTGTCCGTAGTAGATGTTGCTGGAAACTTTGTGCCAATGAAAGGAGAAGTGCAAATTTCTTTGGGAGGCGGACAGCCTTCAGAAGAGACGATAAAGAACAGGCAATGTGTCTGGAAAAGCATAATGAGGTAAAGGCGGATTATTAGGAAAAGAGAATGCGGCATCAAAAATGAAAGAAGTGTTACATAAGGGAAGTTTTATTTTGCTTTGACAATATTTTCCTTTCGGAAAGCTATGCTATTTTATAGACTGTTTGCACATTTAACGAAGCAATACACAAGCTGACTGATAGGATGTTCAAATTCGGAAACTGGCTGGCAAGACAAAACTAAGGATTTGAAGAACGAGTATCGAGTGACTGTTAGCTGAAGTCCTGTTGCAGAGTTTTTTGTGCAGTAACTCTACGTAGTTATGTCTTAATTAGAGACAATCCCTTTTACTTCTACTTCCGACAATACGGGTAATATGAAACCGTCCTGATATGGAAAACTTATTCGGACGAAACATAGCTTCATTTTATCGTCTTTTTCTATAATTTGTTCTTTTATCTCTTTAGAGTTATTTGTTTGGTCAGAGAGGAGTGACCAGTTATTGCTGTCATTTGAAACTTTAACTTTATATCGGAATGCTTTTAATTGTGCAAAAGTTATTTTTACCTGATGAAGTAAAAGCACCCTTTCGGTATCCAGGGTCCAGTAGATGGAACGATCTTCTTTATCTGGCTGCCACCAGGTCATTTTATCTCCATCAGCCGCATAACCGGCAGAGTATCCTTACACAAGCCTTTACCCGCACTTCTGACGCACTACCTTGATTTATTTCTAACGAGGGGTAGTGATTGAAATTCCATACCAGTCCAAATGTACCGGTTGCTTTTTCACTAACCGGACATTGCAGTAGATGCCACCGCTGAAAACATGTTCGCCTCCACGGGGAGCCACTTTCGGCGACCAAAGGTTATTTCCCCTCACCGCCAAAATATTGTCTCCTCTTACAGCATATTGTGAGAAATCGATGTAAAAGCCTGTATATCCTCCTATATGGCTTCCGGCCAGATGCCTGTTAACAAATATTTCGGCTTCCTGAAATACTCCATCAAACTCCAGAAATAACTGTTTAGTCAAGTCCGATTTATCCAATCTGAGATGTTTCCGATACCAGCCGTATCCTACATAGAAGTCTTTAGACATGAAATAAGGTATACTGAATGAATGAGGTAAACCTATAGCTTCCCACTTTGAATCGTCATATATCGGTTGTTGGGCATCATGATAATCACCACACCTGTATGTCCATTCTTTGTTTAGGTTGATTGTTTCTCTGCCATCAGTTTCTGCAATCATTACACCTGTTCCTAAGAATAAACACCATAAACTCATGGCAATTATTATTCGTCTCATAGAATTCGTCTTCTGTTTATTATAATAAAACTCTCAAAGTTCATTTTACTTTCATACTGAACTTGCTTTCCTGAAGATTCAGATGACTCGGGCCGTCACTGCCACAATCTATTATAATCTTGTGGAGAACCACAGCCGGAGTTATCGGACGAATAGTCAGAACATGGTTACCTGCTTTAAGATCAGCATTAATGAATGATACTTTTGATTCAATGATGCGGGCAGCAGCAGCCGGATACATTTTACTGTAATTATGGGCCCAGTTTAAATCTTTGTTATAATTAATAGTCTGTTCTTTGCTTCCATCAATGCTGATGGCATAGCTATGACCACCCTGTACAAAAGGTAATGTACTGTCCAGGATAAGACGGAGGCGGACATCCTTTAAATCATTCTTCAGTTTGAATTTGTATGAAACAGAGGCATCTTCAATAGATTTATTATAAGGCATGAGGGACAGGCCGGAGAGTGTGCGTCCGAGATCGGGAATAACCGTCCACTTTGTTTCTCTACCTTGCTTACAATCGACAAATCGTTCGGCTTCCATCACTATTACACCGTTATTCTCTTCGTATTCATATCCTCCTGTTGTGTTCTTGGAGATGGTTACACGCTTCACTTTGGGCATAATGTTTCCGCCCTTCGGTTCATCCCAACTGGTATAGCCTATATGTGGCTGATCCATTATATGGTTCCATTTACCGTTGGCAATATGATGGTTATAATCATGGCAAAGTTCTGCATCACGTTTAAAGCAATATTCAGCGCGGTCGGCCCAATGATTAGCACGTACATCTCCACATTGAGCCAACTTACGGTTCATGGCTACGGCATAATATAATTCGTAAAGATTAGCCATTGCCTGAATCGGAAACAGAATCAGTTCTCTATAAGCATCTTTCTGCTCTTGAAGCAATGACGAGAACTGTCGGTAAGCATAGGCTTCCAATGCCAGAAATTCATCGGTAACGGCTTTAAATTCTCCATTCTCGAGGTTATAGGTCTTACTATCCAACATCTCAGCCGTAATTCTCGATGCATATTTGCAATAGAGATTTAATATACGAGCAGCCTCATCAGCTTGGGTTTCACCAAATTGTTGCTCACAAAAATCACGGGTATAATCCATCAAATTGTCGGCAGTATAGGCTGTAGGATTCCAGGCCATACGCAAAAAGAAGTCTGTGGGGAACTCATTCGGTTTTAAATCACCGACATTCAATATCCACATTTTATCTACACCATACTGATAAGTTAGAATAAGTTGCTCCCACATGTGCTGGATTTGTGTCATGTTCAGCCATTGATAAGCACGTGGTGCTCCATGCAGGTCGACATGATAATACATACCATATCCTCCGGGATGTTGCTTGGCATTTAAGTCTGGCAAGCGGCGAACGTCGCCCCAATTGTCATCACATAGCAGAATCATCACATCATCAGGTATTTTCATTCCTCTGTCATAATACTCCAATACTTCGCTATAGAGTGCCCATAACTGGGGAGTTTCAGAAGCAGGCTTACCTGTTACATTGGCTATAATCTTGCGCTGTTCTTTCACAATGTTTTCTAATAAGCGAGTGTCTGTATCAGATCCCATCGGAGCATCTCCGTCACCACGCATGGCAATAGTTACTACTTCTTCTTTTCCTTTCATACGTTCGATACCTTCGCGGAAGAAACGGTCTACCCCCTGTTTATTGGTTTGATAATTCCACTCTCCATAAGCTTTCCGGTTGCGGGCATATTCCTGATGGTTGCGTGCCATTGGTTCGTGGTGGGAGGTGCCGATAATGATTCCCATCTCATTAGCCAAGGGACTGTTCATCGGATCATCTGCATAAAATGCCGCACTCCACATGGCGGGCCACAAGAAGTTGGCTTTCAACCGCAGTAGCAGTTCATACAAATGCACATACATTTTGCTATTGAATCCACCGAATTTTTCGGTGGTCCATCCACCCATGCAAGGCCATTCGTCATTGATGAAGATGCCACGATATTTCACTTTGGGTTCACCATCGGTGTAAATACCTTCCTTGATATAGATAGCATCTTGATGTTGCACGGGAACATCTGCCCACCAATACCAAGGTGAGATACCCATTTGTTTCGATAGTTCGTAGATACCATAGATTGTTCCGCGCTTGTCACTTCCGGCAATCAGCAATACGTCACCCTCAATGCCTTTCAATGGCGAATGGAGCGTAGTAATGATATACTTTTCGTTTTTGCCTTTGAGCAGATTCGCATCAAGCTTTTTTGCTTTTATCAATTGTTTTATGATCGGACTGCTATCTATTGAGCCTATGATAATTTTAACATTATCTGCGGTACCGTTTACCTTTTCAGGTTTCACTCCACAAACTCTTTCAAAGTCTGCTTGCAAATTATCTATGGCTATAAGCACTCCTTTGTGCTCATCTCGACCACTGCAAAGAATAGTAAACGAACGGTTCCCAGGGGAGAGGAGAGAGAGACTGTTACCTGTTTGGGTAAAAGACACAAACTGTTCGGCAGCACTTGGTGAAAGTACTGTGACTGTTAATAGAAGGAGAGTATAAAAAATACGTTTCATATGGTTATCTAATATCTATTCGTATAATTATAAAGTCAATCGGATGGAAGTTATGCTGTTGCCAGACGACAAAACATATATTCTATTGCCCGTTTCTGAAGATTCGACTTTGACAGTTTCCATATTCTTGTTTTCGTTGGTTTCGACAGCAGTTGCATTTTTTACTCCTGCCAACGGTATTTCAATACACTGGGTAGCCCCTGTTAAATTCAGTAATACCACTGTTATTTCGTCGTTTGTTCCATTGATGTAGGCTGTAGCACATATTCCTATATTATCCGTAGCAGCTTTAATACGTGTAGTACTAGTAGCATACTGTGCATAATGTGCCATGATGTAGCCATTCTTTGTGATTTCGCCTTCATCCACCGGACAGCGTTCGTCGCTATCACCCATCAATCCATAAAAACGTTTCAGATACCAGTATACATATGCACTGCAATAGCCTTCCATACACATGTGAATTTCCTTGCCGAGATGGTTGAGGCTGTATTGCCATTTTTGAAACTCCCATTGTGATGGATCGTCAGACTTTTCTCCATCGTTGAAGAGATGTTCCGTCATCCACCATGTCTTTCCCTGAATGCGGGGATAGAGACCGCAAATATAATCGTGGCGATTTTTGACATATCCGTTATCCAAGTCTGAAAAACCTTGATAAAGGTGTCCTGCTACAATATCAGTTTGTGCAAATGCTCCGACATCATTGATTATCGGATCGGTATATTCAGGCTGTGTGCCACATGCTTCAGGTGACATTAGCCTGACACCGGTTTCACGAATACTGGCACCGTATTGTTTCACAAAGTCCACTACTTCCTGAGGTGTCCAGTAAGTAAAATCCATATCAGGTTCATTTTGGACAGATATAGCATAGAGATTTACTCCATTCTGTTTCATGAAATTGATATAGCGGATCAAGTGGCCGGCATATGCTCCATAGTTTTCTTTTTTGAGATGCTTTATTTCTTTACCGTTAACTTTTATTTTCTCGGAAAAGGCATCCGTACAGTCCCATGGACATGCAAAGACAATTGCTCCGTTTTCCTGCGCTGTTTTGGCTGCTTCCACATCGGCACTCCAATCTGATTCGTTGGGATAAACCATCAGGCGGAGGATTGAGTAACCTAATCCACCGTTACCATACATTTTATCCAGTTGCCGGGTAGAAATGAGATTTCCACCACACCAAATTTTAGGATTGTACATCCCACCGAATCCTACTATCGGTTGGTATTTTACTACAGGGTCAATATTGAGCACTACTGACTTAAATGCCGGGTCCTGTTCTATTAACAAATCGGCAGTTTGTTTATTGACCTTGTCAGTAATGTGAATGGTCTGTGTACGCTGTTTCATTGTAGTGTTAGCGTTGCAGATCACCTGAATCTTTGTATACTGTTTTTCTCCATCATTACTTCCACCTGACATCGGGGTTATGTTTTTCACAACATCTCCCTTTCCGAGGGTTATATCCCAGGATGTTTTTGCCCACTCTATAACGACATCTGTTTGATTCTCTCCAGCGCTCACGATAATAGATTTTTTAAGGAAGAGCGCGTATGCGCTCTTCCTTTCATCTACATTTGCTTCTTCATTTCCCCCATCCGAACAAGCCCATAAGAGGATACCCGTTAGGAAGAAACAAAATAATGATGCAATGTTTTTCATCTGTAAATATTTAGGTTTATTTCAATCCTTCAACTATTCCTTCATACATTCCATTTCGGTTGTATCCCGATGTCCACGGACAAACTTTATTGCCTGTGCTTGTTTCAGTCATACTTGAAATAGAAATACCGTATTGCTTGTCTGAAGTAATAGCTTTCCGATATTCTTTCATAATGAAAGCCATATAGTTGGCGGCAGCTGTCCGTTCATCCGCAGTTAGTTTGCTGGTCTGAATAAAATTGCCATCTACATTTTCCACCATCATACTGAGGTCGGATACACGTACCGACTTACCGGTCTGTGCCAACTTATCGAACAATGCGGTAATCATTTCTTCATTTCTTTTCTGGACAGTGGCGTCTTTTGAGTAAACTGCATGGAGAACGATGTTGTATCCGTCAATCTTGGTTACATTATCTGCTTCCCAGGATTTCACCAATGCAACCATTTCATCAGCTTTCTGATCCATTTCATCCTGTTGATTGAATGTGTTGCTGATAAAGAGGTTGAGATCAACTTTCGCTGTGTCACGTGCCAACTTTACAGCTGTACGTGCATACTCTACATCGCCCAGGTATTCGCCCCAGTTGAAGGTATTGGAATCCACGCTCTTATCTAATGGCTCTCCTATAATATTCCATACTTTTACAGTTTCACCACCTGCATTTACTATACCGCCAATCCATTTGTTCAGTTCTTCAGTGAAGAGATTTTTTTTCTCTTCAGGAGTTTTCTCGATGATGGTGTCATCAGCTTTCCAATGTAGGCAGACGTTATCGATGTAAGCGTGCCATTCTCCCGAGCCTGAACCTACGGCGAGTTCTATCTCGGTCAGATCCTTCATTGAGTTGGGGATAGCTATTTTTCCACCTCCTGCTGTTTCGCCTTCTTTCAGGAATGTGATATAGATTTTATCTCTTCCCCATTTGTTGCTTTCACAGCCGAAACCGAACGGACCTTGCCCGCTGTTGAATTCTTGTCCGTTAATCACCACTCTCATACCGGAACCCCAGCCACCTTTACCATCTATCAAGTACATGTCGAGAGAGAGTCCGGTGTAGTCGCCTAATGTTCTTCCATTCTGTAATTTTACTGTGAACTTAGGATAAGAATAAGAGCAGGGAGTAGCTGCTGTACCTACATGTAGCACTTTACCACTACCTTCAGGATTATCTTCTATCACAGCTTGATTGCCGTTGGTCATTGGGTAAGACGTACCAAGTGCATCTTTGCTGAAATCGATTTTGGTAATACCTGTTCCAGGGAGTTCATAATTCATCACGATATTGTCGAGAAAGTATTGTGCTCCTCCAGAAGCTGAGCCGACAGCCAGTTCGAATTCTGTAAGCCCTTTCAATTCATCCGGTAGTATGAAGCCTGGAGCCTTGGCACTGTTCAAGCTAATGATTGCTCCACGATTCCAGGTATTCGGGTTACAACCAAGTCCTTGAGCATTTGTACCTACGTTAAATTCTTGTCCATTGATAAAAACTCTCATACCTGCTCCATATATACCGTCACTGTTCACAATGCGCATGTCAATAGTCAGGTTAACATAATCACCTAGTTTTCGGCCTTCCGGTAATTTTACATTGAACTTAGGATGCGAATAAACCGCTTTGTTATCATCAGTACCTACATGCAATGCTTTACCACTTTTGCCATCCGGGTCATTCTCTACCACTGCCTGACTTCCGCCAGTCATGCTGTAGGCTGTGCCGGGTTCATCATTTTCGAAATCACAGATCACAGTTTTGCCTTTCTCGGGTACGAAGGGAATGATGATAGGCTGAATCAATTCGTTATAGTAAGCGGCGCGTTGTCCTTGGTTGGAGCAGAGTGTACCGCCATAAAGCGTTACACCTGCTTCTTTGGCCGCATCAGTCACTAATTGCATTCCGCCGAAGTCGTAGGAACCATCTTCTTTCAATGAACTGACAGGTGTGAAGGAACCGCCAATATCTATACCATCAAAATTGTTCAGGATGGTGCTGTATCCGATATCTTTTTTTATAAAGTCTGATGAAGACATGTTGGCCGTAAATTTAAACGGTGAACTGGCATCGCGGTTGATGTACGATTTCAACAAGTCGAAACTGGCTAAGTATTCACTATTGGCCACTTCTTCAGGTTTTTCTATCTGAAGGTTGCAGTCGTACTCATCGGTACATGCCATGACTGCTATGCCCATCATGGCAAGACCGATTAGTTTATGATTAAAATATTTCATATTCTCTTAGTTTTAACGTTTATACCAGATAATACTATTTTATCTCTATTTCGAATGACTTACCACCTTGTACGGCACGGCTACTCAACACCAACGTATCCTTGGTGGCATACTGCATATTCTTGGTCTTGAAGTCAACCGTATAGTCTAGATAGATGGCATTACGATCTTTGCCGCCAAGGCTATTCTTTTCACCCTTTTTTACGAATTTGCCAGTACCTGAAATAGTGAAATCATCGGAGGTGCTACCTATCGTGCAATTTCCATCTTCGGTAAAAGTCAGGCTAAGGTTATAATTGAAAAGATTGCCCTCTGCATCTTTAGTTGACAAGGCTAGGATGTTGTCTTTCAAACTTCCGGTTGTAATGTTTACTTTCTCATCCTTCTCTACATATTGTTGATGGCGTACTAATTGTGAAGAGACTCCATTTATGACAGCTTGATCCACTCCACGACGCAGGTATTCGCCATGCCAGGGATTGACATATTTCACTGCATACAATATGAAGTTTTTGGGCTGTATGCTCCAGTCTCCACTATTTGTCAACATGGGATTTTCTACAGCGGCCTTACCCTGAAGGATGGAGTCTGCACCTTGTACGCCCGTCATCTTCAATGGAATCACATAGTAATTGTCAAGAGACTTCTTGTCAGCAAAAAATGCGTCGGTGAATTGCACTTCCACCCCACCTATAATTTCACCCTTAGGGATATTGATCTGGTTGGCAGCCAACGTATAGTAGGAAGATGGCATAGGGGTAACAGGAATATTGGTACCTTTGAAGTAGAGGTTTTCACAGAGTGATTCATCTACTTTGGTATCAATAATCACATTTTTACGGTTGGTGTAACCACCACCCCAGGCTGCCTTGATGGCTACTTTGTGCTGATTATCCATAGAGTTGTCAAGGAACTCGTCCTCGCCTAATTCAATGGTACGTAAGCCATATTGGTTGGCAAAATATACAGTTTGATAATCGAAGTCGGGAAATTCATTGTCCGAGCTTTCACATGCAGTAAAAGATAAGAGCAATGAGGCCAGTCCGATATATGCTAATTTCATTTTCATATCATTCTATTTTATTGATAGTGTTTACAATTATTGATTATTTCCATCCTTTATTCTGGATGAGATTGCTGTACTTCAGTATCTCAGAATTGGGGATGGGACAGCAGTACATGTATTCTCCATACGAACGTTCTTCCACGGTTATCTTCTGATAATTGTTGCCACTCCAGTTAATACCATATACCGGTTCGTTCAGATCTGCTTTCCAACGACGGAGATCCCAGAAACGAAATCCTTCGAAACAGAGTTCCAACCGACGTTCATTGCGGATCAGTTCACGCATTTTGTCTTTGCTGGTAGCGCATGCTTCTAGGTAAGTATCATTGGTACCACCTACGCCGGCACGTTTTCGGATCGCTTTGATTACATCGTAAGCGGAGTAATTTCTGCCATTGGCGTTTTTCGGTCCCCAAGCTTCATTGGCGGCCTCAGCATAGTCCAGATACATTTCGGTGTAGCGGATGCGGGGAGTGTAGTGTGGTTGTTTGGAGGTGGCTGCCGGATTGCAGTTCACATCCATACGCAAGCGCTTTTTCATGTAGTAACCCGTTCGAGTCGAACGGTTTTCAGTCACATTAACGCCGTCTTGGTTTCCCTCATTGATGTTGATGGTTATGCTCTTTTCGCTGATCGTACTTCCGTTGTAGAGGATATATTTACCCAAACGAGGGTCACGTCCTGCATAAGGATTATTGCCATCATATCCGCTGGCTGCGTCACTGATGGGGTATCCATTGGTCATAGGAAATGCATCCACCAGATTCTGTGATGGATTCATATAACCATTTCCATACAAACTTGGTGGGAAATTTTGGGATTCCTGATCGTTATCACCACTGCCTTTGTTTCCTCTCCATAAGATTTCATTCGGATTAGCACCATCCTGAATGGTATTTACAATGGTGGGGGAGTAATATTCTACTCCATCGGAGGCTAATCCTGATACGCCTCCTTTATAATCTATCACAGCAGCAGCGGCATTGGCGGCATCTACCCATGTGGCAGCGTTAGTAGCATCTTCGAAAAGAGGACTGGCGGCCAGTATGGCTGTGCGTGCGCGGAAAGCGCGGGCTATGATTCCATTATACAACTGACGTGCTTTGGCACCCATGACGGTGTTATACTTCCCGACATCTGTTGTGAGACTTTGGAAGTCTGTAGGAACGCTTCCCGAAACATCTTCATATTCATAGGGAAGCCTTCTTTCTGCTTCGGAAAGGTCATTATAGATTTGCTCTACACAAGCCTGAAATGAAGCACGCGGTTGGTTGAAGTCCGACTCTACTGTCTGAAACTCTGTCAGTATGGGCACACCAAGTAGTTCACCGTTTGCACCGAAACCGGCGTGGGCGCGGAGTAGGTAAAAATAGAACATGCCACGGAGTCCGTAAGCTTCGCCGATGAGGCGTTGTGCGAATAGTTTGTTTAATTCTTCATCATCCGACCATTTTACACCTTCCACATTCGCCAGGAAGAGATTGATGTATTGAATGGCACCATAAGAATTGGTCCATTGATTCTGTGGATTATACGAACTTGAGGTCCAGGCACCAGTGGCCATTTGTAGATATACGTTACTCGGCTGATTGGTCACGGCGTCATCCGTGCCATATTCACTGTTGTCGTAATAACCCGGAATTAGACTGTATACATTGTGCAAGATTCCTCGTGCATATTCCGCGTCGTTGTACATGTTTTCCACGCCTTGGAAGTTTTCGATGGCCGGTGAAAACAAGTCATCACAACCGGTAAGCATCAGGACACCTATTATAAAAGGTATAACTTTCTTTTTCATAATCTTCTTCTTTATTAATCAATAAAATCAGAATGCAGCCTTAAAACCTGCATAGAAGTTGCGGCATTGCGGGGAACCGGTACTCAGTTCCATATGCTTACGTTCTTTGGAAATGGTAAGCAGGTTGTTGCCACCACAATAGACGCTTAAGCCGCGAACAAATGTTCCTTTGAAAGTATTTTCAGGGAAATCATACGTTAACTGTACCTGATTCAGGCGGAAATAGTTGCGCTTGTACATCCAGAAAGTGGAGTTGCGGTAGTTGTTGTCACCGTTGGTGGTAGTGAGTCGTGGATAGGTGGCCACATCTTTGGTCTCCTCAGTCCAGCGTCCCCATACTATTTCTGAGAACTTGCTTGTACCGCGGTTCCAGTAGTAAGAACTGCTTTTGTAGTCTACTGCTCCGGTCTGTCCTGATCCCATAGCAAACAATGAGAAGTTCTTCCATTTTACGGTCAGGTTCAATCCGAAGGAGAAAGGAGGGGCAGCCCAACCATTTTTTCCTAATTCAATCTGGTCTTTGCTATCGATTACGCCATCCTTGTTAATATCCTTATACTTCAAGTCACCGGGTTTTACTGTACCAAATGTCTGTCGAGCATGGCTATCAATGTCTGCCTGATCTTGGAAGAAGCCTTCACATACATAACCGTAAGAGGCATCAAGTGCACGGTCTTTGCGATACTGGTAATCTTCATCATAAAGTTCATCACGTTTCAGGGCTTTAGATGAATATACCATACCGTTGAACCCAAGTGTTACGTCAAAGTCACCGAACTTCTTGTTGGCACTCAGCGAGAAATCAAAACCGTTGCGTCTGTCCTCGTTATAATTGATCCAAGGCATGAAGGTGGAGTTACTGCTTAAAGCAAAGTACGTAGGATAAATGGAAGAGGAACCTTGGGTAAGTAAGCCTTTCGTTTCCTGTCTGAAATAGTTAGCATTCAACTTCAGCAGGCGGTTGAACAGTGTAGCATCAATACCTGCACGGAACTCTTCACGTGTGATGAAGCCTAAGTTAGGATTATCGCCACGTTTGGAAGCTGGTGTCCATCCGCCAGCTGTGCCATCGTGCCATTGTACATAGAAACCTTCATTTTGTCTTTTGGAGAAAGTTCCTTTATACAGGTAATAATCAGAGATGTCGAGATCTTGATGTAGCTTAGCATAGGAAGCTGTGACTTTTAAGTCATTTATGAAGTCCACATTTTCCATGAACTTCTCATTGCTGATTCTCCATCCTAAAGTAACTGCTGGGGAGAAAGCATTGCGTTTGCCTTCGGGTAACTTGGCTGAATGGATCATAGCACCACTAAAGTCAACGTAATACTTGTGATTATAGTTATAAGATGCGCGTAAGCCTAAGTTTACATTGCTGGTGCGGTGATAATCACTGCTTTCATGGTTTTCATCGGCAGAATTCTGCGTTTGATAGCCCCAGCCTATAAATGTGGCTGCTACGTTGTGATATTTTTCGAAAGTACGGGCATAGTCAAACTGCGCACTGAATGTCATGGTCTGGTCGTAAGTAGACTTACCAACATATTCATTTGGATCTTTTTTGTCTTCATTGTGTTTCTTCAGGGCGATAATCATATCCTTACCATTCACTTGAGACCATGTAGGCTCATAAACAGCGTAGGTCTCGCTGAAAGCTTCCGAATAGTAAGAAGTATAGTCTACACTATAAGAAGTCTTAAACGACAGGCCTTTCAGAAAAGAACCCAGATCAGCTGCAAGACTGACATCAAACATGAACATACGTGCTTTTTCCTTGACATAACCGGCAGCCAGAAGATCTGCAAAAGGATTGGTCATGTCAGATGACGTTCCCCCAAGCAGGTATTTACCGTCAATCAGGTGATTACTATTGGTAATATATTCCTGTATCTGGGCAACATTGGTATCCATCATGTCAATGGGAAGTAACGGGGAAAACCAGTTAGGACGTAAAGTGGATGCGGCTCCCCAAAAGTTTCCACGACCTGCATATTGATTGGTAAAGACAACTGCTGCATTGGTAGTAGCTTTCAACCATGAGGCAAGTGTCATGTCTACATTACCTCGTACATTGAAACGCATGTTATAGGCATTTTTTGCTTCACCGTATTTCAGTAGGTCGTTACTATAATCCATACCGAAGTTCAGATAATAGTGTGTGCGATCATTACCTCCGTATACTTCACCGGTCATGTCAGCATTATAATATGCCTTTCTCAGGTAGTCGGAACTATAGAAATCGATGTTCGGATACCGATAAGGATTGGTTCCCATGGCGGTGTTATAAATATCTGATGGATTGTATCTTTGCGACAAGCCGTCATTGCGACAAGCCTCATTGTAAAGGGTCATGTAGCAGTCCGAATCCAAGTATTTAGGATAAGATTTGGGGACATTGATACCTGCATTTCCCCGTACGTCGATGCGCATCGGTTCATTTTTACCTCGTTTGGTAGTGATTAGAATAACACCTTTTGCTGCGCGGCTACCATAAAGCACTACAGCGGCGGCATCTTTCATTACCGAAATACTTTCTACTTCGGAAGCGCGCACATTGCTTGCACTGCGAGGCACTCCGTCTACCAGAATGAGTGCTTCCTGGCCCCATATGTTGCCGGTGTATCCACCTATCAGGCTTTCCAGACCTACTAAGCTACTGGAGCTATTTACCTTTTTTGTCAGTTCGGACGTGTTGACAGTAGAAATGGCATGTGTCAAGTCTTCCTGGGCAACCGTACCGAAAGCTACATTCACCAGGCTATCCTTGTTTTCTTCTTGTGCTTGAATGCTTCCTGCGTGAAACAGAGACATGGCGAAAACAGTACAGCCAATATATATAAACTTTCTATTCATTTTTTACGTCATTATTAGTTAATACGTCAAGATTACCATCCGGGATTCTGATAAAATCCTTCATACATACTGACATCCTTTTTGGGAAGCGGATACCAATAGTGTCTATCGGTATATTTACGCTCAAGCAATACTATTTCGCGTAAGTTCTTGATAGCATTTTCTTCCGGTGCATCGTAATTATAGTCATTAGGATTGGCACGGTCGAACTCGATCTTTGTCTTCAGCGTATAAGGATATTGGGTAAGAAGCATCCAGCGGCGAAGGTCGGTAAAACGGAAACCTTCAAAGGATAGCTCGACAGCACGTTCGCGGCGCAGTTCACTTAGAAAGTCAGCAGTACTGCTTAGGAACTTCTCGAGTACGGGAGCTACACCGGCACGCTCGCGGATCTTGTTCAATGCTTCTTCGGCTGTGAGCGAGTAAGTCGTGGCTTTGCCCTTCGGACCGTTGTAACCAACAGCTGTAGCTTCAGCATACATTAAATAAACATCAGCTAGGCGCATAAGACTGAGAATCATAATGTTGTTTTCTTTGTAACCATCAACTGTATTCATTAATTGCGGGCAAAGTTTGCTATTCATATAGGCTGTGAAACAGCCTTTCTTTTCGTTTACCTCTTCGCTTTCCCGGCCTCCGGTGAACAATTCTGCAGTTCCACCTGCACCACCGGTATTTTTCCATTTCACACCATCAAACATGATGGTTTTGTAGAAACGCGGATCACGATTCTTCCAAGGATGTGTAGGATCATAACCCGATTCTGCATCTGCTTTTGTCATATCATTAATCGGATAACCGTTCTGCATTCCGTAGTAATTCACGTAGTTAGCTGTGGGATAGCACTTGATACCGGAATACTCAATGGATTGCGGGCGGAAATCGTTGACCATATTCCAACGCCAGCGTGCAGCATAATCCTTGATATTTTCCATAAAGATGGACTCCTTTACTCCATTCAGTTTGCCACTGGAGTTGTGTAAAAGGAAGATATCGTTGTATTCGGAAAAGTTGGCCAGTTCATAACGATTGGTTGATTCGGTAAGGGCAAGTGCTTGTCCGAAAGCATCGGCAGCTCGTTTGCACAACTCTGTATTGTATTCTTTCGCACCACCCGAAGTCCAGTTCATTAACGGACTACCTGCCCAGAGCAAGGTTTTGCCTTTGTAGGCTAAAGCCATGATACGGTTGATACGCATATTGTTCTTGCCCAGCGTCGTTTTCCCGGCGGTTGTTGCGTCCCAGTCGACAGGAAGCAAACCTGCTGCATGTTCAAAGTCGGCTACACATTTTTCAGCACATTCTTGCCAACTAAGACGGGCCAATGTAGGAGTCACGTCTGAAGGCAACACCTCATCGATATAGGGCATGCCACCCCACCATTCCATCAGCATGAAGTGGAACCATGCGCGGAAGAAGTAAAGCTGTCCTTCTATGAGATTACGTTCTTCTTCCGTAGCGCTTACTAAATTGCTGAGGTTGGCGATACCTATGTTGGCTTTACGGATAGCATACCAAGAATTGGCCCATAAGTGACCTTTGTCAGTTCGGTTTGCTGAACCTGCCGCCCCTTGATTGTTCGGGTAACCATAGTAAGCAGTTGTCCAACCCCAAAAGTCTCCGTTGTCTACGCTACGAGCTTGCATACGCATTTCCTGCGGTTCCCAGTATTCTTCTTCACCATAATTGAAGCAAGTATGTCCGGCATCTTTGTTGTTGGAAACTACTGGGATGCAATTATAGAGTTCTTCAGTGAAACCCTGGAAATTTTTGAAATTCTTGTAGGGATCATTTTCTTGGTAGTCGCTTTCCGGAGCTTTGTCCAGATAGTCGGTACACGAGGTCATCCCCATCATGCCTGCCATTGCAATAGCCGACATCACAAATAGTTTGTTGATATATTTATTCATAATCATCTCTTCGTTATTATAAAGTTATATCGATACCAAGATTGAAACGACGTACCGTTGGATAGGCACCGTCCGAAGAGCCTGTGCCATAGTTGGCTTCACGGTCATCCGGCATGTCGGTCCACATGTAGAGATTATCGCCGTTCAGGTAAAGACGGCAGGAATTGATACCCATTTTTTTCAGCCAATTGTTTTTAAATGTATAGGATACTTCAATATTCTTCAGACGAAGGTAAGCACCATCATACCAGTAACGTGTTCCGGTAGCAGCTGCATCTACAGTAGTTCCCCAGCGTGGAGTGGGTAGGGTGGCATTACCTCCCGGTGTCCAGTATGCACCTTCTGCATATGCTACGTGGGCTGTGGAACGGAACGTCGGAAAATTGACTTCACGGGTTACATTGGTTACACCATAGAATTGGGCGAAGCAACTGAATCCTTTCCAGTCAAAACCGAGAGAAGCATTGTAGGTGTTTTGTGGGGTACTGGCATACTGATAGGGAGCGCGGTCGTCGTTGTCAACTATACCGTCGCCATTGAAGTCAATGATATTATAATCACCCGGTAATTTCATATCATTTCCGGTTGTCCAGGTACTGCTACCTATCACATCATCCCAAGTAGCCAGATTGCCATGGTCTATGTATGAATAGACTTGGTTGATGGTATGTCCGGCTCCTTTCTGATAAGCAGGTAACAAGGGGGCATCATCTCTGAACTTGATTTCATTGATGGCATGAGTCATACTGGTGTTCAGCCAGGCACGTAAACCGTTGTTGAATACATGGTTCAAACGCAATTCTAATTCGTAGCCGTGGCTATTGACTTTACCTAAATTAGCTCGAGGAGCCGTTGCGCCAAAATAGGAAGGGATAGCACGGCTATCACCACTAACTATAATGTCCGTGCGAGTATCATTGAATACGTCTACTGAACCTGCTATCAGTCCGTTAAAGAAAGCATAATCCAAACCGATATTACGTTTCTCTACAGTTTCCCAAGAAACATTAGAGTTACCTAGTGAAGAGATTTTCCAGTGGGTATAAGGAGAATTGTCCGGATTAATGCTACCCATAACAGTGTTACCACCATTGCTCAGTTGATCTTTGTATAAGAAGCGGCCTGCTGTAAATCTCTGCCATGGAGCAACCACAGCATCATCACCTACTCGTCCCCAAGAAGCGCGAAGCTTCAGCATATCGACAAATTTCAGTTTTTTCATAAACTTCTCTTCACTAATCATCCAGCCCAGTGAGAGGGAAGGGAAGAAAGCGAAACGATAATCAGGACCGAATTTCTCAGAGCCGTTATAAGCACCATTAGCCTCAAAGAAATAGCGCATGGCGTAGTTATAAGTCAGGCGGAACACCCAGTCTTCCCGATAGATGGGGAAAACACTTCCTTGTGCCTCCTTTAATCGGCTGAAAAGGCCAAGAACGGTCACTTCATGTTTGCCGAAAGTGCGGGCATAGTCAAGCTGCATAGAGTAATAAAGCTTACGATAAGTGGCACCGATGTTGGCACTACCGGACTGCTGTAACCAATAGATAGGGTTGATAACCTTGTCAAGTCCGGTTCCTGTATCAGGATCAAATTTATAGGAGATATTGCCTGTATCGGGATCCACCCAGATGCGTTGTGCATCGTTGTATTGGTCACTGAGACCACGTTTATTTTCTGCAAAAGTGTAGTCCATAGAGAAGTTTGCCTTGAATCTCAGTCCTTTTGTCAGCATGGCTAAGTCCTGCTCCAGAATGAAGTCAGTTGTCATTTTGGTGGTGGTACGTTTTTCTTTACCACCCACAGCCAGGAAGTAGGCCGAGTTGGGTACATCAGCATCGCGTGGGGCATACCATCCCCACATGCCATTGGAATAGATGGGACGCATGGCATCAGGAGCGGACTTATAGGCTGAGTTCCAGAAACCGGTATCATTGTCGTTCATATCCCAAGGCAACTGACGTTGTGCGTTCGAACCGAACAGGTTGGTAGAGAATTTGGTGGTTTTGGTCAAGTGGAAGTCTAAGTTACTGCGCACGTTGATACGATTATAGCCGAAGCCGGAGTTGTAACCACGGCCGTTTTCGAAGCTTTTGAACAAGTCTCCTTCGTTCACGAAATCCACAGCTGCAAAGTAATTCACTACTTTTGTACCACCCGATACGTTGACACTAGTGTTGTAGGACATGGCGGCTTTCTTGAAAAGCTCCTTCTCCCAATCCACATTAGGATAGCGGTCCCATTCCTCGGCATTGGCCGGATGACGATACTTGTCGATGATGGCTGCCGGTGTATAGTTGGCCCATCCGGCAGGATTGAGACCAGCTTCGCGCTCAATAGAATTGTTCATTAGATAAAATGTATCGTAAGCGTCATACTTTTCAGGGAGCTTCGATACTACTTTAGCCGTCATATTGGCCTTGATCTGTACGTTGGCCTTTCCTTCTTTACCGCGTTTGGTAGTAATGAGGATTACGCCGTTGGCACCTTTCACTCCATAAACTGCAGTAGCTGATGCATCCTTCAATACCGAAATGTTTTCTACGGAGGAGATATCTACCGAACTCATTTCACGCTCAATACCGTCTACCAACACCAAGGGTTCACTGTTGTTCCATGAACTCTGTGTACGGATAATGATTTTAGGGTCTTCTGCACCGGGCATACCAGTAGAACTGGAAGTGATGACACCTGGAAGATTACCCGTTAAGGCAGCTCCCAAATTGCTTACTCCGGATCGTTCCAGCGTCTTTCCGGAAGTCTGTGTGATGGCTCCCACTACTGATGCTTTTTTCTGCTGTCCATAACCTACTACAACTACTTCGTCCAATAGCTGTGTGTCATCTTTCAGAATCACTTTCATTATTCCTTTGGAAGCTTTCACTTCCTGTGCCTCCATACCTACAAACGAAACGACAAGAACAGATTTCTCATTGGGCACGGTCAACATAAAATTACCGTCTATATCTGAGATTGTACCTATTGAATTATTACCTTTTACAACTACTGAGGCTCCAATAATCGTCTCTCCATTGTCGTCTACGACTGTTCCTTTCACTGTTATTCCTTGTTGTGCCGAAGCTGTCAGGCAGCTGAAAAGCATCAAAAGAAACAAGTAAGGAATCCTTTGAATTTTCTTTTTTACATTTTTCATTACCATTAGTTTAAGATAGTTAATAACTATATTTTCTCTGATGTCATAAAGTAGGGTTAACTGTTGTCATACATGCTTTTCATAATTCTGTTAGTTTTTAAGATTAATAAATGAATGATAAAGAACTTTTTGTTCCCGGAGACAAATGTAGAAAGTATGATAATAGTAGCTAATATGTTACTATTGCAGAAAGATTAACTGATGTTGCATTCTGTATTAAGGGTGTAACATGGATTTTAATTGATGTAACACAGTCGTTTTTGGGAGGAATATTATGTGATTGAAAGTGCCTGTAATAGTGTTGTCTGGCAACTGTATGGAGCTTGAAAACTGTACCTAAGGCTAAATATTTTTGAGATTGGCCTTAGGCATTAAGAATGGACTTCATTTTCTTATTTTCCCGAATGATGGAATGGAATCAATTAGCTTTATCTTGTCCTGCATGCTGTTCCATATATTCAGATGGGGATACACCATACATTTCACGGAATGCCGTGGCAAAATAGGTCGGATGTGTAAATCCGGTTAATGTCGCCACTTCTGTTATACTGTGCCGCTTTTCTGCCAGCAGGGAGGCAGCTTGTTTCAAGCGTACGTTACGGATGAGATGCTGCGTGGTTTGGTTTGTTAACTCTTTAAGTTTACGGTGTAAGTGAACACGGCTGATGCCGACTTCCGAACTGATCATTTCTACCGTTAATGCCGGATTACCCAGATTTTCATTGATAACGCGCATAACACGTTCCATTAGCCGGTCATCGGGAGATTTTACTTCAGGGATTGATACCTGCTCTTCTTGATTCTGACGGCCACTGAAGGTGTTGCGCAGTTGCTCCCGCCTACGGATCAGGCTTAGAGCGGTCTTTCTTAATAGCTCAATACTGAATGGTTTCATCAGGTAAGCGTCAGCACCTGTTTCTAATCCTTCCAGATTATCTTCTTCGCGAGTACGGGCAGTGAGCAGGATAATAGGTAGATAATTGATATTTACGTTCTGGCGTATCTTACGGCATAGTGTTAAACCGTCCATTTCTGGCATCATTACATCACTGATTACGAGATCAGGTGCCTGTTTTAATATCGCCGCTAATGCTTCTTTGCCATTACTGCATTCAGTCATATAAAAGTCATTGCTCAATTCACGGCAGATGTAACGGCGGATTTCTTCATCATCTTCTACTATAAGTACGTGCCGGCGGCTGCGGGCACGCACTTTACTGTCTGATTCCTCATTGTCATCGCATGGCAAAGAGGGGACAGTCTGCATATAGTTGGTTTCAGTATGTTCTGTTGTAACGTTAGTTTTAGTTATTGTATCTTCTTCAATTTCTTCTTTTTTCAAGTGAGCATGTCCTAATGGTAGCCGTATTATAAAACGGGAACCAGCTTGTCCTTCTCCATTATCTTCTACGCGGATGTTTCCATAATGTAGTTCAACCAAAGACCGTGTCAGATGCAGTCCGATGCCGGTTCCGATATTTGAATTATTAGAACTGTTCCGTATCTGGTAGAAGCGTTCGAATATATGTTCGCGTTCAGCAGGGGCAATTCCGATGCCACTATCTGTTACTGTCAGTTCAATATAGTGGCGTAAAGGTGCATTTTCTTGCTGGGTATTATCTTCACCTGTGTTGATGCTGACTTCCACTTGTCCGTTTTCAGGGGTAAACTTACAGGCATTGGAAAGCAGATTTAATATGATTTTATCGAAGTTCTTGACATCTATCCACAAATCTATTTCAGGGGCGGATGTCTGGAAGTTCAGCTGGAGCTTCTTGGATTTTATCTGCTGATCAAAAGTTGCTAAGATATCCTGTGTAAAACTCACTATTTCCATTTTCCTGAATGTGAGTGACATTTGCCCTTTGTCTATTTTCCGGATATCCATTAGTTGGTTTACCAGTTGTAGAATACGTTCTGCATTTCGTTGTATAGTGGCATAGAGCTTTCTGCATTCTGCATCTTTGTCTTTGACCATTAATTGTTGCAGAGGGCTTATGATGAGGGACATCGGTGTTCGTATTTCATGTGAAATATTGATGAAAAACTGTAGTTTGGCTTCGTTTATTTGCTCAGCATGAATGTGTTGCAACATCTGTTGCCGTATCTGGTAGCGATGCCGTATCTGCATGATGATAAAGCCGATTACTGTCAGTAGTAATATCGTATATATTAATTTAGCCCAACCTGACACCCACCATGCTGGATCTATCTGTATGGTGATTTCTTTTTCTTCTGAGTAAACTGTGTAGTTTTTAGCTTTCATTCTGAAATGATAGATTCCCGGAGCCAGGTCACTAAATGAAACTCTATTGACACCTGGTGCCAATGCAGTCCAGGTAGCTCCGTTCATGGAATATAGATATGTGATGCGTTCTGGGTTATAGAATTCCATAGCTGAAAACTCTATACTGAATGAATTGTCTTTATAGCATAAACGGAATTGTTTTGCATCCTGCAAACTCGTATTGATGATTGTGTGTTTACCGGATTTTGTTCCTTTTTTAACGGCTTTGTTATGGATATAGAAATCTGCAATTCTCACCTCCGGCTTCTTAACTTCCATGGTGATCTCTGATGGTTGGAAAAAAGTGATGCCATTAATACCACCGAAGATAAGGTATCCATTTTCGTCAGTACAAGCAGCATTCTTACTGAATTCATTCCCTTGTAATCCATTTCCAGCGTAGTAATTGATGAAATTGTTTGTTTGCAGATTCAGGTTTGTAATACCATAGTTGGTACTAATCCATAATCCGTTTTCATTGTTACCTTGTATGGCACAAATTGTATTGTTGGGTAATCCGTTATGTGTAGTATAAATTTGGGAGCTACCATTTTGTCCGTCAATATGGAGGAGTCCTTTGGTTGTTCCTGCCCAGATATCTCCTTTTTCATCTTCGAAAAGTGTTTGAATAATGCTCCCTGAGAATAATCTGTTTTTGCCGTAAGTTGAGGTGAAACTCATTGTTTTTGTATCCAGGCAACCCAGACCATCGTATGTTCCAATGTATAATTTATGATTTCGGGTATAGAGCAGTGAGGCTATCCAGCCATTATGAAGTACATTGTAGTTTTCCTGGTATTCTTTACCGTTTTCAAAAGAACCACATCTGTTAATATTTCCCGTTTTTAGGTCCATATAGAAGAGACCTCCCCCCATAGCTGCTATCCATAGACGTTCTCCATCTTTGTCAGAAGTCAGGCATGAGATGTTCCTGACATCGTTTTGATTCCTGTCTTGTAGTTTGTAATAGCGGCATGTTCCGGTTTTCGGATCCATTTCAGCTAATCCTTCCAATGGAGAGGCCAGCCATATGCGTCCGTCTGGTGTCTGATGGATACTAACAATAGTAGAGGGCACAGATTGTCCATTGTCTTTGTGTTCAAAATGTATTGTTGGTCTGTTCTTGCCTTTTAATCCGTAAATACCATCATTAGCAGTTCCAAGCCATAATGTTCCTTCGCTATCTTTGCAAACTGATTTGATGCTGTTTGAACCAATTTGGTTTGTTGTTAATGATTTATGCCCCATGTATTTGAATTGGTTAGTTGTGGCAGGGAGTAGCATAACTCCCTTTGCGTTGATACCTAGCCACAAATTATCTGCTTTATCCTTCATGATTGCATATACATCTGCTTTATTGAAGTCAAAAGTAGTGAAGCTAAATTCACTTTCTTTTATTTGCTGTGTATAAGTATCATATACTTTTATACCATAACCTATCGTACCTATATAGATTTTCCCTTGTCCGGCAGCATGCAAAGTATTAATGGGGAGGCGGGGAAGTATTGGACAAGGAATGGGCTCGAATATATCTTTTTTGGGGTCATAAATGAACATCCCTTTGCTTATGCTGCTGGCATAAATACGTCCTTTCTCATCTTCGCATATATTGGTAACGATGTTCCAGGCATTTTCCTTCCCGGTGAAGTAGTGATGTGTATTTCCTGAGATATCAATACAGTATACACCTTTCCCTTCTGTAGAGATCCAAAGATTTTCAGCTTGATCTTCGAATATATATTTGATAAAAAAACTGGGTACAAGCTGGTTTTCTGTGATGACTGCTTCTGGTTCATCTAAACGTAGCGAATAGATACCATGCCCCGCCGTGCCAATTAAGATATCTCCATTTTTCCGTTCCACTATTATGGAGATGTGTGCATTCATGTTTATTCCTGTTTGGTATAAGATCGGTATTTCTTTAAATAGTTCGGTTGCCGGGTCATATAATTGTAATCCACGCTGTGTACCTATTAGAAAGTGTCCTTTGCTATCTTCAAAAATGGCTCGTACATTATTATCTACCAAGGAGCAATTCTTTCCTTCTTCATGTTTATACGCACTGAATTTAGCACCGTCATAACGATTCAATCCGTCTTCCGTAGCTATCCATATAACTCCATTTTTAGCTTGATATATTTGATTGATGTTGCTGTTTGATAATTCACGGTCTACTGTGAATAATTTCTCAGACTGCGCATATCCACATATTGTAAAGAAGAGAAATAAAAAAGATAATAGTGTTTTCATGACTCTATTATTGAGGTTAACGATTTCAATGCAAAAATAGCTGAAAAAAGTAATACCTCCCTAAGAATATCTAAAGAAAAGCCTCTTTTTTATCTCATCCAGAGGCATGTGTAACATTAGATAATTGATATGTTACACATCAATCATATGTGGTGAGGGAGAAATAAAAAAGGTTGCCGGAAAACTCCCGGCAACCCCCTCTTTTTATGAAATATAAAAAGGATTATTTCTTGAAGTAACGGTTATACAGACCTTCAAAGCCTTTACCGTGACGAGCTTCATCTTTAGCCATTTCATGAACAGTATCATGGATAGCATCCAAGTTCAGAGCTTTTGCACGGGTAGCAATACGTTTTTTATCTTCGCAAGCACCTGATTCAGCGTTCATTCTTTTCTCAAGGTTAGTCTTTGTATCCCATACGCAGTCGCCCAGCAGTTCAGCAAATTTAGAAGCGTGTTCTGCCTCTTCCCAAGCATAGCGTTTGAAAGCTTCTGCTACTTCGGGATAACCTTCGCGGTCAGCCTGACGGCTCATTGCCAAATACATACCAACTTCTGTACATTCGCCCATGAAATGGTTGTTCAGGTCTTTAATCATTTCTTCGTCACAACCTTTAGCTACACCGATAACGTGTTCGTCAGCAAAAGTAAGAGGACCATCTTCTGTAGCTTCTACTACTTCTACAAACTTGCTTGCAGGTGCTTTACACAATGGACATTTCTCAGGAGCGGCATCACCTTCATATACGTAACCGCATACAGTACATCTAAATTTTTTCATTTTCTTTTTGATTTAATTGAATTAGTTATTCGTTCGTCTTATAATAAGACGTTAGTCTTCTTTACATTGTTTACAGATTCCTTTGTAATAATAATGGATTTCCTGCACTTCGTGTCCATCCATGTCCGTATCTACCACTTTTTTTACAGCGTCGTCGCACGGCAAATCGTAAATTTTTCCGCAGCTCTTACATAAGAAATGCGCATGAGGACTGGTGTCGGCATCGTAGCATGTGTTACGTTCGTCGATAGTCAGAGTTTGTGCAGCTCCTTGTTCGCTCAAAATCTTCAGTGTGTTGTAAACTGTAGTTTTTGAAAGCGTCGGTATAGTAGGAGACAGTGCTGTATAAATTTCATCTACCGTCGGATGCGTACGATGTTCCATAAGATATTTCATGATGGCGATACGTTGCATTGATGGCTTAATGTTATGTTCTTGCAATCTTTCTACTACTATTTCCATATTCTTTTAATTCAAACTTGTAATAATTACATTTTTATTTCGCTTGCAAAGATAAAGACTTCTCTGATGTTTCCAAAAGATTTTCTATCTTTTTTTGCATGATTATTCTATAAAATATAAATTTCTGCTTTTTTATACAGGTTGGTAAGGGATTTCTATCCAGAATTCAGAGCCTTTGCCTACTTCGGAAGAAACTCCGACAGTGGCATCCATCTTTTCAGCAATCATCTGACAAATGGATAAACCGAGTCCTGTACCTTGCTTGAAATAGTCGAGTTTCACAAATCGTTGAAAAATAGCTTGTTGCTTATCGGGAGAAATGCCACAACCTGTGTCGCGAACATAGAAATGCAATCTGCCGTCTTTGGGTGGGTTATAACCGATAGTAATATTTCCTCTGTTGGTGTACTTGATAGCGTTGGAAAAATAGTTTCCGAGCACTTGCAGCAAACGGTTCTTTTCAGTATGTATATGACATTTCTTCATACCGAGTTCTGTAATACACACTACGTTTACAGGCATTCTGAAGTGGAAAGCATCTTCAAGTTTACGCATGCATTCATTGATGTCCACGTCAGTATAACTGAAATCCAACAAGCCGGCTTCTATCCTGGAGAGGTCGAGAATATCATTGATAAGTTGCAGTAATAGGTAATTATTATCTTCAATGATTCTGATGTATTCGTGGCATTCGGGAGTATCTGCGGTTTCGGCAAGAATACTGGAAAAACCGACGATTGCATTGAGTGGAGTACGTATCTCATGGCTCATGTTGGCGAGGAAAGCTGATTTTAGCCGATCGGATTCTTCAGCACATTCCTTGGCATGAATGAGCTCTTTTTGGTGTTTCAGAGAGTGTATGTGATAGAAAATATAAAAAATGATCAGGCAGGCAAGGAATATGCCTGTCATCCACATATAGGTTTTATACTGCTGGTAGAAAGTGGGAGGCTGGAAATAATAAACAGCATCTTCCGGATATAAATCTTCTGATATGTTACACCATTTCAAGTCGGCGAAATTCAGGTATGTACGCGGAATTCCACCGTTTTGGTAAGGAATGGAAGAAGCGGTTTCTCCTGCCAGAATCCGACTGATTATGGACATTACTGTGTTCGTGAAATCCGGAATGGAGATATAATGTCCACCCGCATATAAGTTTTCCTGTAAGTTTAAATCAGCCAGTGTAAAAACTGGAACTTTCAGGAAGGTGGGAAGTATCTTTTTAAGGTGGTCGGATAGGTAATAATTCTGTTTATTGCCATATTGCCGCATCCAGCCATAATAAATTACTCCGGTTGTTTTATTATAATCAGTGAGTGTATCTAGTAGCTCTTCAGTAGCTATTTGTGCCGAAGATAATAATTCAAGTTTCAGATTTGGGAAGTCCTTTTGCATGATTTCTTCTACGGATTGCCGGGTGACAACGCTGATATAACGGTCATCGGAAATAAAGGCAATCTGCTTGACTTCTGGTTGGAGCTGTTTGATGAGTTCTAGCGTTTGCTTTATATAATAAGGTTGCTTCAGTACGGTGATATTGTAGTTCTGGTTGAATTCTTCGATGGGTATACTGTTTTCTTCCGTCAGGGGAGACCTGTCCAGCAATGTTTGTAGCGTAGACGGGACGCGTCCGCGGGAGTAGCAAAGTATGACAGGGATATCCTTCCAGGGCCCATCGAAGATGGGAGCGCTGACCAGCCAGCCCGGATCGCCTATGATTATGACGACCTTAGGCGGAGTAGGGAATGCTTGTAGGATGTTTTTTTGAACTTGTTTGACTTCTTCTTCATTTTGAAGTACCGGTACTGCGAGGAAATAAGAACGCAGTTCGAGTTCTCTCTCATAAGGAAAACACTTTTGAAGTTCATTTTGGAAACCATGTATCCATGCTTCTTCTGCATTAACTGAACTGAGAAGTAACACATACTCTTTTTCTTTGGCTGAAAGGGAGAGACACCCTACTAAAAGTATCAGGGAAAGTAACCATCTATGGAGTATGCTGTGAGTTTTCATGAGTTTTGTATAGTGTGTTTTAAAATGCCGCTAAAAGTACTAATAATTTAGGATATACGGAGTGAAAGAAATGATAATTTTGTGTTTGTGGATAAATAACTGTATTTTTGCCGTCAAATATTATAAATGACATCCTTATGAATTACGGATATGTAAAGGTAGCGGCGGCTGTGCCCCGTGTCAAGGTGGCGGACTGTAAGTTCAATGCCCGGGAGATTGAAAAGGAAATAATCATTGCTGAAGGTAAAGGTGTGCAAATTGTCGCTTTCCCGGAGTTGTGTGTTACCGGATATACATGTGGCGATTTATTTGCCCAGCAATTGCTGCTCGAAGAGGCGGAAATGGAGCTGATACAGATTGTAAACAACACGAGGCAATTGGACATCATTGCTATATTGGGTATGCCGGTAGCATTGAATGGTGTGTTGCTGAATACAGCTGTCGTGATTCAAAAGGGGAAGGTGCTGGGCGTGGTCCCCAAGACTTATCTTCCCAATTACAAGGAATTTTATGAGAAACGCTGGTTTACGTCTGCTGTTGATGTGTCGGAAACAAGCATGCGTCTTTGCGGACAGGTGGTTCCTATGGGGGCTAATCTGCTATTTGAAATGGCGGATACTACATTCGGTATTGAAATCTGTGAGGACTTATGGGCACCTATTCCTCCCAGTTCCTCATTGGCATTGCAAGGTGCCGAGATCTTGTTCAATCTCTCGGCGGATAATGAAGGGATAGGCAAACACAACTATTTGTGTTCACTTATCAGCCAGCAATCGGCACGTTGCATTGCCGGTTATGTATTCTGTTCGTGTGGTTTTGGTGAGTCTACCACAGATGTAGTATTTGCAGGGAACGGATTGATTTTTGAGAACGGGAGCATGGTGGCTCGCAGTGAACGTTTCTCTTTTGAAGGGCAGGTTGTTATCAGTGAAATAGATGTGGAACATATTCGTACGGAACGTCGTGTGAATACGACATTCGCGGCTTGTCGGGCGCATTGTGCACCGGAATCGGCGGTACGGGTCTCTACGGAATATGTCAATAGTAAAGAATTAAACCTGACGCGTACTTTTGAACCGCATCCGTTTGTTCCGCAGGGAGCTGCATTGAATGAACGTTGCGAAGAAATCTTCTCCATACAGGTTTCTGGTCTGGCACAGCGTTTAATGCATACCCATGCCCAGAGTGCAGTTGTTGGGATTTCCGGTGGACTGGATTCCACGTTGGCACTATTGGTATGTGTTAAGACGTTTGATAAATTGGAATGGTCGCGTAAGGGCATTATCGGCGTAACTATGCCGGGATTCGGAACAACCGACCGTACGCATACAAATGCTGTGGATTTGATGAATTCTTTAGGCATAACCGTCCGTGAAGTTAGCATCAAAGAAGCCTGTATCCAGCATTTTAAAGATATAGACCATGATATAGATATACACGATGTGGTTTATGAGAATGCTCAAGCACGGGAGCGCACACAGATATTAATGGATATAGCCAACCAGACCAATGGAATGGTGATAGGCACGGGCGACCTGTCGGAACTGGCGCTGGGATGGGCTACTTACAACGGTGACCATATGTCCATGTACGGTGTTAATGGAAGTGTACCTAAGACGTTGGTGAAACATCTGGTGAAGTGGGTGGCTGAAAATGATATGGATGAGGCTTCGCGTGCTACGTTGCTGGATATTGTAGATACACCGATTAGTCCGGAACTGATTCCAGCAGATGAAAACGGAAACATCAAGCAGATAACGGAAGATCTGGTTGGTCCGTATGAACTACATGATTTCTTCTTGTATTATTTCTTGCGTTGCGGTTTCCGTCCTTCCAAGATATTCTTCCTTGCCGCTCGTACTTTCAAGGGGGTATATGACGAAGAGACTATTAAGAAATGGTTGCAGATATTCTTTCGCCGTTTCTTCAATCAGCAGTTTAAACGTTCTTGTCTTCCCGATGGACCTAAAGTAGGTAGTATTTCCATCAGTCCACGTGGCGACTGGCGAATGCCGAGTGATGCCTCGTCGGAAGCGTGGTTAAGGGAAGTAGGAAGTCTGTGATATAAAAAAGGATATAGGACAAGTACTTTAAAAGAAGAACTCTATTAGTGGGTTGTAATGGGCTGTGATTTCACCGGGCGCTGCACCCGGATAATCATCATCGTTGCAAAAGGTGATCAATAGTCCAATGGTTGCAACGATACAGAATAAATAGAATAGAGGTCTCTTTTTCATCTTTGTTTAGTACTTTAAATGAATAGTCTCTTATAAATATCCGCTGCAAAGTTCTAAACAATAGGGGAATCTGACAAATTATGATAGCTGAAATTGCGTTCCCCTTTTTTAGAATAATGTTCTAATTTTGGGTGAACGCTCTACAAGTATGAAAAGAAGGCTATTTCTTGCCGGAAGGCGGGTAGTATTTACGGTAGATGAGTTTGAACTCACTACTATTGCGGAAAGTTTGGAGCCAAGCGTTAAGGCTGTCCAAAAGGACCGGTGATTGCTTGCTGACACCCCAGGAGTAAAATTGTGTAAAGCTGATATCCGTATTGATGTCTATTTGAGGCAGACTATCCACCACGGCACGGGCGATGCTCTCATCGCATACGGCATAATCTATATCTCCGTGAGCTACGAGAGATATTAGCTGCTCCGAGCCATATTTGTCTATTTCATTAATATATATGGTGTCACCTATCTCGTTTCCCAAGTTGTGAATGCGGAGGATAGATGGTGAGCCTTTCACTACATGCAGGGTTTTGCCTGCCAGGTCCAACTGGCTTTTGACGAAGAGAGAGTCGGTAGGTGAGCTGGCTTTCCGCTGTACGAGGACCTCTTTGTTCAGTACAATCGGACTTGTAAGGAGCAAAGAATCTTTTAGTTCGCTGGTGGCCAGGATGCCATAGGCTATCACATCAAACTTGCCCTCTGCCAGTCCTTCCAATCGTTTGTCGAAACTCATTTCGGGAGTGATGGCAGCTTTCCAACCATGGTCACGGGCGAAAGCTTCAATCAATTCATAATGAAAACCCGACAATGTATCACCGTCTACATAGAAACTGATGGAGTTATACTCTGTAGCAGCACGGATAATTTTCTCGGTAGCTATTTCTGCATAGTCGCGCGGATGCCCCTGAAACTTCTCCTTTTTAAGAAAGAAGGTGGTAATGCAGGCGGCAATAATGCCCATCGCAGCATATTTCAGAATCTTAGCTTTCGATATTCTCATATAGAAAAGGTTTTAATCGTAGAAATTCCATGAAACGCCAAGTCTGAGGAGGCTCGGATTGATGGGGTAATGCGGTACGAGGAAAGCATTACGTGTACCCATACCCTGATTGGCATGAGAGTACATGGCAAAGAGACGTGTACGCTTCAGATGTATGTTGGCATAGATATTGACTATCGGATAACCGCCGATTTCTACCTGGTCATTGTCCGGTTGCAGATGGAACTGCTGGATGGCAGGTGTATAAGCTGGTGCGTGATATTTGGTGAAATAACGTACATCGGCACCCAGTTGCACAGTAAGTACCTTCTTTGCCATTGTAGTCAGGATGTAGAGGTTGGAATATAGTGAGATTTGTGGCAGAGGGAGAACTGTTTCATTGCTTGATTTCTGCCAGACTACTTCATTGTCCAGATGGAAAATACCTGCGCGGAAATTTTGTTTCAGCGTGGCGGAAAGGACTTGTATGTTGCCGCTATGCTGTGTAGGCATGGCGCTTTGGTTGAAGTAGGTGTAGTTCTTTATATTTTCCACACCGGCGCGAAGATTAGTACCCCACCGACCGATGTTTAGTTCACCTTCTACACGGGTACGGAATTCTTTTTCCATATTGTCATTATCCCAAATGAATAGGTTGGAATGGTAATGGCGCATGTAGAAAGAAGGCAATGTATTTTTTACAAAGCCTCGTACAATGAGATTGACTGTGTCTTTCCAAAGACGGAAATTCAAATCCATGTTTCCATTAACACGAAATTGCCCCAGTGCTTTGTCCATAATCCCTATCTCGCCGTCTACAGAATAGTGCAGGGTTTTGCCTTGCCGTTTGGCGAGTTCACCGCCGACGAAGATCTCCTGTTCGGTGAAACGATCTACCGTTATGGAATCTTTATTCATTAGGTCATAACGGCTGTATTTATGAGAAATATAGGCGGTCAGCCCAGCTTTGGCGTATTTATTGAATCCTTCCAGTAAAGCTATACCGAAAACGTTCTTCACGCTAAATGCTGTAGTGGAGTCACGGCTTACTCCAAACTTGTTATAGTTGGCATTTTCGTTGGCTGCTTCTATTGAGCGGAAATGGTGGCGTGACCGTTCCACCTTGATGGTGTGGATAAAGCTCGTGACCGGAACGAACTCTTCGATAAAGTTCGTATCTTCCGGAAGAGAACTGCTGTTATTGAGGCTGTCCAGGCGTAGATTATTTGCCTGCATAAGGCTATCTGTCGAGAGGCTGTCTGCTGAAAGGCCGATTGTGCTCAGGCTATCTGCAATTGCTGATGGTTTCCTTATTTGTGTAGCAGCATTTGGGGAGGCAAAACTTTGTTGAATATTGTTTTGAGCCGCTTCTTCTTTCAACACTCTTCGCGTGAAGCCCAGTCGGTAACGCTGTGTAAGGTAAACATAAAAGTCTTTGTTACGGTTTGAGGTCTGCTCCAGATTTACTGGAATGGTAGTGGATTCATATTCCTTTTTACCTTCTGCTAAGGTATCGGGACGAGTGATATAACCGTCATTCGTTATACCGCCGTTCTCATTCATCTTCATGAAAAAGTTGTTGTATACGGCTTGTAACTGATAACGTTCGCCTATATAACTGCCGAATATACCGGCATTGAAATACGAGGTGGACTGGTTGGCGTAATACCCACGCCCGTACAGGTAATCGATATTGAAACCAAAAGCCAGACGTTTGTTTGCATTGACGGAAAAATAGGACTTGAACCGTTCTTCACCATTTATTTTGTTACCTGCTTTATAGTAAGTCAGATTCGTATAAGGAACGTTACTATTGGTGAAAAACATCTGGTCGGGACGGAAGTAGAAACTGGAAAATGGTGCCATAAAGATGGTTGGTTCATTATCTTCACGGTCAAAGAAGATACGTGAAAGGCGGGGAGAACCAAGATTACCCAGAAAATTATATTGTCCCGTCATGCCATCTACCAGGTTTGTATTCTGGAAATTAAGGTTGGCAGTATCGGCAGGTACGATAGTCCGGTTACCCAGAGTTTCGCTTATTCGCCACATATAGAGTTTAGGCGGAATGCTTTGTACATCGGTATTGGTGTCCAGACTGTCCGGTTGTGTTGATGGGTCAACCTGGTTTCCATAACGGTCACGGTTATCCAGTGTATTGAGATTACGCTGTGCCTGTACTGTCAGCAATCCCAATACGGATAGAAGTATGTATGTTAGTAGAATGCGTCTCATAATTAGGCGCAAAGATACAATAAAAAATTATTCGCTTGCGGAATTCAGCCTTTTTTGCCTATTTTTGCAAACGTACTATTTCAACTCCCCGCTTCACGGAATGTATAAAGTGACTTTTGGCACATCTTTAAAAAAATTAGCCCTTGCAATAATTTCTTTTTGCAAGGGCTAATTTTTTTATTGTAAGGGTTTATGGAGTTATACCTCTTTAATCAATTCCATACCTTTCTTAATTGCTTCTTCATTCATCGGTATCAAGTGGTGATGGCGTTCGGGCAATGTCTTCTTCAAGCCTCTGAGTACACTGTCCAGTGTAACCATTGGTTTCAGTTTCAGCAACCCACCCAGCACAATCATGTTGAATGCTTTGGCGTTGTTCATTTCATTAGCTGCATCCATTGCATCGATACGGTATACTTTGATATCCTTACGAGTAGGCGGATTTATGATGCCATATCCATCATAAATCAGGATACCGCCTGATTTAACCTTACTTTCGAATTTTTCCAAAGACGGTTGGTTCAGGATGATGGCAGCGTCGTACTTGCTCAGGATAGGAGAGGAGATTTTCTCGTCACTCACGATAACCGTTACGTTGGCCGTACCACCTCGTTGTTCCGGTCCGTAGGCGGGCATCCAGCTTACCTCCTTATTTTCCATCAGTCCCGAATATGCCAAAATCTTTCCCATAGACAATACGCCTTGTCCGCCGAAGCCTGCTATAATGATTTCTTCTTTCATTGTTCTTAAGTCTTTTAGCATGTGATTATTTATCTTTCAAGTCACCCAGCGGATAGAACGGGAACATGTGCTCTTCCATCCATTTGTTGGATTGTGCAGGAGTCTGCTTCCAGCCGGAGTTACAAGTAGAGACTATCTCTACCAGATTAGAACCTTTGCCTGCCATAGAGTTCTCGAATGCCTTGCGGATAGCCTTCTTTGCTTTGCGGATAGCACCGACAGTCTGCACACTCTGACGGGTTACGTAAGCTGTTCCTTCCAGTTGTGCAGCGATGTCAGCCATCTTCAACGGATAACCGTGCAGGTGAACATCACGTCCGTAAGGGCTGGTAGAAGTCTTCATGCCGACCAGTGTAGTAGGAGCCATCTGGCCACCCGTCATACCATAAATGGCATTGTTGATAAAGATGATGGTGATGTTCTCACCGCGGTTCAATGCATGGATAGTCTCGGCAGTACCGATACATGCCAGGTCACCGTCGCCCTGATAAGTGAATACCAGGCGGTCCGGCCAGAGACGCTTGATAGCGGTGGCAAGTGCGGGCGCACGTCCGTGTGCAGCTTCCTGCCAGTCAATATCCAGATAGTTATAGATGAACACGGCACATCCCACTGGGGAGATACCTACTGTTTTGTCTTCCATGCCCATTTCTTCGATTACTTCGGCTATCAGCTTGTGTACCACACCGTGGCTGCATCCCGGACAGTAGTGCATGGGATTATCGTTCATCAGAGTCGGTTTCTTATAAACCAGATTCTCAGGCTTGATAATATCTTCTTTTGTCATAATCACTTCTCCTTATCTGTTGGTGAACCGTATAAAAAACTCCATCAGCTTGACGAATATTGCTGCGCCGCAAACATAGATGAATAGTTTGAAGTCATCCTTTGCAACGAAATATACGATGATAGCTGCCAAAGCGAGTATCATGAAGAGTATATTTAATACGCTTCTTATTTTATCAGGGTTCATTTCTTTATTATTTTTTCTTTCAACGCACTTACAATCTCTTCCGGATCAGGTACGATTCCACCGAGGCGTCCGAAGTGCTCTACTTGCACTTTACCATTCACAGCGAGGCGTACATCTTCAACCATCTGTCCGGCGTTCAACTCGGTGACCAGCATACCTTTTACCTTCTCAGCATAAGATGCGATGGCTTTTGTGGGAAATGGCCAAAGAGTAATGGGGCGCAATATGCCAACTTTGATACCCTCTTCGCGTGCAAGTTCCATTGCTTTTTGTCCGATACGGGCCATGGAGCCGAATGCGATAATCAGATAATCGGCATCTTTACAGTCAATTTCTTCGAAGCGCACTTCGTTTTCTTCTATCAGTTTGTACTTAGCCTGAAAGCGGATGTTATTCTTTTCCATTTCTTCCGGCTTTAGTTCCAAAGAAGTTATGATATTGGGCTTGCGACCGTTAGCTTTGCCAGTAGTAGCCCATGGGCATTGCTCGATAACTTCTGCATCGGTGCGGCGTGGTTTTTGCGCAGGCAATACCACCTTTTCCATCATCTGGCCGATAACACCGTCGGCAAGGATGATAGCCGGATTGCGGTATTTGAAGGCAAGGTCGAAAGCCAGTCCTACGAAGTCGGCCATTTCCTGTACGGAAGCGGGAGCGAATGTAATCAAACGGTAGTCACCGTGTCCTCCACCTTTTACGGTCTGGAAGTAGTCTGCCTGGCTTGGCTGGATGGTTCCCAATCCGGGACCGCCACGCATTACGTTTACCACCAGACAGGGTAATTCGGCACCTGCTAGATAGGAGATACCTTCTTGCTTCAAGCTTACACCGGGGCTGGAAGACGATGTCAACACCATTTTTCCACTTCCGGCACCGCCGTACACCATATTAATAGCTGCCACTTCACTTTCTGCCTGCAGCACCACCATGCCGGTAGTTTCCCAGGGTTTCAGTTCGGCAAGAGTTTCCAATACTTCCGATTGCGGAGTAATAGGGTAACCGAAGTATCCGTCCGCTCCGCAACGGATGGCTGCGTGGGCGATGGCTTCGTTTCCTTTCATTAATACAACTTCTTCTGCCATATTCTACTGATTTACAGATTTATTCAACTTTTACTTTATAAACAGAGATACATCCGTCCGGACAAACCTGGGCGCACGACGCACAGCCGTTGCAGGTATCTTCCAGTATTTGATGGGCATAGTTATACCCTTTTACGTTCACCTCTTTGGTGAGGGCTATTACATGCAGGGGACAGGCTACCACGCATAGGTTGCAGCCTTTGCACCGTTCGGTGTCCACTACGATTGCTCCTTTAATCTTTGCCATAATTCACGTTACTTTTATATGTTATTGATTGTACATATCCTTATTGTAGAAATTCAGGATATCCATTACCATACGGTGGGCTTCTTTGGCGGGGCTGTTTGGATTGAGGTCGATGGCACGTTGATAATTATTCAAAGTTTGCTGCCAATTTCCTTGTTTGCGATAAGCATTCCCCAGAAGATAGAAAGCCTTATCCAGGTGAGTGGAGTTGTTGAGCACATAAACCTCAAGCAGATTGATAGCATCGACTATATCTCCCTTATTGATAAGCTCTTTGATTATATTCAGTTGCTCCATATCGTATTGAATTTCGGATTATTGGAATACAAAGATAGTTTTTATTTAGAGACAATAAGCAAGTATTCTGTGAAAAATAAGAAAAATGAGGAAATAAAAAGCCCAAAGTTGAATGAAATTCTATCAGAATGTCACAACTTTGGGCTTTAACTATGATAAATGTAGATTGTTTACTTTACAAGATTTCCGTTTATATAGAGGTTTTTGAACGTAACGTCTTTTGCACCTTTTATGTCATTTCCATCTTTGGCAACATTATTAAAGTGGGAATCTTCAACGCTGATGTTATATACGTGGTCATCATTGTCGAGACCAATAATGAGGACGCCGAGCTTGCTTTTTTCGCAGGTCACATTTTTCAGATGAACGTTGCGGACAGTAGGAGTGAAGCCACGGTTGCAGTTTTCACGGTTCTCGTATTGCAGGTTGATGCGCAGCACGGCTTCTCGGCACTGGCCTACGGTGACGTTACGCACGAAGACGTTTTCAATCAGTCCGCCACGACAGGTGCTGGTCTTGATACGGATGACGCGGTCAAGGTCGGGACTATCCATCTTACAGTTTTCTACGTATAGGTTGCGATATCCGCCGGAGATTTCGCTGCCAATGACTACACCGCCGTGTCCTTTCTTCATATAGCAACCACGTACGATAATGTTTTCGCTGGGAATGCCCCACTTGCGTCCGTCTTGGTTACGACCGGATTTGATAGCAATACAGTCATCTCCAGTATCAAAAGTACAGTTCTCTATCAATACATTTTTGCAGGATTCGGGATCGCAGCCGTCACCGTTGGGACCACGGTTATAAACGTATACGCCGCGTACGATGAGACTTTCGCAGAATAGTGGGTGAATAACCCAGAAAGGAGAATTCAATAAGGTTACGTCTTCTATCAGCACTGTATTACATGAGTACAGGTTAATGAGTTGCGGGCGCAACCCATCTTCAGGTGTCATTACACGCTTATAAACAGGGGTGGAGGTTTCGCCGTACATTAGTAGACGTTCGCGTCCGCCGTTGCGCTGTGCCACCATGCCTTCTTTCCAGCCATAGCGGGGAGCACCGCACATTGGCCACCAGGTATCGTTGGAGCCTTGTCCGTCAATGGTACCTTTACCGGTGATAGCGATATTTGTTTCACCATAAGCATAAATCAGCGGGCGGGCATTATAGCAGTCTAATCCTTCCCAACGGGTGATGACCCCCGGGAAATAGAGGCTTTGGTCGGTTGAGAATTTCAATATGGCCCCTTCTTCTACATGAAAGTTGACGTTACTTTTTAGCGTGATGGGGCCTGTATAGAATGTGCCTTTGGGAACTATAACCGTGCCGCCACCATTCAGGCAGCAAGTTACGATGGCTTGGTTGATTGCCTCATGGCAAGGCGCATCCGGAGTATCGGGTTTGGCACCGAAGTCCGTGATGAGATACGTTTGCTTGGGGAAAGAGGTTTTCTTGATTTGCTTTTCAATCTTTACGCTTTCCTTGAAAGCTTTGTCGAAGTCTATCGGGTTGGCGATTGCCAATGAGGCCGAGAGAAGCAGGGAAAGAATTCCGAATACTTTTTTCATGCGTTTCCTGTTTTTCTTTTAAGTGGTTATTAGATGTCGGCAGCAAAGGTACGGAACACTCCCGTCGATGAAGATGAGTTTTTGATAGAAAATGTGTAATATTTGACGTTTCTATCATAAGTAGCTTGGTGATATATATAGATGGAATGTCTCATTTTTTTGAATTTATATTTGCATTTGCCATGCAATCGGTCTGTATAATCTTCACCCACTTCAGAGCATGTTTTGAAAAGGGGAACAATCAGTATACGACTGAACCCTATTCACTATACGAGTGAATCCTATTCAGTATACGACTGAAATAGGTTCATGTTGCGACTGAAATATTATCAATCCATTATTGGTGGTGAAGAACTTTGCTAAAGTGATTTTATTTGTAAAAAATGCTCAATTCCTTTTGCCTTTCGCCATTGGAATTTCCCGAATATAAAAGAAGTACCCCATCACAATCAGTCTGTATAATGAATGATGACTAATTGTAATGGGGTATTCAATAGGAAGAGACACATCGCTCTATCTTGTTTTTACTTCACTGGTATCTTATCGATTCGCTTCTGATGGCGTCCTCCTTCAAACTGTGTGCTGAAGAATTCCCTCATAATCATGTCAGCTTCTTCCGTGCTGATAAAGCGTCCCGGCATCACGAGCACATTGGCATCATTATGTTGACGTGCCAGATGGGCAATCTCTGCTGTCCAACACAGTGCAGCGCGGATGCCTTGGTGCTTGTTCAACGTCATGCTGATGCCTTCACCGCTTCCACAGATAGCGATTCCCGGATAACATTCTCCGGCTTCAACAGCGAGTGCCAGAGGATGGGCGAAGTCTGCATAATCGCAACTTTCCGTAGAGTATGTTCCGAAATCTTTGTACTCCCAACCTTTAACTTCCAGCCAACCGCGAACGTATTCTTTCAATTCAAATCCGGCGTGGTCGGAGCAAATTCCAATTGTTTTCATGTCATTAATGTGATAATATGGCAATGTGCCAATATGCCAATGGCTATGCAACGTATATAGCGCAGCCAATTAGTATATTAGCACATCAGCACATTGAATAATTCTTATAACATTGCCTTCACTTGCTTGTAAACATTGTCAGCCGTAAAGCCAAGCTTTTCGTCCAGCACAGTGTAAGGAGCAGAGAAACCGAAAGATTCCAATCCCCAAATCTTACCGTTGGTACCTACCAAGCCTTGCAGGTTGACGGGCAGACCAGCCGTCAGGCCGAATACCTTTGCACCCACAGGAATAATGCTTTCCTGATAACCCGGAGCCTGGCTGCGGAATAAACCTTCGGATGGAGCAGATACGATACGTACCTTTACACCATCTTTGCGCAACAATTCCGTACCTGCCACCAATGTGGATACTTCCGAACCGGAAGCAACGAGCACCACATCTGGGTTCTCATCAGAACCTGCCACGATGTAAGCACCCTTGGCTGCCTGTTCGTAGTCATTTCCTGCGGGCAGGTTAGCTATATTCTGACGGGAGAAAATCAAGCCTGTAGGAGTAGTTGTATTTTCCATTGCCAACTTCCATGCTATAGTTGTTTCTTCTGCATCTGCCGGACGGAGAACCAACATGGAGTTGTGTCCTTTATGGTTTTTCAGTTTCTCCATCAGACGAATCTGAGCTTCCTGTTCTACCGGTTCATGAGTAGGACCGTCTTCACCTACACGGAATGCATCGTGTGTCCAGATGAACTTCACGGGTACTTCCATCAGGGCAGCCATACGCACGGCAGGTTTCATATAGTCGGAGAATACGAAGAACGTTCCACAAGCCGGAATCACACCACCATGCAGTGCCATACCGATACAGCAGCAAGCCATTGTCAGCTCGGCAACGCCAGCCTGGAAGAATGCACCGCTGAAATCACCTTTCTTGAAAGCATGGGTCTTTTTCAGGAAGCCGTCTGTCTTATCTGAGTTTGAAAGGTCGGCAGAAGCAACAACCATGTTCTCTACCTGAGTAGCGAGGGCACCCAGTACGGTGGCCGATGCTGCACGTGTAGCCGAACCTGCTTTCTGTTCGATAGCTGCCCAGTTCACTTCCGGAGCTTTGCCTGAGAAGAATAAATCAAGCTTGGCTGCTTTTTCAGGATTAGCCTTCGCCCATTCAGCCTTAGCTGCATATTTTTTCGCCATGATTTCTTTCAGTTCAGCAGCACGTTTAGCATACAGTTCTGCCACTTCAGGGAAGATAACGAATGGATTCGTCGGGTCACCGCCAAGGTTCTTGATGGTATTAACATAAGCGTCACCACCCAGAGGAGCGCCGTGAGTAGCACAGTTAGCTTCGTAGCTGCTGCCGTCTGCCTTGCGTGCACCCTTACCCATCACGGTATGACCGATAATCAGGGTCGGACGTTCGTTTTCAGCTTTAGCTTCGTTCAAAGCACCACGGATAGCATCGGGATCGTTACCATTGATTTTGATAACTTTCCAGCCCCAGGCTTCGTATTTCTTGGCAGTATCTTCGATGGTTACATCTTTCGTTTCAGTAGAAAGCTGAATGTCGTTGGCATCATAGAACATGATAAGGTTGTCCAAACCCAGTGCACCTGCGATACGGCCAGCACCTTGGGAGATTTCTTCCTGCACACCACCGTCTGAAATGTAAGCGTAGATAGTCTGCGGCATTACTTCTTCGAAACGTGCTTTCATGAACTTAGCGGCAATGGCAGCACCTACGGCATAAGTGTGACCTTGGCCGAGCGGTCCGGAAGTATTTTCAATGCCACGCTTGATATCGCGTTCGGGATGTCCCGGAGTAGGGCTGTCCCATTGACGGAATTCTTTCAGTTCGTCCAGTGTGAACTTGCCAATCAACGCCAATTGAGAGTAAAGCATCGGTGACATATGCCCCGGATCGAGGAAGAAACGGTCGCGGCCTTCCCATGAAGGATTTTCGGGATCATACACCAGGAACTCGGAAAAGAGTACGTTCACAAAATCGGCACCACCCATGGCGCCACCGGGATGACCGGAATTGGCTTTTTCAACCATAGAAGCAGCGAGGATACGGATGTTATCCGCTGCGCGGTTCATAAGTTTGTTGTCGTTCATATTGATATTAATTATATATTGAATACTATATTAAAAGCGGGTTGATGTGCTACTTGTTAATTTTAACAGCGACAAAGATAACTCTTTATGCGTAATTCGCAACATAGATAGAGTCTCTTTTTTCTCGCCCCTTCTACCTGCTTCTTGTTTAAAATACAATAAGTCTTTTCGACTGATTTACTGTAACTCAATAGTAACAATTGACTTGGCTGGTAGTTTTATCTTCAACTCTCCTTTATTGATTTTTACCTCTTTGAATGGAGCTAATTTTACATTATTAGGTTTTTCAAAAGAGTTGTAATCAGTCAAGCTGGCAGAAGTCAGAATTTCGCCTATGGCTTTTTTGGCCTTCACGTCCGGCAGGTTTATTGTAATCTCCTGTGCATTGTCGGCATCGATATTGGACATTGAGATATGAATCTTACCATCCTTGTCCTTGGAAGCTGTGGCGCTAATCATGGGTACTTTACGGTTGTCGCGTACATCCATGATTTCGCAGTTCAGGTCGAGTGGGAGGTAGGTGGCATCCTGGTGTACATTATACATCTTGAATACGTAATAAGTAGGAGTCAGTACCATATCCTTGTCTTTCGTGAGAATCATAGATTGCAGTACATTCACTATCTGTGCGATGTTTGCCATCTTCAGGCGGTCGGTGTATTTGTGGAAGATATCAAAGCTAAGAGAGGCTACGAAAGCGTCGCGCAGGGTGTTTTGCTGATAAAGGTGTCCGGGAATAGTACCGGGTTCTTCATCCCACCATGTGCCCCACTCATCGAGCATAAGGGCTACGTGCTTTTTAGGATCATATTCATCCATAATGGCGCAATGCTTTTTGATTACGTCTTCTATCTCACGACATTTACCCATCGTCCAGTAATAATCGTCTTTACTGAACTGGGTGGCTGCTCCCTTACTGCCACTCCATCCGGTTACAGTATAATAATGGAGAGAAAGGCCGTTCATACGTCCGCCTACACGGTCCATCAGGACTTTAGTCCAGTTATAATCGTAATCGCTGGCGCCACTGGCAATCTTAAACAGATGGTTGCCGTCATAGTTGCGACAGTAAGTAGAGTACCGACGATACAAATCTGCATAATACTCAGGACGCATGCTTCCGCCGCAACCCCAGCTTTCGTTACCTACACCGAGATATTTCACTTTCCATGCCTTGTCACGTCCGTTCTGGCGACGGAGTCTTGCCATGGGAGAGTCTCCTTCGGAAGTCATGTATTCTACCCATTTAGCCAGTTCTTCTACAGTACCACTCCCAACGTTTCCGCTGATGTAAGGCTCAGTGCCCAACATTTCGCAGAGGTTGAGGAACTCATGTGTACCGAAACTGTTGTCTTCAATCGTACCTCCCCAGTTGTTATTTACCATTTTGGGGCGGTTCTCTTTCGGGCCGATACCGTCCATCCAGTGATATTCGTCGGCAAAGCAACCACCCGGCCAACGGAGGACGGGAACCTGAAGCTCTTTCAACGCATTGAATACATCGGTACGATAACCTTTGATGTTAGGGATATCTGAATTCTCACCTACCCAAAGTCCGCCATAGATGCAAGTACCGAGGTGTTCGGCAAACTGACCGTAGATTTCTTTAGGAATGATTTGTGTGCCTTGGTCGGCGTGTACGGTAATCGTTGCACTTTTCTGTGCAGACAACGATACGGAAGCAGCTAAAAGGACACTGCTGAAAAAAAGTTTGTTTCTCATAATGGTTATTAGTTATATGATGTTTGTAATGTAGTAAGTTGTTATTTCAATAAACGTACTTCGTAGACGGCAGGCGTCCATTCTGTTCCGTCGGGACTGAAGCGTATCGGATAAGTTCCTGTTCCTATTTTCTGAGGCAGAGAATAGCAAATTGTGATAAAACCATCCTTGTCTGCTTCACTAATGACCGGGTTGGTGGATAGTTTCTCACCATTGAAAAGAATAACTACTTTATTGCGGTCTTCTTTTTGTGCGGTAATCATTATCCGGCTTGCCTCTTCTTTCACTTTTAGATTATAGCTGAACCATCCTTTGGCACGACGGAAGTGGCGGTCTTTGTGTGTGCCTGTTTCTGACTTATCATATTGAATACCATGGTCGGATTCCGGTTGCTGTTCTCCGGGGAAAATGAGGTCGACTGTTTGATTGGCCAACTCGTTTGCTTTCTTTTCAGCTACTACCATTTCTTCCCGCAATGTTTGGAGTTCTTCTTCACTGGCCTGATGGAAATAAACGGCATAGCGGGAATTGTGCAGGCGGAAGAATGGAATTAGTTTCATTGCTTTGCCGGATGCCGGATATACCTTTCCGTCGTAGTTGAATGCCAGTTGAGTACTGTTTTCTTTGTGAAGAGACTGACTGATAGCTTCAGGATTTCCTATCAGCATGGGAATCTCTGATACTGGGATTTGCTTGCCATGCGCGATATGTCCGCCGCGGCTGTCATCTGCATATAACCCATCCAAGTGTTCGGTGCCGGTGGAAGCAGCAAGCACGATGGGACCATATAAGAATGCGTAGTAATTCTCTTTATCAGGGATTTGCTCCATTTTTATCTGCATGGGAAGAGTAAAGGTTACTACATCTCCTTTTTTCCATTTTCGGTTGACCGATAGATAGCCGCTATTTGTTGCTGTGGCAGATGATTGTTCTTTGCCATTTACTTTCAGATTATATCCTTTGGAGGAATCGGCCCATTCCGGCTGGCGTATACTAATGGTGAAAGTCTTTTTAGATGCTTTGTCAATACGCAATGTCACTTGTCCGTTGTCGGGGAAACGTGTTTCCTGCACTAAACTTACTCCTTTTTCTTTCCAGGTAAGTTGGGATGGAATGAAAAGATTGACGTAAAGTGTATCTTTCTGATGTGCATAGATAAATTCTCCGTATTTAGTGTGGTTTTCCAAGCCGGAACCTACACAGCACCACATAGATGTTTCCGGTTGTGAATAAACCCGGTAGTGTCCGGGACGCATAGGAGTGAAGTAGACAAATCCGCCTTTATCCGGTTCTTGCGATGCCAGAATATGATTATAGAGCGCACGTTCGTAATAGTCGGCAAAACGTGAGTCGGGAGAATCCTGATAGAGCATCTTGGTAAGGCGCAGCATGTTGTAAGTGTTGCAGGTTTCCGGTCCCTCTATGTCATTGAGCATCGGTGAGAAGTCGTTTGCCGGATGGAAATGTTCGCGGACGCTGTTGCCACCGATACAAACAGAACGGTGGTTGACTACAGTATTCCAGAAGAAACGGGCTGCATGATCCCACTCGGTAGCATGATTCCACACGTTATCATCTTGTGAAAGTTCGGCAATGCGTTTGTAGCCAATTACTTTGGGTATCTGTGTGTTGGCATGCATTCCTGTCAGACCGTCTTCGTCTTTGATAAGCGGATCGAGAATTACTTTATGCGAGAAACGGCGCGCCAGTTCCAGGTATTTCTTGTCACCTGTGATTGCGGCTACATCGGCAAATGTTTCGTTCAGTCCGCCATGTTCACTACGGAGCATATCTTGCATTTGCTGGTCGGTGAGTCCGGCGGTGATGCCTATCATCCAGTCGGTGAGAGCAATTAGCATTTCACGGGCAAGGTCGCTTCCGGCGTAGAGGTAAGCGTCGCGGAGTCCGGCATAAGTCTTGTGTATATTGTATAGGGGCACCCATTTGCTGTTGAGGTCAAAGCCTCCGGCGCGGATGTTCCCTTCTTTAATTTCTTTCCAAAGTTGCAGGCTTCCGGGAGTTCCTCCAATGAAGCCGGTGCCTACGGCTTGCTGTGCACGATGTAGCTCGTCCAGCATATAGTTCAGCCGATTGTATACGGCTGTGTCTCCGGTGGAGGCGTACATCATGGAGAGTGCGGAAATATAGTGTCCGCCGATGTGTCCGTCCAGTCCGGTGTTTTCCCAGTTGGTGTAGCTGGGAGCTTTTGGAGCGAGTCCGGCTTCACGCAAGAAAGGGGCGAGCAGACGGTCCGGCTCCATAGCCAGAATGTAATGCAAATCGGTTTGTTGAGCCTGTAGAAAAGGACTTTCCAACAGCTTGACGTCCTGAAGGGGGAAATAAGTGACTTGGGGTTGGTTTTGGGCTTTCCCTGTTAAAAGGGAGAAAAAAAGTAATAGGTAGGTAAGGGTTAATTTCATATTGTATTAGGTTTTTTGAGTGTGGGGGAGAGGTATCAAAAAATATAATAAGAATTACTATCTGTCATCCTGAGCTTGTCGAAGGATCTATTCTCTTTTTGATGAGAGAAGAGATGCTTCGGTTGCGCTCAGCATGACAGAATGTATGGTTATCAGTTGAACTGAATCATTACTTTTTGAATCTTACCGCTGCTTCTTCGATGGGCAGTGCCGCCTTGTAGTTTTCGATGTATGCGTTAAAGCCTTCTACATCTTCAGCTGTAGGTGATATCTCAACGCCTGCGTCTCCGCCGAACACCTGTTCGTCAAGGAAAGCATCAAGAGGTTGTTTCTTCTCATTATTCACAAGGTAAGAACCCAGCAAGGCAATACCCCAGGCACCACCTTCACCTGCTGTTTCCATAACAGAAATCGGTGAGTTTAATGCTGCTGCAAGTACTCTTTGGCCTACGTTCTTGGTCTTGAACAGTCCTCCGTGTCCTGTGATTCTATCCACTTTGACCTTTTCTTCTTTAAAAAGGATGTCATTACCAATCTTGAGAACACCGACAGAAGCATACAGATGTGTCCGCATGAAGTTTGCCAGGGTGAACTTGTCATTGGCCGAACGTACCAACATCGGTCTTCCGTCAGCAAATCCCATTACTGGTTCACCTGAGATATAATTGTATGAAATGAGACCTCCACAATCCGCATTGCCTGTAAGAGCATGGTTATAGAGTTTTCCATATACTTCGTTCATATCTACAGGTATGCCCAACAGTTCTTGGTATTCTTTGAACAGGTTGATCCATGCGTTGAGGTCGGAAGTACAATTGTTGCAATGTACCATGGCTACGGGGCTTCCATCAGGAGTTGTGACCATATCAATCACTTCGTAAGGCTTTGACAAATCTTTCTCCAATACAATCATAGAGAATGATGAGGTACCTGCCGATACGTTTCCTGTGCGCTGCTTCACAGCGTTGGTTGCCACCATGCCTGTACCGGCATCCCCTTCGGGTGGGCAAACAGGTATTCCTGCTTTCAGATGGCCTGATACGTCGAGTTTTTTAGCTCCTTCGGGTGTGAGGAAACCGGCATTTTCACCGGCTGGCAATACCTTTGGCAGAATGTCCTGTAGTTTCCAGTCAAATCCCTGTGGGGCAATTAATTTGTCGAACTTAGCCACCATTTCGGCAGAGTAATTCTTGGTTGCCGGATCTATGGGGAGCATGCCTGATGCATCGCCTATACCCAACACCTTTTGACCTGTCATCTGCCAATGGATATAACCTGCAAGAGTTGTCAGATAATCAATGTCTTTGACATGTTCTTCGTTGTCCAAAATAGCCTGATACAAGTGAGAAATACTCCATCGCAGAGGAATATTATAGACAAATAGTTCTGATAAAGCAGCTGCTGCCTGGCCTGTATTGGTATTTCTCCAAGTGCGGAAAGGAACGAGAATCTCTTCTTTCTTATCGAATGCCATATAACCATGCATCATGGCACTTACACCAATTGCCGCCAGCGTTTCTATCTCTATGTCATATAAGTCCTTCACATTCGAGCGAAGGTTAGCGTAGCAATCCTGCAGCCCATACCAGATAGCTTCAACGCTATACGTCCAAAGTCCGTCAACCAACTGGTTCTCCCAGGTGTGACTTCCTTGAGCGATAGGTTTGTTTTCCTGGTCAATCAAAACAGCCTTTATTCGGGTGGAACCGAACTCTATACCAAGAATGGCTTTGCCTGTTTCGATGGTTGATTTTGCATCTGATTTCATAATCAACAAAGTGCTTTGTTCAACATGTAATATACTTCATTCATACGCAGTTCTTTCTTGAACTCGCTGATAGTTGTATTTTCGTCGATAACAACCATTTCGATACCTGCCATCTCTGCATAATCTTCCCAGTATTCCACTGTCAAGTCGTATGAGAAGCTGGTGTGGTGAGTACCACCTGCCAATATCCATGCAGCGGCACCTACTTCGAGATTGGGTTGCGGAATCCACAATGCGCTGGCAACAGGAAGTTTCGGAAGCGGCTTGCTCTTGATACATTCCACCTTGTTCACGATAAGACGGAAACGGTTGCCCAAGTCAACAATCGTAGCAGCTACACCTTCACCTTGCTTGCTGGTGAATACGAGGCGTGCTGTTTCGCTGTCGATACCGATACTCAGACGATGTACTTCCAATTTTGGTTTTGCTTCGGCAATCAGCGGACAAACTTCCAACATGTGTGCTTGCAGGATAGCGCTCTTTTCGCCATCGAAGTGCAGTGTATAGTCTTCGAGGAAAGAACATCCCTTCGGCATGCCCTGGCTCATGAACCAAGTAGTACGGTACAATGCAGCCGTTTTCCAGTCGCCTTCTGCGCCGAAACCATAACCTTCTTCCATCAGGCGCTGTGATGCCAATCCGGGAATCTGGTCGAAGTCACCCAGGTCATTGAAGTTAGTAGTAAATGCTTTTGCACCTGTATCCTTCAAAATACGGCGGAGTGCGATTTCTGCTTTTGCAGAGTTCCATACTTTTACGTAAGCTTCTGTGCCGGCTTTTTCCAGTTCGGGAGCATGATCGTACTCTTTGAAATAAGTATCTACCATTGCCTGTACGTCTTTGTCTTCCACCGCGTTGTAATACTTCATCAGGTCATTTACCGGACAATAGTCTACGTGATAACCCAGTACTTGTTCAGCAGATACCTTGTCACCATCTGTCACGGCAACGTTGTTCATCTGGTCGCCGAAGCGAATGATCAGCATATCCTGAGCATCAGCCCATCCAGCGCAAACACGCATCCATGCTGCAATCTGGCCTTGTGCCTTTTCGTCTTGCCAATGGCCTACAACCACTTTACGGTTCTTACGCATACGGGTTACGATATGACCGAATTCGCGGTCACCGTGAGCGGATTGGTTCAAGTTCATGAAGTCCATATCCATTGTATCCCAGGGAATCTCTTTATTGAATTGTGTATGGAAGTGCAGCAATGGTTTTTTCAGTTCCTGCAAACCGTGAATCCACATCTTTGCTGGAGAGAAAGTATGCATCCAAGTAATAACACCAATACATTTCTCATCATTGTTGGCAGCTTTGAAAGCGGCAGTTACTTCTTTGGAAGAATTTACAGTACCTTTATAAACCACTTTAACAGGCAGATTTCCACTGGCATTCAGCCCGGCTACCATTTCGTTACTGTGTGCGTCTACTGCGATAACTGCGTCACCTCCGTACAGGAGCTGTGCTCCGGTTACGAACCATACTTCATATTGATCAAATGCGTTCATAATAATTTAATTTTTAATTCTTTAATTTATTTCTTTATTGTCCATAATAAGCGTTCGGCCCATGTTTCCGGTTGAAATGCTTTTCTATTAGTAATGGGTTCATAGTCAAATTAGGGTTGGCTGCATAAGCTATGCTTGCCATCTTTGCCACTTGTTCCATCACCACTGCGTTGTGTACAGCATCGTGCGCATCTTTTCCCCATGAGAAAGGACCATGATTTTTCACTAGTACTCCGGGTGTATGTACAGGATTCAATCCCTCGAAACGCTTCACGATAACGTTTCCTGTTTCCATCTCATAGGCTCCTTCCACTTCTTCCTTTGTCATATCTGCCGTGCAAGGTATGGCATCGTGGAAGTAATCTGCATGTGTCGTTCCGATATTCGGAATGTCACATCCGGCTTGTGCCCAGGCAGTAGCATAAGTAGAATGGGTGTGTACTACACCACCGATTTCAGGGAAAGCCTTGTAGAGAACCACGTGCGTCGGTGTATCCGATGACGGTTTTAATCGTCCTTCCACCACGCGCCCGTCGAGGTCGACTACTACCATGTCTTCCGCTTTCATATCGTCATAACTTACGCCACTGGGTTTGATGACCACCAGCCCCGACTCACGGTCGATAGCCGATACATTTCCCCAGGTGAATATAACCAGTCCATGCTTCACCAATTCAAGGTTGGCATGGAATACTTTTTCTTTCAGTTCTTCCAACATAATATTAATAAATCACAGTTTAAATTTCGGTGCCTTGCGGTATGCCTTTTCATTGAACTTGTACAAGGCAGCTCCGCGTTTGGAACCGGTTTTATCAATCTTGTCCGTCTTCTCGATGTAATCCATTTCGGCTATCCGTTTACGGAAGTTACGTTTGTCTATCTGTTCACCGTAAATAGCCTCGTAAAGACTTTGCAGTTGAGACAGAGTGAATAACTTCGGTAACAGGTTGAAACCGATAGGTTCTGTAGATGCTTTTTGTTGCATCAGTTCCCGTGCCTGTTCCACCATTAGCGGATGGTCGAAAATCAAAGGAGGCAGTTCGTTGATGTTTACCCAATAAGCATTATGCTGATGTACCAATTCGCGGTCGTACTCGTTGATGTTAATCAGTGCATAGTAAGCAATGGAAATAACACGTTCTCCCGGGTCACGCTCTACTTCGCCGAACGAAGCTACTTGCTCCATATACACATTTTCCAGTCCGGTGAGTTCTGCCAGTACACGCTTGGCCGCGTCATCCACACTTTCACCTTGTTGCACAAATCCACCCATCAGAGACCATTCGCCCATTGCCGGCTGAAAGTTTCGTTTTAACAGCAGCAGGTTCAGTTCTCCTTCGTTGAAACCGAAGATTATACAGTCGATACCAACATAGAAGGTTGGATTTGAACTATAATACTTATTCATAATATATATTTTACCAGAAATAGATATAGAAAGCAGCGGTGATACCCAAGATGATCAGCGTATGGATTATATCCCAATGGTTCCAGCTGACACGCGTTTCCGCTAATTGTTCCGGAGTAGAGGTACCGAATACCAACCCTTGTATCTTTTCCGCCGACGGTGCTTTCGTAGCCAGACTGACCAGAATAACCACAATGATACAGAACAAGAACATCCATCCGCAGAAGAACAGCCAGTTCATATCGTAGAACAGGTATTTGAATGTACCACCGGCTACATCGCCTGCATTACTGTAATATACTTTGGCTCCCAAACGTGTCAGACCAATAACCATACCGGCAATCAATCCCCACATACCACCCTGTGCAGAAGTACGTTTCCAGCAGATACCCAATAGGAAAGCTGCAGCAATACCCGGTGCCAAAACAGATTGTACGTCTTGCAAGTAGGTATAAAGCACATCACCCACGCTACGCATGATAGGAATCCATAAAATACCCAGAATAACAATCACTACAGTTGCTGCCTGACCGATACCCACCAGTTTCTTCTCAGATGTTTTCGGTTTGAAGCGTTTGTAGAAGTCAATTGTAAACAACATAGCTGAAGAGTTGAATAAAGATGCCAGTGAACTCATTAAAGCTGCCAGGATACCGCAAACTACCAGGCCTTTAACACCTGCCGGCAACAGTTTTGCAACCAATGTCTCTAAACTTTTTCCCCAAAATGGGACAAAGTCTGGTATTGCACCAAATGCCATCCCAATTATTATCATTCGACCACATTCTCTTGCAGATTCCAATGCAAATCCATAACTCAAAACACCTGTCAGAATAAATATAATTGATAAAAAGTAAAGCAAAATATTTCCCAATATCATCGGAATTTTTAATAACCAGTGAATCAATGTCATTACTGCAAGAATTAAATATAAAAACACTTTTATTATGTACTTAACCAACATTTTTAATCCCTCCCTTTTTTATCTTTCCGGACAGCAAGAATCTTGCCATCCGGACTTCCATTTTTTTGCTATCCGGACTTCCACTTTTTTGCTATCCGGACTGCAAAATTCTTGCTATCCAATACAGTTCATTATCCTTTCGTGTATATCATTTCCGTCAAAATCATCTCTTCTGCATCATGACAAAGGGTATTCATCCTCCTTGTCCATTCCATGTTGTCTTGCCTTTTTAATTCCTCTGTAATTCCTTCTTTCTCCATCATCTGTTTTACTAATTGTTCTTCTCTATCCCTTGCTTCTGCATCAATCTGATTCAAATGCTCGACAAGTTTTCCTTGTAACAACAATATTTGATATTTTGCCTTTCTGTGTTCCTGTAAATAGCTTTTACGAAGCATCCCATATTTCCCATAAGTTGGTTCGATATCTGTAAGTGCCAATTCTGGCAAATAATAATCACCACATAACATATAAGTAAGTCCATTTTTCTCATCATAAATTTCGTTCTGCATAAAATATTCTCCTTTTCTTCCTATAATTGGTCGTACATCTTCAACAGTGTTCCCTTTTTCATTTGACTATATTTCACCTGTAATTCTTCATATTTTTTCTGAAGACTTTCATATTCGTTTTTCGGAACACTATCGGATAATTTCTGTTCTAAACTCTTAATCCGTGCTTCCTGTGCTTTTGCAATAGCATCACTTTTAGGATTTCGCAATATCATTCCCTGTTGTTTTTCCTTCAATTCCATCATGACCTGTTTCACATTCGGATTATTATAGAAAAAACCTCTGGAAAGTCCTGTTAGTTTTGTAAGTTCAGCAACTGAAATTTTTATATTTTTTCTATACATTGTTTCAATAGCTGTTATTGCTGTTTCCGTCATTTCCGCACTTTTTTCTTTTGCCAGTGCTACCATTTTATCGTGTTTCTGCATTTTCCTTTTCCCTCCTGTATTGTGCTAATAATTCATTCATTTCATCTCGTACAGCCTTTGTATCCTCCGCTAATGCTTCGTTTCTTAACCGCCGATAATGTGGTATGGTTCGTGTATCCTTATGCCCCAACAGCCTTGCAATGCTATCATCATCTAATTTCATTTCTGTAAGTTTTACTCCAAAAGTATGTCTAAAACGATGTGTACGAAACTCAAAATAATTTCCATTATCATCCCTGATATCATTTTCATAAATCATGATATTTACATGATATTTCAGCATTGAATCTGTATACAATTTTCCATTATCTTGCAGAAAAATATATTCTGAATCTGGATGCTCCTTTTCTGAAACTTCTATTGCTTTTCTAATCAATTCTGCCAGCTGATCGCTAACTGGTCTTTTGTATTTCCTTGTTTTCTGCTGGATAATAGTTATAAAATAATGTCCAGATTTCTCAGATAAGCAATCCCTTCGCAAAGTCAACGTATCCTCTATTCTTGTACCGAGCATCTGATGTATTATTAAACATCTGCCTAACTGGGGCTTTAATTTTGTTAATGCACAATTAAATTTTCTGATTTCTGCATCTGAATACGCTTCTGGTAAAGCGTTGTCATATGCTCTGCAATCACTGGACAGAAAAAGGTTGCATATATTTCCTATTTCCAGTTCACGCCCTATTTCATCCAACAGATTATCCAAAACCGACAGCTCTGTCGTGTAACTGACTGATGTAAGACCGGTATCCGTTTTTATATAAACCAGATAATCTTCTATCATATCCCTGCTAATTTCTGTAAAGTGCTTTACTTCTGGGAATCGATCATACATGAAACTAGCAAACCGACGGAATCCACGCAATTCACCTTTTATACTACCCATTGCTTTTGTCTGGCAGTGGCTATACAATATTTTCTTTATTATCTCTTTAAATTCTTTTTGCCTGATCTCACGAAAATCTAATCTATATCTTCCACGAATCGGATTACTCCTTGGCACAATATCCAACTTTCTCATATCCCATACATCTTTTTCATTTTCTGGAATATCTGCTGTTTTACACTTCACAACATACTCATAATACATTTTCAGAAAAGAAATCTGAGCGCTACTTTGTTGCTCAACATTCCGCCTATCCGGTCTATTTCTTCTAACATACAGCGCCAATCCTTTTTTATATAAAAATGCTTTATAACTTCTCTCCAGTTCTTCCCATTTTTTATCAGTGATGCTGCTACAACTTGTACACTTCTCATTCAGAAATTCTTTCAACAGATCAAATCTGTAAATATCATTTACTACTGTTGATAATGACAAACGTCTACATCTATCATCGATATACCCATAAATCTCATCCTGCATCTTTTCATTATGAATCTCTGATATGTAGTACACCCTGTTTTCCTTCCATTTCAGTCCTGCCAACTGTTTTTCTGTAGCTTGTTGATAACAGTCATACGAAATCAAATTAATATTACCTTTCATCATCTTCTGCTCCTTTCAATTTAAATGACTGATTTTTAGAGAAATATTTATCTTCAACCGATACAATACGTTCCGGCATGAAATCAATGTACTGTTTTGTCATATTCTCACTTGAATGTCCTAGATAATCTCGTACCCCTTGTATAGAAACCCCATTTCCGTACATTGAAGTTGCAAGGTTATGTCTGTAATCGTGTGCTCTAAAGATATAATCTCCGCAGGCAATCCCACGAACCTTACACTCCCGAATCATCTGATTTGAAAATGTCTGTCCATTAAATGCACCACCCTTTTTATTTTTGAATAAATACTCCCCATTTTTTATTCCGTACTTTTTTTCATAATCATTCACCAGTCCAACCAATAAACTGGGAACAGGAATGACTTTTTCTCTCCGCATTTTGCTTTGATATATGCGCATCCAATTCTCATTGCCTTGTGAATAAAAGGCTCCCGATTTTATTGTACAAACCTCGCTTTTCCTAATTCCTGTGCAAAACAAAATCAAATACATCAACTGTAAATGCTCTGGGAATGCCGGCAGCTCCTTAATTAGATGAGCAATTGTTTTTTCTGGAACACTTCTTTCATTGTGTTCCGAAAAACCTTTTTTTAAAAATCGTTCCGGATAAAACTTCAACACTTCAATATTTTTCATTTTCAAAAACTGTAGAAATGTATGCATATGTGTGATATATCGGTTAAAAGTGGAATACTTAATATCGGACTCCTCCAAAACAGACACATAATCCGCTATATCTTGTATCTCCAGTTCAGTTACTTTCTTACTCTGTCCATCCAGATATTTTAAAAATTGTGAAATAAAACTTATTGTATTTCGGATATTT
>OGIE01000370.1_pt1 | contig 67323 bp, 48 predicted proteins | sample 1571581 | NCBI WGS metagenome assembly OGIE01 (sample SAMEA2582021, study PRJEB24529) | metagenome | biome: Human gut stool | place: China | collected 2011 | reverse complement strand
ATCTTGAACACTACACAAAGGGAACTTTGGCATTAAATGAGAAACAGCAACTGTCCGAAAAGACATCAAAAGCAACAGCAAGAGCCAAGGTGTTGAAGACATATAATAATCCATCAACTACCATCTATAAAATGATAGAATTGCTGGAAAGTTCGTAATTTGAAGATTATGAAGAATAGAGAAATAACATCAGCTATTACCAGAGAATTTACGAGAGATACAGACTAAACAATAATGAGAGTTTGTGTTTTACATTGGAAAATAAAGGCTTGTAAATCTCAAAAAAACAATCAAAAATGTATATTTGCAAAAACGTTTATTTGTTTTATCCGTTTCAATTTTTAGACGAACGTTTTTCACAGGATGTTGACCAATAGCCAAGGATTTAAAAGATTTTTCGAGCTCTATTTCGAACCCGTATACCGTTTTGTCCGGAAATATACGGAAGAAGATGCTATTGCCCGGGACATTACACAGGATACATTTATCCGGCTTTATGAGCGCAGAAGGGATTTCGACGTGCCTGAAAAAGCAAAATCTTTTATCTATATCACAGCCCGGAATCTCTGTCTGGATCATCTTAAACACCAGAAAAATAAAACAACAATACCAACAGACACAATCGGTATCAGAGGCCAAAGACCCGGATTTTTTACATGAAATCACCTATCAGGAAACTTTGCGGATTCTCCATCAAGCTATCGATACTCTTCCCCCTCAAACCCGAAAAATCATTTTATTGGGTCTGAACGGAAAAAACAACAACGAAATCGCCGAAGCCCTGAACATTTCGGTCAACACGGTAAAATCCCTGAAAAAAAGTGCCTACACCAGTTTGAGGGGGCAATTGAAAGATCCCATGCTCTTCCTGCTTTTCTTATTAATCGATAGTTAATCAGCAATCACAACGTATATATAATAATTGATACTGATTTTTAGAATCAACACCTAAAGCATATATCTGATTTTCTCCATCTCCGCAAAGACCATATATCTCATAATCTTTGGGAAAGTCATAGCGATATCGGGGACGTCCTTCCCAGGTCCAAAATAATAAATAGCGTTGCCCGTTATTTTGATAGAGAGTAATGATGTATTTTTCTGAATCTATTGACAATCCCGGGAAAAAATAAAAAACCAACTGCCTCTCCAGATTGAGTTGGTCTTGAAAGGTAAGCAAAGTGTGAGGAATCGAAATTCTTTTTACGGGTTTTATCGTAAAGCGATCTACATCTATCAAATCGAACAATTGATAATATTTTCTGAAAACTGCAAATCTGTTTCTGTTCTTTTGCTTGATAATAAACGCGTCATTCCAATAGTCGGGAGAGAGTAAAGTCATTTCCTTTTCTGTAGGAGGATAACAGGAAGTTGAAGGATAAAAAGCCTGATGAGACTGTTCATATACACCATATCGTGTTTTTTTTGTCGTAGTCTGACCGAAAAAATAAGTTGCTGTTTCATCTGTCGGATAAACACTAACAAAATAATAGTCGTCTAACCAGTTAAAAGAATCCTTGTTTCTGATACGAAAAGAATAAGTCGCGACCTCTTTGATCGTATCGCGAATTAGTATATCCATCCTGCATTTCCTGGCCAATTGAATACTTGTTACCATACTATCATTCAGTTTGTATAATAAATGGGCACCATCGACATTCTTATATTGGGAAAGTATCTTTCCGGGAATATGATAGGTATGAAGAACTGTCCCACGCATTGCATGACACCTGTCCCATACAACATAATCTTTAAGCATAACCATTGAAACCGTATTACTCAAGATATCGATATCTGTCGTATATACAGGCAATAATTCCAAAGTACCTTTATCGCTGAACTGACTTAAAAACGGATTAGAAAAAGAACAACCAGTCAATACTAACACCGGAATCATAATGTATCTAAATATCATTTTCCGCTCGATCGATTTCATTTTTATACAGGGTAGCTATTTTATTTGAAATAATAGGGTTACCTATTACTACAATTTTTCCGTTAGGATCGATTAAAAATGTGTTCAACAATTTATTATCTGGCAATTTATTCATTTTTATATAATGATTTTCAGGATCATATATAATGGGCTGTGTAAAATGAATGGATCTTTCATTCATGATTTCAAAAGATGAATATATCTCAGCATAAATAAAACACAGAAACCTTACCTTATCTGATGGGAATTGTGATAAAAGTTGTTTCCATTTTATAAGATCTTCAACGCAAGCATAACAATCCCCATAAATATAAGTTGTGATTCTATAAATTGAATCACTCGTATATTTAGCAGGATTTTGAAGATAAATCGAATCACTACATTGCTTAATTAAAATATGCTGAGGTAATTTAAGTTGTCTATTTAAATATTGATTAACAAATTGAGTATATTCTTTTGTCGAAGTTTGGCATGAAATACAGGATATAAACAACAAAATACAAATGTTTAGCTTCATTACTTTAAAGTTTAAAATGAATCAAATTGTAATTTTCTCCAATTAAAGCGATACCATAAAAATTTAATGAATCATCTCCAGTAAAATTTAATAAATGACAGGGAAGTTTATAACTATTCAAAGGGTTTCCATCCCAATCAAAGGTCAGAATAAACTCCGAATGATCTTGTTTGTATAAAGCACACACATACTTCGATAAACCGACAAGTTTAGAGGTGAAGACACGATTGGGTGTGCCTTTTTCACTCGGTCTATATACCCCGGACACCATTTTCCATTTAAAATGTGTAAAAATATTTCTTTTCACTAATATCAGTGAGTCATTTTTTATTTCTAAAATATCGATTATGTGGTGTTTATCTTTAAAAGCCATATACTTCTTCATTCCAGGGTGACGAACAATATGACTGTAATATATTCTAGATTTTCCGTTCAAGGTCAGATTGTCATTCACCCCTTTAGGATAAGATATAAAGGGCCTTAACATTTTACTGTTACGATTATATAAAGCATAGTTTTTTTCTAAATTACCAGTTCCTGTAACAAAATAAATCGAGTCGTTTCCATAGTGGACATCTAGCATAAAATGATTGGTCGGATAGGAAGGTAAAAAAATGATGGTATCATTACTTAATTGCAAAAACATCAATTTGGCAAGAGTCCTGTCAAATATGAAAAGAATACTATCATTAATTTTTTCTAAACCGTATCCTTCAGTAAATTCATTATTTCCTCTTCCCCTTTTACCAAAATTATTTTTTTTATAATGAATTAAATCTATGGATGAAAAAATAGTATCTCCCGTAAATTGTGAATAAATAATTTTATCTTTCATTTTGACCATGCTAGGTATAAAATCCACAACCAAATCGGTAGAATCCAGCACGGTAATTTCAATATCATGAGAAGGTATGAAATTTTTTAAAAAGTTGTTTTTTGTATTCTGAGATCTATTGCATGAGAAAAGCAGGAATAAATGACAGAGTAAGATAAAATATGGACTCTTCATCATACTAGGTATTTTAATCAAAATATCAAATAAAGTTCTGAACACATAGTAATAAATACTCTATATCCAGAACATACTATATTTCTCTATAAACTAATAACAATTTAATCCTACATCTATTGCATGTTTTTCAACCCAACCTCTTCCTTGATAACCAGGGCAAAAATGGCTTTGTCCATCATTAATATATCCTGTTTTATTTCCAGGATTATTGGGATCGGCAGGTACGCTATAATCATAATATAGACAGCCATGTTCTTCTTCCGGACATTTAACACAAATGCATGAATATTCACCTGCAGCAGAAGCAGAACTTGCTTCCAATAAAGTCTTCAAATTGACTTTATTTTCATGATCAGCTGTTAAACGAGATTCAACCATATTTATTATGGTTAGGATAAATAAAATTCCTAATAAATATTTTTTCATAATATTGTAATTTATAATTCTCTCAATATTCTCACTCATTTATACAATATAATCTTCACCTAGTGATAATTATAACAATATATTTACTTACATGATAGCCTCTCTTTCTTTTTACGTTATTTTCTCCTGAATTCCCATCAGTTTGTTTTCAATTTTTACACCATCAGGTGATATTCAGCAATAAAGATCAGTTTAATTATTGGGAAAATGAAACATTTGACACAAAGTTTTGTCCTATATTTGTCCCATGAATTGTTAAATCTGGCCAGAAAAACTCAATATCATGCAAAGAAAATTCGAATAAAGAATGCAGTTAGCGGGTCCTTTATTTTTTTTCAATCCGGTCAAAACGGTAAGAGAAGGAAAGCATATAATAATCCTGCGTACTGGTCGAACTATTCATCCGGGTATACAAATCGGTCACGGAATAGTGCACCTGACTGCGGTCACGGAAGATATCGTTGGCCCGGAATACCAATTCGGCCTGTTTCTTTTTACCGAATTTCTTACCCAATTCAAGGTTCAGACGATTATTCGACCGGCTGGTCACTGTCCCTGTTTTGTTCCAATAATAAGTATAAAAATAGTCTCCTCCCACAAAAAAACCTTTCCAGAAAAGCCACCTGCAATTGGCCATTACCGTCTCTTCGAGATTCTGAGCTTTACCGGTGGATGAATTCCGGGAATGGGAATAGCTTGTAGCATGCCGGCAATAAAAGTCGAAATTCTCCGATAAGTCGGTATTGACGCCGATACTGATTTGTCCCCGATGCATCTGAGTGACATTCTGCTGATCATCGTAAATCGAGGGTTGATGCGAATAACTGTAATCTCCCCCGAAATCCAAATGGATTTTTTTCACCGGCATCGAATAATTGGTATGTACATTCATACTCCACATCCCATTCAAATTCACCGGCATGGTCAACGAACCTCCCTTCGACACCAAATATCCATCGATCAAGGTGTCTTTACCGATAAATTTTACATTGGAAGAGATCTGATTGATCGTCTGCTGTACATCGAAATTAGCCCAGAAAAACCGGGAATTCATCGGTTCCGAACTGGTATACCTCATCGAAAGATGATGCGAATAAGACTTTTTCAATCCAGGATTTCCCTTAGATACTTGTAAGGGATTGCTGACATTCAATACATCCTGCAATTGCACGGCCGACGGAGAAGAAGTATTTCCATTGTAGTTGACACTGACATTCCGTTTTTCACTCATCCGGTAGGATAGCTCTGCCCGGGGTGAAATATCGAGATAGTTGGATCCGACCAAAGAATCGGGTTTTCCGATAAACCTGTTCCGGTTTTCCATCTGCATCAGACGCAACGAACCACCCCCGTTCAGCGTAACTTTCTCTTTATGATAATTATAATTTACCCCGAAATTCTGACTGACTTGTTTATTGATCGATTTATTCGTTAAGGCCGTATCTATCCCGATCAGCTCTTCGAATACGGCATCCCGGTAAGCCAGGCTATGCCGGTCCGACTGATCTTTACTCGTCAGGAAATGATAATTGAAGCTAATACGCGCAAACTTCGTCAAAGGCTCGGAATAAGACAATCCGGTACCCATTGAATAGTTTATCCGTTCATTATCGTTTTTCTGAAAACGCAAACTATCTCCCCGCTCGGTTATTTTCTCGTGTATATGCTGATAATCACCGGAATTCGATTCATTATACCCTCCACTGAATTGAAACGTCAAGGTACGTCCTGTCTTTTTAAAAGCATGCATCCACGAGAAATTACCTCCTGCCCGTTTACTATCGTTTTTATTGATGGCTTTCGTTTCTGTTCGATTTAAGGTATCCCCGTTTTCCATACTGCTATTCCAGGACAAACTCTCCTGATTTCCCCGGGAAATAGTAAAATCGGGATTGAACCGGATCCGGTTCTTGTCATTGATCTTGTAATCCAGACTAAAATTAACTCCATGACTTTGATTATCCGAGTTCGAATGACTCTCATTATCGTACACGCGGCTTTCATAATTCCCGGTAGGCAAATATTCCTGACGGGAAAGGGAAGCAGAATTATTTACGTTCGCGTTCCAACGGTAATTTCCGCTCACCTGCAGTTTCTTATTGATCTGTGACGAATAATTACCCCAAAGTCCATGGTTCTTATTTTTGTTCCCTTCATCCCGGTAACGGGCATCCGGCAAGTCGTTCAAGGCCATCCGGCCGGCATTTCCGCTAAAAGTAATCTTTCGTTTCCGGTCGAATAAATTCAACGATACAGAAGCAGAATAGGATTTATCTTTCACCTTTTCCAGCCCATAAGCCAGTTCGCCGCGTCCGAACACCTTCATCTGGTTGGGATTCCGGGTTTCGATATTCAATGTACGTGATTTACTCCCATCGTCATAACCCGAGAATTTAGCCTCCTCACTTTTATCATCGTACATTTTTATACGGGCAACGAGTTTAGCCGGAAGATTCTTCAAAGCCGCAGCAGGATCATTGATCGCATATTCCATCCCATCGATGGTGATTTTTTTCACTTCCTGCCCCTGGGCCATAATTTTCCCGTCTACAATCTCGAAACCCGGCAATTTCTTCAACAGTTTTTCCAGATCGGCATCTTCAGCCAAGTGGACAGCCGCCGCATTGAACTGTAAGGTATCTCCTTTCTGCACAGTGAGCGGAGGCCGTGCCGATACCACCACTTCGTCGAGAATAAGTGCTTTCAGGGAAATGTCCCCGACAGCAGTATGTCCTTCCAACACAACTTTTTGTTCCAACGGCCGGAAACCGACAAAAGAGACTTTCAGCCACTGTTCGCCAGCCGGTAATTTCCCGACATCGAATTTTCCCAGCGAATCTGTAACAGCTACCAAAATTCGCTTTATCCCTAAAAAAATATGAGCGCCAGGGAGAGGCTTCCCATCCTCTCCGCTGACCACTCTGCCCGATAAACGGCAAGAGACCGAATCCGACAATACCTGAGCCTTTAAACTGCCTCCCAAGCACAGCAGACAAAGCAACCATACTATCTTCATCGTCCTCTGCCTTTTATCGTTTTTCTGAAACAGAGGGAGGGACCGCCCGTTCGGCCACACCTCGTTTATAATTCGGACGGCTGCTCATCACAAAGTGTAAATCCGCTCCATCCTTAATATCATTATAGGTTATATACGACTTATCGTACTTCTTCCCATTCAGATATACTTCTTTCACAAACACATTTCTGGCCGACCAATTCCCGGTAGTCATCCGAAGATGCTTACCGTTGCTCATCTTCATATCGACCGCAGCAAGCCCGGGAGACCCCAGGTTATACACATTACTGGACGGAGCCGTCGGATAGAATCCCATGGTATTGAATATATACCAGGCCGACATCTGTCCGCAATCGTCATTTCCACTGAGTGCATCCGGCTTATTCCCATAAAAGGTATCCATGATATAACGCACCTTCTCCTGGCATTTCCAGGGTTGTTTCAGGTAATTATAGAAATACAGGATCTGATGGCAAGGCTCATTACCATGCCAGTAAGCCCCTACCCGTCCCTGAATATCGTGTGCTCCGGGGATATTATCGGCCATCTGGGTAACGAACATCGAATCGAGGCGTTCCCGGAGCAAATCTTCTCCGGCTTCATTGATATACCCCTGCACATCATGAGGAACATACCAGGTGTACTGTAAGGTGAAACCTTCGGTAATATCCCCCCAGCCATTGACAGATCCCGGACCTTGATAAGCGATCGGAGCGAAAGGAGTGCGCCAGTTGCCTTTACTATCCCGGCCACGCATATATTTCGTCCCGGGATCGATCAGGTTTTTATAAGATAAAGCCCGCTTCATGAAAAATTCATAATCTTCGGTTTTTCCAAGCTTTTGAGCCACCTGAGCAATACAATAATCGTCATAGGCATATTCGAGGCTCTTGGATACCGATTCTTTCTCCTTATCGAAAGGGACCCAACCTAACTCGGTATATTCCGGCAGACAATCATAGTTGGGATTAGTCGCCGTAGTCTTCATCGCCTCGTAAGCCCGTTCATAATCGAATCCCTTCACATCTTTCATGATGGCATCGGCAATCACCGATACAGCATGATATCCGATCATACACCAGGTTTCGTTGCCATAAAACGACCAGACCGGCAACATATGTTCGACACTCTTGTCATAATGGGCCAGCATCGAGTTGACGATATCGGCATTAATTTCCCGTTGCACCAGATTGAATAAGGGATGTAATGCCCGGTAAGTATCCCACAAAGAAAAGACGGTATAATTGGTAAAACCCTCTGCCTGACCGATATTTTTATCCAACTCTCTAAACTTCCCGTCTGCATCCTGAAAGATAAAGGGATGCAGGAAAGCATGATAGACCGACGTATAAAAAGTCTCCCTCTGTTCGGGCGTAGCCTCGATCTTAAATTTCGACAACTGCCCTTCCCACAGTTTTTCGCCTTCAGCTTTCAGGCTTGCAAAAGTTTTTCCTTCCAATTCCTGCATATTCAGTTTCGCCCCATCACTGCTCACTGCCGAGACAGCGGTCTTCACCGTAACCATTTCTCCCTGGCGGGTCGGGAAACGCATCCAGAAACGCAGGTCTTTTCCCCAGGCTTCGAGACTACTCCGGAAACGGTTAGTATTGTATTTCACCGGAATAGTATCCTGCATAATTCCAAAATCCCGGAAAGGTTTAGAAAATACAGCCGTAAAATAAACATGCCGTTCCGGTCCCCATCCTTTTACCAATTTATAACCGACAAGGGTCGAATCGTTCTCCACCCGAAGATTGCTCCAGGGACAACTCTGCCACAAGGTATGGTTCATGTCCAGCAGGATAAAAGAACTGTCCGACTCGGGATAGGTAAACTGCAGGATTCCGCTTCTAATCCCTGAAGTCATTTCTGCTTTTACCCCATAATCCGGCAGGTCTACGCCATAATAGCCGGGACTGGCCCATTCCTGTTCATGGCTATAGCGGGAACGATAACCGGTATCCGGATTTTCATGCGTCCCCGGTGTGAAATGAATCTTTCCGGTCCCGGGCATGAACAAAAAATCGCCCAAATCGGGGATACCGGTTCCGCTTAGGTGAGTCAGGCTAAAACCCAACAGCGTTTTATGATCGTATTTATATCCGGCTGCCGCATCGTAATAATCGGCATCCGTATCCGGGCTGATCTGAATACCTCCGAAAGGAATTTGTGCCCCGGGATAGGTATTTCCATACCCCGAAGTACCCACCAGCGGCCGTACATAAGAAATCAAAGGCTGTTGCTGTGCACTCACCGTCGCAAAAGCCAACAATCCGCCGACGGTAACCATAAATTGCAATACTTTTTTCATATAAAACATTTTATCCGTTTCTATTTCGTCATCGAATAGGGCTTTTGTTCTTCGGTGAACACTCTTTTCTTATTCGGCGTACTGCTCATTTCAAAAAAGAGCTCTCCACCGTTACAAATATCCTGATGAGTCAGATAAGCTTTATCGTATTCCCGTCCATTCAGTTTCACCGATTTGACATAACGGTTTTTAGCACTGACTTTCGGAGCTTTGATCACCAGATCTTTCCCATTTTCCAAATGTACGGTCATTTCCTTCAGATAAGGAGCTCCCAGTACATACTGGTCGGATCCGGGACATACGGGATAGAATCCCATAGCCGTAAAAATATACCAGGCGGACATCTGCCCGCAATCATCGTTACCACACAACCCGTCGATATTATTGCGATACATCCGATCCATAATTTCCCGCAGGCGGTATTGGGTTTTCCAAGGTTGAGAAGTCCACATATACAGATAAGGAATATGCTGGCTGGGTTCGTTACCATGCACATAATTACCCATCAAACCTTCTTTGGTAATATCCTCGGTATTTTCGTAGTATTTTGCCGGCAATTCCATGGTAAACAAAGAATCCAACCGCTCGATAAAGCGTTTGTCTCCTCCCATAAAAGCCTTCAGGCCATTCACATCCTGAGGTACATAAAAAGAGTAATTCCAGGAATTACCTTCGATAAACCCCTGGCCATGAGTATCCAGCACATCGAATTTTTCCTTCATCTGTCCGGCAGCATTCTTCGGCCGGATAAAACCCAAACGCTCGTCCACCAGATGTTTATAGGCTCCGGCCCGCTTCAGGTAAGTATCGGCCACTTCCCGGTCGCCCATTTTCTTCGCCATATGATAGATCGCCCAATCGTCATAACCATACTCCAGGGTGACCGATGCCGAACTACCGCTCTTTTCCATCGGCACATACCCCAATTCCATATACTCTTTCAATCCTTCGAGGTATGGAACGGTAGAAGTACTCACGACAGCTTCCAGGGCCAGTTTTTCATCCATCGGAATACCTTTCACGTAAGCATCGGCTATGACCGAAGCCCCATGATATCCGATCATACACCAGTTTTCATTGGCCATATGCGACCAGATAGGAAGCAAACCATGTACACTCTGCCGATAATGAGCCAGAAACGATGCCACGATATCTTTACTACGTGACGGATAGAACAAATTGAACAAAGGGTGCAGAGCCCGATAGGTGTCCCAAACAGAAAATACCGTATAATTCGTGAACTGATCCGCCTGATGGATCTCCTGATCCAATCCCCGGTAAGAACCGTCATGATCCATATACACCGATGGATTGATCATGGTGTGATACATGGAAGAATAAATATTACAAACCTGATCATAATCCCCCTTTACATCGATCACACTCAACGCATCTTCCCATTTCTGTCCGGCCTGCGCACACAACTGCCCGAAATTTTTACCCGCAGTCTCGATCCGCAGATTATTCAATGCACCGCTGGCACTCACCGGTGAAAGTGCAACTTTCACCTCCAAAGGCGTTCCGTCCGACAAGTCGAAATCAAAATAAGCCACGACATTCCGTCCTCCGATTTCGGGAAAATTGCGGTAGATATCGAATTTCCGCCACATTCCGTTATACAGCATCGGTTTCATCTCTTTATATCCGTAACCCCGGATCGGTTTTGAGAAAGTAATCGCAAAATAGGTGTAGTTCACCCGGGCCCAACCATTTGTAATCCGGTAACCGGTCAGCAAAGTATCGTTTTCTACCCTCAGATTGGCCCAAAGCACTTTTCCGTCGTAATTATAAATACCATGTTTCAGATCGAGGAGGATATGTCCGTCTCCTTTCGGGAAAGTATATCTATGTATCCCTACCCGTTCGGTGGCTGTCAATTCTGCCTTCACCCCATAATCCTCGAGCATCACGGAATAATAACCCGGCCAGGCTTTTTCTGTGGCATGTGAAAAACGGGAACGATATCCGCTATCGGGGTTTTCAGCCGTTCCCGGGTTAAATTTAATATCTCCGGTTACCGGCATAATCAGGATATCGCCTAAATCCGAATGCCCGGTTCCGTTAAAGTGCGTATGACTAAACCCTACAATAGAACTATCCCGGTGCTGATAGCCGGCACAATACTCGTATACCCGCGGTTGATAGGTTCCGTTTATATTATGCGGAATCGTATCGGTATCCGGACTGAGCTGTACCAAACCATGAGGTACGCAGGCCCCCGGGAAAGTATGTCCCATGCCGTTCGTGCCGATCAACGGATCCACATAATCGATTTTCTTCTGACCGTTTACCGATAATCCGCATATCAATAACGCCATTGTAAGTAAGTTTCTATTCATCTATCAAAAATTATTTCAGTTTTGTTTATTATGATGTTTCAAATATTCCAAAACAAATTTGAAGGTGTTTTTTGCCGGTTCGTCTTTCGCCTGAGCATATAGTTTTTCTCCCAAAGCAATGTATCTCGCCCTATCGGCCGGCGAAGCCTCGGCTACAATCCGGTCGCAAAACTGAATATAAGGAATTTCCTTGGTCTTGAATTTCGGAAATTCAGTTTCACAAACCGAAATCAACTCTTCCACCCCCTTCTTCAAAGCCGTTTTCGCCACCGTTACATAGGCTTGCAATTCCTCGTTCGTGTTCAGCTTCAAAGCTGCAATCTCACGTCCCAAAGCGGCAAGCTGTTTTTCAGTCCATATTTTTTCTTTCTGCGAAAGGACTTTCAAAAGCTTTTCGGTATACCGTTTATCCAATTCCTGTTCCACCTTTTCCTTACCGACCGTTTTATTGAAACGCTTGTGATTTTTCAACAGCCAGGCTTCATTAGCCGAACCTTCCGGAGTCAGTTTCGGATTGCTGAAAACAAACCAATAGGCCTCTTCCACCTTCTCTTTATCACTCAGCGTATTTATCAACTCGGCAGCAACGGCCTCCATCGCCGGATCATAATACCGAATCAGCATTTTCAGGTACTTCACCATAAATACCTGTTCCCGGTTACCGCTTTCATACTTCGCTTTCAAAGAACCATAAGCTTTCTCTTCATCGAAACTCTCTTCTATACGTTCGATGATCTCGTCCACACTATACGAACCGATTACTTTATGAAGTAACCGGCCTTCTGCATCCAACACCAAAAAAGTCGGATAAGCCCGTACCTCAAACCGTTTCCCCAACTCAGGCCCCTCTCCTTTTTCCATATCATACTTTACACAGATAAACTTCGGATTGAAATAATCTCCGGCTTTTTTCTGCGGAAACACATTTTGAGTCATATTCTTACAAGGCCCACACCAGGAAGTATAACAATCCATAAACACGTACTTCTGCTCACTCTTCGCCTTGTCCAATGCTTCCCTAAAACTCAGGTGTTCAAAATTCACCCCATCCTGTGCAAAGCTAACCAAGCTTATCCATAAAAATGCAATAAAAAGGAATATTTTTTTCATACTATTTTTCATTTATACCATTATACTATGTTTCCGGTATCCGACAGTTTATCGATCCACAAACCTCAAATCCCAACCTCCAATACACCATCGGTACCGGAAACGACACGGCAGAATTTTAATTCATGTCCTCAAAAGCCCCCCACCGACGCATTTACAAAACTGCCCTCCAACTCATATTTTTCACTTTGGTCAAACCTTTCCAAACTGCCGTCGGATCTGCTTTCAACTCTACCTTATCCGGATTATTGCCCACATAATATTTCCGTAAAGTTCCTCCTTCGGCAGTATTGTAAGTAGCGATAAACAAGGCATCTTTCATCGGTTCCATCGTCAGATCGAATTTCAACATCGTAATCTGATCCGTTGTTTCCAAAGGGATGGTTTCTACCCGTTCATTCCCCTTGTCGTAATTATAAGCATATAAAACATTGTTCTTTACATAAAACAAAACCGAACGGGTCGAAGAGAAAGCATAGAAATCTGCCGTCAAAATATCCGAAGCGACATTAGAAGTTATCTCATACATACTCTTAGTCTCCATATTGTTCACATAAAACTTGTAGATATACGCATTCGTTCCATCCCCCATAAGTGCGAATGAATTTCCGTCGCATACCCACACTTTCGCTTCATTCCAGGTATTTTCCCCATATATCAATGTACGCCCTGTACCTTTTTGATCCCAAGGGAATACATCCGTACTTTTCTGTTCCAATGTATCAGAATAAGGATATAAATAACTCTCTGTCTTATAAAAACGATTGGTCTCTCCGGAATACCAAATAAACTTTTTAAAAGATTGAATACTATAAAAAAGATATTCACTGGCAGGAATGTATTTAGTCATATCAGTCTTCAAACAGTTCAAAGGAAAAGAATACATACCATATGCCAGGATAGATAAAGAGGTGTAAAACAACTTACCGTTACTACATACAACAGCTCTTTGACTTTCAACTTTTCCATCTATATCACTCGGCTGCGGAACGATTGTAACCGGAATCATAGGTTCATTGTAAGACTCCAGTAAAAAATTATCGAATACATTGGACTCGGAACCCTGTAAGGTTTCCCGGTCTAAATAATAAGAACCCGATTCAGTAAGTACCCAAATCTGTCTGTAATCTTCACCTTGCTTACCAGTATGCAAGAACGAAACAGGACCATGCAAAGTAGGTAATCCACTGTTTTTCAGAATATCCTTAAGAATCAGTGTATCTATACCCGCCATAGAAATCATCTGTGCATCTGCATTCCCATTTGCATCTTCTCCCATCAGTAAAATTCCCCGGGAATAAGGAGTCCCGACAGTCACCGTAAATTGCTTTTTCCACTGTACCTCTGTTACTCTATCCCGGATTTTCAAATACAAATTATAAGTTCCGGGAGCCAAAGTAACCGGATAACTGAGTACCCGATCCGTAGAAATCGTATCTTTCACATGGCTATCAGACGGAGAAAAAATCACCCACAAATATTCAAAACGATCTGTATCGGTAAGGTCTCCCTGACTCATCTCTACAAAATCTCCGACATCAATTTTTAGCGTATCAATATTCAACAATACATTGTACATGGTATTGATCTCTCCAAAGGTCACCTCGTTGATATCATGATAATCGTAATTACCTTCATCATCATAACAGGAAACTATACTTAAAAGCATAATTCCCAGCAATATATATAAAATTTGTTTCATCATATTCATTTTTATCACGGTCAAACTTACTATTCATTCGTTTCGGGATATGCCCCGTTCGCATAAACACAACCACTGACCCACATTAACCGACCATCGTTTTCCAAAATTGGTTTTTTATCGTAATAAGCTTTATTCAATATCTCCGAGAATTTCCTTGAGATCACCATTTGTTCCACCATAGTTATTTTTTGGGGATTCTGAAAATCAGCATAGGTATAGCCCAATTCCAGACATATCCGGTTCAACTTTTCGGGAGTAAAGGTGCCGAATTCCCAATCCGACCACTGTGAAGGCTTAGGCATAATATCCGTTACTAAGATTTTATGCATTGTAGCGTCGAATTGTTCAAACACAACACTCCCGCTGGTAAAACCTTCCATTTTGTCGAATTCCTTAAAAGTCAAAGAAAAATGATCGTTAGCGACCAGTTTCAGTCCTAAGGTTACCGTATCGTTTTTCATTTCAGGCTGACGGTAAAACAATACCGGAATATAAGCATAGGAACGATTCGCTTCTACCGTATATTCATCTACAAGCGCCCTATAATCGACTCCTTCCCGGGCAGTCGTACTATCCGGATTGACTACGACCCTGAAAGGACGCGGATAATCTTTTTCAGGACCGGTAATCATCACTTTGATATTAACGACCATAGTATCTTCCTGAACTTTACCGAATTCAGCCAGCGTGTAAGGCATATAGGGCCAATCCTTTTCCGAGGCATAGGAATGACCACTCTGTACAGCAAAATAAATAGCTTCTTCTCCCTCGTACGACATTAAATCCCGCTCACAAGCGATACATAAGGGAAGCAATATCCAGATATATAATAATTTTCTCATAATTCATTATTTTAGTTCAATCTCATATCGGTTTCACTATCAGGAAGTGGGATCACATAATTACTCATCGACATATCGATCCACTGTTTATCGTTATCTGTCTCGAATCTTCCGTTCGGAAGCTGTTGCTCAGCCCTCCGTTTATAGAAGAAAAACATTTGTCCTTCCCCTAAAAATTCCCGCCGGCATTCTTTTGTAATCTCCTCCATCAAGGTCGGCTCGGTTGCCACCGAGCTAGGACAATTCCGGCTATTCCGTATCCGATCCAAATACCCTTTGGCGGTTACAAAGTCATCGGTATATTCAGCAGCCAACAAATAAATCTCACTCAACCGGATCAAAGGAACCATCTTATTCAATAACTCAGCCCCACTCGTTGTTATATCTTCATATTTCCGATGATAGTCGATCAGTTTTCCGGCATTGCTATAACTTGCCCAAATATTACGACGATAATCGTTTTCAGAAGCGTAAAAAGAATAGTCTTTCCCCAATTCCAAACGTTTACCCGTGAAAGTATATATCTGGTCCAGGGTCGGCAGGAACAACTTATCCTGAATCTCTGTACCCCGGTAGGAATCATATAACGAAAACATCACTTCCGAAGAAAATACCCGGTCAGGTTTAGAAACATCGGTAGCTGCCGCATGGGTTACAAAAGGGAATATCTCCGCCCCTTCCACCTGTACTTCACGCAGAATCTCTTCGGCAGTAACCAACGCATTACTTTTATCGTGTCCCCAGGCATAAGCCCGGACCAACAAAGCTTTTACAGCATAATAATTCAACCGGAACTGACGGTAATTCAATGCATTATCTCCGATACTGTTTCCCTCGTTCCGTACCCCATCCGTCAAAACCGGATCGGACTCTTTCAGTAAATTCAGAGCAGTTTTCAAATCTCCGATCACCGACTCCAAAACAACTTCAGCAGACAGTAAAGGAGAAATCTGAGCATCGGTATTGGTTACGTAGGGGATACATTCGGCCGTTTTAGAAGTTTCATCGTAAACAGGTCCGAACAGACGCAACATATCCAAATGGAGCATCGCCCTTAAAGCCAATGCTTCACCTTTATACAAACCGTAATATACACCGGGTAAAACGTCTTGCCGTTCATCACACTTTTCGATAATGATATTACAATTCAATATCAGCGCATAAGCCTTTTCCCAGATAACCTGAAATACATCTTTGACATTCTGCTCCTCATATTTATAAGCGCCGAGCATGGAATTAAAATCAGAACCGATCCCGTATTTATAATACTGAGCCATCAAATCGATCACTCCGGCACTCAAATTCCGGCCATAAAGCGAACGATCGACCAATCCCACATATACACCGTTAATCGCTTTTTCAAATCCCTGTCTATCTTCGAAAAGCATATCTTCATTCAAACGATCGGAGGGCGTTATATCTATCCAGGAATTACAGGCACTGAAAACCAACAGGCATAAAAGCCAACCATATTTTATTTTCGTTTTCATATCTCAATCAGTTAATATTACATTTTAGAACGTCACACCTAATGAAAAGGACACCGAACGGGCAAAAGGATAACTCAGACCACGTTCATTTTTTACGGTCGAAATCCGGAAAATATCGTTCATATAAGCCCGGACAGACATCGAAGAAGCTCCGATATGTTTTAACCAGGGAGCTGTACTTTCGTATCCCAACGAAATCGATTCTCCCGACAACACATTATTATCTTCGACAAAACGGGAAGATATCGGCGTCACTTCACTGCTGGCGATAGATTTGAATTTAGCCTGATCACCGGGTTGTTTCCAACGATCGTACAATGCCCGCTTATCCAGATTTTCCCATTTCTTTGAAGAAGAAAGATTTTCTACTTTATCATAAAGGGTCTGCATAAAAATCTGCCCACCCAAACGATAGCGTAAATTAATAGAAGCAGAAAAACCTTTGTAATAGAAAGAAGTACCGATCACCCCCTCCACTTTCGGATCACTGTTTCCGACTACGACTTCATCATCGTAATTATGCACAAAAGTCTGTTCTCCGTTCTTATCCAGGAAAATTTCACGCCCGGTTGCCGGATCGATACCACAAGATCTCACCGCCCATAAATCGGAAGGACTTCCACCGTCGTAATAACGGGTCAGATTACGGTTCCGGTTATCTAAATTATATTTCGTCAATACTTCGCTCACCTCTTTATATTCCGATGTCTGATGACGCAAATTCATATTCACGGACCAAAACATATCTTCTCTACGTATGATAGAATAATTCATCGTCAGGGTTATCCCCTCGGTGATTTGTTTTCCGACATTGCGGGGAAGCGTCTTTACACCGGTCGAAGAAGCCGTACCTATCTGTACCAATAACGGGTCGGTTCTTTTATTAAAATAATCGAAATTGACCCTCAAACGATTGTCGAGGAAAATAATATCGAAACCGATATTCCGGTCCAAGGTTTTCTGCCATTCCAAATTGCGGTTTCCGAGATTCGAAACGATTGCACTCGAACCGAAAATATTCATATTGTCGGTATTATAGGTATAAATCCGGGTAGAGATATAATCATCGAAATTCTGGTTCCCGGGATTACCGATAGAAGCCCGCAGTTTCAACAAACTAATACCCTCTATATCACTGAAAAAAGCTTCTTTATGAATATTCCATCCCAAACCCACAGACCAGGTATTCGTAAACTGCCTGTCCGAACCGAACACGGAAGAACCGTCCGAACGGTAATTCACATCCAGCAAATAACGGTCGTCATAAGCATATCCGAAATTCAGGTAATAACTGACTGCCCGTTTTTTAGAATCCTGATAAGTAGCGTTACCGTCTTTCTGATAACCTAATGCAAAAGCAGGGTTGGAAAATTCATCATCGATAAAGCCCTGAACTTTATAAGCACTATTATTCGATCCATTCTGACTCAGACGCATTCCGCCGACCACATTTACCATATGTTTCTCATTAAATAATTTCCCATATGTCAAACTAAAATCACCATCATAATTCAAGTTTTGAGTATTTCTCTCTTCATAACTTCCTTTATTCGCAATATCTGCCTGACTGTTAAATTCTGTATTGAAAGGAGACCGGAATTTTTTCATCTGTTCGTTCGATTTGGTCAAGCCGAAACGTCCCCGCACCCTTAACTCATCGATCACTCTCCAGTCTACTTCAAAATTATTTGTAAAACCGGTTGTCTTGGTTTCTTCGAAATTGGTTTGGTTCATATCATACAGCGGATTATAGTAAGTTGCTGCATAGTTTTGAAACAATATTTTCTTTAACTCACCATTTTCATCGTATTTCCGGAAATAAGGATTTGCCTTGGCAAATTCAGAAAAAGCAACCGGTTCCCGATCGGCTTTCGAATAATTGATATTCAGATTATTCGTAAAAGATAATTTTCCCTTACGGTAGATCAAACGGATATTTCCATTCATCACTTCCCGGTCAGAGCCTTTCATCACCCCTTCGGTCTTGCCATAGCTTAATCCGGCACCATACCGGAAAGTAGCGTCTCCCCCTTCAATCGAAAGCGTATGTTTATGCGTAGTAGCAAAACGCAGAGGCTCGTTCATCCAATAGGTATCTACTCCGCGAGCCACTTCTTTCATCAGGTCATTATAGATCTGATCCTGTTCTTCGTCTAAAATATTTCCCTCATCGTCTATCAAACGATAGCAACCGGCCAGGCGTTCGAAAGTCAGTTTCTCATAAGAATTCATCAGATTATAATCCGACAGATCGGCAAAAGTCAACTGCAGATTACCGTTATAGTTTACCCGAAGCGATCCCATGGCAGGTAATTTAGTCTCGACGACCACGACACCGTTAGCTGCTTTCGAACCATAAATGGCTGTAGCTGCAGCATCTTTCAATACGGTGATACTTTGTACCCGGTCCATACTCAAATCGTTGATAGTCTCCAAATCGGATTCGAATCCATCCAGAATAAACAAAGGCTGATTCGGATCGGTTTCATATTCATCGGTTAAGCCTACGATACTACTTTTACCCCGAATCTCGATATTGGGCAAATGGTTGGGGTCGGAACCGAACTCATTGTTTTCGATAATGGCAAATGAAGGATCGAGGGTCTTTAAACTCTGTAATACACTCTGATTCCCGACCATTTTGAGTTCTTTCGAAGTAAAAGTAGTCGTCGATCCGGTAAAATTCTCCTTTTTACGGGTAAAAATACCGTTCACCACCACCTCTTCCATTTCGGCAATATCGTCTTCCAGGACTATATGCAAATTTTCCTGTCCGGTATACTTCACTTCCTGTTTTTTCATACCGACGAACGAAAATACCAGGATCATATCTTTCTGATCGGGAATTTCGAATTTAAAGTTTCCTTCGGCATCCGTCACACCTCCCAGCGTAGTTCCTTTCAATATCACCGTAACCCCGGGTAGTTTTCCCCCTTTGGTATCCGACACAACTCCCTGTACCGTTCTCACTTTTTGGGGAACTGCAGGTGCCGCCGTCTTCGGTGCCGTCTTAATCAGAATTACATCATCGTCCAAACGCCAGGTCAAATGAGTACCGTCGAGCAATTGTCTCATCACTTCCTCGACTCCTGCATCCTGTACCTTCAGGTCTCTTTTCCCACATTTCCTGAGTTCATCCACCCGGTACAAAAACTGGTAATCCGAAACTTTTCGCAGTTCTTTGATAATTTCCAGTATCGACCGTTGCTCTAAATTGAGCGTCACCTTAACTTTTTGAGAAAAGCCGTTAGCACTGACTGTAAATGTTGTCAGTAAAACCAAGTAAATCCCAAGTCGCATAATCTTTAGGAATTTTAACACATACTCTCCGGGACGAAGAGCATACATTCGATTTTTTTTCATAGATTTGTATATATTTAATTAATAATGTGGACGAAAGTTCACAGGGAACGGAAGGAGGTAGGATGCCTTCCGTTCTTTATTTCGTCCCTATCACAACACAATTCTCTTTTATAGAGATTTTTATACCGGACACTTCCTCGAGCATCCGGATAATTTTGTCAAAATCATCATATTTTTTCAAATCACCACTGAAGGTATATTGTTTTACTTCTTCATTGGTATAAAACACAGACATTTCATACCAACGCTGCAATTGTTTCATAATTTGCTCCAACGACTGTTCTTCGAATATAAATTTCCCGTCTTTCCAAGCCAGATACATACCGACATCTACTTTTTGTACCCGAAGCGACCGATCGCCTTTACAAAACAGAGCTTGTTCTTCCGGTTTCAGCCGCACAGAACCTTTCTCATCTCCCACTTCGACACTCCCTTCCGCCAACGTTGTCGTAACCTGCTCATCGTTTTCGTAAGAAGCCACATTAAATTTCGTTCCCAATACTTTCACGTCTATACCGGCGGAAGTGGTTACCACAAAAGGGATTTGTGCATTCTTCGCCACTTCGAAATAAGCTTCTCCTTTCAGAAATACCCGGCGTTTCTCAGCGGTAAAATTGACCGGATAACGCAACTCGGTTTCCGAATTCAACCACACCCGGCTCCCATCGGCCAGCTGAATCTGAAATTCTCCGCCTTTAGGGATAATCAGGGTATTGAATACTTCTTCCTTTTCCAGACTATCCGATTGCTGATAAGTAATGCCCTGCTCATCGAGCCGGACCTGTTGCAAATCAGCTTCCCGGCCCCAACCCACCGAATCGTTCAACAACATTGTTCTGCCATCGGCCAATACCAACAAAGGACTTCCCTGAGCCAAACTAATCGTCTGAGTAGTCCTTTCACTCGTTTTACGAGTCTCATCCAACTGCCACTTCAACACTCCCGCAGCTCCCAATAATAACACGATCAAAGCCACATAACGATACCAGTATCTAAAAACAGGATGAATAGTCCGGTTTCGTTTACTGAATTTTTTCCATTGCCGACCGATTTCTTCTTCCGGATAAGGCTCCAGAATATCGCCTGAGCGGAATTCTTGCAAAAGCTCCTGATATTCCTGTTCATTGCCGGCCGATTCTTTCCTCCAGGCCTCCAGTTTCGCCCGGCGGTCCTCATCGATAATTCCGGCAAATTCCTCGGCTATCCATTGAGAAACCAGTAAACGATGTTGTAAATCATCCATAAATTTTCACTTTTACACCGACGCCTTTTTTGACATCATTTATATAAAAGACGACATTTCTTCTTAAACGGGTGAATGAGGATAGAAAATTTATTAAAAATTAAAGTTATAAACTTTCCGGCCGGAACCATTAACTTTTGTTAATTCCAAAGCAATTAATATTTTATTGCTACTTCCATTAATACTCAGCTCCTCATTTTTGTTTCGGATCGATCGGTGTGTGGTTAAGCAGAATAATCACGTAAGATAACAAATAATAAAAGCAGATATTCCTTCGAAAGAACCTGCCGCAATACGGCATAAGCATTCTTTTTCAATGTTTTGACGGTATTCACGGAGATACCTAGTTTTTCTCCTACTTCGGCATTGCTGAGCCCTTCCATACTCAGCATAATAATCTGCTTACTCTGAGCAGGCAGCTTGTCGATCGCCGTATGCAGGATACGGAAAGTCTCTTGCCGGGTAACTTCTTTTAGGAATACAGGATCGTCCGCTTCTTCTCCATGCATGTACTCAGACAGATAATTAGCTTCGGCTTTCTTATGTTTGATAAAATCTAAACAAAGATTCCGGGCTGCAATATACAGAAAAGCCTTGGCATTCCCTAAAGAGTCGAATTCATTCCATTTTTCATACACTTTTACAAATACCTCCTGCGCAATATCGGCCACTTCCTCCTCTTCCGTATATCGTTTAATAAAGTGACATACCGGAATAAAAAAACGTTCGAAAAATTCCTTAAATTCTTTACTTTCCCTTTTCTGCATATTCCTCCCAAGCTCTTTCCAGCAAAAATACAATTTTTTTATGGACAGAGCAATACAGTAACCGATCAGGCAGAGAATAATCGTTAACGATGATATTGTCCCTTATCTTTCACTAAAATAACCTTCAGTTCCGGATCGTCCAGCATTTTATGCCCCTTAGGGGTAAGCAGCAATTGCCATTGGGTTGTCCGATGTTTCCAGGTCAACAAATCGATAGATCGGTTCAAATTTTCCTTGATGGTCGAATACCACCAACCCGGAAAGGATAAAGCATGGACTATTTTATGGTCCACCGCTTTCCTTAATTTATCCATGTAAGAATCGATTTCTTCGGATTCCAACCGAGACGGATTTTCCCAACCGATATACAAAGAAGTATAATATCCTTCCTCTGTAAATCGCTGCAAAGCTTGCCAATTACGACTTTCAATGATCAACCTTTCTTTGTCGATGTCATACCGGGAAGTCAGATCAGCCAACTGAGTTAACATAGCCGAAACATTTTGCAGATCGAGATTTTTAATATCCAACCACAATTTACCTCCATTTTGCTGAATATAGCCAAAATAAGGTTCTATAGACAGGTTAAAACTAGTATCTATATCATATGTCACACCGAATACCGAATCCTGCCGAAAGACGATATCTACTTCAAAGTTACTATACCTTTCACTGTGTTCATATAATTTTTCCATCGAATTGCAACGATGCAACCAAATTTTATCCGGATGCTCCCCAACCTCGTCGATGGCTACGATACACCAAAAAAATAGTCCAATGACACAGGCAACTCCTATAAATCGAATAATACGCACAATTTTTTCTTTTCACTCGGATAAAAGTAAAAAAGACCTGACAAAACCACAAAAATATTCGACAAAACCGGAATTTATTTCGATTAAATAACGAATTTTATCCATCTTTTAAGTCTGATCTCTGATTTCCCCCCCTCTCCCTTTATCCGTACCAACCCATCGCTTAGCCGGATGAACCGAATAAACTTTCAGGCGATTCATTTGACAATCCTGAAATAATAATTATATTTGTCACGAAAAATCACCTTATAAGTCGGAATAATATCATTTCTGGGAGGCTCGGAAGGAGCAGTCTCCGGGAAAGGTTTGTATTTCTAACAAAAAAAGGAGAAAAATAAGATTGTTCTTACTCAATCTTGAACTAAAACAATACCCCTAAGTGTGAGTATCGAAAACATTTCATATCTTTGTTGCGTCCTTTACAGGATAGCATTTTAAAGATGAAAGTGTTTCACTTTTATCCTTGACAGGAAATCTGACAATTTCGAGAATACAAGGATAATCAATACAAACACTCATCACTTGTCTGTTGATGTATCGTCAAAGTACATACGGATAAGTGTGGGGTATTGTTTATTTGTATTCGGGTTTTGTCAGAACCTCCTGTCAGATAAAGCAAGGCTCCACACTTTCTTTTTATAATCAACCGGCCAATCGGAGTCTGTGGTCATAAAACGATTTGAACATCAGTTATAAAATTCAAATTCATTGCATTATGAAAAAAATTTCATTCATTCTGCTGGCTTTGCTATGCTGGTCAAGTATGGTGTCGGCACAGGAAAATAACAATCGTTTACGTAAAAAGTACCGCAATCTGAGTTTTGTAAAGCAGGAATTCGAACCGGCTTCTTACTTCGGTATGGATCAAACGCTCAAAAGTAATTTCGGAGCAGCTTTCACCGTCGGCAGGACTTTTTATCTTCATAAAAAACCGATAGCCGGTTTGATCCGTTTCGGTCTCGACGCCACCTGGTTCGATTTGAATTACACCAATTACAAACTCGAATACCGTTGGGAAGACAATTACGATGAGGAAGAAGAACCAGAAACCAGTAATTTCCATCAAGCTGAAATCGGCATGCAAGTAGGTCCTTCTGTTACCGTCAACCCGGTCGGGAAACTAAACGTCAACGCTTATTTCCGGTTTGCCCCCAGTTTTTCAGCTTTATACGACGACGATACCCTCCTGGGAAACTATGCTTCTTATTTTGTCACCGGCGGCGGTATCTCTTACGGAGTTATCGGCCTTGGAGTGGAGTCCAGATGGGGAAGTTGTAAATTTAAATCTTTCGGAAGCGGTGATTCCGAAGAAGACGAACAGGAGCCGGCACCCGGAAAATCCAAATTCAACGGAATGCGTGTTTACCTATCCTTCAGATTTTAATATTAAATCAGCTTAATCATGAAAAAGATATTACTATTCATTCAGTTGTTTATTGCTGTATGCCTGACAGCCTGTTATACCAATGTGATTACCGATTATGAAGGCGAAGGCGACGGAGGCGGCGGAGGCAATCCTTCCAATCAATTTATAACCCTGTCCGATCCTGCTCAACTCAATCAGACAGCTTATGCCGACTCTCCCTCCTGCGAGATCACTTTTACCACCACCTCTTCGTGGGAGAGTTATATCCAAAACGATGAAGCCCGCTCCTGGGTTACCGTAACCCCTTCTGCCGGAGAAGAAGCCGGGGAACATACCGTGCAAATATTATTAGATGAAAACACGACAGGAAATCCCCGGACAGTTCGAATCGACCTAAACTGTCAAAGCCAAACCGAAACAATCACAATCAATCAGGAAGCTGTCCGGCAGGACGGCAGTTTCCCGGAATCTTACGAACCGGATCCCTTCGAAGCCTGGGTGGAGCGCATTACCATCACAGAAATCACAGAAGGAGTAGAAAACCGGAATAATTGGCTGGAAATCAGATTCGGTTACAACGATGACCAAATTCAGTATATTGAAAAAACAGGCATTTATACAGAAAATATCGAAGGTGAAGAAATTCAAAATGAAACGATACTGTCGGATATTCATATAAATTATATGCCCGAAGATCACCGTTTATTTTATGAGCAGAATATTTATGAAAATAACAATCAGGTTACTCAAAAACTTTACAGCGAATGTATGCTGAACGAACAAGGCCATATCAGGGAAAATCAGGCAACTTACTTCGACATGATGAGTAATGAAGAGCCCATATCGATTGTATATCGTTACAAAAATTTCCGTTTACAAAATATCGGTAGCGACCAGGAACAGTTCCAATATATATGGTCGGATCAAAACAGAGTAGAAACACAGGAAAAAATCACAAGTGACGCTGAATATGCTACTCTGGAAACCTTCACGTACACCACGGAAGAAAATAATAAAGCCAACCTGGACCTTAATCAACTTTATCAGGAGGACTACCTGTCGATGGTCGGTTTGCTAGGGAAACGCAGCCAAAATCTGTTGGCTTCGATCAGCGACAAAAAAGGCAGCAGAACAGAATTCAGTTATACTTTCAACATGTCCGGTTATGTAGAAACCATTACAGCCACCCATTTCTCTGAAGGTATTAAAACTCCGACGAAACAAGTGTATACTATCTTTTATCAAGGCTTTTGAAGTTGAAAATCCACATCCTTTTCAACAATTACGGAGTAATTTTCAACTTTCAGGTCCTATCTTTTTCAGTGACAACGGTTACAGTGATCAGATTTGATTTCCATAACCGTTGTCACTAAAAAACGGCAGGATTATTTCGGTATTTGTTCGTCTTCGGTATTCGTGTCCGGGAACGCGATCGCTTCTGTCGGTCGTCTGCCTTTTTCTTTCATTGACCGGTGGTATCTGACGAACGTAGTGAGGAGTTATGCTATACATCTCCCTCACAAAATTACCCCTTTCCGCGAGAAACACAAACAAAAAAAATTCAGAAAATTTAATTCAGAAATCAAAATTCCAATTCTTCGGAAAATTGACTATTTTAGCAGATCATTTTATCACCATTTTCATGACAGATTTAAAAGCAATCACTTCACATTTTGCCATTTCGGGAGAGGTGGCAGAAATAAAACCGTTAGGATCGGGGTTGATCAACGATACCTTCCTGGTAACAACCCGATATCCCGATACCCCGGATTACGTATTACAACGCATCAATCAGGCTATTTTCACGGATGTTCCTTTATTACAGGAAAATATCCGTTACATTACCTCCCGTATCCGTTACCATTTGCAACAACGGAATGCAAACGATATCGACAGGAAGACATTGACTTTAGTACCTGCTACAGATGAAAGGCTTTATTATTACGACGGCAACAGTTACTGGCGGCTGACTATTTATATCGCCGGATCGAAGACTTTCGAACAAGTGACACCGGACCTGGCCTATCAGACCGGAAGAGCTTTCGGAGAATTTCAATACTTTCTGTCAGACATTCCGAATCCACCGATCGGAGCGACCATTCCCGACTTTCACAACATGGAATTCCGCCTCGGACAGTTCCGGGAAGCAATCGCTCGAGACAAAGCGGCCCGTCTGGCTAAAGTGCAACCGATCGTGGATGAATTGCTCGGACGTTCTGAGGAAATGTGCCGGGCTGAACGGCTTCATCGCGAAGGAAAATTACCTAAACGCATTACCCATTGCGATACAAAAGTCAACAATATGCTGTTCGATCAGGATGACCGTTTTCTCTGTGTGATCGACCTCGACACAACGATGCCTGGATTTGTATTGTCGGATTTCGGTGACTTTATCCGTACCGCTGCCAATAAAGGAGCAGAAGACGATAAAGAATTGGACCGGGTAGGTCTCGATATGGAAATATTCCGGGAATTTGCCCGGGGCTATCTCGAAACGGCAAGTGCCTTCCTTACCCCTATCGAAAAACAATTGTTACCCTATGGGGCACAACTTCTAACCTATATGCAAACCGTCCGTTTTCTGACCGATTACCTCAACGGAGATACATACTACAAAATCCAATATCCCGAACACAACCTGCAACGGACCTTGGCTCAATTGACCCATCTCCACAGCATAGACAGTCATCTGGAAGAAATGAACGCCTGGATTAATCAACTCTCAAATCAGTAATTATATGAAAAAAATCACTTACCTATTGACCGCTTTTCTGATCCTGGGCATCAGCAGTTGCCAATGTCCTAAATCTTCGGATCAAACGACTCCCAATCTGATTCGCACCGCTATTCCGGAACGTCCGGCCGGTCAGACAGACGTCATAGGCCTTCGCTGTGCACCCCTCGACACCGTACGGGTCGGTTTTATCGGATTAGGCATGCGCGGCCCGGGGGCCGTCTATCGTTTTACCCAAATCGAAGGTACCGCCATCAAAGCCCTCTGTGACCTTTATCCCGAACGGGTAGAAAAAGCCCAGGAGATCCTCATCAAAAACAATCGTCCCCAGGCTGCCGCCTATAGTGGAGAAGAAGGCTGGAAACAACTTTGTGAACGCCCCGATATCGATCTGGTATATATCGTCACTCCGTGGTTGCTGCATACTCCCATAGCCGTTTACGCCATGGAACACGGTAAACATGTCGCCATCGAAGTCCCCGCAGCCATGAATCTCGATGAATGCTGGCAACTGATCAATACTTCCGAAAAGACCCGCAAGCACTGTATGATGCTGGAAAACTGCGTATACGACTTTTTCGAACTTACCACCCTGAATATGGCCCAACATGGATTGTTCGGTGATATCCTCCATGTCGAAGGTTCGTATATCCACAACCTGGAAGAATTCTGGGCGGCCTATCAAGGCAACTGGCGGCTGGATTTCAATGAAAAATACCGGGGGGATGTATATGCCACCCACGGCATGGGACCTGCCTGTCAACTCCTCGACATCCACCGGGGAAATAAAATGAACTACCTCGTTTCTATGGATACCAAAGCCCTGACCGGCCCGAAACTGGTAGAAAAGATCAACAAACGGGACGGTAAGGATTTTCAGAACGGAGACCATACGATGACGATGATTATGACCGAAAACGGCCAAACCATGCACATCCAGCACGACGTCATGAATCCCCGGCCTTATTCCCGGATGTACCAACTGACCGGCACCGAAGGTTTCGCCAACAAATATCCGGTAGAAGGCTATACATTCCGTTCTCCGGAGCAGGTCGAAGGTGTACCCGATCACGAAAATTTAAGTATGCACTCGTTCGTCCCGGCAGATGTGAAACAGGCGCTGATGGAGCAATACAAACACCCCATTCAGAAAGAACTGGAGGAAAAAGCCAAAAAAGTCGGCGGACACGGTGGCATGGACTTCATCATGGATTACCGGTTGGTATATTGTTTACGCCACGGCCTCCCTCTCGATCAAGATGTCTATGACGCAGCCGAATGGTCCTGTCTGGGCGAACTCACCCGCCTCTCCATCGAAAACAACAGCATGCCCGTCGAGGTCCCCGATTTCACCCGGGGCAGTTGGCAAAAAATGAAGGGATACCATCATTTTATGATCGGAGAATAATTTTACCCCTCATTCAAAATAAAAATCGTGCAGAACCTTCCCGGATCTGCACGATTTCATTTTTGGTATTTATATAGATATTTACATGAAATGTACGTTTGTAGGTATAAATATGTATATAACTACCAAAAATTATAAATTTAAGTCTCTTTTGATATGATTTACCGGGTTTCTTCCTATCTTTGTCCTCACATACCATGGGGCAGACCTGGATTTGACAGCATGAAGAATAGGTATGTAAGCATGTCGGGAGCAGTGAAACGGCCCGTAAATCCCGGACACAAAATTTTAGTTGGCGAAAATAATTACGCTCTCGCTGCCTAATCTTTAGAAGATTGAAGGCTTAATCCCTGTTCAAGGAACGGGGACGGGACATCCCGCCGGTGGTTCCACCTTATTCCGGCCGGCATACGGGGTGCAGTCAATTTAAGGTTAGTCTTAGCCCACCTTTGGCGAAAGGCGAAAATTTAAGAGGATAAGCGATAGCTTGGGTGCCACTTTCCGGACTATCGTCGAAAACCAATAAGCGGCTAAGCATGTAGAAAGCATATTGATTCCGTGTTTGGACCAGGGTTCGATTCCCTGCTACTCCACCCACACAAGAAAAAGTCACTGATTCTCGGTGACTTTTTACTTTCCTCAGACCTTACAGGATAAATTTAAAATCCCTCGCTTTCAATATCCGGTTTTCCGGGGCTATAACCATTTCAACATGAAAGCGATAAATATACTCTAAAATCTCTTCTCCCCGCATCGAAACACCTATTGCGATACCCCCTGCTAAAGTAGTCCAGAGAATCACGTCTGTTATATCCTCATTTTCTCACAAGTACACGAATCTATGAAAAATATAGAAAACTCACGAAAATTCCTATCTTTGTCAAATCATAATAACAACACGTATGGATATTGTAGAGCTTAGAGAATTTTGTCTTTCCTTCCCGCACACGACCGAGGAATTCCCCTTTGACGAAACCACGCTGGTCTTCAAAGTCTTCAATAAAATGTTCTGTTGCACGGATATCATGCCGTTCGAATGGATTGCCGTAAAGTGCGACCCGGAACGAGCCCTTGAACTACGTGAGAAATATTCGGAAATCACACCCGCTTACCATTTCAACAAAAAGTACTGGAACGGGATAAACATGCACGGGAACCTTCCCGATAAATTCATCGAGGAACTCATCGAACACTCTTACCGGGAAGTCATAAAGAAACTCCCCAAGAGCTTCGTGAAAGAGAACTTCCCCGAATTCTCCCTGACCGAATCCAACCGACTGAAATAAAGACTAACAGTTGGAGTATTCTATCACCAGATATCCCGGAACACACAACGTTTCCTCCAACCATTAGTCAATACAAATCTATTTATCTTCTTGCTGCTGGCGTTTCACCTCGGCAAGTACATCTTTCATATTCAAACCCGCGGCCTCGGCGATCCCCTTACCACAACGTTCATCCGCCTGGTAAAAACGAGCGGCTACCCGTTCCTTGATTTCCACGGGTACGCCAGTCATCGCAGCTGCCACGTTCGTGTGAATCCGTTGTTTCTCGTCCTCGGGAACCAAACGGTACAAATCACCGGGTTGCGTGTAGTAATCCTTATCCTGCTGATAATGATTGCCCATACCCTTTATATCAAAAACAGGCTGGTTATAAGCGTGATTATCTACCGGACCACCAAAACTGTTCGGCTCGTAATTCACGGCTCCCCCGCTATTACCATCCACCCGCATGAACCCGTCCCGATGATAATTGTGGACCGGACAACGCGGCGCGTTCACCGGGATCGAATCGGCGTTAATCCCCAGGCGATAACGATGCGCGTCACCGTAAGCGAACAACCGTCCCTGCAACATCTTATCCGGCGAGAAATGGATACCCGGAACCACGTTGGCCGGGTTAAAGGCAGCTTGCTCCACGTCGGCGAAATAATTCTCCGGATTCCGGTTCAACTCGATCACCCCGACCTCGATCAACGGGTAATCCTTGTGACTCCACACTTTCGTCAGGTCAAAAGGATTAAAGCGATACGTCTCCGCATCTTTCTCCGGCATGATCTGAACACACATTTTCCATTTCGGGAAATCACCCTTCTCGATGCTCTCGAACAAATCCCGCTGGGAATGTTCCCGGTCGACAGCCACGATCTTCTCCGCCTCCTCGTTCGTGAAGTTGGCAATTCCCTGCATGCAACGCAAATGGAACTTCACCCAACAACGCTCCTCGTACTCGTTATAGAAGCTGAACGTGTGACTCCCGAACCCGTGCATGTGGCGAAAATCCTGAGGTATCCCCCGGTCGCTCATCAGGATCATCACCTGATGCAACGTCTCCGGCGACAAGCTCCAAAAATCCCACATGGCGGTATTACTTCGCAGATTCGTCTTCGGATCCCGCTTCTGCGTGTGAATAAAATCAGGGAACTTCAACGGATCCCGGATAAAGAAAACGGGCGTATTATTCCCGACCAGATCCCAGTTTCCCTCGTCGGTATAAAATTTCATGGCAAACCCGCGAACATCCCGTTCCGTGTCAGCCGCTCCCCGCTCACCCGCAACCGTGGAGAACCGCATAAACACGTCGGTTTTCTTTCCCACCTTGGCGAAAATACTCGCTTTCGTGTAACGGGTGATGTCATTCGTCACGGTAAATGTCCCGAACGCCCCGCTCCCTTTGGCGTGGACGATTCGTTCCGGGATTCTCTCCCGGTTAAAATGAGCTAGTTTTTCAAGCAACCAAACATTTTGAAGAAGAGCCGGACCGTGAGGGCCTGCCGTCTGGATGTTCTGGTTATCACCAACCGGGGCCCCGGCTTCGGTAGTAAGTCTTTGTTTCTTTTCCATGGTTAATCAGGTATTATCATTATAATGTCTATGATGATTATACCTCATTAACCATTAAAAAGTTTTATAAACAGATCAAAATTTTATTCCGTTTTCGGTTTCCGTACATAGTGCGGCATCTCAAAAGGAATCTCCAGAGAAAATTCCACCAATCCCATAAACTCGCCGTTCTCGTACCACGGGGTCTGGTAAATCAATTTCTTCACACCGTTCTTTTCAATCGTATAAGCATTCGTTGCATGTTGTTCCATCAACTCCACCAGTTTCGTACGGGCCGGTTCCGGGTGACAATCCAACACGTTTTGCCCTACCAGATCACCATGATTCGTTTTCTGGGATTTATCGTTCATCTGAAGGATTTTCCCCTCTTTATCACATACCGTGATCGCCACGTTCAGTTCTTTCATGTAATCCATAGTTGTCATTTTTTTATTACTCCTGCAAAGCTATAATTTTTCATGATGTAGTATGCTCATTATCCCGAATTTATAAATGAAAAATAATTATCACTACAATTTTTCTCTCAAATATTTTGCAAATTCCCTAAAAGGCTCTATATTTGCATCGCTTTTGAGAAAATTCCTTAGTAGCTCAGTTGGTTAGAGCGGCGGACTGTTAATCCGTAGGTCGTAGGTTCAAGTCCTACCTGAGGAGCTTCAAAAACTAAGCCAGCATTTCTGCTGGCTTTTTCTTATTTATAAAATTTCGTCCCTTAGCCCGGCTCACGTGAGCCCACATTCCCCGGTATCTCGACGCACCCGTACCCGTGTCTCCCCGGTAAGTTAATTGAAAGTTGATTGAAACTTCATTGAAAGTTAACTAAGCAGAACCGTCAAGATTTTATTGATTTTCACAAAAAAAGCAATCAACATATTAACGAACCACCGACGAGCCTCCCCGGAAAATACCAAGAAACACGCTTGATTCATTCAAGTATCCTCCTACCATCTCACACCCAACTCTCAACCCACACAACCCGTCCCGCTTTTTTTTTTCCTCCCCACTTCCTTATAAAAACCTTCCCGATAAACTCTGATCAAACTATAAATGGAGCCAAACCAAGCGTGAATGCAGTTTTAGTCAAGCGTTGGGCCTAGCAAAACACGAGACCGATATCTATAAAAATCAGCGCATGAACCGAAATCCACACGCTGACCATCCTACTGCTATTATGTTGTAACTGACTATTTTTTCAACAATTGTTCTTGAATTATTTTCTCGTATTTTTCGGGAGTTGCTCCCATCTCGACAACGGGTTTACCCCCGACAGGAATAAAAAACAAAGTCGGCAGTGCCACCACGTTGAATATACTGCACAATTCCTTCTCTTGATCGGCGTTCACTTTCAAGAATATGACTCTATCCTTGTATTTCTCCGCCATCTTTTCCAATTCGGGGATCAATCGCATGCAAGGTCCGCACCACGTGGCCCAGAAATCTATCACGACAGGTTTATCACCCTTGAACACGAATTCATCACTCACCCGGTAGTCATAGACATGCTCTAAGAAATAATCCCGGGTGATCGGGTTCAACTTGCCCGGCTCGACCGTAGAAGCTATATCCTTTACCTCCTCGTCTTTTATCTCTACCAGATCAAAAGGTTGAAAATATATTTTCTGTTTCGGGTAATCAATTGAAATAATTCCTTCCTTCAAAATCCCGTTACCCAGCACGGAGCGGGATAAAGCCGCGTTCTCGGAAATAACGATCCGATTCAAACGACTCTTCACGAAATCACACGTCCCGGCTATTTTCGTTCCGGCAGTCGGTTCCGCAATCTTATAACCGTTCACGATGACAGCCTCACCTCCTTTATCCCCTCCGAGTTTGGCAAAATCCCCGGTTGTCATTGAAATCATCCCGTCACTCCACGTATCCAACAACAAGGCGTATGGAATCCCGTCAATAGTCAAGGTACACGAAATAGCGGTTCCGGGTAGAACCTTCACGTCAGCCCGGTGCTCCAATTTCATGTACGAGGGGCGATAAGGTACAGAGGTGGTTATCTTCTTACGTTTGCTATCAATCGTCAATACCACGTTACGAAACAACGCTCCCCCCACGACACCCGCCACACCAAGCTGACGCAAATAGGGTTCGTCCACCAAAACGAAAGCGGGTACGGCATTACCGAACACGTTATTCCCGAATGCCATTGTATTTACACTCACGGTCTTCGAGATTGGAACCTCCTTGTACAAAAAGTGGTTATACTGGAAATCACCCGGTATCTCCGGGTCTATTTTCAGTTTTTCCAGAAACTCCGGCAAGAGAGCCGTGTGCCCGGACAAGTCCAGGACGAAACTGGCCATTTCCCCGTTCACCGCCAAATCCAAGATTATTTTCCCGTCCACTTCCCGATAATCCTTCACCTCGGTAGACGTGTTCTTCGTCTGAGTCCACGTCAAGCCGGGAAACAAACAAAACAGTAATAATATCAATATCTTCATGTGCTATAAATTTTACTTGTATCTAGGATCTTGTTATCTCGACCCTCTTCTCTTTCCCGTCTTTCAGGATTATGATATAAGCCGAATCGCCCTCAATCGCATCAAGGATGGCCTCCACTTCCATCTGGTTTTGCGCGACATCGGAAAGCTCCTTACCGTTAATATTCACCACCTGGTCACCAAACGCGACCTGACCTTTCAGGCTATCCCAAACGGTTGTCACCTCAAAATGTCCCTTGACCGGCAATATCCCCACGTTCCATGTCCGGGGTGCCCCTCCCGCATCAATCACGGCCTGATCATACGGGAAGAAATAGAAACGATGACGCATGTAGTCAATAACCACTTTCCCGTACTGCAACATATCCACCCCGACAATACTCATCCCCATGTTGATCGTGATACTTCCCACGTTCGAGAACTTTCCGGACAGGAAATTCATCTCATCGATCACGACTTTATCAATCTCCACCGGTTGCCCGACACCTCCTATGCCCACGATATTCACCCCGATCCCTTCTGCCACTTTCGTGTTCTTGACCCGCCCCTTCAAATCAGTATAATCAGTGGAAGAAAGCAATAACAAACCGGTCGCTCCCGTGTCAAATAACACCCTTTTGGTCGCACCACCAAAACCGACCTCTACAATCGAATGATTGGACTGTCCCGGAAACAACTCCACGCCATCCGTGATTTTCAATCCCGCCGGACGATAGGGATAATTGATGACCATGATCTTTTCCCGAGCATCAAAAGTGATCACCGACTGAGCGAATGCATCCCCACCCAAAATACCGGCCACCCCAAGTTCCCGAAAGAATCCCGTGGTAGGAAAAATCATCGTTTCCAAACGGGATAATTTATAATTCGGGCTCAATTCCACCTCTTGTAATATCCCCGTGGGATAATTCACTCCCAGACTATTGGCATCCGACACGTTCGTCGAAGTCCCCGTACTCATCGCTTTCATCTCGACAGCCGCTTCCCGCATAGTTCCCGTCTTTCCCCCGGTATCAACGATGTATCTCACGTTCACCCCGTTCACCATCACCGGGATAATGATCTTCCCGTGTACAAATTCATAATGTATCGTGTCGCACACCCGACGAGAAGTTTGTCGCGCAAAACTCCTCGCGGAGAATAGTGTCAACAGACCGACAATGATTAATATCGTTTTCATGGCATAGAACAGTTGCTCAAACTTTTAATCTATTTTGCCAATTTATCCGCGGCCATTACTGCCTGATAAGCATTCAAAATCCCACCGGACAGGCATAAATCTTCAAAAAGGAACAAATCCTGAGTCGGTTTCCCGTTAACCTCTATTCCTTTCTCCACCTCTACCCCCGCCCGGGAAGTCACGGATTCCAACAAGATATCACGTATTTGTGTCCCTGTCAAAGCGGGATAATAAGCCTTGATTAGAGCAGCCACTCCCGCCACGGAAGCCGCTGCAAGCCCGACACCCGTACCCGTTTGATACGTGTCGCCCGTGTAAGTCGAAAACACGTCCATCCCGGGAGCGAATAAATCCAGTTCGCGAGCCCCGTAATTCGATCTCATGGAAGGATTGCCCTCCTTGTTGGAAGAAGCCACCACCATCAGGTTCGTCAATTCCTTCCCTCCCGTCATCCAACGATTCGGGAAAAAAGTCTCTTTAGCCAGATCCCGCGACAGGTCCCACACTGGAACGATCACGAGTATCCCCTTCCCCTCGGCATATTGCAGAGCCTCGGTTATCCATTTTTTCTGATCTTCGGGATACAACGTGTTCTGTTGCGGCAACACAATCACGTCTGCCTTGTGATCCACGGCATACCGAATGGCAAGGGCCATATCCTTTAAATAAGGTTCACCGCTTCTGCCCGTCACCCGCAATGTCATGATCTCCACCCGGTCGATAATCCCGTCACCACCCAAGCCGTTACCTCTCTTCGCCCCGATAATCCCGGCTTGCATAGTACCCAAAGCCGCATCGGAAGTCAACAAAACATTATTCCCGTATTTCTTATCGTTTATATCCATATAGTTGTCCCCGACGATGTCCTTACGTCCTCCGGGATTAATCGCTTTCAACGCTTTCTCGTAAGCGGCTCGACCACGCTCGACTTGTCCCCCGGTAGCATACAAATTATAAATATCTTCCCATTTTTCAGTCTTCATGATCGAAAAACCGTAAGCCATAAGCGTGAAAGCCACCTCGCCCAACGAATCACGGGGAGCTTTAGGATCATAGCAAGTCTGAAATTCTTGCAAGGTTAATTCCTTGTCCGGGAATCGCTCTTTCAACTGCTTGTCGAATTTCAAGGCGTAATCCCTCAATACATAAGCCAACCCTATCCCTCCGTAGGCTCCGGCCACGGATGACTCACACATGACTTGATTCCGGTAATATTTAAATTCGTCAATATTTTCAGGCGCGGGCACAGGCATCAATTTATCATCCGCTACCCGGTAATAATTTTTCCCGTCAAAAACATAATCGCCATACTTGTCTTTCAACCGGAAAAATTCACGATCCCCTTCCTTTAGCAATGTCTCCATCACTTGCCCGTCTTTTCCTCCAAGGAAGTTCCAACCGTTAATATCATCCACCAACCCGTTTTTATCATCATCTTTTCCGTTCGCTTTTTCTTTCGGGTTGAACCAGATAGATTGCTTCAAATCCTCGTGTTCCACATCCAATCCCGTCCCGATCAAAGCCACCACGGGCCTTTTCTTTATTTTCTTTCCTTTCAGGAGATCATAAGCCTTGTTCACCTCGGCTCCATACACCCCGTCCTGATCAAAAGAACAATTGTACCAGTCTAAATCTGACTGTTTCTTGGGGATTTGATTGTCCTGCTTGATTAATTGCGCACTCACCGTACAAACGTACAAGCCCAGCACAAGCAATAAAAAATACTTTCTCATCATTTACAATTATATTATTATACAATACGAAATCATCATGAAGCTAAAAGTTAAAAACTAAAAGCTAAAAACTTACCCGAATCTACATTCCCATTTTCAATCTAAAATCACCGTTGTCGTGCTTTCAGTATTTCTTCTCTCACCTTCTCTCCCCGTAAACCGCGAGCGACAATACGTCCCTCCTTATCAATCAAAACGATAAAAGGTATCGAATAGAAACCATAGGCTTTCTGTATCGTGTTGGGAGCATCGCCCACGATGAATCCCTCTTTGTTCCAAAGCATCACCCAGGGTAAATCTTCCACATCAAGCATCCGACGCCAATCTTTCTCCCGTTTATCCAGTGAAATACTGATAAATTCCAGATCCTCCCCCTTCAATTCTTTATAAACCGGCAACAGATTTTTCATTTCTTGCCGACAAGGGCCACACCAAGAAGCCCAAAAGTCCACAAGCACATATTTACCCCGGAAGTCACTTAAACGAACGTTCTTCCCATCCGGATCGACATACTCGAAATCATAAGCTTCCGTCCCAATAGCGAATTGTCTCAAACTATCTACCCGGTTTTCCAACCACTTCGCGGAAAGGGCTCCCCGATTCACTTCCGGCACTAAATCCAACAACATTTTATTGGGTTCATACGCTTTCATATCAGCCATATAAGCCAAGGCACTATACATCGTTCCCTGCAATTGTCCCCGGACTTCATCGACCACAGTTTTCTTTCTTTCCGGTACCCATTTCAATAATTCCAGAAAATCATCAATTCCAGTGAACGATAAAGAACTATTATCCGGATTTTTCTCGTCATAAAATCCCTTGATCGTCACGTCCGTGTTTGTCAGGTAGACCGGTTGTTTCGTGTTCCCGATTGACAAGATGTATAAATCAGGCTCTATCTCTTTCGGTCCGGACTTAAACCCACCGTCTTTCGCGACCTGTAAGGATAGTAATATATCACCCTTTAGAGATTCTACTCGAATCTCTAAAGGGTTCAATAACCGTAACTTCCCGGAGAGAGTAAAAGCGTTCTGCGCGATACCCTCCCCGCAAGTTACCAGAATGAATAATATAATGATTCCTTTCAGCATAATAAACGACTAGTTAGCAAGAGCATTCCCGATTGCCTGAAGGTCTATCCCATAGGTATCTTTCATGTGCTTTATCAGGATATCATACCGTTGACGGATCAAACCGTTCACGTCTTTCACGGGATTTAATATTCCCTTATTCGTGTAATTGGTTGCCGGATATTCCGCGATCAAATCCTCGTAAGTATTAGAAACAATCGCCTCGACATAGTATTCCACGTCATTTTCTACTTTAGTACTACGATTGAGGAAACCCCGCCCGTACATGGTTTGATTGGTAATCGCTGTCGCGTAAGTAACGCCATCATAAAATTCCGCATTCTCGACAATCTTACCATTAGCAAGTATACGTTTCAGGAAAGTCACGTTTACATCGTTCTTGAAAGTGATTTTCTGAGCCTGCGTCATGGTCAGGATGTTCTCGTTTCCCCAGTTAAACGCAAGACCATCGAAAGTACTATACGTGTTATATAATGTACTTCTACCGGCTGTAGTTCTCCAATCTAATTGACCACAAAGGAGCAACTTCAAGGGTAAACAACGAGCCAGCGTGGTATCCGGATACAGGTTCAAGAAAGCCGCTTCCAGCAAATCCAATTGCTGTCCGACATAATTTTCGTCTGCATTCGCAGCAATCAATCCGTTCGTGTAAGGGTAAAGAGGATTTCTATCATCCTCGACCGACTCTAACCATCCGGTTACGGACCAGTAAAGCTCTTTCACTTTAAACTGATACAAAATAAACGTATTGCATCTTTCTTTCCAATTCACGATACGCTGATCGTAATCATGATTACCTTGTGGTACAATATACCCGTTTTCGGGAGTTTCCGTCGGTGACAATGTATCCTCGTCATTGCAAGACACCATCCACACGGAAACGCATATCAATATATATAAAATTTTCTGTTTCATCCTATTTGTTTTCTAAATTCGACATTAACGTTCATTCTGGACCAATAAAGGATTACGATTCAATGCCACGCGGGGAATCGGTAACGCATACCGAGGGTCGTCTTTTCTCAACGTGATTTCTTCCCGATTATCCGTACTTATGAAATAAGAATGCGTGATACTCGGCATTCCATACCGACGCAAGTCAAACCAACGATGATCCTCGAAACACAATTCCCGACGACGTTCATTTTTATAAAATTCGAACAACTCTTCCGCATCCCGGATATCTTTCGGCTCATACGCGACATTACGGGTGTCGTAACGATGCTCCCGTAGATTATTCAGGTCATCTAATGCCAGTTGACGATAGCTATCATCACCGGAAGCCATGTATTTACGGATGTACACCTCGGCACGATTCAAATACAATTCTGCCGTACGAATGCCCTTACCACCTATCGTAGTGCTATGCTTTCCTCCTTTAAACGCATAAAGTTGGTAATAAACAGCACCCGAAGGTTGAATGTAAGCAGAGTTCACAAAATACATGAATGGTCGCAAATCCATATAATTCTCCTTTTCCGTATCATTAACAAATTCATATAATGCCATCAAATCAGAGGAGACACCAAAAGCCGCCCGATAATTATACCCTCCGGCCGAATACAAGGAACCTATTTCCCCGGTATTACTATAAATCCAAATCACCTCGTCGCTAGTTTCCACGTTATACACGCCAAAAGGACTTTTTCCCTGCCAGGCAAAAGCAGCATCCTCCGCACTCGCAAGAGCCGTCAACGTGGGTTTCACCGCAAGTACTTCATTAGCATATTTCAGGGCCTCGTCCCAATTTTCCATATAAAGATACACTCGGGATAAGATGGATTTTGCCGCCAACACACTAATCTTGTATTCAGACATCGACAACGGATTCTTCTCCAGTAAATCTACACCTGCAAGCAAATCTTCTTCGATCTGTTTATACACCTCGGCCACCGAATTTCTCGTATAATAACCACCCGTTATTTCCATTTCCAATTTCAATGGGACACCCGGATTCTCCTCAGGATTACCGTAGTTATACGGCAATCCGAACAAATTCACCAACGAGAAATAATACCATGCCCGCATGGTCAAGGCTTGTCCCCGAAGATTATCTTTATTCACCTGATCACCTTTGACCTGATCTATATGTTCCAAAACCGTATTAGCTCCCATAATTTTATTGTAATATACCTTCCAAGCATTCACCCGATCATGAGTTCCGGCCCCCTCGTTAAACATCTCGTCATCCCACGAGAAAAGCCGATACAAATTCTCTATAGGAGCTTCCAGTATTTCCTGGTTCTGGGCTCCAAAACATTCCACGTCATCCGTCAGAAAATCCTGAAAACCTCTTACCGTATTACTCATCGGGTATACCTCGCCAACCATGATCTGCATCAAATCATCAATCGACGTTGGACGTACTTCATCCAAACTGGACTCCTCCAGAAAATCGCTACATCCGGCAAAACTCAGTATGGACAACATCAATAATAATACTCTATATTTCATACTTGTCATTTTTATTCATTAGAAACTTAAATTCACGCTCAACGTGTAGGTTTGAGAAATCGGCTGAGAACCGGTTGCCACCTCAGGGTCTCTCCCCTTAAACTCTTTACTCACGAAGATGAAAGGATTCGACACACTGAACGTAAAGCCCATGTTTTGTGCAATTTTCCGAATCCGATCCCCGTTTAAATTATAAGACAATGTGATATTATTACATCTCAGGAAAGAAGCATTCACAACCCGTATGTCAGAAAAATTATATAACAAATGCGCCCGTTCGGTAGTTGTCGGTAAGACAATCGCACCCCGGTCTCTTGCTGGTAAAGAAGGAATATTCGTGATCTCCTCGTCGCCCGGCTTACGCCATCTATTCACCAAATCCTTCGGCAAATTATTGTACTCGTAAGGGGTCGTGTTATTCATATCCGAATCGAACACCGTGGCCAAGAACTTTTTTCCGCCCACTTGCAGATTAAACGAAGCGGATAGCGTCAATTGTTTATATTTAAAAGACGTGGTTATTCCCCCCGTAAAATCAGGATCAAGTTTTCCCATATACTTCATATACTCGGTCGCATCCGTTTCCGAATCCGGGTTATTTAAACCTTCCAGATTAAATTCGGGACTTCCGTCCGTAGATGATAATCCGGTATATTCAAACGCCCAGATTCCGGTCACCGGGTAACCATCTTTTTGCAAAGCACCGGAAGCAGCCGTTTGCCAGCTTTTATTCGTTTCCAGAGAACTTGTAATCTTGTTATAATTCTTAGAGGAATTCAAGCCTAACGTCCACAAAAAGTTTTTCGTCCGAACCGGAGTCAAGCTAAAACTCAACTCCCAACCGGAATTCTTCAAGGATCCACCATTCATCGGCATGCTCAAAACTCCATCCTCGTAAGGAAGCTCTCGGCTAACGATAACATCAGTCGTTTTCTTGTGATAATACTCGAAAGAACCGGAGATTTTATTTTTCCAGAAAACGAAATCAACCCCAACATCCACGGTTCTCGTCTTCTCCCATTTCAACTTTGGATTAGGCAAACTTCTGATCTTCAACAGATACTCCCCTGTTTCCTTGGCATAACCAGCCGAACCGGAAGGGATATAGGCAATCAGGTCAGGACCGGCACTCTCGCTTGCATTTCCCTGGTACCCGAAAGACGTACGAACACTAAATTCGTTCAGAAAATCCTGGCCTTGCAAGAAATGTTCCCGTCCCATATTCCATCTCAAACCAACAGACCACACTGGCTGGTAGCGGGCACTCTTGTCCTGTCCGAAACGATTGGAAGCATCGGAACGAATACTCGCATTCAACACGTAACGCTCGTCAAATGTATAGGTGAAAGCTCCATAAAAAGAAAGCACATTCGACGTGTTATCTTTTATAGTCATTTTCGTATTTTCTTCCACCAATGAATTGGCAATTGTAGCACTTCCCGAATTATTCAATATCGCACCCGGAGGATTCAACACTGTCTTACCGCGTCCGGGCAGGTATCCGTAAAGCGTCTGGGTGTACCCGTTATACTTGGTACTTTTAACCTCCTGGCCAACCATGGCTGTAACCAGATGCAGACCGTAATTTTTCACGTAAGAGAACTGATTCCGCCAAGTATAGGATTCATTCCGATACTCTGCTATTGCCAACTCACCTCCATGAGGTAATCGGGAACGCTGGTATTCCAAGTCGTTCGGCCCGTAAGCCCCGAATTCATAACCTCGCATCTGAGTAATATAAGCCGAATATTCCGTAGCCCAAGTCTCCCCGAGCGAAGAAGTATAACCGTAACCAAACGTCGTCTCGAATTTCAATCCTTTAAAAATTTCCCATGTTAAATTCAGGTTGGCATTAATAGCACTTGTTCTGTTTTGATTTCCCGTGTTCTCCAATTCATTCAACACGTTATACATGAAACCATTCGAATTTTTATAATAAAAATAATCCCCCTCGTCATCATGAGCTGCGATCACCCGGCTTGTTTTAGAAGCATAGGTATAAGGCACGACTTTATTAAAACCGCTCGTTTTAGCCACGCTCCCCGAAAGCTTTCCCGCAACCTGTATTTTATCCCACAGCTTGGAAGTAACCGTCAAACTCCCTTGATATCTCTCCGAATCGTTTCCTTGGGCCGTACCGTTGTTTTTCGTGAGTCCGAAAGAGGCATAATAAGTTGCCGTTTCGTTTCCCCCGGATAAACTAAGATTATGACTATGACTAAAAGGATTCTCATATAATAAATCAAACCAATCCGTGTTCAACACTTCCAATTTCTTCACTCCCGCATTAAATTGATCATAAGAAATTTTCTCTTCTAGATATTGTTGTAATAATCCCTGGTATCCCACGGGACTCAAACCTTTCGTGGAAACCAAACCTTCCTCGAAGATTTCACGGGAAACATCAACACGTTGTTTGGAATTCATCAGATTCAATTTATCATACGTGACCTTTGAACCGATAGAAAAATTCCCGGAATAACTAACGGACATACGCCCGGTTGATCCCCTTTTCGTCGTGATCACGATGACTCCATTTGCAGCCTTCACCCCGTATATGGCCGTGGCCGACGCATCTTTCAACACAGTTACATCCTCAATGTCAGAAGGATTTAACCAAGAGATAGCACTACCCACGAAGTTACGGATCATATCAATATTATCCGGGTCCCGACCAAAAGCAACCAACTCGGTTGCCTTGAAAGGAAGCGGATCTTCCTGGATTATACCATCAACAACCCATACCGGCTCCTGACTACCCAACAAGGTGGAAGTACCGCGAACCCGAACTTTCTGTCTCGTCCCGACCAAACCGTCTTGATTCAAGACCACGACTCCCGGAAGTTTACCTTGTAAAGCCTGCTCCAAAGATTGTGTTCCGTTTAATATCAAATCCTCCGCACTAATCGTACTCACGGAACCCGCCATATTAGATTTTTTGATCACCTGATAACCGGTCACCACGACTTCATCCATTTCCTGCGCATCTTCTTCCAACACGACATTCAACTCCTTCTGCCCTCTCCAAAGTACCTGCCTGGTTTTCATTCCCACGAAAGAAAAGATCAAGGTAACCGTATCCCGTTTCACGGTTGTAAAAGTAAACTCACCGTTGATCCCGGTAGCAACCCCGACAGTCGTTCCCTTTTCCAGAATCGTTACACCGGGCAACAACTCGCCTTTTTTATCCTTCACGGTACCCTTGATGACAATCATCTCTTTCTTGTCATCATCGGCACGTTTAATAATCACGGCGTTCCCGGAAATTTCGTAACGCAACCCGGTATTACGCAAACATTCATCTAAAATCTCGTTCACGGTCTTGTCGGCAACATTCACGGTCAACTTATCCACTTTAGCGATATCTTGTGTTCCATACATGAACACGAAGTCTGTTTGCTTTTGAATTTCCCAGATCAACTGTTCCAACGTGACTTCTTCCATCTTCAAAGTCAACCGATTATTCTGCGAATGTACCGCTGCAGTTAGTTGGAAACAGCTGATTAAAATCAGTATGAGTTTCAATTTCATGACAAATAAGATTTTTTGCCACTTTCTTCGGTTGAAGAAAATGGTTTCTTGGTTTTTTTTCATAATTTTGAATGATTAAAAGTGTAACGAACTTTAATTTTAAACGAGATGCGTTTCGTGTAGCCAGCACTGACGCATCTTTTTTCTATTTAGCACTTGAAATATATAACATATCATCAACTTGTGTAACATTTACTAATCCTGTTTTACGCAACATCTCGACTATCGGATTCATATTATCGTACCGATCCAAACGTGCTCCAAGCTGCACCCGCTTCGCCTGATCATCAATAAACCGATATTTAAACCCGTACCATCTTGACAAATAAATCATCATATCTTCCAACGTCTCGTTTCTGAAAATAAATTTACCGGAATGCCACGCCGTGTATAAAGAAACATCGACTTCCTTCACCTCCATTTTTCCCGTTTCTTTTATATAAACTGCCTGTTCTCCTGGCACGAGCATTTTCTCGACCTCCCCGTCTGAAACGGCCACTTTCCCCTCCACCAACGTGGCGGTCACATCATGTTCATTCACGTAAGAACGCACGTTAAACGATGTTCCCAACACACGTACATTCATTGAAACGGTTTTCACGATAAAAGGATGAGCCTCATCTTTCCGAACCTCAAAATAAGCCTCTCCTTCCAACTCCACCACTCTTTGATCCCCTTTAAATATCGTCGGGAACTTCAACTTCGTTTCTGCATTCAAAAACACTTTCGTCCCGTCCGATAAGGTCAGCGTGTACTCCATTCCCGTCAAAGTCTGAACAATATTCCGAATTTCGGCGGTATCCTTCGCCGTGATCGCCGAATAATCAATCCCGGCTGAATCCGTCACTATCGTGGTTCCATCGGCCTCTTCCAATTCGATCGTACGGTCTTTAATAATATCTACCGTACTCCCATCACCCAATATCAAACGGGCTCCTGTGGTTCCGGCTGAAATCTGGTACATCACAGGAGTTATCTCTTTCACACCGGAACGATCCAACCAGAAATACACGCCCACGGACAGCAGAACCAGCACGACAGCCGCATATCTCACGACATTTTTCCATAACGGAATCTTTTTCGTCGGTTCTCCCAATCTTGCATCTATTTTATTCCACACTTCTTTGGCCTGAAATTTTCGCAGAGCCCTCCTGTTCTCCTCGTATCTATTCGGGTCCAATAGCTTATCGGCAAATACTTTATTATTCTCCCGTTCTTTCACCCACTCATCAAACTCCCGTTGATCTTTCTCCGTCTGCGAACCGGTAAACAAAGCCGCCAAAATCTCGGCTATCTTAAAATGTTTCTTCGTTAATCCCATAATTCCTTTTTATCGCGTTCACATTAGTATAACAATCTCATTTCAAAACAGGGGTAGTCTGAAGAATTGAAAATTGAGAATTAAAATTGAAAATGATGAATAACACAAAATCAGCAACCTAATTAACAACGAGATACACAAATAAAAAATATCTCACATGAGAAGAAAAAGATAGAAATGTTCTTTCAATTGTTCCCGTAACTTACGATAAGCCGTTTTCTTTAGTGAATGAACTGTCCCTTCGGCAATCCCCATTTCAACCGCAATTTGAGGGTTTTTCAATCCCTCCATCGCGTATTTTATAATCGTACGCATCTGAAGCGGCAAGCTATCAATTGCCTCTTGCACCAGCCTGTAGGTCTCCTGCTCGATGACCTCTTCCCGGAAATACTCCTCCGATTCCAAACGAGCCTCATCCAGATACGCCTGATTTACCTGTTCCCGTTTCAAATGATTCAAACAACGATTACGGGCCACCATATAGAGGAATCCTTTCACTTTATATATATCCTCGAAATCCGCCCGCTTTTCCCAATAGCCCAATAATGTCTCCTGCGCTATATCCTTACACAACTCCTCATCCTTCACGTATTTAGAGGCAAATACACATAAGATAGGGTAATAGTCTTCAAAGAACTCTTTAAAAGAATCCCTATTTCCCTTTTTTATATCTGCCACAATATCCTGCATATAGCACCTAGTCTAAATCTTATCCAATTCCAATCTGATCAATAAGTGATCATCTAATCCATTAGACAAAAATACATAATATATTTTACAATTAAAACTTTCGAATTCTCCGGAACTTCCATAATCAGTTATATAAAACCACATCAACATCACTAATATCAATTTAAAAATCAGATCATTACATCACAATCCCACTCTACATTTTTTTCACTCCCTTGAAGCTTCACTTACGAAATTATAAAAACAAATCTTCCAAAAATACCGCATAGAGATAAGAAGTAGAACACCAGTTGCATTTTTTGAAAAATATTTACACAACATCAATACTCACGACTTGTATTCCTACAATAAAAATAACCGCATCAAAAAATGATGCGGTTACTTGAAATATCCTCGTACAGATACATCTTCAACTTACAAAATCACTCAGTTTCTCGTGTAAATTTTAACCCCATACGATTGTAACACTTTTACCACCTCTTCCATCTTCTTGATCACGATAGGATATTCTGCATAAGTTTCTCTAAATTCGAATTCGGAAAACTTGAATATTTCTTCCACGTAAGCTAATAAATCATATTCCTTCGAATTAAAATTCTTCCAAAAATCGTAGTAATAATTCTCCAAAAATCCCACGCTTTGTATCGGGGTCGGCACCTGATTTTTAGGAATACCGTAATATTGTTGGCTATAACTATAAAACAGCGTAAAATCAGAATCCGGTATTGATGAAAGTTTACTAGTTACCATTCCCTGTACTAATATATTCTTCAAACGAACTTTTTCCTCCGGCTGTAATTCCAAAACGTTCTCACAAGCAATAGCCATAGCCTTCATCCCGGAATACACGGACAGCTCCTCTGTTTCATATTCATCAGACCTCTCCATGTTCCCGATCAACAACACCGAATAAGGACGAAATAACTTCGGGACATTTTTTAAGACATCATTCCCGACAAACTCTGCCATAGCTCTCTTTTCTGCCAACGTTTCGTAAGGACGAAAAGCAAACGTATACTCCCCCGAACCACTCGACATGTTATAGCTCAGGTTGAGAAGTTCACACTCCATCTCCTTCCGGCCTGATAAAGTCGTCACTTCCCGATATCCCAATGTATCACTAAACAACAGGTATACCTCATTTTGATCGTAAAATTCCCGCCGTAACACGGATTCTTCGTCAGTGGCACCCTCCGGAACTGCAAAATAATTTCGTTCTATCCCACTATTATCCAGATAATCATCATTATCGCAAGCATACAAACCCGCCATAATTATTAATCCAAGCAATATATTTTTCATCGTTTTCCCGATTAATGATTAACATTTTTATAAGCTCTCTCATTCCGAGGATTATTCAACATTCCCGTGTTCAGATCAACCTCTGCTTCAGGCAAAGGCATCACCCAAGCCGCATCATCCGTCGGCAACACGAATTCGCGGGTCCATTGCACATTGTATTCCCACCAATTATCACCCTGCACTTTATGAGTCACGACATGCGTTAACGTGACAGCCTGCGGATATTTCCCGGCTACCCGATAACGTCGTAAATCAAACCAGCGATGTCCCTCCAAACAAAGTTCTCGCTGCCGTTCCTCCCGAATGAAACGTACCAACGCCTCACCCGAAAGATCATTTATTTCCGACTCGTCAAAAGCCTCCTGCTTGATTCTTTTTTCCCGCAAGGTTTTCAAGGCCAACCGGGCTGTCGGTTCATCATCCGAACAAGCCGCCGCCTCTGCCAGATTCAACCATGCTTCAGCACTTCTCAAGACAAATACATCCGAAAGTTCCGTTTTTACCCATGTACCTCCTTGCAATTTCCGGTAAAAAAGCCCACCCCCATCTTCGACAACAAAATATTGCGAGCGTAAATCTTCCCCTTTCTCCGGGGCATAGGCTTCGTACAACTCGCGAGAAACCATATAATTATTCCCATAATTAGAATATGGACCGATAGCAACATTCCCCGGCAATGATGAACTTCCCATGGAGAAGATCAATTCCGACAAATCCGGGGTTAGGAATTCCCCGCCCGAAAAAATATTCAAATCTGCCAGCAAAGGCCCCTCGGTTGTCACCAATTCTGCATACTTTTTCGCATTTGCATACGACGACATATAAAGATACATCCGGCTCAACATGAGTCGCACGGCATTCACATCCGCTCTCCAAACCGACTTTTTAGGTACGTCTTTCAAACAAAGCTCTGCCGTCAACAGATCTTTTTCCACTTGTTGATACACTTCTGCCACGCTATTCCGGACATAAGACTTATCCTCCACGTAATTTGTCAACTTCAATGGTACCGCAGGATCTTCTGATGCCGTAGCGGCAACATAAGGTTTCCCGTAAAAATTAGCCAACAGGAAATAACAGGCTCCCCGTAAGAAATAACACTCTCCCTGTATCCGGGATATATTCTGCTTATCCGTATCGTTTTTCCCCTCGAAGGCTTTCAACTCCTCCAGAATCATATTACAGGCATTGATATGAGCATACAAATTCCGATAATCCGCACCATCATCCCACACCTTATTACCCTCCGGATCTGTCCAGACATGCAACTGCCAAGTGTGATAACCAAAAGTTACTTTTCCGGCTTCAAACCAGCTACTACTAACGGCATCCTGCACCAACTCGTCCGCAACCACATGAATCCAAGGAAAATAAAATTGTCCCGATCCCGTCCCCGAAGCCATCCAATAACCGGACGTAATCCGAGAAAAATAAGCATTCCCCAGCAACAACTCATCCAGATCTTCATAGTTCTGCACGTAAGCCTTATCCTGTGAATATTCTTCCAAAAAATCAGAACATCCGAATAAAGCAAACAGGTAAATCAATATATATAATCTTTTCATACTCATAACTTCAACTTATTTATACAATGACGCAACTTTCGCTTCTAACTCCTCACCAAAGAGGTTGATTGCCACAATCCGCCCTTCCGGATCAATCAAAAAATGTTTCGGAACACCAGAAACACGATACGTTTTAGCCGCCGGACAAGACGACCCCTCCAAGGAAGATACGTTTATCCAGGGTATTTCCAACTCTTTACTGGTACCCGACCAAGCCCCACGCTTGCTATCCAGCGACACGGCATATATCCTGAACCCGTTTTTTTCGAACTTCTCATAGAGGGCCCTCAGAGCAGGAATCTCTTTGCAACAAGGCCCGCACCAGGATGCCCAGAAGTCCAACAACACGTAATGACCACGCAAAGAAGACAGTTTAACATTCTCCCCTTCAAGCGTCGGGAGGTCTATATCCGGAGCCATACTTCCCACGGTCGTACCCCGAATTTCGTCGATCATCGCTTTTATCGACCGCCCTTGGGGAGAATCCTTCACCTCAGGCTTCACTACATGATAGTAATTTTCAATCTTATCCAACGGGTAACCCGCAGCAAGCAACTCATTCACAAAATAAGTCGTTGCCAGCAAGTCTGCATGGGAAAGAATAAATGCTTCTATTCTCTCATCATGCACCTTCTTCTCTTCTTTGGACAAATTTCCCCAAATCATTCTTCGCAACAAAGCATTCGATTCTTCCAGCACCTTTTGTTCAAGACTAGGCTTCAGAACTTTCACGAATATACCGCCAATCTGACTCCCGACATTCACCTTTACCGGCTTTTCCCCCAGCATAACCTGTGCCGTATAACCCGGAAGAAACAATATGTACCTACCGGGCACCTCGATCGGTTTCTTCATGCAGAACTTACCCTTATCGACCACGGCAGAATCAAGGGGTTTCGCCCCCCGTTTATCTTCCGCATACAAATAAACGACTTTCCCGTTCCCCTTTTCCCAAATGCCAAAGACAGAACATTTCTTATTCTGGGCACAGGCAGAGAATGATAGCCATAATATACCTAAACCGTATAATAATATATTTTTCATAATACCTTCTTATTAAATGAAAGACATTATTCAAATAATGAGGCAACTTTCGCTTTCAGTTCTTCACCTCGTAAATCAACAGCAATAATTCGTCCCTCCGGATCAAGCAGGTAAATCTTCGGGATTCCGACGATACGATATTTTTTTACTGCCGGACATTCCCCTCTCTTTAACGAGGATACATTTTCCCAACATATTCCCAATTCATTACTTTTCTTTACCCAAGCATCCTTATCATTATCTAACGACACTGAGTACATTCTCAACCCGTCTTTCTTGTGCTTCTCGTAGATCGCACATAATGTCGGCACTTCCGCACAACAAGGCCCGCACCAGGAAGCCCAAAAATCCAGTAACACGTAATGACCGCGCAAAGACGACAATTTCACGTTCTTCCCTTCGGGTGTCGGGAGGTCGATTTCCGGGGCAATACTCCCTACCGCAGTAGCCTTTATATCATCAAGCTCTGCTCTAATCTGTTGGCAGATGCGGGAATCCCTGAGTTCCGGTTTCACTTGGCGAAGATAATTTTCAACCTTATCTAAAGGATAAGTCATGGGGATCAACCACCTCACGAGATAAGCCGTGGATAAACAATCCACGTGAGAAAAGATAAATTCATCCAAAGCTTTAAGATGCGCCTCTCGCTCGCTTTTAGAAGCCGCCATTGACCTGATACTCGCTTGTTCCAAAGCCATCGTCTCCTCCAGTATTTTCTGATCAGAAGAAGGTTTCACCACCTGTACGACCAAACCGTTAGTTCCATTTTCAACCTTCACGTTCACCGGCTTCCCGCCCAACATTAACCGAGCAAGATAATCGGGAAATGACAACATATACTCGTCAAGAGTTTCTATCGGTGTTTTGAAAAAGAATTTGCCCTTTTCAACCACCGCAGAATCAATAGGCTGATCTCCCCATGACCAATGCGGATACAAATAAACAACATTCCCGTCTCCATTTTCCCAAACACCCGAAACCGTATATCCCTTATTTTGGGCACAGGCAGAAAACGATAACAACACGATGCTTAAACAATATAATAATAAATTTTTCATGATATTTCTTTTTTAAAATGTTACATTTAATGAAAGCGTAAACGTCGGACGCTCTGATAATTGAATATTTGTAAAACCACTTTGTACCGGAGTCTGTCCTTTCAATTCACTTGAACACCAGATAAAAGGATTTGTAACCGAAGCCGCCACCTCCAGTAAAGAAATGCCCCAACGTTCTGTGTTCACGGAATAAGTCAAACCGAGATTCGTACATTTCAGATAATTAGCGCTCACTACACGGATATTACTATAATTATACATATCCCATATCGAAGAAGCGATTACCAGCATTTTCCCGTTCAGCGAAGTAGACCAATGCGAAAGAATCCCTCCGCTAGGCAACATTGCCGGGATATCGGTATAATCTTCATCCCCTGCATGCTGCCAACGATTCAACAAAATCCGGTTCAGATTATCCTCCGGACGAAAACGTCCCGTGTTGTCATTATACAATTTAAACAACCGGGTCTTTGCCCCCAAACTATAACTGAACGAAGCATTCAAACGCCATTTTTTATAATTCAATGTCGTATTCAATCCCCCGAATATTTTCGGTTCCCGACGCCCGGAAGACTCCAATACCCGCGTGAAAACTTCATATTTCGATAACCCGTAAAGCTTCTCCTGTTCATTCTCCATATCATCAAACATCGGCATTCCGTTTTCCGGATTCAACCCGGTAAATTTATACGAGTAGAAAGTACTCACGGATTTACCTTTAACCACGGCCTTTCCATTCAAAAAATCACCCAGCTCGAATTGCTCCGCCGCAGGCGAAGTATTCACCTCGTTATACGCATGAGAAAATGACGTAGAAACATGCCAACGTAAATCTTCCGTCTTCACGGGGGTCACCGTAAACGACACATCATAACCGCTATTCGTGATCTCGCCGCCATTCACCACGTAAGAATTCATTCCATTCGTTTCGGATATCTTCTTATCCATATAAGCATCCTTTGTTTTCTTGCGATAATAAGCCCCACTCACCATTAAACGACGGTTAAACATGGAAAATTCCACTCCCACATTCAGCGATCCCGTCTTTTCCCATTTTAGGAATGGGTTCGGAAATGTCTTTATCGTCGACACGTATTCCCCGAAATGATCATCTTCCGGCTGTTTTGCAATAATCATCACCGGTGACTGCCCATCAAGCATATTACCCTGATAACCATAAGACATTTTCAAACGCAAATCATCAAACCAATTTTGTTTTCGATTGAAATGTTCCATTATATTATAATTAAACGAGACCGACCAGATCGGTAATATCTTATCGTTGCTCCTTTCTCCGAACTGATTGGAACCATCATAACGCATATTAGCATTTAACGTGAACAAATTCAGGTAACTATAGGACACACTCCCGTACCACGACAACATATTACTCAAATTATCCGTCACAACCGGAACATTCGTTGCCAGCCACTGATCATAAGCGGGGTAAGTACCCGGTGTAACGGTTACGAATTGCTTTCCCCGATCAGGATCATATCCCCGGGTAACATCCTTGTAAGCATCATATTGCGTGGAATTCACCTCCATACCGGCAGATGCATTTATATTATGCTGTTCCCGATATCCGAAATACTTATTCAGGTCAGCCTGAAAACGGAACATGTATGATTTACTACGCACATGTTCCACGGTTAACTCTCCCCCTTTAGGCAGCAACGTGTTCTTCGCGTCTAACGTCTCCCCGTAATTACTTCTCCGAAGTTTAGTCGCATGAAAAGTTTCCGGCCCCCAATAACCTTCAAAATCCGTACTGTTCACTGAATAAGAAAGAATCGCCGTCATCTTCAGCCATTGCCAAGGCTTCACGTCCAGATTTACCCGAAAAGTCCCGGCAGAAGCATCTTGTCGTTGACTACTATGATCCAACTCGTTCAGTATATTATAATAATAACTCGTGAGAGACTGGGGAATCTGGTAAAAACTATAATCTCCCTCTTCCGTGTACGCAGGGATAGCACGACTGGTATTGTAAGCGTAATTGATCGGGGCGATCTCTTCCTGGTAATACTTTCGCTTGGATACATTACCGTTCATATTAAAAGAAGCCGCCAACCAAGAGGTAAAATTCATATCCAAATTCAACGTCGCCGTGTATCGCTTATTCAAATTCGTCTTCACCACGTCCTCTTCAATATTAGCCCCCAAGGATGAATAATAACGAATCTTTTCCGTACCTCCCGTCACGCTCACCGTGTGAGAAGAGGAAAAAGCATCCCGGGTCAACAACTTAAACCAATCTGTGTTCTCCTCTCCAAGATAAGCGACTTGCTTTTCAAAATCTTCGTGGGTAATCGATCCGGCATACAACTGACGTAACAATTTCTCATAACCGACCCAAGTAACATTAGAGGCATATTCATATCCGGACTGGGCCAATTCCCTGGAAACATTCAACCGTTCCTTGGCATTCATCAAATCAATACCCCGGTCTGAATAACGAGGACGCAATTTCAATGTTGCCGTTCCCCGGTAAGAAATCTGTGGTTCCCCGATATGCCCTCGTTTCGTGGTAATCACGATCACCCCATTAGCCGCCTTTGTCCCGTAGAGAGCCGTTGCCGAAGCATCTTTCAACACGTCTATACGCTCTATATCCTGTGGATTCAGTCCTGAAATCGCATTACCGATACGATTAATATAATCGGGATCATTCAACTCGTCCGGGGATATCTTTACCGGGTCTTGCACGATCACCCCGTCAACCACCCACAACGGTTCCCGGTTCCCGATCAAGGTCGATGTTCCCCGAATCCGGATACGTGAAGCGACCCCCGCTTCTCCGGAATTTGTCATCATCATCAAATCCGGAATCTGTCCTTCCAACATTTTATCAATAGTTGTCACACCCGGAATCATAATATCCTCTGCTCTTACCGAACTCACCGCACTCGTTGACTTTCGACGATCTACCACTTGGTAACCGGTAACAACAATTTCACTCATCTCCTGTAAATCTTCTTCCATGATTATCATCAAAGCAGTCTCCCCCCTCCAACACACCTCCTGGGTTTTCATTCCCACGAATGAAAAAATCAATACCACAGAATCCGCTTCAGGTATATTCCATGTGAATTTTCCATTATTATCTGTAGACATTCCAATGGCCAGCTCTTTCAGCCTGACAGTTACTCCCGGTAAGGGCGCACCCCTCTGATCCTTCACTTCTCCCGTGATCCTGACTGTTTTTAACGAATCAGCAATCATCCCCGGGGTTATCTTCTTTATAACCACCACTCTATTCTGAATCTCATACCGAAGTTGCGTATTTCTTAACAACCCATCCAGAATTTCTTTTAAAGACGCATCCTTAAACACGGCATTAACCTTCGGCACTTTTGCAATATCTGTCACGTTATAAAAAAATGTAATATCACTTTTCTTTTCTAACGCCCACAAAACCTCTTCCAAAGTCACCCCACGCATCTCGATATCCATCTTACCTTGTTGGGCTCGTACTCCGGCAGATAATGTCAACATTCCGCAAAACAAAAAACATAGGCACAATTTCATAGCTCTAAAAATTTTCACACACATTCCCCTATGGGGAAAGCTGTCCTTCCACTTTTTTTTCATAACTTTGTTACTCAATTTAATTAAACTTGTATTTATACGAGGTAAAAACAAAAGCAGGTGATGTTCGCAGCATCATCTGTTTTTTTATTTCAACCCGATCACAATCTTCTTTCCTTTCACATCAACCGACAACTTATCCGTCGCCCGCAACACGTCCAGGATAGGAGTAATCTCTTCTCCCCGGTCCAACTTCCCGGCAAAAAGCATATTTTTAACCGACTCGTTCAGATAGACCACTTCCACGTCATACCATCGGGCCAATGTTCTCATGATATCCTCCAAACGATCCTGACGGAAAATAAACCGCCCATTCTTCCATGCCATAAACAAGTCGGGGTCCACTTCCTTCACTCGCACCTTCACGCTATCACGATACCATTCCGCTTGTTGATTCGGCTTAATTTCCACCTTTTCCTTTTTCTCAAAACCGGAAAAAACAGTTACCGCACCTTGTAATAAAGTCGCCTGCACGTTCATTTCATCCGGGTATGCTTTCACGTTAAATTCCGTCCCGGTCACCATAACATCCATATCTTTCGTTTTCACGATAAACGGATGCTCCTTAGAAGCCGTCACGTGAAAATAAGCCTCACCTTCCAAAAAAACCTCTCGCCTATCCCCGGTAAAATACTTGGGAAACGTAATCACACTCTCCGCGTTCAAGTACACCCGGGTCCCATCGCTCAATATCAGATTATACTCGCCCCCTGTCGGGACAATGATCTTGTTCAACGTCTCTTTCTCTCCCGTCTTCAAAGCAGGTATATACTCCACCCGGGAAGAATCATTCACGATGACAATCCCACTTGCTTCCAAAATTTTGCTTGCCTTATGATCATCCAACTCGATCTCTCGCCCGTCATCCAAAACTAGTAACGCCTTTGCCCGTCCCGGTTCTATTGTCATTTGAGCCAATTGATCCGCTTCATTATTTTTCAACTCATTCATCCAGATCGTCGCCCCGACAACACACAACACCAATATTGCCGCAGCATATCCCCACAATTTATTAATTCTTCCACGAACGCCCAACCCGATCTCCCGGTCATAAGCCACCGCATACTTCTTCACGTCAATCGCCCCCCTTTTCTCCACATACCGACTCACGTTTTCCCGATTCGTCAACTTCCGGTAAAGCACCTCGTTCTCCGGAACCGACAGTCTCCACTCTTCCAGTTCCAACCTTTCATCATCATCCAACCCTTCCCAAAGTTGCTTGGCAATCAAATGACAAATTCGCTTATTTTGTGAAATGATATCCATATATTTTTCCATTATTACATTTATATAACAACTGAAAAAATAAAAACGATGAATCCCCTTGCAAAAAAATTATTTTTTATTCAATAATTCCCTTCGACAGACGAAATTACGACGTGATAATCAGCTTACAAAAAATTAAGGTAAGCTAGTGAAATCCAGTAAAAAAAGAAGATAAAAATAGTCTTTCAACAACCCCTTCAATTTCTTATAGGCATTCTGTTTCAACGTTCGTACCGAATTAACCGAAATACCTAACTTCTCCGCAATCTCTCCATTTGAAAGTTCCTGAAGTGACAATAAAATAACTTTCCGAGATTGAGGGGCCAACTCGTCTATCGCCTTATAAATAATCGCATAAACCTCCTCTTCGACCACGTTATCCCGCAAATATACCTCCGACTCCAACATCCCTTTTTGCACGTACCGGGCAACAATCGCATCATGCTTCAACTCATTCAAGGCCAAATTTCTTGCGGTCGTGTATAAAAAACCTTTCACTTTATCTTCCGACTCAAAAGTCATATTGCCATGCCACAAACGGATAAAACACTCCTGGGCGATATCGGCAGCAACCTCCATATCGTCCAAATATTTATCGGCAAACATCACCACGGAAGAAAAATTCTTCTCGAAAAATGTCTTGAACACCCGATTATTTTTCTCGTTTATCCCAGCAATTATATCCATAAAACACCCTGGTTATCGAACAAATATATACAATAACCTAAACTTCACGCAAGAAACAACCAAATATTTTTACGCCAACTTCTCTTGTCTGATACAAAAATAAGCCCATGATAGTGCTTTAAACAAAAAACATGGTATCATTTCTGATACCATGCTACCCTTGATGTCACACCTCGACATCTACCATAGATGAATACTTTCACCGGGTGAAAAGCTCTTCCATCTTCTTTGCCAGCTCCTCGCCCCGCAAATCCTGGGCAATAATTTTACCATCTTTATCAAGAATATACATCCGTGGAATACCTGTCACTCGAAACAATCCCGCGATAGGGCAATCAAATTTATTCAAGGTTGAAACATGATACCACGTCAACTCGTTCTTCTCGATTGCGTTAACCCAAAGTTCTTTCTTCGAATCCAGAGAAACGCCCAGAATCTCCAGACCTTTATCGTGATATTTCTTATAAATCTCCTTCACGTTAGGCATCTCTGCCATACACGGGCCACACCAGGAAGCCCAAAAATCCAACAACACAACATGCCCCCGCAAATCATACAAGGAAAATTCTTTTCCATCAGGAGTCATCGCCTTGAAGTTCGGGGCTATTCCTCCCACGCTCACCGTACCCATCTCGTCGATTTTCTTCTTCAACTCGATACCCGGAGCTGATTGCTTCACTCGATCCGTCAAACGATTATAAAAACCTTCCACCTCCTCAAACGAGTAATTATCCATCAGGTAAGACTCGAAAAAATATGTAGAAGCGTAATTATTACGGGTTGAATCCATATAATTCTGCACCGTACGAGTCAGAGAGCTATCAAGCACTTGAATCATCCGTTTAACGGAATCCACTGCCACCGGATCATTGTAATCCACCTTGCTGGCCGCCATCATCTTTCCCAATTGCATGAAAGAAATCATCGTCTTCAAACTGGCCCCTTTTTCAAGCCACTCCTGTTCTTCCCCTCCCTTGCAAACAACATTTACCGAGGTTGTCGGTTTACCCTTCCACTCCTTCGTCACCTCGGTAAATGTAATCTCCAGAGGCTCTCCGGCCACGATAATCTCCTTCTTCTTGTCCTTGTCATAACTCAACGCCATTTTCTGGACCTTATCCACGTTGCCCTTCATCGAAAATGTAAAATCAGGCTTCACGATAGCCGAATCCACCACGCGCAATTCTTTCCCCGTCACAAATTCATTCAAATAAAATTTCTTTCCCGCACCATTTTCCCAAGTTCCCGTGATCCGGTAAGAAACTCCCCGTGAACAGGACAATACCGACATAACACACGCGATCACGATCACCCCTCTTGTCAACATTTTCATCATATACAATTTTATTATTATTCTCTGATACTTTATTGAAACAACTCATCTATCTTCTCCCTCAAATCCTCACCCCGTAAATCTTTGGCAATAATCTTACCGTCTTTCCCCACGATGTACAATTTCGGGATAGCCACCACCTGATACAACTTCGCCACCGGACAACGGTTCATTCCTTTTAAAGAAGAAACATGATGCCATACCAACCCGGTTCTCTCGATCGCTCCTTCCCATTTGGCTTTATTATTATCCATGGACACACCCACGATCTCCAAGCCCCGATCATGATATTTCTCGTACAAAGCCTTCACGTTCGGCATCTCATCCATACACGGCCCACACCAAGAAGCCCAAAAATCAATCAACACGATATGTCCTCTCAAATCTTTTAAAGCCAATTTCTTACCGTCAGGCGTGGTCAATTCGAATTCCGGTGCGAAGCTTCCCGGTGCTAACTTCTTCAATAGCGCAATCCGTTCTCCGATCTCCTTTCCCTTTTCGGTCTGTTTCACCCGATCCGTAAACCGATCATAAAAAGAAGATATCTGCTCCAACGACATCATCCGCAACATATTCATCTCTATAAAATAAGGAGCGACATCACTATCATTATACTGTTGCAGGAAAGCGTTCATTTGATCCCGTTGCATCTGTTCAACCTGCTTTATCTCTGCGGCGATAGAATCCTGTTTCTCCTTGGTTTCAGCTCTTTTTAACGAAAGCCCCAAACCTCCCAATGAAAAATTACGAATATAATCATCCCCCCAAAACTGCATCATTGCCTGGACAGCCAAGTGATCCTTGGTCTCTTTTTCCAACACGTAAGGAGCGGACGGATTCTTGTACGAATACCCGTCCGTGTTAATGGTAAACTTCAAGGGCGTCCCATCCAGAAAGATTGCCCGAAAACCATACTTTGCACTCGCAATCATCGCACACTGTTTCTTGTCAACCTTTCCACGCAAAACAAAAGTCCCGTCAGCAGCCACCACCGCGGAATCCAGAAGCGCCCCCTCCACATTCCCCCCTTCCAGCGTCCGTAACTGAAGCGTTTTCCCTGCTCCATCCTTCCAAACTCCCGTGATATCATAAACCACCTGAGAATAAGCTGCCCCCGAAATGAGGCAGCACACGATCAAACTTAAAAATCTTACAATCATTACATTTCTTATTATTGTTCATCAAAATAACCAGCCGGGAGCGGATCATTCGGACAGAACGAATTCTGTAAAGCAATCGGGTCCATCTCCATCTCCTCAACCATAAACTTTGCGATCAAAAAAGACCTCTTTTTCACGATATCGAAACGGGCAAAAATTCGGTCCATTTCCATCTTCGGGGTTGACATCAAGAAGGAAAGGTAATCACCTAAATCATCTCCGTTCCGATGTGGCATAAAATATCCGTAATCCGGGTAATTAGTTGAATTCACAAATCCCCATCCGTATAGGACATAATGATACGCATCAAATTCCCCTTCTGGGTCTGCATTCTCTTCCTCATCATACTCGAACACAATCCGATACTCTACTAAAGTAAAGAACTCATCCGGTACTTCCATCGTGTTATAGATATTCCCCATAATAGTAGCAACAATACCGGCACGCATCGCATCCCAATCGCTATCTCGATAAGAATCCATCTTGGTACCCACGTACGAAACAACCAAACCGTGATTATCCGTGGATAACGTATTCACCAAATTACGTTGAACATAAGTAGAAGTATTACAAATCGAATCTACCAGATAAATCTTCTTAGGCAAGAACTTACTGATAAACGCCTCCGGATAACTGGCAAATACATCCTCGACCATGAAAGTAACCATCTGACTCACGTACGCTTCATTCCCCTTCTTCACCGGGGCATACCAGTACACGACCCGCCCGTTCCATGTCGTGTAAAACTCCTTCTGATCAAAATCATACAGCACGAACGATCCGTACTTTTCATAAACCGAGTAAATCTGTTCCTCCACCGATCCAGCCTCTCCACGAGGTAATTCGAAGGGAGGATTTCCCAATTCCGGTATCGGCTTAATCGAATCTTCCGAAGTACATGAGGTTATTCCTGTCATGAATAAAACCAACATGAAATATATCATCTTTTTCATCATATTCATCTCAAATTATCGCTATTAATTCCCTGTAATCGTAACCCGGGGATTATTCGTCACCCCGTCATTATATTCCGTCTCCGAAAGCGGGATCGGCAACAAATAATTCGGACTCCCCTGTTCCAGCACGTACGTTTTCGAAGAATTCATCGAAGAATAATATTTATGTTCCACCCGAGGCATCCCTTGCCGACGCATATCCCAAAAACGCATGGCCTCTTCGAAACAAAGCTCCCGACGACGTTCTTCCCAGATAAACCGGATCAATTCGTCACGAGATGCGAAATCCGAAACAGAGATTGCCTGATAAGCATCCGAAGAAAATTTCTTTATTCTCACTTGATTCAACAAATCAATTGCCACTTGACTCACGTTATTATCTTTTCGAGCATAAGCTTCCGCCACATTTAGATAAACCTCCGGACTTCTCCAACATTCACGGGCTTGCCCGCTACTCGTTGACATGTACGTATCAGATTTCATCGGGTAAGCCTGTCCGGAAAAATATTCCGGTCTCAATCTCGTTCCTCCTAATTTAAACAAACGGGCAAAATAAACCTCTTTACGTAAATCTCCATCCTCGTAAAGATTCAACAAAGCACCCTCGCCTGTCCATGAAGGGTGATACCCCAATGTGTAATTAGAATAATACAAATTAGGAGCCAGATATTGATATCTTTTATCCTCCTTGCTAAAAAGGAATACGGTCTCACTAATATCAATTTGATTAATCCAGAACCCTCCATTCGTAGAATTAGGCAATCCACATAATTCCCGATCAACGTTATTCAAATCATAAAGGGCATTTTCTCCTAACTCCATAAACTCCCCGGAAGTACGAATAACTTCATCCCAATCTTCCTGAAACAAAGCCACCCGGGAAGCTAGAAAATAAATTGCAGCCGGGGTTATTTCCCATTTTGAATAATTCGTACTCGCATTCTTCAAATATTGTTGAGCGTACTTCAAGTCTTCATTGATCAAGGTATAGATTTCACCCACAGTTGCTCTTTCTGTCGCTCTTACATCCACTTCCGGAGAAATACGTTTAATGACTCCCAATTTATTCTTGTTTTCTTCCGACCAAGGAGTACCGTACGTATTCACCAGACAAAAATAATGATAAGCCCGTAAAGCGTAAGACTGAGCAGCCAACTTACAATAAGTTCCGTATTCACTCTCCTCGTACTTCATATCCGGCAAAGCATCAATCACGATATTACACGCCAAGATATTCTTGTAACGAGCATCCCAGAACTTATCGGCAATGTAATTCGAATAATCCGCCCACCAAGTATACAAAACCTCACCATCCCCCATGCTCGGATCAAAACCATCAATAATTGTCACTTTGCTATTATTATACATGGACTCGTCATAATATAACGGTCCCATCTCTATATCGTCCGTCATCAAATACGTCCAATCAATCTGGGAAGAAAAATTATCGGGATACGCCTCTCCCAACAATATCGGGACATAATCATTCACCAGTGAAGGAATCAACAAATCGGCAGAATCTTCCTTCAAATAATCATTACAAGCCGACATAAACCACGGTAGGAATAATAACAGAATATATATTTTTATCTTTTTCATAACGACCTATTTTAGAAAGACACATTTAATCCAAAACTATACGTCGGGAGGGAAGGGATATTCGCCCCATTCGTTTCCGGGTCCAACCCTTTCCACTTCTTGTCGGCTATCGTGAACAAATTCGTGACTTGAAAACGCACCATCACACTGGATACATGTAGGTAATCCGACACCTTCTGAGGTACATTATAACTTAACGCCACCATTTTCAACTTCAAGAAATCGGCCTTTGCCACACGAAGGTCACTATTATTATACAAATCATAGGGACTACTTCCTAATCCATCGCTAATATCATACCCCATCCCAGCGTCTGTTGCCAGATAATCTTTCAAATCACTATAATTATAAGGTGCGGGATAGTTCGTATTATCACCCGCTTGCTTCCAGCACTTCAGCCATTCATCCGAAAGATTGGTCAAAGGATCAACTGTCGATGAATCGTAGAACTTGGGAAGACGGGAAACACTACCCGTGCTATAAGCAAAATTCAATGATAATGAAAGTACTCTTCGGAAAGTCACCTGCGTGTCAAATCCCCCGGAAAGCTTTGGAAAAATGGAACCGCAATGTACTAATTCCAAATCTTGTCGATACGCCCGATGCACCTTTTCCCCGTTCTTCGCATAAAACAATGGATAGCCATTATCTTGATTCAAACCGGCAAACCGGTAAGCGTACATCGAACCGATCGGTTGGCCCTCTACCGCCAACGTCCCAGCCAACATCTGATCGACCACCGTGGCATCACTCAGATCATCCCGGTTTGCCAACGTGATCTCGTTCACGTTACGCCCGAAATTAAACCCGAAACGCCAGTCCCAATCTCGCGTGCTCACCAAACCGATATTCAAAAATCCCTCGAATCCCTTGTTCACCATTTTACCGGCATTGTAATACAACACATTTTGTCCCGTGGAACCAGCCACAGACTTGGACATAATCAAATCGGAAGTATTCTTCCGGTAGATATCAAAACCTCCTTTTACACGCCCCTCGAACAACGTGAAATCCACGGCAGCATTCCATGAACGGGTCTTTTCCCAACGTAAATCCGGATTCGGTAACTTCTCTATTTTTGAAATCGGCAATCCGGTAACCCCGTCCCGATCCCCCACTTGAACGATCAGATAAGGCGTCGCACTTTCATGAATATTTCCCTGTATACCGAAAGACCCTCGAAAGGACAAATTATCAATCCACTTTACCTTTTTCAAGAACTCCTCGTTCGAAGCAATCCACTTCACTGCAAAAGAATACGTCGGTAACCACCTGTACTTCGGATCACTACCAAACTTGTTGGAACCATCCGAACGAATATTAGCGTTAAACACGTATCGATTATCATAGCAATAACTGGCAATCCCGAAAAACGAAGCAACCTGCGTGAACGAATTGGAATTTGTCGGTTTATTATTCCCGTAAGTACTGATATAACTATCTGTCTCCACCGGGCTGAACATCTCCCCGAATTCCGGAACCCAACCGTACCCCGTCACCGAAACACCTTTATACTCGTTCCGACGAGCCTCCGTACCCGCGGAAACAGAAACATCATGAACGCCAAACAAATGTGAATACGACAACATATTCCGAAGCGTGTAACCGTTCTTCCGCGTATTCCCCTGTGTCAGCACACCGCCATAAGGCAATTTCGATGATGCGAACTCGGGATCATACTCCGTGTAAGCCCCGTACTCGTAGCCACGAATCTGGGTCACCTTGTAAGATTGCGCGGTCGCCCAATCCCGGGTAGAAGTATTCCCGGTATGCCAGGAGAAAGTTCCCTCGTATTTCAGCCCCCCCCACAAATTCAACCTCAAAGCCAACAAAGCATTAAAATCATCCATCTTGGAAGATTTCCCCGTGTTATCCAGCTCTTTCAACACGTTGTACCCGATATAGTCTCTATTTGTGGCACCGGCAGCCCGATAGCTCATGTAATAAGAACCGTCCTCGTTATAAGCCGGCATCGTCCGGGTAGTTGAATACGCGTAATCAAAAGGATTCACCACGGAAGAATAACCGGAATTTGATGTCGTCGTGTAATCAATCTTGGCCGTGAAACTCACGTACTTGTTGTACTCCACGTCAACCTTAGCCAAGGTACTCAATTTCTCCGAATCGGAACCTCTTGCCGCACCCTCGATATTCGAATAACCGGCCGACACGTAATAACGCACGGCCTCAGAACCACCGCTTACATTCAGCGAATGCGTGTGAGTAACATCCGAGCGGAATAACAAATCAAACCAGTCGGTATTCCGTGTCTGCAACTTCTCCACTTTCTGTTCGAACTCCGCCTGAGAAATCTGCTTGCTCATCAATTCCTCGTAAGCCGCCTCGTAAGTCTCACCGATAGGCACACGCCCGAAATTCATGTTTGACTCGATCAACTGGCGGGAAAATTGAACCCGTTCCCGCGAATTCATCCGGTGATAATTATTATACGACGGTCGGGTATTAATCGTCAAGTTCCCGTTGTACGAAATTACCGGGCTACCTATCGCTCCTTTTTTCGTGGTAATAACAATGACCCCGTTAGCAGCCTTCACCCCATAGATAGCCGTGGCCGAAGCATCCTTTAACACGGTAATCGTTTCTATATCTTGTGGATTCAACCCGGAAATAGCGTTACCGATCAGATATTCCGCATCCTCGCTGTTTATATCCGATGCCGTAAACGGAACATCCTGTTCAAGAATAACCCCGTCAACCACCCAAACCGGAGACTTGTTCCCGTTGATAGTCGCGTTCCCCCGAATCCTGATCTTGGGCGTGGCACTCGGTTCTCCCGAAGTATTTAACACCATCATACCGGGAACACGCCCCTGTAACATCTGGTCAATCGACCCGACGCCCTGCACCATAATATCTTTAGCCTTAATCGTCGATATCGCACTTGCGGATTCTCTCCGGCTAATCGTCTGGTAACCGGTCACCACCACTTCCTCCATATCCTGAAAATCCTCTTCCAGAACAATACTCAACGTCTTTTGCCCCGTCCATTTCACCTCTTTCGTCTTCATACCGACAAAAGAAAACAGAAGAGTCAAAGAATCCTGCTTCACCGTCCCCAGCGTGAACTCACCCTTCGAATCCGTGGCGACCCCGATAGACGTCCCTTTTATCAAAACCGTCACCCCGGGCAAGAGTTGTCCCCTCTCGTCCCGCACGACACCCTTGATCACCATCTCCTCCGGTTGCTCCTCCTTCTGCACCCTAGTCAACACAATCACCCCATTATCATACAGACACGTGATCCCCTTACCCGTGAAAATTTCGTTCAACAAATCCATCACTTGCCTTTTATCGGCATGTACATCGAAACGAGGTATCGCCTGCACGTATTCACTCTTGTACATGAAACGAATTCCCGTCTGATCCTTGACCTCCCGTAAAAATTCCTCCACGTTACAATTCTTCAAATCCATGCTGACAACCTGATTCTGGGCAATCACTTCCCCCCGAACCTGTAGCAAAAACACAAACATTAGAAAACACAGCATTTTCATGACTCTAAAGATTTTCTGAGCCGAGCGTAAATTTCCTTTACATTCTCCACTTTTTTTCATACTTTTGTTTGATATAATTATTACTAGCCAGTCTTACTGGCACTTCTTCAAAACGGAGAGATTGGCAGATCTTTCCGTTTTTATTTTGAACCGACGATAATCGTCTTACCCTGCACCTCGAATCTCGCCCCCGTACTGATTTCCAAGAAATGTAAGAACTCTTCCACCTCCCCGTACCGCTTCATATCACCGGACAGACGCACGTCCTTCAAATCGGCATTCTGGTAAAACACCTTACAATCATACCACAAGGACAACTTATCCATCACCTCCTCCAAACGATCACCGCTAAACACGAAATCCCCGTTCTTCCAATCAATATACTTCCGCACGTCCACGTTCTTTACCTCGATCCGATTTGTCCGGACATCATACACGGCCAACTGGTTCGGTTGCAACATCACCCCGTCATCCCCTTTCCGCACGTTCACTTTCCCCTCGACCAAAACAGATTCCACCTTGTTTTCCTTACGGGTATTCACGCAGAATTCCGTACCCACAGCCCTAACCTCTACTCCATCAACATCAACTATAAAAGGACGTTCCGCATCGGCCCGCACCTTAAAATAAGCCTCACCTCGAAGCTTCACGATCCGCTTGTCTCCAACAAATAGGATCGGGTAAACCAACTCCGACTCCGAGTTCACCCATACCTCCGAACCATCCGACAAAACAATCCTGTACTCCCCTCCCCGGTTCACCACCAGACGATTATAAGCCATTTCCCGCTCTGTCATCGCGACTGCCGTATCCTGATAAGCAACCACCCCACTCTCGTTTACCCGGATAGCCACATCCTGACGTTCACGGATAGCCATATTCTCCTTCTCCAAAGCAATCTCGTCCCCCGACGAAAGATACAACTTCGCCTTTGCCGATCCCACGTGAATATCATTTACCACGACCACCTGTTCCGGCTCAACCTCCACCTGCCAACCATAATACCCCACTCCGACCAGAAGGAGCAGGGAGGCGGCAACCGTCGTTACCCACTTGACAAGCACCTTTCTCCGGGCCACCTGCCGATAACGTCTTTCCCCTTTTCGCCCGATCAACCCCTCACGCATCACCCAGCGTTGCCTCAGATAATCCCGTTTCAATTCCTCGTAATACAATTCATGTTCCTCGCTCGCATCCAGCCAAGCCCGAATCTCCGCTTCCTCTCCCGGGGAAAGCGGCTCTCCTTGCCAATGCTGGAGTAATCGAATATCTAACTCTTCCTGATTCATCTTTCATTCTATCTATTGCGTACACAAACATCTATATGCTCGTTTCAACTCCTCGTAATATTTTCTATGCTCTTCACTCTCACCAACCCAAATCCGGATCTCTGTTTTTTCCTTTTCTGAAATAGGTTCTCCCAACCAATAATTCACTAACAAAATATTCAACTTTTCCCGATCCATACATATTACATTTTATATCTACTCATAGTAGACATCAAAATCAAAATCGGTTGACAAGAAAAACAGATTTTTTTTATCTTTTGAAGAATTACTTATTCATTCTCCTATAAACAAGCATATATAACAAGAAAGCAGAATCCGACACGACTCCTCTCAAAGTCTTCAAACTCCGCACCAATAACGTCTTCACCGTTGCCACCGATATACCCAACATTTCGGCAACATCAGCATATTTCATATTTTTTAAATGCACGCACTCCAACACTTCCCGGCTCCGGGGAGGTAATTCGTCCAACGCCCTCATAACTTGATTTACAACATCCTCGTGCGTCATATCCTCATCTTCCCACACGCTCTCTACGAACGCGATATCAGGAATACGCTCCACCCGACTCTGATCCTTCAGTTTCCGGACTGCCATATTTCGCACGGATACATACAGGTACGAGCGTACCCGTTCTCTTTTCAAATTTTCGTGCAATTTTTTCTCCCACAACCGCACGAAAAAATCCTGCACTAAATCTTCGGCCATTCCCATATCATGCAATATGGTATCCGCCCACAGAACCAACTCATTGTAAAAACGGTCGTACAACTCATCCACGGAGAAAGAGTCGCCACCCGAAAAATGAATTTTACTATCCTGTCTATTCAGCACTTTTTGAATATTATAACTTCGCTATTTGCACTCAAAAATAGACAAGTTTTCCACATTTTCCAAAAGCCCACCTATTTTTCCATAGAAATTAATCAACATCAACCTGATGAGAACTCTGTGACAATCCTATTAAAACACTGTTATAAACAGTATTTTAACGCCAGTTCGATAAAATTTATTTGATTGATTTATCAGTAAACCAACTTTATCAAACTGATGTCAAATTTTTATAGGAGGAAATACATCTGTAAATCAGCATAAAAACGAGTGGTTGTCACGGAGAGTTACTATTTTATTAGATCATTAATAGTTAATCACTACCAATCAAATACCGTCATGAACCTTATATGAACCCTATAGTAACCCTATATGAACCCTATTATAATAAGGTTTATAAAAGATTCATATTAGATTTCTAAAA
>OGIE01000364.1_pt1 | contig 67852 bp, 76 predicted proteins | sample 1571581 | NCBI WGS metagenome assembly OGIE01 (sample SAMEA2582021, study PRJEB24529) | metagenome | biome: Human gut stool | place: China | collected 2011 | reverse complement strand
ATATGAGAGTGGTCAAGCGCTCCAGTGATCGGTATTTGCTGACACTGATGCAGCCGCAGAGAGAAGAATAATTTGGAAGGAGGTGCTGTCATGAAAAGAATTGCTGTTGTGGAAGATGAAGTCTATATGCGGGAAGAACTCTGCGATATGCTCCAAAAGGACGGCTATCTTGTGGAGGCAATTACCGAGTTTGAAGATGCCGCTCGGCTCTTGGCAGCCCTCCGCCCTGACCTTGTGATCTTAGACCTGAACTTGCCGGAGATCAGTGGCTTTCAAATCTGCCAGGAGCTAAAGAATAAAACTGCTATCCCCGTCCTGGTGCTGACTTCCAGAGATCAGGTAAAGGATGAACTGCAAGCGTTCCAGTTGGGTGCCGATGAATATTTGACGAAGCCGTGCAGAAAAGATCGACTTCTTGCCAGGGTATCCAATATTCTCAAAAGGTATGAAGGCCGTACCAATCTCATAGAGGGACCAGATTTCCTGTTAGACCAGCAGACCTACACGCTTTATATTCATAATACCTCTGTCGTGCTTCCAAAAAATCAGGGAAAACTGTTGGTTGCTCTTTTGTCCGGCGGCGATGCTCTGGTCACGACGGAGCAACTTTGCATAGCACTATGGGGAACCACGGAATACATAGATGAAAATGCCTTGCAGGTTAACCTAACCCGGCTGAAAAAAACGATGTCCGCCCTTGAAATGAAGCAGCGAATCGTTGCAGTTCGAGGAATGGGCTACCGTTTGGAAGCGGAGGTGTCTCTATGAAGCAGCTTTGGCACATGATAGAACGGTACTACCCCTGGCTTCTGTTGCTGCTGGGCGTGGATTGCTTTTGCGCTGTCATTCTTTGGATTTCTGACATTCAGGTATTTCAAACCTTGATCGGGTTAGTAGTTCTGACGAGCATCCTTTTGTTTTCAGCGATTCTGTTTGTACTAAACAAGAGGGAGAACACCCACATGGAACTGTTCCGAGATTTCCTCAGTGATCCTACCATCTGCAATGAAGAACGGCTGCTCAGTGCCATTAGTCAGAAAGAAGGAGAATCTGTCCGATTTTTGGCTTCGGTTTTACGGGAATACAAAAACGAGAGTAACAATATGGCGGATGCCCTACGGGACTATGAAGAATACGTGGAGGGCTGGGCACATGAAGCGAAAACGCCCCTATCGTTGCTGACCATGCTCTTGGATAACCGGAACGATGAAATCTCTCCTTCCCTGCAAGCAAAGCTGGATTATGTCCGCAGTCAGCTTCAGGAGGATGTCACGCAGATGCTGTACTATGCCCGGTTGAAGAGCAGTACAAAGGATTACCGATTTGAGGATGTCAATTTGAATGACTGCTTGGGTGAAGTTCTGGAGGACTATGCCCCACTTCTTGAAGAGAAGCATTTTGTCATTCTCAACAAACTGCAATCTGAAACAGTCTATACAGACCGTAGAGGACTTCAGTTTATGTTGGGACAAATCGTTAGCAATGCCATCAAATATAGCAGCGATAGTCCCATGCTTACAATTTCCGTGATACATTCGGAGACTGCAGATATCCTTTCTGTTGAAGATAACGGCATTGGCGTAAAAAAATATAATCTGCCGTACATTTTTCAAAAGGGCTTTACCGGGGATTCTACTGACAGCAGAAAGAAGGCTACCGGTATGGGACTTTACCTGGTTAAGAAGATGGCCGACGATCTAAATCTTCATCTGGAAGCAGCTTCCCAGTGGGGAAAGAGCTTCAAGATTGTCATCTTCTTTCCTAAATTGAGATCCAACGGAGGGAAATAATATAAACAGAAAAACGCCCGCAGGATTTTCTCCTGCGGGCAGCGTGTTGTCAGCTATCCCAAGGCTTGTATTCTGTTACAGTTTTCAAATAGGTTTCGGGATCGCCGTTCAAGATAAGGTCTGCATACTCCAAAGGAGCGTTGTAGATCAAATAATCCAGCTCTGACCGCTGATACATATTGTCAGCAATCTCGTTCTCAACGACGATAGTGTCAATCGCAATCATACTGCCGTCGCTGAATTTCACTTCCACACAGCAATTATCCATATTGTAGGCACAAGATATTAAGGTTTTCATGGTATGTCCTCCATAATTCGTAATATAAAGCGAAAATCCCGTCTGACTTCCTGTTAGAAATCAGACGGGATTTGTCCGTATGCACCCCGGAAACCGTCAGCTAACAGTTGATAAGTAAATTAGTTCCTTATCACTGTTAAGCCAAGGCTTTGCGGGCTACTGGTAGCAGATGTAGCAGTATTTCTATATTCTTGCATGAAGAAGATAAAATAAAAAGAAGAAAGAGAATATGGAAAGAAAAAAGAAGAGAATACACTTATATAGTAGGAACTGCGGAAAGCTGCTACATCTGCTACCAACAGCCTTGAAACCCTTGTCAGCAAAGGGGAGAGGCGGGTAGCAGCGTTTCTTTTTACTGCTACCATACTGCTACCCCGCTGCTACACAGAAAAGAAAGGAAGGATTGAATGGCAAGGTATGACGGCACGGCAAATCTGATTCAAAATCAGAAAGGCGGTTTAACCTCGGAGAAGGCGCGGGAGATCGGGCAGAAGGGAGCCGCAGCCTCAGTGATCTCCCGTCGGCGTCGTAAGGCAATGCGAGAGGTTATGAATAACATTATGACCTGCGACGTGTCAGATGAAACTCTGCGCGGGATGCTTGCCGCGGCCGGCATTGAACCGACGAATGAAAACGCGATTCCGTTTGCAATGATCAACCGTGCGGCGCGTGGTGATGTTGAGGCGGCGCGCTTTGTTCGTGACACGCTGGGTGAAAAACCCACAGAGAACTATAATTTCTCAGTGGGTTCAAAACCTGTAAAGTCTCTTGACCTGTCGGGCTACTCTGATGAAGAACTTGAGCGTCTTGCTGACGGCGTTGACGATGAGAACGACGGCGGTACGTTGCCTGCGCACGAGAGGCCGAACGGCTGACAGAAGGGGACTCTACTATGACGAATGAGGAACTCGCCGTAGCAGTAGCGCAGGGGCGCGACGACTTGCAGCTTCAGCTATGGGAGCAGGTTTGCAGCTTTGTTCAGCTAATGGCGCGCCGTGCAATTATTCTATCGGGTGGGGGCAGCGGTGTGACGACCGAGGACCTGACGCAGCAGGGCTACATAGCTATGATGCAGGCTGTGAAAGCATACGATCCCGAGCGCGGTCCCTTTCTGCATTACCTTTCCTTTGCTCTTCGTCAAGCATTTGCAGACGCCGGAGGTTATCGTACCTCAAAGAGCGACCCTTTGAATGACTGCAATAGCCTTGACACGTTGATCGCCGCCGGGGAGGATAGCGAAGAAACCTATCTCGACATGATCGCAGATCCGTGCGACCAATATGGCGAGGTGGAGCAGCAGATATATACAGAGCAGTTGCATGGTGTTCTTGATAGGGCGATTGATGGTCTCACACCGAAGCACGCCGATATTCTTCGGGCGCTGTACTGGAGAGGTAAGACGAATACGGAGATCGCAGCAGGGCGCGGCGTTAGTGTACAAAACGTCGGCGCGGCTGTGCGACGGGGGATAGACGATCTTCGGCGCAGCCGATTTACCAGAGAACTGTTGCAGTTTCTTGATGAGCGGACAGACTTTTACGGAGGTACGGGATACCGGTCTTTTGAGGCGTCCGGCTCTTCTGTGGAACGAGCTGTTATCCGACGGGACGGCCTGCGGAAAAGATGGGAAAGAAACAGAGAGGACGCGGTTTAACGCCGCGTCCCCGCCTCAATTATTTCAATTCTGTCCCCGGAACGCGAGCCCATGCCGCCCGAAGCAAAACACTATATTTTTCCGTCGGGACTTGTGAGATTTTTGCGCACCCCATTTCTGCGAGTATATCTTCTATGTCCTTGCTGCATAAGCCGTGAGCCAAGAACTCAAATAGTATAGAGCGAATAAGATTGAGGTCAACAGTTGTCACGATACATGATCTCCTGCCCGTATGGCCGATAGCGCAGCCTATTATGCTAAGATGGTTGGGTACTTTATTTGTGGTGGTCCTGCGTTTCGATACGATCGACCTCTAACGCGCTGATGCGCGTTGCGCGGCCAATGCGAAAAGTCTTGATCTCCCCGCGGCGTACCATTTTGTAGATTAGGTCTACGCTGCAATCCCAGTGTTCTGCAAGCACTTGGTAGGTGTATGCTTTGCGTTCACTGTGGCTGTTACTCATGCGACGATCACCTCCTTTGCCCTGAAATAAGAGCTCTTGCGGTTTCCCGCGACGCCCTGCGTGAGGGCGTTTCGGCTCGTGACCGGCGAGCCATCGTCAGGCGGGATGTGTACCTTGCGCGCCAAGCGGGCCTATTTTTGATGCGCGGCTTTTCTCACGCTCTATGCTTTCAATCACGGGTAACGCTTTTCCGCCTATGCCATCTAACTGACGCACGAGATATCCGGACAGCACATTTGCCGCGAGGACAGCAGTACCGACTTCGTCATAATGGTTCTGCATCCACCAGTAAGAGCCCTCTATTTCACTGTGTGAACCGGCTTCTTCACGCGCGGCGGTGAGGGTGAAGCTGAGAGTCGCTTCCAAACGGTCAAGCAGCCCGCACAGGGCGCACAAGCTGTGACAGGCATCGGTGAGATCGCGTGACACTTCCTCCAGCACACTCAACGCATTTTGCTCATTTCTTGTCATGCTTCTACCTCCTTTCAGTTCTGGTTGATGGGATCGCCGGGCCAGCGCTCGCACTTCACATCGGACCACGGGACGAACACGTCCTCGGGGCGGGCAGTTCCAAAGAACCGGTTCGGCGTCGTCTGGCGGCCATCCGGCAGAATGACGGGGCGGTTGCTGTACTTGCCGAGGCTGCCGAGCAGCGCGTCGGCGACCGTGTTATAGACACGGCTGACGATGATCGAGTTATGGTAGAGGAACGTCGTGTGGTCGTTGACGATCCGCGGCGCGCCGCGCTTTGCCTCGTCGTAGGCGATGATGTGGGTTTTGCCCGTCTCGGGCTTGTAGCTGGCGTAGTATTTCATCTGCGCGCCTCCTTCAGGTTCGGGCAGAGGGCGAGGCCGCCATCTACGAACGGAACGCGCCGGAAGGCGTCACGGTGCGGGCAGCCCTCGCGGCGGCAGCGTTCGCAGCAGCAGGCGACGTACTCGGCGTAGCTCATTTTCCAGTTGGTGCGGGACTTGAATTCCTCGTAGGTGAACATGTGTGCAGCTCCTTTTAGATGTGGTCAATGATTTCGATGAAGCGGTAAAGAATCTTGCCGAGGTAGATAGCGCCAAGAATCGTAAGAAAATAGTGCAGTGAGGTCATACATACGCCTCCTGCGGGCGGTCTCCCATGATGAGGGAGACCGCTTTTTCCGCTTTGCCTGCCGCGCTGATAATCAGGCGATTATCTCCGCGGATAGCTCTGAGCCAGTTGTCAATATAGCTCGCGCTGTTCCTGAATGATCGCGGCGTTTCAATGCCGCAGGTATTCAGGACACAAGCAGCCGTGAGCTCTGCAACAAGTTCTTCTCTGCCGTAGTCATCCGAGCCGAAGGCGGCGTTGGCTGACGAAGTAAGGCGGTTGAGCCGTGAGGCGTGGCCCGTGCTGTGACCGAGTTCGTGAAAGAGTGTACTGTAATACTCGGCGGGCTCTGTAAACTGCTCACGCAGCGGCATAGTCACGCGGTCGGCGTTGGGAGAATAACAGGCGCGATCTCCTGCGATGTGTTCCAGCTTCACACCCTCGCGGGCGATGTAGTCAGCGCCGACCTCCTCGGCGGCTTCGATGGGATCTGCCGTCGGGAGTTCTTCGGGCTTGTACTTCGGTGTGATTCCCTCGCACTGGTCGATGTGGAACACGTTGAAGTAGCGGAGGATGGGGTACAGCTTTTCGTGCTCTTCGCCTATGTCGGGGTCGGTTTCTTTTGCCTTCTGCATCTTCCAGAATACGACCACGGACGCTTTCTCACCCTTGCGGATCGTGCCGCCTTCGGCCTTGATCTGTGAAAAGGTGATGTACTCGCCGGGCTTGCCGAGGAGTATTTGATTGAGCAGGCTGTACGGCCTTCCGGTGCTGTGGCTGTACGCGCCGGAGCGAATGCCCGTCCACGGTTTTCTCCATGGAATGACGCCCTTTTCCAGCTCTGCAATGATGCGGTCTGTGACGATCTGATAAACGTTATTCATGAAGCGCTCCTTCCTGTTGACGGTAAGGGGCGGGCTGTGGTAAACTGTATTTGCCCGCCCCTGTGCGGTGCTGTTGTGGCCTCTTGCATCTGGCTTTGGTCGGCGTTGATGCAAGGGGCCGTTTTCATGCGAGTACGAAACGGCGCGCCGTGGTGGTCTTGCTGAACCGCTCCACCACATCAGGGAGGGCCTTTTTCAGCGCGGCGGTATCAATGCGGGAGGAAGTGACGGCCTTCCATGTAATCTTGTAGTCCGCGCCGGTGAGCTCGTCCGCGCCGGCCGCGTCCATGTGTCCCTTGATGGCGTCTGTGATCGCGTCGATCTCGCTTTGCAGCTCGTCCGCCATGCGGCGGAGCTCGCGCAGGTCGTTGACCTTGCTTTGAATTTCAATGTTGCTCATGCTGTATACCTCCATATAATTTGTTCGTGGTGTGCGCCGCCGGAGAAGATCGGGACTTTTACTGTCGCTCGCTGCCGTTCACCCGTGTACCGGTCTCCGGTTCGCCGCCCGTGCTGTCTGCGGCTCGGCGCTCCCTTTAACTGACTTAAGCATAGCATACTGATAGCAGTATGTCAATGGGACGGGCTGCATAATGATTGCAGTATGCTTTTGTGCAAATTGCATACTGCAATCAGTACGCGAATCGTGATATACTTATAAAAAGAATTAAGATAGGAGATGGTGAAAATGGGGCGTACATCGAGCGCAGTTAAAGGCAAGTACAACGCGAAGACTTACGATAGCATTATGCTGCGAGTCTTCAAGGGAGAAAAAGAAAAGATCAAGCATCACGCTGAGGAGCGCGGCGAATCTGTTAACGGATTCATTGTGCGTGCGATCTCCGAACAGATGAAGCGCGATGCAGAATAGGCGCAGAAAAACCGCAGGAGTGATCCTGCGGCATACGGTTTTACGTGATATGATAGTCCAACGGCGTTTGTTGGAACTGCATGGGCGAGCAGCGGCGCGGGCGTTTGCCTGCCGTGTTGCGCGTAGCAGCTGCCCCGTGGCGGGTGGGGTTGTTAGTACCCGCAAGGTGCGGTGCATACCAATATGAGCTTATAGACCCGCCCCCGCCCCTATCCCCCGGCCACGAGGGAAGGGTACCCTATATAATATAGGGGCGAGAAATTTTCAAAAATCAAAAGCGTTAAAAACGTATTGACAGGTACGTTGTTCTGCGCTGTGGAGCATACAGTGTAGAGTCAATAAGCTGTTGAAGTTTTGTAAAAGGATAGGGCAGGGCAGCTAATTATATACCTTTGGCCGCGTCCTCGGGAGCTATCCAAAATGAGAGGGGCGAGGAATATGAAGCGCACGAAAATGCGCAACGAGATGACCGCGCGCGAGCGGGCGGTCCATTGGGCGCTTGAAACGGTAAAGTTCATTACGCTGCTTGCATCACTTCCCCTTACTCTCGCCGCGTATGCGTGGCCCATGGTTGTGGGCGTAGTGATTGCGCACCAACTACGGTCGCGCGGCGGGGAGGTACTGGTTGGTTTCCTTGTCTTTATACTGTTCAATCGGAAGCTCTGCCAGCCCGCGGGTGAATGGGTCATTGAGCATGTCGGTAATTTTCACGCGTGGCTTGGCCGGTTTGACCCCGCGATCTGCTCTAACGATGCCCCGGCAGAGTCGGAGACACCTCCCGCATCCGCGAGCACATTGGAAAAGTATCTTGCTGCCGCCCGGGAACAGCAGGCGTGGGCGAATCGTGAAAAAGGAAAACCGCTGGCGCGTGAAAAAGAAGAGCAGGCGGCACACGAGAAGGCAATGCGGGAGGAACGCGAGCGCGCGGCCAAGTGGATCGCGGACAACGTGGATGAGATCAAGGTGGTCACGCAAAGTACTGAAAAGCGCGACGAGGCAAAGCAGAAGCGCACGCGGATCATCGCCGTCGTACTCGCCGCTGTACTCATCGTCGTCCTGCTCCTCGCCGCCTTTGCGAAAAACCTTCTTTTGGGCGTAATGGTATACGCCGGAATGATTTTCTTCGGTGCCTTATTTTTCGCCGCTTACGGTAGCCCGATATTTTACTTCTGTATGTTCGTGATCTTTAGAAAAATGCGCAATTTTAAGCTCGCCGTTCTGCTGTCCGCCCTTATCGCCGTAGGCGGCGTGCTTGCTGCGATATACCTTACGAAAGATTCGCCCGCTGCGGACGATGATCCGCTACGGTACGGTGAGTATCCGTGGCTCATAGGTTTTTAGCGGTGCGGCGCAGTGGCGAAAAGGAAAGAAACTACAAAGGAAGAAAGAATATATAAGAAAGAACGAAAGTTTGACAAGCTGCCCGAAGTTCATATAATGAGCCTCACAAAACAAAACCGAGGAGGCACACATGAACTACATCGGAAAGTGCTGCTACCACAGCACGGTTGAGAAGTTTCTTGCTCTCGGCGAGCAGGAATGGCTGCAAGCAATGTCCACGCGCTTCAAGCGTGTGTCGGCGTCTGGGCTGCGGCCCGAACAGGAGCGGGCGTGGAAGAACTGCTACGCCGTTATGGCGGCGGCCTTCCGGCAGCTCCCCGAGGAGTACGGCAAGCTCCAGATCATCTTTGAGTATGTTCTCCCGCTGCGCCGCCCCGGTGACTGCGCAGCAGAGGAGAACCCCGGTGTCCGGGCGGACGTGGTGCTGCTCAGCAAGGACACCGTCGCTGTCTTTGAGTTCAAGGACCGCGACGCGCTCTACCCCGGCTGCGAACGGCAGGCCCGAAAGTATGCCCGGCGGCTGAAGCGGTGGCACACTGGCTCGGTCGGGATGCGCCGCAAGACGGCGATCGTCCTCACCAAAGCGTCCCGCACATACGAGAAGCGATACCGTCTCACCCTCTGCTCGGGCGAAACAGCCATGGAGGCGGTGAAGGAGTTCTTCCCCGCACCGCTGCACCGGATGCCGCCGAGCGGCGTCAAGGAATGGATGCGAGCCGAGTGGGCGGTGGCGAAGAAGTACTGCAACGCCGAGAAGATTTCCGGAGGCCACCAAAAAGATCGTGAGAAAAGCGGGATCATTCAGACTATGGAGAGGAGCACGAAGCATGGCGTGGAAGAAACCGTCGGAGATGACAGAGCAGGAACGCAGGGAAGATCGGGAGAAAATGAGAGCTGCAGCGAAGGCGTTTACGGAGGAGTACGGGAAGGAAACGTGGGTGACGATCGTGGACCCGGACGGCTCGGTGCACTCGGCCCCGGAGAGCCTGTATCGCCAGAACGTCCTGCACAAGGACGAGAGCGCGGACAAGAGCAAAGACGAGTGAGGCAGAGCGGCACTTGACACCACAAAATAACTTGCTATAATAAAAAATAGAAAGAGGCGCTACCGGCAGACGGTTAGCCCCTCAAACTGTTACGAAGAGTAACCGCTTGCTTGGAGGCTGGGCGGTTACTTCTTTTTTGCCTGAATGAACAGGCCGCAAATACCAATGATGACAAGACAAAGTTGCAAGACTTCGGATGTACTCATGAGCAGCCCCCCTTTCAAGAGATCAGGGGACAAGAAGCTGCCCCCTTTAAGAGGGGCTAACCGCCGCCGTTGACTGGTAGCGCCACAGACACCTTAACATGAAAAACGACAAAAAGCAACGCTGATTTTTTCCCTATTTTTTCCCCTATTTTTTCCCCTTACAGCTTTTACAACGGTTTACAGCATTTTACACTGAAACCAGAAAAGCCTTGAAAATACAAGGTTTTCTTTATCGCTATTTACAGTAATTTACAAACCGTCGCCAATTCAAGTCCCGCCTCGCGCACCATCTTTTATCCTTGAAAACCTTGTGTTTTCAAGGATTTTTTCGTTTTTGCGATTCTTTGACCCTTATTTATCTCGATAAGCGCGGGCGCTACTGTTTCCAAATGGATGAAATTTTTGACCCGGAAACGGTGAGCAGCGTTTCCGCCTTCGGAGAGACGTTCTCCATCGAATGACGGGACGATAAAGCATATTTATGTAAAAAAGGGGCCTCTGCATCAAAGCAGAGGCCCCTTTTTCCTGTTTTTACCGCAGCGCGTCCTTCATTTCTTTTACATACGCACCGATGTGCTCCGGCGCGTCCTTGCCGTACTGGGCAAGGAGCTTGACGATGGCGGAGCCGACGATCGCGCCGTCGGAGAGGTCGGCCATCTTCTTCGCCTGCTCGGGCGTGGAGATGCCAAAGCCGATGGCGCAGGGGATGTCCGTATTCTCGCGCACGAGGGAGACGATGGAGGCGAGGTCGGTCTTGATCTCGCTGCGCTCGCCCGTGACACCGAGCGACGAGGCGATATAGAGGAAGCCCTCGGCCTCGCGCGCGATCATCGCGATGCGATTTTCCGACGTCGGTGCGATGAGGGAGACGAAGTCGACGCCGTACTTGCGGCACGCGGGGAGAAATTCTTCCTTTTCCTCATACGGCACGTCCGGCAGGATGAGCCCGTCGATGCCAACATCGCGGCAGTTGGACAAAAAGCGCTCTGTGCCGTAGGAAAAGACGACATTCGCATACGCCATAAAAACCATGGGGATCGTCACGCCGCGCCGCAGCTCGCGCACGAGATCGAAAATCTTGTCGGTCGTTACGCCGCTTTGCAGGGCGCGCAGGTTAGCGGCCTGAATGACGGGCCCCTCCGCCGTGGGGTCGGAGAAGGGAATGCCGAGCTCGATGAGGTCGGCGCCGTTTTGCGCGGCAGCGCGGACGGCAGCCGCGGTCGTTTCAAGATCAGGGTCGCCGCAGGTCAGAAAGGCGATGAACGCCTTGCCGTGGTCAAATGCTCTTGCAAGATCACTCATGAAGATCCTCCCCTCTGTAGCGGGCGATGGCGGCGCAGTCCTTGTCGCCGCGGCCGGAGATCGTGACGACAAGAAGCTGATCGCTCCCCATCGTGGGTGCGAGCTTTCGCGCGTAGGCGACGGCGTGGGCCGATTCGATAGCGGGAATGATGCCCTCCGTGCGGGCGAGGTATTCGAACGCCTGCACGGCCTCCTCATCGGTGATGGCAACATACTCTGCGCGGCCGATGTCGTGCAGGTACGCATGCTCAGGGCCGACGCCGGGGTAGTCGAGACCGGCGGAGATGGAATACACCGGCGCGATCTGACCGTACTCGTCCTGGCAGAAGTAGGACTTCATGCCGTGGAATATGCCGAGCCTGCCGGTCGAGATGGTCGCGGCGGTCTCAAGCGTGTCGATGCCGCGGCCCGCGGCCTCAACACCGATGAGGCGCACAGCAGGATCGTCGATGAAATGGTAAAAGCTGCCGATGGCGTTCGAGCCGCCGCCGACGCACGCGGCCACGGCATCGGGCAGACGTCCTTCCTTTTCGAGCATCTGCTGCTTGATCTCGCTTGAGATGACGGACTGGAAATCGCGTACGATGGTGGGGAAGGGGTGTGGCCCCATGACAGAGCCGAGACAGTAGTGCGTGTCGCTGATGCGCGTCGTCCACTCGCGCATGGCTTCGGACACGGCGTCCTTGAGCGTGGCGGTACCAGAGTTGACGGGCACGACCGTCGCGCCGAGAAGGCGCATGCGGTAGACATTCAGCGCTTGGCGGATGGTGTCCTCCTTGCCCATGAAAACGACGCACTCCATGCCCATCAGCGCCGCGGCGGTGGCGGTCGCCACGCCGTGCTGGCCCGCGCCGGTCTCGGCGATCAGGCGCGTTTTGCCCATCTTTTTCGCGAGCAGCGCCTGACCGAGCACGTTGTTGATCTTGTGCGCGCCGGTGTGGTTCAGGTCCTCGCGCTTTAAGTAGATCTTCGCGCCGCCGAGGTCCTTTGTCATCTTCTCCGCGTAGTAAAGACGCGAGGGACGGCCCGCGTAGTCGTTCAAAAGCTGCGTCAGTTCGTTCTGAAAGTCAGGGTTGGCCTTGTAGTAGTTGTAGGCCTCTTCAAGCTCGATGATGGCGTTCATCAGAGTTTCGGGGACGTACTGTCCGCCGTGCACGCCAAAGCGCCCGTTCGGATTCGACATGCCTTAGCCCTCCTTGCGCGCGGCGGCAACGAACGCCGCCATTTTGCTTTCGTCCTTGACGCCGTCCGTCTCGATGCCGGAGCTCACGTCCACGCCGTAGGGGTGCAGCGCGGCGATGGCGTCCGCGACGTTGTCGGGGTCGAGCCCGCCGGCGAGGAAATAGGGCCGCTGCACGCTCTGGACGAGGCTCCAGTCGAATGTCTTGCCCGTGCCCGCGCCGGAGTCGAGCAGCACGAGGTCGGCGGCGCAGTTTTCGATGGCGGGGAGGTCGGCTTCGCTTTTCACCTTGAACGCGCGGAAGATGGGCTTGCCCGTCAGCGCGCGCAGGCGCGCGATGTAGTCGTCATCCTCGCTGCCGTGGAGCTGCGCGACATCGATGACGCCGCGGTCTAAGAGCTCTGCCACGGCCTCGACCGGTTCGTTGACGAACACCCCAGCGGCCAGAATGCCGGGGGCAAGCAGCGATTTGAGTGCTGCTGCCTGCTCGGGGGACACATAGCGCTTGCTCTTTTTGGCAAAGACGAAGCCGACGAGGTCGGGCTTCAGCTTGTTGACGGCGGCAATGTCGCTCTCGCGCGACAGGCCGCAGAGTTTCACCTTGGTCATAAGTTACCTCTCAATTCCGCGAGCCGTCTGGCCTTGTCAGGGGCCCGCATCAGTGTTTCGCCGATCAGCACCGCGTCGGCACCGATCGAGCGGAGCGCGGCGACGTCCTGCGTGCTCTGCACGCCGGACTCGGCCACGTAGACCGCCTCCGGCGGGATGCGGTCGCGCAGCCGCGCGGCGTTGGAAAAGTCGACGGAAAAATCCTTCAGATTGCGATTGTTGACGCCGATGATCTTCGCGCCCGCCGCGATGGCGGAGCGGATCTCGTCCGCGTCGTGCGTCTCCACGAGCGCGGAGAGACCGAGTTCGTCGCAGACGGCGAGATATTGCGCGAGCGTCTTCGTGTCCAGCAGCGCGCAGATCAGCAGCACGCAGTCCGCGCCCATCAGGCGGGACTGATAGAGCTGGTAGTCGCTGACGGTGAAGTCCTTGCGCAGCATCGGCGTTGAGACGGCGGCGCGAATTTCGCGGAAGATGTCGTCCGAGCCCAAAAACCACTTGGGTTCTGTCAGGCACGAGATGCAGTCCGCACCGGCGGCCTCGTAATCGCGCGCGATGTCGAGATAGGGAAAGTCCCGCGCGATGACGCCCTTGGAGGGTGAGGCCTTTTTCACCTCGCAGATGAAGGACAGATCATCTTTTTTGAGCGCGTCGTAAAAGCGCGCGCCGTTCGCGCGGCCCTTTTCGCGGCACATCGCCTGTAAGATATCAAGGCTCATGTTCTCGCTGTCTGCCAGCACGCGCTCGCGGGCGTGGGCGGCCAGCTCGTCGAGGATGCTCATGCGTTCGCCTCCGCACGGTTGCTGACGGCGATGAAGCGCTCGAGCGTTTCAAGCGCCTTGCCGGAGTCGATGAGCTCGGCGGCGAGGGCGATGCCGTCCTTCATGCTCTCTGCCTTGCCGCCGATGTAGAGCGCCGCGCCCGCGTTCATCAGCACCGCGTTGCGCTTGTGGCCCTTTTCGCCCGACAGGATCGCGCGGGTGATGGCAGCGTTTTCCTCCGGTGCGCCGCCCTTGAGGTCGTCTTTCGTGCAGCGGTCAAAGCCGAAGTCCTCGGGTGTGATGACATAGCTCTTGTACCAGCCGTCACGAATTTCGCATACGCTCGTCGGCGCGCTGAGGGAAATTTCGTCGAGCTTGTCCTGTCCGTAGACGACCATGCCGCGCTTGACGCCAAGGCTCACGAGCACGCGCGCGAGCGGCTCGACAAGGTACTCGTCGTACACGCCAAGCAGCTGCATTTTCGGCGAACCGGGGTTCGTCAGCGGCCCCAAGATGTTGAACACCGTGCGGAAGCCCAGCTCCTTACGGATCGCGCCGACGTATTTCATCGAGCTGTGGTACTTCTGCGCAAAGAAGAAGCACATGCCGACCTCTTTTAAGAGCGTCACGCACTGCTCGGGGCTCTGCTGGATGTTGACACCGAGCGCTTCGAGGCAGTCTGCCGTGCCGCACTGGGACGAGGCGGCGCGGTTGCCGTGCTTGGCGACCTTCATGCCGCCCGCCGCCGCAACGAGGGCGGAGGTGGTGGAAATGTTGAAGCTGTGGGCGTTGTCGCCGCCGGTGCCGACAATCTCGAAGATGTCCATGCAGGTGTCTACCTTTGTGGCGTGGTCGCGCATGGCGGCGGCGCAGCCTGCGATCTCGTCGGTCGTCTCGGCGCGGGCGCTCTTGGTCGAGAGGGCCGCGAGGAACGCTGCGTTCTGGGCGGGGGAGGTCTCGCCGCTCATGATCTCGTTCATCACGGCGTAGGCTTCGTCATAACTGAGATCTCCCTTGTTGACGATCTTCACGATGGCTTCTTTGATCATGGTTTCAATTCTCCTTCAAAAAGCTTTCCAGCATGGTTTTGCCGTTCGGCGTCATAATGGATTCGGGATGAAACTGCACCCCGTAGATGGGATAGTCTGTGTGCTGCACGGCCATGATCTCGCCGTCGTCTGTGACGGCGGTGACTTTCAGGCAGTCCGGCATGGTGGCGGCGTCGGCCGCGAGGGAATGGTAGCGCGCGACGGGCGCGGTCTTGGGGCAGTTTTGGAAGAGCCGCGAGCTCGTGTCGAAGTGGACGAGCGACTGCTTACCGTGCATTAGCTCTTTAGCATAGGTCACGGTCGCACCGAAGGCGGCACAGATGGCCTGATGCCCGAGGCACACGCCGAGCGTCGGGATGCGGGGCGAGAGCGTCTTCACAACGTCGATGAGAACGCCTGCGTCTTCAGGCCGCCCGGGGCCGGGCGAGAGGATGATGCGCGCGGGATGCAGCGCGTCGATCTCTTCAATGCGCAACTCATCGTTGCGGATGACGCGGATGTCTGGATCGATCGCGCCAACGAGCTGGTAGAGGTTATAGGAAAAGCTGTCGTAATTGTCGATCAAAAGGATCATAGGCCTTCCTCCTGCGCAAGCGTCAAGGCGCTGACCACGGCCTTCGCCTTGTTGATGCATTCCTGATACTCTGTTTCGGGGACGGAATCTGCCACAATGCCCGCGCCGCTGCGGACGAACACGCGCCCGTTTTTCTTGTAGGCGATGCGGATGGCGATGCAGGTGTCCATGTTGCCGGTGAAGTCGATGTAGCCGATGGCCCCGCCGTAAATGCCGCGCTTGTTGTTCTCAAGCTCGCCGATGAGCTGGCAGGCGCGGATCTTCGGCGCGCCGGAGAGCGTTCCAGCGGGGAGCACGGCCTCAATGGCGTCAAGCGCGTCGCGGTCATCGCGAATCTCGCCGCGCACGGTGGAGCCGATGTGCATCACGTGGGAGTAGCGCTCGATGGAGTGCAGCTTTTCGACCTGCACCGTGCCGAATTTGCTGACCTTGCCGAGGTCGTTGCGTCCGAGGTCGACGAGCATATTGTGCTCGGCAAGCTCCTTTTCGTCGTGCAGCAGGCTCTCTTCAAGCGCCTTGTCCTCCCCGTCCGTTTTGCCGCGCGGACGGGTCCCAGCGAGGGGGAAGGTGTGCAGCACGCCGTCTTTGAGCTTGACGAGCGTTTCGGGCGACGCGCCCGCGACCTCAACGTCGGTGCCGGAAAAGTAGAACATGTACGGCGAGGGATTGATGGTGCGCAGCACGCAGTAGGTGTCAAGCAGGCTCCCCTCGAACGGTGCGCTCAGGCGGTTCGAGAGTACGATCTGAAAGATATCGCCCTCGCGGATGTGGTGCTTGGCGGTTTCGACCATCGCGCAGAACTGCTCTTTGGAGAAGAGCGGCGTGACTTCGCCGAGGAGCCGCCCCGGCGCTTCCTGCTTCTTTTCGCCGGTTTTGAGGAGCGAGACGAGCTGCTCAAGCTCAAGCTTTGCCTTGTTGTAGCCGACCTCGACGTCGCTGAGCGCCATGTTGACGATGAGCACGATCTTCTGCCGCACATGATCGAAGGCGATGACCTTGTCAAAGAGCATCAAATCGACATCCTTGAAGCTGTCCTCGTCCTGCTCGCCGCAGCGGACGCTCGGCTCGCTGTATTTGAGATAATCGTAAGAAAAATACCCCACGAGCCCGCCGGTGAAGGAGGGGAGATAGTCGAAGAGGGGGCTTCTGTAGCTTGATAGCAGCTCACGCAGGTATTGGGACGGATCGTCCGTGCGGACGGTGAGGCCGCCAGCCTTCATTTTGCCGTCAATGCACGTGATCTCGAGCTTTGGGTCGAAGCCCAAAAACGTGTAGCGGCCCCAGCGGTCGTCCGCCTGCGCGGATTCGAGCATGTAACAGTGGGTGGACACGTTCTTGAGGATGCGCATCGCTTCGATGGGGGTGATGAAGTCGGAAAGAATTTCGCAGCTCAGCGGGAGCACGTCGTACTGCTGCGTCGCGGCGATGTCTTTGACGGTTTCGAGCGGTGGTAGGATATGCATGAGTGACCTCCTGAAAAAGAAAAGCTCCTTTGGCGTTCTGCCAAAGGAGCTTATTGCGCAAACAAAAGCGCCCCCGACAGAATGGTACAGTCTGTCAAGGACGAATGCGATACGAGAGAAACGAACGATCCGCGGTGCCACCTTGAATTCACGGTTACCCGTGCGCTTGGCGGAGATACCATCATATCTCCCGGCAACTGACGTATGCCAACACGTTGCAGGATACTCTGCGCATCAAACGCATTTCGCTGCACCCTCAGCGGTCCATTTGACAATGTGTATCTTGCCTGATTTTCAGCATCGCAGGCTCTCTGTGAAGGCATCACTGCCGTTATCTCCGCTTCAACGGTTTGCGGTATTAACTTGAGCGAAAATATAGCACACCCCATCGGCAATGTCAATAGGGTGTGCATGATTTTTTGTAAAATTTCGGTTTTTTATTCCGCGGCGCGGCGAAGGATGTCGGCGACAAGCGCCTTGTCGAGCTGCGGGAAGGGGATGACCGGTTCGGGATGCTCGGGATGCTCCATGAGCAGTTTTTCCGCCCAGGACATGTTGTACCAGCGGCCGAACTTGTAGCCGCTGCGCGTGAACACGCCGATGCGGCGGAAGCCCATGTGCTCATGGAAGCGGATGCTGTTGTCCGTTAAATATTCGTCGTCCGCCCCCTGCGGCTCGCCGATGCAGGCATAGAGATTATAGATGTTCTGCGCGAGCGACAGCTCCTCAATCGCGCGGTAGAAGCGCTTGCCGAGACCGTGCTTGCGCGCGTCGGGGGCGAGATAGATCGTCGACTCTGCACAGTGGTCGTAGGCCTTACGCGCGATGAACGTGTGCGTATAGGCGTAGCCGAGGAGCTGGCCATTTTCATCCTCCGCGACGAGATAAGGGTATTTGCGCGAGATATCCGCGATGCGGCGGCGGAATTCGTCGAGCGACGGTACGTCGTATTCAAACGAGATGGCCGTCTTTTCGACGTACGGCGCATAGATGCTCAGAAGCGCGGGAGCGTCGTCAAGCGTGGCGAGGCGGAAGCGGAACGCAGGAGAAGACATAGAGTCACCTTTCAAATCCGTGCACCCAGTCAGAGCGCAGGTAATAAATGAGATAGATGGTGGAGCTGATCGCCCAGGTGAGGGGATACGCCCAGTAGATGTAGCCGATCTCGCCGATGAAGTGGACGACGAGCATGATGTAGATGATGCGGATGACGCACCAGACGGAGAGCATGATCATCATCGGCACGACCGCGCGGCCCGCGCCGCGGCAGACCGCCGCGATGGAGTGCGAAAACGCCAGCAGGCAGTAGAACAGTGCCACCGTGCGCGCCTGTTGCACGCCGAGGGCGACAACGCCGGGGGTGCTGTCGAAAAGGGAAATGAGCTGACTTGCCCAGATGTAATAGCACAGGCCGATGAGCTCGGCCATCACGACGGCGATGATGATACAGAACCGCGCGCCGCGCTTGGCGCGGTCATACTGCTTGGCACCGAGGTTCTGACCAACGAACGTGGTGCAGGCCATCGTGAAGCTCGTGATGGGCAGAAAGGCAAAGCCTTCGATCTTGCAGTGCGCGCCGTAGGCCGCCATCGCGAGCATGCCGAACGAGTTGATCTGCGACTGGACGATGACATTGGCAAGGCCAATGACGCAGTTCTGGATGCCGGAGGGGAGACCGTATCGCACGATCTCGCCGAGCATGCCGGTGTGGAAGCGGATGTTGCGCGGCGTGACGGTGTAGACCTCGCCCTTTTTGAGCAGGTGGATGAGGCAGAGCACGCAGCTCGTCCCCTGGGAGAGGACAGTCGCCACCGCGGCAGACCAGACGCCCCAGCGGAACGCGCCGATGAACAGCAGGTCGAGCGCGATGTTGACGAGCGACGAAATGATCAGATAGTGCAGGGGCCTCCGGCTGTCGCCGAGGGCGTTAAGAATGCTCGTGCACATGTTGTAGAGCACCGTTGCCAGCACGCCGAGGAAGTAGTAGCGGAAGTATTCGACCGCCTGCGGCATGACCTGCGCGTCGGTGTTCATCCAGACCAAAAACGTCGGCGTGAGGAATACGCCGATGAGCGTCAGCAGTGTGCCCGACACGATACCGAACGCCAGGTTCGTGTGGACGGCGCGCGAGACGTTTTCATAGTCGCCCGCGCCGAAGTACTTTGAGATCGCGACGCCCGCGCCCATGGCTGTGCCGATAAAGAGGCTTGTGAGCAGCATGATGAGCGTGCCGGACGAGCTGACAGCGGCAAAGGCGTTCGTGCCGAGGTATTTGCCCACAATGAACGCGTCCGCCGTGCTGTATAGCTGCTGGAAGACCTGACTGATGAAGATCGGCAGCGCAAAACGCAAAATCAGCGAGACGGGGCTGCCCTCCGTCATGTTCTGCACGGTCTGCCTTGCCGGAACTGTCTGCGCCATGCGCACCTCTCTTTCTCTGTCCCGCGGCGGGACGAATCTCTCATTTTTTGACGAAAAAGGAAAAGCGCCGCAGGAGCGGTGCTTTTCCTCAATCCCTGAAGAAACAGCAGATGAAAATTCTACAAAATCTTGACAGGTCCATTATATAGTTGCGTGGAACGAAAGTCAACCTTGCCGTTTACAGCACAAGGTTCAAAAGTGCAGGCGTGACGTACGTCTCGATGAGCGCGGCCACCAGCAGCAGCGGCACAGAGAATGTCAAAAAGACGCGGATGCAGTCCAGCACACGGCGGAAAAAGGGCGTATCGCTCTTTTTGAGGATCCGTTCCGTCCCCGTGCGGCAGATGAGAAGGCCCAGCGCGCAGGATAAGATCAGCGCGGACAGCTCAAAAATGCCGTGGGGCAAAACGCCGAGAACATACACACCGAGACCGATGCCCTGCTGCTGATAGATGGCGGCGAACGCGCCGAGCATCAGCGCATTCGTGCCGAGCGCGAGCGCACTGAGCGGCAGGAACGGGATGAGCCCGTAGAGCATCGAGAGGAGGGACGCCGTGATGTTGTTGAAAAACAGCGTCGCCATCATCTGCGACTGGGGAACATCGTCGGTAAGTCCCAGCTGCTCGACCTGCGCGGCGAAGTTTTGAAGCGTCTGCTGCGCCATGTCGGGGAAGATCATTCCGGCGGCGAAGCCAAGAAGCACCAGCACGCCGAACGCGGCGGCGGTATTCAAAAATTCCCGCTTGATGAGATCGCGCGAGAGCGTAGGGCAGAGTTCGAAGATCATGCCAGCTTGGCGATACCGGCCTTGACGCGCTTGATCGTCTCCTCACGGCCGAGGATATGGCAAATTTCGACAGCGCCGCCGGGCGTGACGAGCTTGCCCGCAACGGCGATGCGCAGCGGCCACATGAGCGTCGCGTTCTTCACGCCGAGCTCCTCGGCAAATGAGACGAGCATGTCATGGATGGCATCATTCGTCCACTCGGGAAGGCTCTCGAGCTTGGGCAGGACCTTATTGAGCATGTCGAGCGAGACCTCGCTGTTGGTCTTGGACTTCTTGTTCGTGTAGAACTCAACGCCGTACTCGGGAAGAGCATCGAAGAAGTCGACCTTTTCGGGAATATCGGTGAGTTTTTCGCAGCGGGCCTGTAAGAGTGCTGCGATCTCACCGACGGAGTACGCTTCGTTCTTGACGGCCTGACGGATGTAAGGCTCGGCAACTTTACAGAATTCCTCGGGCGGGAGATTGCGCAGATAATTCGCGTTGAAATACGTCAGCTTTTCGATATCGAAAATGGCAGGGGACTTGGAGATGCCGCCGATGTCGAACGCCCCCACCAGCTCGTCGAGCGTGAAGAACTCCTGCTCGCTCTGCTCGCCGCGCGGCGACCAGCCGAGCAGCGCCACATAGTTGAGGATGGCGGGCGTCAGGTAGCCCTGCGCCTTGAGGTCTTCATAGCTCGGGTCGCCGTTGCGTTTACTCATCTTATGCTGCGCGTCGCGCATGACGGGGGAGCAGTGCACGTAGGTCGGCACCTCCCAGCCGAAGCCCTCGTAGAGGAGGTTGTACTTCGGGGCGGAGGAGAGATATTCGCTGCCGCGCACGACATGGGTGATGCCCATGAGGTGGTCGTCGATGACGTTGGCAAAGTTGTAGGTCGGCAGACCGTCGCGCTTCAAGAGTACCTGATCGTCGAGCGTCTTATTCTCCACCGTGATGTCGCCAAAGCTTGCATCGTGGAAGGTCGTGGTGCCGTCCTTCGGGATACGCTGGCGAATGACGTAGGGCTCGCCCGCGGCGACGCGCGCCTTGGCCTCTTCGAGCGGCAGGTCGCGGCAGGGATCGTCCGCGCGGTCAAATTCGCCGCTGTCCTCCTCGCTCTCGGCCTTTTCGCAGAAGCAGTAGTAGGCGTGGCCGCGCTCGACTAAAAGCTCGGCGTACCTGCCGTAGGTGTCGCGGCGCTCGCTCTGGATATACGGGGCGACGGGGCCGCCGACGTCGGGGCCTTCATCGTGGGAAAGGCCGCATTCCGCCATCGTGCGGTAGATGACGTCCGTTGCGCCCTCGACGAGACGCCCCTGGTCGGTATCCTCGATGCGGAGAATGAACGTGCCGTTTGCGTGGCGGGCGATCAGATAGGTGTAGAGCGCGGTGCGCAGGTTGCCCACGTGCATATAGCCCGTGGGGGAGGGAGCGAAGCGCGTGCGCACCTTACCGTGCGGGATCTTCGCTTCCATTTCCTCAAAATACTTCATGTCGATGGACATAGATGACCTCCTGAAGTGAAATCAAAATAAAGATAGCTTATTACACCATATTTTGACCGAAAAGTCAACGAACGCACGACGCTCTTTTTCACCGGAATATGCTTGTATTTTGAAAAGGGGTATGGTAACATAACAAATTGGGTCGATAGCTGCGCCAAAACGGCGCAATTCGAGATAAAATGAGAAAAACAAACAGATCGGAGAAAAAACGATGGAAAACATGGAAAATGCGGCGCGCAAGAAAGTGATGCTGTCCGGCATTCAGCCCAGCGGCGATCTGACCCTCGGGTCCTACCTCGGCGCGATCAAGAACTGGGCGGAGCGCGACGAGGAATTTGACAACTACTACTTCATGGCCGATATGCACTCGATCACCGTGCGTCAGGACCCTGCGGCGCTGCGCCGCCGCACGCTCGAGCAGCTGGCGCAGTACATCGCCTGCGGTCTCGACCCCGAGAAGAACACGCTGTTCATCCAGTCCCACGTGCCGCAGCACGCCGAGCTCGGCTGGGTCCTGAACTGCTATACGATGTTCGGCGAGCTCTCGCGCATGACGCAGTTTAAGGACAAGTCCGCCAAGAACAGCGAGAACATCAACGGCGGTCTCTTCACCTATCCTGCGCTGATGGCGGCGGATATCCTGCTCTATCAGCCCGACTATGTCCCTGTGGGCGAGGATCAGAAGCAGCATGTCGAGCTCTGCCGCAACATCGTCCAGCGCTTCAACGGCATCTATGGCGACGTCTTCAAGATGCCCGAGCCGTACATTCCCAAGGTCGGTGCGCGCGTGATGAGCCTGAGCGACCCGGGAGCCAAGATGTCGAAGTCCGATAAGGACCCCAACGGCTCCATTTACCTGATGGAAAAGCCCGAGGATATCCTGCGCAAGTTCAAGCGCGCCGTGACCGACAGCGACACGGAAAACTGCGTGCGCTATGATCCCGCGAACAAGCCCGGCGTTGCGAACCTGATGACCATCTACTCCGCCGTGACGGGCAAGAGCTTTGACGAGATCGAGCAGGAGTTCGCCGGTAAGGGCTACGGCGCGTTCAAGCCCGCCGTGGGCGAGGCCGTCGTTGAAACCCTGCGCCCCATCCGCGAGGAGGCCACGCGCATTTTGGGCGACAAGGCGTATCTCGAGTCCGTGTATCGCGCGGGCGCACAGAAGGCGTCTTACGTGGCAGAAAAAACGCTGCGCAAGGTCTACAAGAAGGTCGGCTTTGTCGCGCGCTGATTAAAGGGTGGAGAACATGAACGGAATTCCGAAAGAGTTATTGCTGAGCGTCGGCGGCGCGCTGCTGTGCGCGTTTGCCGTCAGCTTTCTGATGTGCCCGCTCGTCAAGTCGTTTGCCTATAAGATCGGCGCGATCGACGTGCCGAAGGACAACCGCCGCATGCACAAAAAGCCCGTACCGCGCCTCGGCGGCCTCGCGATCTTCCTCGGCTTTATCGTGAGCATGCTGCTGTTTGTCAAGGTCGACCACCAGTTGCAGGGCATTTTGCTGGGCGCGTCCATCATCGTTGTTTTGGGCGTAGTGGACGATATGTCCCCGCTGCGCGCGTATTTTAAGTTCTGCGTGCAGATCTTCGCGGCGCTCGTCGCCGTGTTCCACGGCGTCGTGATCCAGATGCTCTCCAACCCGAACGTCTTTGCTGAAAGCCCGTATTGGGACCTCGGCTGGCTGTCCATCCCCATCACAGTCTTGTGGATCGTCGGTATCACGAATGCCGTCAACCTCATCGACGGCCTCGACGGCCTTGCCTGCGGCGTTTCGACCATCAGCGCCATTTCGATGCTCGTCATCGCGCTGCTCGTCTCTGAAAGCGATGTGGCGCTCGTGATGGCCGCGCTTGTGGGTGCGTGCCTCGGTTTCATGCCGTACAACAAGAATCCGGCCAAGATGTTTATGGGCGACACGGGCTCGACGTTCCTTGGCTACATCCTTGCGACGATCTCGATCCAGGGCCTTTTCAAGTATTACGCCATCGTGTCGTTCGCGGTGCCGTTCCTGATCCTGGGCCTGCCGATGTTCGACACGCTCTTTGCCATCATCCGCCGCCTTGCCCACGGGCAGAACCCGATGGCGCCTGACCGCGGACACATCCACCACCGCCTCATCGACATGGGCCTCAACCAGAAGCAGGCCGTCGCGGCGCTGTACGTTATCAGCAGTATCCTCGGACTTTCCGCCGTGGTGCTGACGTCGAGCGGCGCGATCAAGGCAATGCTCTTTCTGATGGCGCTGGCGGTGGCGGCGTTCCTCGCCTCGCGCGTCATCTTCCGCCGCGATATCGACAAGGCATTGCAGGCGGAAAAGGCCGCGGCAGAGGGGAAGAGCACAGAGACCGCCACACCGGCGGAAACCGTGCCTGCGGAACCTGAAGAAGAATCCAACGAAAAGAAAAAAGAGGAAGCATAAATGGAAAAACTGCGCATTATGAGCGTGTTCGGCACGCGGCCCGAGGCCATCAAGATGGCTCCGCTTGTCAAGGAGCTTGCCTCGCGCGACGAGATCGAGAGCCTTTGCTGCGTGACGGCGCAGCACCGCGAAATGCTCGATAGCGTGATGGAGGTCTTCGACCTCAAGGCCGACTGCGACCTTGATATTATGACCCCGCGGCAGACGCTCTCGACCATCACGAGCAAGTGTCTGCTCGGTATGGACGACGCCATCGAGCAATTAAAGCCTGACATGATCTTAGTCCACGGCGACACGAGCACGACGTTTGCCGGTGCGCTCTCGGCCTTTTACCACAAGGTGCCCGTCGGACATGTGGAGGCGGGCCTTCGCACCTACGACAAATACTCCCCGTTCCCCGAGGAGATGAACCGTAAGCTCGTCACGGCCATCGCCGACCTCTATTTCTGCCCGACGAAAAATAACCGCGAGAACTTACTCAAAGAGGGCGTGACCGAGGGCCTTTTCATCACGGGCAATACGGTCATTGACGCACTGAAAACAACGGTGCGCAAGGATTACCGCTTTACAACAGAACTGCTCAACGAGCTGGACTATTCAAGAAAGGTCGTGCTCGTGACGTGCCACCGCCGCGAGAATTACGGCCAGCCCATGGAGAACATCATGACCGCGCTGCGCGACATCGCCCTCCAGAATGAGGACTGCGAGCTTGTCTATCCCGTGCACCTCAGCCCCGTCGTGCGCGAGAACGCGCAGAAGTTCCTTGCCGGTACGCCGCGCGTGCATTTGATCGACCCGCTGAGCGCGGACGAGATGCACAACCTCATGGCGCGCTGCTACATGGTGATGACCGACAGCGGCGGACTCCAGGAGGAGGCTCCTGCGCTCGGCAAGCCCGTCCTTGTCATGCGCAAAGAGACCGAGCGTCCCGAGGCGGTCGCCGCCGGCACGGTGAAGCTCTGCGGCGTCGAGTACGACGACGTGCTGCGCATGGGCAACGAGCTTCTTCGCAGCAGGGAGGCGTACGACGCGATGGCGCACGCCGTCAACCCCTATGGCGACGGCCACGCCTGCGCACGCATCGCCGACGCGATTTTGTGGCACTTTGGCCGCCGGAGCGAGCGCCCCGCGGATTTTAACGCCTGATTTTGACGGAATGAAAGAAGGGAGTGGAGCGGAATGAGAAAGCGGAGGGTGACGCCCATCGGCGCTGCTTTCGTCGCGCTCGTTTTGCTGGTGCTCCTGTTTGTGGTGCGCGGCGCGCTGCACCGTCCCGCGCACGTCGTGCTGCCGCAGGATGCGAGCAGTAGCGATGTGAGCGACGCGTCGCTCGACGACAGCGCCGTGGGCCGCATCGCCGTGCGGCCCGACACGGTGCAGTCCGCCATCGCGACGCTTGAACGTCCCGCGCGCTACTCGCGCGCCATCACGATCGAGCGCTACTATTCCGGCGGCAGCGGCGTCGACCGCAGCAGTGTCAGCGTCGATGGAGCGTGGATGCGCGTCGACACCGAGCAGGCGAGCGGCGCGCAGAGCCACACGATCTCCAACGGGGAAAGAACGTGGGTCTGGTACGGCGGCAGCGAGCTCTATTACGAGAGCGCCGCAGCCTTCACCGCCGACGAGGAGCAGGGCATCCCGACGTATGAGGACATCCTGCGCCTTGACAAAAAGCGCATCGCTGCGGCGGATTACCGCCTGCTCGACACCGTGGACTGCATCTTTGTGGAAACTGCCGCCGATGACGGCGGCTACATTGAGCGCTACTGGGTCAGCGTGAGCAACGGCCTTCTCTGCGCGGCGGAAAAATTGCAGGGCGAGGATGTCGTCTACCGCATGGCGGGCATGAGCGTCGACAGCGGGAACGTGGCGGAGGACGCCTTTACGCTGCCGGACGGCACAGTGCTCCACGAAGGTGCGCTCGACGGCGCAAACCGGTAAAAGAAACTGAAAAGGCCGTCCGAAGATCGTTCTTCGGACGGCCTTTTTGTCAAAATATGTCATAAAATGAGCAGCAGCCCCAGCGCGACTAAAAGCTCGTCGTCCGCCTTTTCCTCAAAGAGGAAAAAGAGAATGAGCAGCAGCAAAATGTCCGCCGTGTCCACGCCCTTGAGCGGTAATTTGTCGAGGATGCGCGAGAAAAACTGCGACGCCTCCTGACTGATCGGCGGCGGAGGGGGAGCGCCCCCCTGCGGCGGCCTTGGCGGCGGTGCGTTTCCACCGGAGGGCGGCGGGGGAGGCGGCCTGTTATCACGCGGCGGTTCGCCGTGCGGCGCGTCCTGCATCGGCATGCGGGTGTAGACGCCGTCGTCGTTGCGCAGATAGCGGTTATACATTGCGCGGCCCCCCTTCGCTGAGGAGCAGCGTCTTTCCCAGGTGGATGAAGCGCGCGAGCTGTGCCGCGCGCTCGACCTTGTCCTGCCGCTCCGGCTTCAAAAATGGGCGCAGCGCGCGCAAAAACGCGGCGGTCTCGCCGCTCTCGGGCCGATTGAGCTGCGAGAGCACGGGCAGCAGCTTGGCGATCATGCCGGGGTCAATGCCGCCGAGCAGCGACGAAAGATCACCCATCGGATCGCCCTGCGGCGGTGGCGGCGTGGGAGCAGACGGCGCAGGACCGGCCGCACCGCCCGCGGGCGGGGGAGGCGGCGCGCTGCCGCCGGACTGCCCCATCTGCTGCGACAGATTTTGCGCCATGTTCATCACCTGCGCCATGGCGTCCGGATCGGAGAGCAGGGTATTCAGTTTTTCCTCCCACTCGCTCATCGTGACGCCCTCCCGCGGTTTTTATTTTTTTGCGTTGTCGTTGATGCGGTTCATAATGGCCATGCCCTCGGGACTTTTCATCAGGTTCGAGAGCATTGTGGCCAACTCTTTCGTGTTGCCCGCCGCGGCATTCTGCGCCGCGTGATTGAGCGCCGCGCCGCCATCCTGAGAGGTGAGCATCTGCATGAGCCTTTGCCCGTCGCCCGATTGCAGGAGCGACTGCGCTATGGCAGGATTGCGCTTGAACTTGTCGATGAGCTGCTGCGTGCTGTGATCCATAGCTGTGCCTCCGTTTCCTGTCTTTCAAGGCAGTATATGAGAGGGACGCGGCAGTTGTGCCGCCGCAGCGGCGAAATTTTTTGAAAAATTTTCCGAACCCGTGAAAGAAAACGCCCTGCCCGCGCACATGTATGGTATAAGGCCTTTGAGGAGAGAAACATATATGTTTTCAAACGAAGCATTTGCCCAAAATGCAGAAAAGTACATGGACACGGTCTTTCGTGTGGCCTACGGCTGGCTCAAAAACCCGGACGACGCCAACGATGTGACGCAGGACGTATTGGTAGAGCTGTACAAAACGGACAAGGCGTTCGAGTCGGACGCCCATTTGAAAAACTGGCTCATCCGCGTCACCGTCAATCGCTGCAAGATGCTCTTCCGCTCGCCGTGGCGCCGGCACGAGGACATCGACGACTATGCCGAGACATTGTCCTTCGAGCAGCCGCGGGACGGCGAGCTCTTCAAAGCCGTGATGGCACTCGACAAAAAATACCGTGTGCCGCTGCTGCTCTTCTATTACGAGGGGTATACAACGGCGGAAGCCGCGTCGATGCTCGGCATTCCCGAAAAGACCGTCAGCACAAGACTTTACCGCGCAAGGGCGAAGCTCAGAACGATTTTGGAGGAGGAGTAAAGCAATGACAGAAAAAGAGAGATTTCAACGCGCATTCGCGCCGCTGCACGCCTCCCCGGACACGATGACGGAGGTAATGAAGATGACAGAACGGAAAACGAAACGGCCCGCGCTGCGCCGCGCCGCGACCATCGGCCTCGCTGCCGCGCTCGTGCTGGTGCTCGGCAGCGTTGCCTATGCCTCGGACCTCGGCGGCATTCAGCGCACAGTGCAGCTTTGGCTCAACGGTGAGATGACGGACGCAACGCTGACGGTAAAAAATGGTCACTATACCGTCAACTATACCGACAGCGAAGGAAACGAGCGCGAGCGGAGCGGCGGAGGCGTCGCCTTCGAGCCGGATGGCACGGAGCGGGCACTGACCGAGGAGGAACTGCTCGCAGATATCAATTGCCCCGAGGTAACCTATCGGGATGACGGCACGGTCACGGTCTACTACCTCGACCAGAAGCTCGACGTCACGGACAAGTTCGACGAGGACGGCGTCTGCTACGTGCAGCTTGAGGGCGGCGAGAAGACGATCTACATGACCATCAAGCGCGGCAACGGCTACGCAACGAGCACGACAAAGTACATCCTGCCAAGCGAATTCAACAACTGAAAGAAAAACGAGAAAGGTTCCGCACAGCATCGCTGTGCGGAACCTTTCTCCTATTGGGGAAAGCCTCGCAGAGTTTCGTGCCCGCAGGCACGAAATAAAATCAGATCGTTTTTCGCCGCGGCGTGTACGTGGTGAAAAACACCTCTCGCGGAGCGTGTGTCGAGCTGCCATATTGGCGGCGAGGCACGGAGCGCAGCGCGGCCTTCTCCAAAAAGCGGCAAAGCCGCTTTTTGGAAGATATTATTTCTGCGCCTTGCCGTAGTCGCAGTCCTTTTTGAGCGGGCAGGATTCGCAGTTTGCCTTGCGGGCGGTGCAGCGGTCGCGGCCGAACAGCACCAGTCGGTGGCAGAAGTCGTTCGACTCCTCCGGCGGCAGGATGGCGCGCAGCTGCTTTTCGACGCTCAGCGGGTCCTTGCTGCCGTCCGTCAGGCCGAGGCGGCCCGTGATGCGGATGCAGTGCGTGTCGCACACGTAGGCGGGCTGGCCGTAGACGTCACCGAGGATCAGGTTCGCCGTTTTGCGCCCGATGCCGGGGAGGGCTGTGAGCTCCTCCATCGTGCCGGGGACCTTACCGCCGTACTTTTCGAACAGGATCTTCGCGCACTCGACGATGTCCTTCGACTTCGTGTTGTAAAATCCGCAGGAGCGGATCGCATCGCCGACCTCTTCATACGTCGCGTTCGCGAAGGCCTCAAGCGTCGGGAACTTCTGATAGAGCGACGGCGTGACCATGTTCACGCGCGCGTCGGTGCACTGGGCGGAAAGGCGCACGGCGAACAGAAGCTCGTAGTCCTTTTTATATTCGAGCGAGCAGCGCGCGTTGGGGTAGAGGACCTTCAGCTCCTCCACGATGCGGCGGACGGCGGCTTTGGATTTCATGGCGAAACCTCCTGCGTTTCATCAATACTGCCGACAGTATAGCACAAAGACACGGAAAAATCGACAGAAAAAGTCTGTGCAGTGAAGAAAAAACGTGCTATAATCATTTCATCTGTGAAAAAGGAGGCTTGTGCGATGCGGCTACTATTCAAGCAGCGCTTTTTTTCGTGGTTCGACAGCTACGATATCTACGATGAGGACGGCAACACCGTCTTTACGGTCGAGGGCAAGCTCGCCTGGGGGCACTGCCTGCACATTCTGAACGCCATGGGCGATCACATCGGAACGGTGCAGCAGCGGGTGCTGACCTTCCTCCCGAAGTTTGAACTCTACATCGGCAAGCTGTATTACGGCTGTATCCGCAAGGAATTTACCTTTTTCACCCCGCGCTTCACCCTTGAGTGCAGCGACTGGGAGGTGAACGGCAGCTTCATGGAATGGGATTACACGATCGACAGCCCTTCGCGCGGCTGCATCGCCACCATCACGAAGGAACTCTTTCACTGGACGGATACCTACGTCATCGACGTCGCCGATCCCAAGGACGCGCTGGGCGCGCTGATGGTCGTGCTGGCGATTGACGCGGAAAAATGCAGCAGGAACAACTGATATGAGTGAAAAGAGACCTTTGGCGGATGAGATCCGCCCGCTGACGCTCGACGAGGTCGTGGGTCAGAAGCACTTGCTCGGAAAGGGTGCGCTGCTGCGCCGGCTCATCGAGTCCGGCTCAAGCGCGAATATGATCTTCTACGGCCCGTCCGGCACGGGCAAGACGACGATCGCGAACATCATCGCGAACCGCACGAATAAGACCCTGTACCGCCTGAACGCGACGACCGCGAGCCTTCAGGATGTCAAGAGCATTATCTCCGATGTCGGCACGATGATGGCACCGGGCGGCATTCTGCTCTACCTCGACGAAATTCAGTATTTCAACAAAAAGCAGCAGCAGAGCTTGCTCGAATTCATGGAAAACGGCTCTATCACGCTGATCGCGTCGACAACGGAGAACCCGTATTTCTATGTTTACGGCGCGCTTTTATCCCGTTCGACGGTGTTTGAGTTCAAAAACGTCAGCGCGGAGGAGACCATCCCCGCGGTCGAGCGCGCACTCGGCATTTTGAAAGAGCGCAGCGAGCTGCCGCTTTCCTGGGAGGACGACGTGCCGCGCGTCATCGCGCAGCAGTGCGGCGGCGATGTGCGCAAGGCCGTGAGCGCGTGCGAGCTTTTATATGAGGCGGCGGACGTCACGAACGGCGAACTTTTGCTGAAAAGTGAAGACGCCTTACAGGTCGCACAGCGCAGTGCCATGCGCTACGACAAGGGCGGCGACGCGATGTACGACTGCGCGAGCGCGCTGATGAAGTCGCTGCGCGGCAGCGACCCCGACGCGGCGCTCCACTACCTCGCAAGATTTTTAGAGGCGGGTGATCTGGTCACGCCATGCAGGAGGTTACTCTGCTCGGCGAGCGAGGACGTCGGCATGGCCTATCCGCAGGCTATCGCCATCGTCAAGGCCTGCGTCGACACCGCGATGCAGCTCGGCCTTCCCGAAGCGCAGCTGCCGCTGGCGCAGGCGGCGGTGCTGCTCGCCACCGCACCGAAGTCCAACAGCGTGATCGAGGGCATCGGCGCTGCTTGGGCGGATGTGAAGGCGGGCAAGAGCGGCAATTTCCCGCGCTGCCTCCAGAATGTCCACGCCGATTCGACCGGCGGCGCGCAGGGGCAGAACTACAAGTACCCGCACGCCTACCCGAACCATTGGGTGAAGCAGCAGTATCTGCCCGACGAGCTCAAAAACGTGCAGTACTACCACTACGGCGACAACAAGGTCGAGCGCGCCGCCGCGCAGTACTGGGAAGCGATCAAGGGGTGAGCACATGGACTTGAGGTTGAACGATATTGTCGAAATGAAGAAGCCGCATCCCTGCGGCGAAAAGCTCTGGCTCGTGACGCGCATGGGCATGGACATCAAGCTCAAATGCAGGCGCTGCGGCCATGAGGTGATGCTCCCGCGCGCCAAGGCGGAAAAGGGCATCAAGAAAATCGTAGAAAGGGAGGAACCCCATGAATAAGAAGACGAGAGCCGTCGCGATCCTGCTGGTCGCGGTGATGATCTTATCGCTCGTTGCATCGATGGTTATTCCTTATTTGTAAGGGATCGAATAAAAGCAGCGCACAGCGCTGCACATTGCTTCCCGCGCGAGCGCGGGAGGGGGAGCGGCGTGCGCGCCGCGGCACCAAAGGGGGTATTCTCTTTCCGAAGAGAATGCCCCCTTTGAATCCCCCAGAGAAAGGCAAGGGGTCTTACCCCTTGACCCCGCACATTGGCAGTTTTTATCTTGAAGAGCTGCACGCGCTGCGCAATCAGGTGCGGTGTACATGGCTTCGCCATGAACCCCTGCGTTTCGTGACAACTCTCAACCGCGCCTTACTATCGTGAGGCGCGAGTGACGATAGCACGGCGGCAGACTGCTTGCCGAATGCGGCATTGCTGCGCTCGCCGCATTGAGGAGTGCTCTGGTAGACGGAGATTACTGCGCACTCCTGTAAGATGGGCAGAGCGGCACCCGCAAGGGGTGTGCCGCATCCGTAAGGCAGCAGAGCCGCCAACGGCTGCGCAACAGCGGATGATAGGAGCAGAGGCAAGTCGTATAGCAATGCTAACGCGGCAACGCCGCGCGCAGGAAGTCGCATTCCGGAGGCACAAAGGTCATTCAAGCTTTGGACTGCCAATCTAAGCCTTTCTCTTGGGGTTTCAAAGGGGCCATTCTCTTTTGCGAAAGAGAATGGCCCCTTTGTCCCGCTCCCCTGCGCGGCGCAAGGGAACAAAGTACAGCGCTGCCGTGCTGTGATATGTTACCCTTGACGTTTTTTGAAGGTTAAATAACCTTCAAGCATCAGGCTCGCCGCGACGGCGTCGACGGTTTTCTTGCGCTCCTTGGCGCGCTTGCCATTATTCAACAGAATATTGTGCGCGTCGACGGTCGTGCGGCGCTCATCCCAGAGCGTGACGGGGAGCGACGTGGCCTCGCGCAGCATCTCGGCAAAGCCCTCGGCCTTTTCTGCGCGGGGGCCGCGCGTGCCGTCCATGTTGAGTGGGTGGCCGAGTACGAGCTCTGAGACCTCGTGCTCGGAGATGAGCGGCAGCAGCTTTTCGATGACCGCTTCGGGCCGGTACGCGGTGATAACGGTCGAAAATCCAGTGAGCGTCAGCGTGCGGTCGGAGATCGCGACGCCGGTGTGCGCGTCGCCGTAGTCGATGGCCATGATCTTCATAAAATTGCCTCCTGAGCGTTTCTTTTGACTGCCAGCATACAGGATTTTCACCCAAAAAGCAAGCGCGGGGCAGGGAAGTGGCGTGCGGAAACGGAAAAATCGCGTCAAGAGAGGCAGCGGGAGAGAAAAAACAGGGGAAAGAGCGCAAAATCTGCGCGATTTTCTGCAAAAACGTGCAAAAAGTGCTTGACGGCTGGACATGACATGTGGTATCATCTTACTTACCTGTGAAAGAGGGCTTTCTTTTTGCGCGCTTTTGCTTCTCGGCACGCAAGGGAAAAGCACCCCTCAAATTTGAGAGCAGGGAGGCAATCGCCAGCTTCATGCCGCTTTTGGCAAACGGAGCTGAGTAAATAAGGAGGTGCCGTTAGATGCGCATTAAGATCACGCTCAGATGCAACGAGTGCAAGCAGAGAAACTACAACACGATGAAGAACAAGAAGAACACCCCGGACAAGCTTGAGCTGAACAAGTACTGCCCCTTCTGCAAGAAGCACACCGTCCACACCGAAACCAAGTAATTAGGAAAGGCTGTTGAAACATGGCAGAAGAAAAGAAGAAAAAGGACCGCAGCAAGTGGTTCCGTGAAATGAGAAGCGAACTGAAAAAGGTCGTATGGCCCACCGCATCCACCACTGCGAAGAACACCGGCACTGTGCTGCTGTGCTCCCTCGTCGTCGGCGCCTGCATCTGGATCTTCGACTACGTGGCCGTTTCCGCAGTGCACCTGCTGATCGGTCTCGCGGGCTGACAGGAGAGCAGTCATGGCTGATAATGCTAAGTGGTATGTCGCGCATACTTACTCCGGCTATGAAAACGCAGTCAAGACGGCCATCGAGAAGTTCGTCGCCAACCGTCATCTGGAGGACATGATCCTCGACATCCAGATCCCGCTGGAGACCGTCACGGAAGTGACCGACTCGGGCGATATGAAGGAAGTCGAACGCAAGGTCTTCCCGGGCTACGTGCTCGTCAAGATGATTATGACGGACGACACCTGGCATCTGATCCGCAACATTCGCGGTGTGACCGGCTTTGTCGGCACGGCGAACAATGAACCCATTCCTCTGACGGAAGAGGAAGTCCTGGCGCTCGGCATGGAACGGCGAGAGATCGTCGTGCGCTACAATGTCGGCGATCAGGTCAAGATCACCGACGGCCCGCTTTCGTCCTTCCTCGGCACGGTCGAAGAGATCGACGCAGAGAAGAACAAGGTGTGTGTGGTCGTGTCCATGTTCGGACGCGAAACGCCGGTCGAGCTGGAGCTCGATCAGGTCGAGGTCATAGAACCGTAATCACCGCTAAAAGCGATGAGCCGCGTATGCGGCAAACGTGGGAGAGACGTTCAGTCTCGCCAAGGGCGGCCGGAATCGCCGGTCGTTACCACATTCAATATTAAGGAGGTGCCTCTCATGGCACAGAAGATCACCGGTTACGTTAAGCTGCAGATCCCTGCAGGCAAAGCAACTCCCGCACCCCCCGTTGGCCCCGCGCTCGGTCAGCACGGCGTCAACATCGCTGCGTTCACCAAGGAATTCAACGAGCGCACCAAGAACGACATGGGTCTCATCATCCCCGTTGTCATCACGGTGTATGCCGACCGTTCCTTCTCCTTCGTCACCAAGACTCCTCCCGCTGCCGTCCTCATCAAGAAGGAATGCAACATCGAGTCTGGCTCCGGCGTCCCCAACAAGACCAAGGTCGCTACCATTTCCAAGGCCTCTGTCCAGAAGATCGCTGAGATGAAGATGCGTGACCTCAACGCGAGCACTCTCGAGTCCGCGATGAGCATGATCGCCGGTACCGCACGCTCCATGGGCGTTGTCGTCGAAGAATAAGGAGGGTGTGAACAATGTTTAGAGGTAAAAAGTATCAGGATGCTGCAAAGCAGATCGAAAAGAACACTCAGTATGACGCCGCAGAGGGCTTCGGCCTGATCTGCAAGACCGCTTCCGCAAAGTTCGACGAGACCGTCGAGCTGCACGTCAAGCTGGGCGTCGACTCCCGTCACGCTGACCAGCAGGTCCGCGGCGCCATCGTCCTCCCCAACGGCACCGGCAAGAACGTCCGCGTTCTCGTCTTCGCCAAGGGCGACAAGGCTGAGGCTGCCAAGGCTGCCGGCGCTGACTATGTCGGCGAGATGGACCTCGTCGAGAAGATCCAGAAGGAAAACTGGTTCGACTTCGACGTCGTCGTCGCTTCCCCTGACATGATGGGTGTTGTCGGCCGTCTCGGTAAGGTGCTCGGTCCTAAGGGCCTGATGCCGTCCCCGAAGGCCGGTACCGTCACTCCCGACGTCGCCAAGGCTGTTCAGGAGTCCAAGGCCGGTAAGGTCGAGTATCGTCTCGACAAGACCAACATCATCCACTGCCCCATCGGTAAGGTTTCCTTCGGCCCCGAGAAGCTCGCTGAGAACTTCAACGCTCTCATGGGTGCTATCATCAAGGCCAAGCCCGCCGCTTCCAAGGGCCAGTATATCAAGTCCTGCGTCGCCGCCTCCACCATGGGCCCCGGCGTCAAGATGAACACCGCAAAGATCTAAGAAAACTTAAAGAGGGGGACGCTGTCCCCCCTTTAGATTCCCCCTCACCAGTTTGCGAACTGGTGTCGCCGCGCGATCGCGGCTGAGCCGCGGTATTTTTCTGACGCGCATGTCGTCAGAAAAATGATTTGCGCTGTGCGCGGCGCAAATATGGGGTATTTTGCGGAAAAAACGATATTTGGGGTTGACAATGCTGCCAACTCTGGATATACTATTAGAGCGTTCCAAAGACAGCAGGTGAGATTCGTCTCGTAAGTCCTGCCGAGGATGGCAAACATTTATTGATTGCTTTACCGTCCTCATGTCCTGCATGAGGACGGTTTCCTTTTTAGAACGCCTCTTTCCCCTGGCACGCGAGGCGTGCCGCAAAATCCAATGGAGGTGAACTCAAGAAATGCCTAACGCAAAAGTTCTGTCTGAAAAGCAGGCGATCGTGGCCTCTCTGACCGAGAAGCTGCAGGGCGCAGCTGCCGGCGTTATCGTTGACTACAAGGGCATCACCGTCGCGGAAGACACCGAGCTCCGCGCTGAGTGCCGTAAGAACGATGTCGAGTATGCAGTTGTCAAGAACACCCTGCTCCGCTTTGCTTTCAACAACGTCGGCCTCAATGAGCTCGATGATCAGCTGAACGGTACCACGTCTCTTGCCATCGCTGCCGATCCCGTCGCCCCCGCGCGCGTGATCGCCGACTTTGCCAAGAAGCTCAACGGTAAGTTCGAGATCAAGGGCGGCTTCATGGACGGCAAGGTCGTCGACATGGCCACCGTCAATGCTCTGGCCGCAATCCCCGCACTGCCTGTCCTGCAGGCACAGGTGCTTGGCACCATGCTGGCTCCCATTTCGGGCCTGGCTTGCGTCCTCAAGCAGATCGCCGAGAAGAACGGTGCTCCCGCCGAGGAAGCTTCCGCAGAGTAATCGTCTGCACCCAACTCAAAAACTAAAACAAATATCTTAAAATTGGAGGATCATTACAATGAGCGAGAAAGTTACCGCTATGATCGAAGAAATCAAGGGCCTTACCGTCCTGGAGCTCTCTGAGCTTGTCCACGCTCTCGAGGAAGAGTTCGGCGTTTCCGCCGCTGCTATGGCTGCTCCCGCTGCCGGCGGTGCTGCCCCCGCTGCCGAGGAGAAGACCGAGTTCGACGTCGTCCTCGCCGGTTTCGACGCTGCTGCCAAGATCAAGGTCATCAAGGCTGTCCGCGAGATCGCTGGTCTGGGTCTGGCCGAGGCCAAGGCTTTCGTCGAGTCCGCTCCGAAGGCTCTGAAGGAGGGCGTGTCCAAGGAGGATGCCGAGAACTTCAAGAAGCAGCTCGAAGAGGCTGGCGCGAAGGTCGAGATCAAGTAATCTCACCCCTTTACGAGGTTCAAAAAGCCCGTGTCACAAGACACGGGCTTTTTCTTTTTGACTGTCTTATGGAATAGAACATCTGTTGACATAATATATGCGCGTGTACGTCAAAAGGACGTGCGCACCGTGGGCTCGGACGGGGCAACGATGTCGATGATCTGATTCTGCGTGTAAATGCCGTAGTGCTTCCACGATGCGGGAACGTTCGTTCCATCGGGTGTAAGATGGACATCAATGGCACGGGGAAGATAGTCGAGCAGTTTGGACCGTTCGAACGTGCAAAGATAGGTGCCGCTGTGGACTTCGTCTGCGTCAAATACGCAGTAGGATTCGTTGCGCACCTGATAGAGCAGGTAATTTTCAAAGATGAGCTCGATCTTGGCGTTTTCATCGGGGCACAGCGGCGTACAGTGCGCGAGAATGTCGTCGAGGGCGGCATTTCCTGTGGACGGAGTCTGTGCATTTGGCTCCGCTTTAACGCAGCAGATGGTGATGTGCAGCTCGTTTTCATCCTCCTCACACAGCGTCAGGAGAAACGGTGCACGGCGGCCGGTGTCCACAAGGCGGCCTGCTTCGGCGAATGTGGTGCAATGAGACATGGGAGTCACCTCGTTTTGTAAAGTATGGAAAATACTGCTCACCGTGTGACGGTCAGGCAGTAAAATGATAACCGGTTTGTCTCCTTGTTGTTCCAGAGGTCAGTTTCGCCGAGCTCGCGCAGATCGTCTACGACGAATTCATCGAATCGCACAGCAGCGCGGTGAACGACGGGACGCTCCTCGAACAAGTAGAAGCCGCCCTGCCAGACGTGCCAGAGTTCCACGCAGGGCGCGGATTCGAGGGCAGAGCCAATGTAGTCGATCAGCTGCCGCGCGCGGCCCTCGGTATAGTAGGCCCAGTCGAGGCAGACGGCAAAGGCTTTGTCGGTATAGAGAAAACTGTCTGGGTAAGTGCGCAGCGCGAAGTTGTCGTCCGCGCCGCCGTCGTCGATCGTACCGTCGTCCACATTGATGGCGAGGCAGTCGTACTCCGGTGGAGGAAAGACCTCCGGCAGCGGCACGTCGGAAGCGAAAAAGATGCAGGCGCTCATCATGATCCTCCTGTAATGCCTCATTTTCCTTTTGGTACGGCGATCATATCATAAAAGATATGAACAAATCTACTGCGATGCTGTTACGAGACCCTTGTGCCGCGGTGCGGGAAGAACGTACGCCGGTGAGGAAAAGGCTGGAACAGCCATAATATAAACCGCTCGAGCGCTTGACTTTTTTGTGCAGCGGCATTAAAATGTATAAAACATAAGAGCAGGAATTTTCATGCGTTGTGTATCCTGCGTACAAATTCTGATGAGAGACAGGCTGATGCCCGCGTGAGCCGAGGAATGCTTACGCGGTTATTTTTTCACCTGGATGGGAGAAAACATGAAGAACACCAAAAACTTTGCGAGCCGATGGGGCTTTATTCTGGCGTCCGTCGGTTCAGCGGTCGGCATGGCGAATGTCTGGGGCTTTCCCAACAAGCTTGGCAGCAACGGCGGCGGGGCATTTTTGCTCATTTATCTGCTGTTTATTTTCATTTTCAGCTACGTGGGTCTGCCCGCGGAATTCGCCATGGGCCGCCACGCGGCGACGGGCACACTCGGCGCGTATGAAAAAGCGTGGTCGACGCGCGGCAAGGGGGCAGGCAAGGCCGGAGGTCTTCTTGGCTGGCTGCCGCTTGCGGGCTCGCTGTGCATTGCGTTCGGCTACGCGGTCATCGTGACGTACATCTTAAAGGCGCTGGTGGATTCGCTCGTCGGCACGTTGATGACGACGGACACCGCGTCGTGGTTCGGCACGTTCTCCTCCACACCGTATTCCGTCATTCCGTACCACATCATCGTGGTCGTGGGGACGCTGCTGACGCTCTATTTGGGCGCGCACAGCATCGAAAAAACCAACAAGATCATGATGCCGCTGTTTTTCATCATCTTCCTGATCCTCGCGGTGCGCGTGGCGATGCTGCCGGGCGTAAGCGAGGGCTACCGCTTCATGTTCACTCCGCGCTGGGAGGCGCTCAAGGACCCGATGATCTGGATCTGGGCGATGGGACAGGCGTTCTTCTCCCTCTCCGTCACGGGCAGCGGCATGATCGTGTACGGCGCGTACCTCTCGAAGGACGAGGACGTCGTCGGCGTCGCGCAGCACACGGCGCTGTTTGACACGATCGCCGCCGTCGTTGCGGCGCTCGTCATCATCCCCGCATGCTTCTCCTACGGGCTGGACGTCGGCGCGGGCCCGAGCCTGCTGTTCGTTACGTTGCCGACCATTTTACAGGATATCCCGATGGGGCGGCTGTTCGCCATCATCCTCTACCTTGCGATGATCTTCGCGGGCGTGAGCTCGCTGCAGAACATGTTCGAGGCCGTGGCGGAATCGCTGCTGCACAAGTTCCCCAAGCTCAGCCGCACGGCGGTGCTGGCGATCCTGTGTGTGCTGTGCCTCGGCATCGGCATTTTCATGGAGCCCATCAGCAAGTGGGGCCCGTGGATGGACCTTGTTTCCATCTATATTATCCCCATCGGCGCGACGCTCGGCGCGATCTCGTGGTTCTACGTGATGAAAAAGGACGAGCTGCTCGCCGCCGTGAACACCGGCAGCAAGAAAGAGCGCGGTGCGCTGTGGTACAACGTGGGCCGCTTCGTCTACGTGCCGCTCGCGGTCATCCTGTGCTGCGTAGCACTGTTCATGCACGTGGCATTCTGAGTTCCCCCTGAACAAAAAAGAAGAACAATATGAAAACAGGCAAGAAAGTGAGCATTACCATACTTTCAGTGCTGATATTGGCCTTGTGCACCTCGGCTACGGCGGCGGGAGCTTCCGTGACGGCGTTATGTTTAGCGGCGACAAAGCCTACTACCTCTTTGGCGGGCGCGATGTGACCGGCCGCATCGCAAAAATCACTATGACGCAGAACGGCGAGACCTGCACGATGGAAAATGCGGAGGGAAAGACGCATTTCCTGTTCTGCACAGAGCGTTCTCCACAGCTCGGCGATTATGACTTCGACCGCAGCACGCTGCGGTTTTACGACAAAGACGGGAACGACATCACCGCGGAGTACAATTTGAGCGGCGGTAGAATCGCGTAAAATCGACATAAAAAAGGAAGTGCCTATCGTAAGGGCACTTCCTTTTTAAATAAACTTGTTGACAAATCAACATTAATGCGCTATGATAGACGAGCTTGTTGATTTGTCAACAAATAGGAAAAAGGAGAATTACCAATGGAGGAGCGCTTTGAGACCTTTACCGTCCTGATCACGCGTATCAGCCGCAGCATCAAGCGCATCAAGGCGGACGAAATGGCGGACTTCGAACTGAAAGGGCCGCATGTGTCCTGCCTCTACTACCTCTCCCAGCAGGATGGCATGACAGCCGCCGAGCTCTGCGAGCGCTGCGACGAGGACAAGGCGGCCATCTCCCGCTCGCTGGACGACCTCGAGAAAAACGGTTACATCACCTGCGCAAGCGGCGCGGGCAAGCGCTATAAGAGCCCACTGCGCCTGACGGAGCGGGGCAAGGCGGTCGGCCGCGCGATCGGGGAGAAGATCATGCGCATCGTCGAGGCGGCATCTGAGGGCCTGAGCGAGGCCGAGCGGCAGACGATGTACCGCGCGCTCGCGCTCGTGAGCGAGAATTTGGAACGGATTTATACCCATAAGAAGACCGCGGGCAACAGAGCCGCCCGCGACGAACAATAACGGAGGAAAAGCATGAGTGTTCAGATCATTGTGGATTCGACGGTCGACATGCCCGAGCGCATGAAGGACCGTTTTCGCATCGTACCGCTCACGGTGCATTTTGGCGCGGAGGAGTTCATCGACGGCGTGACCATCGACAAGCACCGCTTTTATGAGCGGCTTGTCGAGAGCGACGAGCTGCCGACGACCAGTCAGGCGTCGCCCGCAGCATTCGACGCGATCTTCTCCGACGTTGCGTCGGTGGGCGACAGCGCGGTCGTTGTGACGCTCGCGTCGAAGTTCTCCGGCACGTATCAGAGCGCGTGCATCGCCGCGGCGGAGTACGACAACATCTACGTTGTGGACAGCAAGAGCGCGGCTATCGGCTCGGGCATCCTTGCCGAGTACGCGCTCGAGTGCGCGGACAAGGGCATGGACGCGAAGACCATCGCCGAAACGCTGGAGAAAAAGCGCGACGAAATTTGCCTCATCGCGCTGCTCGACACGCTCGAATACCTCAAAAAGGGCGGGCGCATCTCGAAGACTGTCGCCTTTGCGGGAGGTCTTCTCAACATCAAGCCGGTCATCACCGTCGTCGACGGCGAAATTCAGGTTATCGGCAAGGCAAGAGGGTCAAAGCAGGGCAACAACCTGCTCGTGCAGAAAATCCACGAGAGCGGCGGCATCGACTTCGACGAGCCGATCATCCTCGGATACAGCGGGCTGAGCGATTCGTATCTCAAAAAATATGTCGAGGACAGCCGCGACATCTGGCAGGACAAGGCGGACTCGCTCGACTCCACGCTCATTTGCAGCGTGATCGGCACGCACACTGGCCCCGGCGTGGTGGCGGTCGCATTCTTCAAAAAGGGCTGAGCCTCTATAAAAATCAGAAACAGCAGGAAGCCGGCGTATCGCACCGGCTTCCTGCTGTTTTTTCTTAAATATCCTCTTTGAGTCAGCGATTAAAAATAGCAACGGCGCTTTCAAACGACACCGGTACTCGCTGTAGCTTGACAACAGACGGCACGGCGAATTATAGTGATTCTATAAAGGTGTATTGATATTCAGCGGCTATGTCTTGCGTGAAAGCGGTGCTTTGCGCTGGTATCGGTTTGCCCGTGAAACAAGGTTGAATGGGAAAAGGAGAATGCGGCATGCAGTGGACGGACGAGAGCATTGCGTTTTTGCGTGATGCGGCGGCGATGAACCGCTATTATGAGACCGTCGCGGAGAGGATCACGCCGCAGCTCCAAGAAAACGCGCACGTCTGCGACGCGGGCTGCGGCATCGGCGAGCTGAGCCTTGCTCTGAAGCCGTACTGCCGCCATGTCACGGCGGTGGACGCCGACGAGCTGGCCATCAAAACGCTGGAAGCCCACCTGATAAAAGGCGTCACCGCGATCTGCGGCGATGTGGAGGTGCTCACGCCGAAAGAGCCCTACGACGCGATGGTGTTCTGCCTCTTTGGCTGCACGGAGGATACATTACGCATCGCGAAAAAGCAGTGCCGCACAAAAAGGCGTTGTGCCTGTTCACCATTGAGACGGCGGCTATTTCGAAGGAGGAAGCAGTATGAAACGGCATCTTTTGATCTGCGGGGAGCGCGGCGTCGGCAAGTCGACGCTGATCCGCCGCCTGCTGGAGAAGAACATGCGGGAGGTCGGAGGCTTTGTGACAAAACGTCTGCCAATCGCGGACGAAAACGGCTTTTTTCCGATTTACCTCTATCCCGCATCGCAGAAAGAGGACGAGCGGCGCAATGAAGCGGCGAATCTCGTCGGGACGTGCGACAGCCGCTCGAGCATCCGCCATCCGGAGGTGTTCGACACGCTCGGCGCACAGCTCATCGAGTCCGCGCCGGAAGGCGGCATCATTTTGATGGACGAGCTCGGCTTTCTCGAAAATGACGCCAGGGCGTTCCAGTCTACGGTGATGCGCGCGCTGGACGGCGAGACGCCGGTGCTGGCCGCGGTCAAGCCGAAGGACACACCATTTCTGCGCGCCGTGCGCGGGCATGAGAACGCGGAGCTCGTCTTCATTGACGAGCAGAACCGTGACGCGCTTCTTGAAAAGCTCCTGCCGCACATTTTGCGGTGGAATGAAGCTTGAAGCAGCAAGCTCGCCGTGCAATAGAGAAGAAGTTTTCAAGCGAACACTTGTTTGACTATCAAAACCGTGCTATAATACCGCCATTGAGAAATTTGCAGAGGAGAGGGGACAGCGCATGGAGCATCTGCTTGCGGGACTGAACCGCGCGCAGCACGAGGCCGTCACGGCGACGGAGGGGTATGTCCGCGTCATCGCGGGCGCGGGCTCGGGTAAGACGCGTGCGCTGTCGCACCGCTTTGCGTATCTTGTCAACGAGCTCGGCATCCTGCCGGGGAACATCCTGTGCGTGACGTTTACGAACAAGTCAGCCAACGAGATGCGCCAGCGTATCCACGCCTTGACCGGCGACAACGACACGGGCTATATCAACACGTTCCACGGCTTCTGTGTCTCCGTTTTGCAGGAGGACAGCCACGCCGTGCAGTATCCGAAGAGCTTCCTCGTGCTGGATAATTCCGACATCGACGCGATGCTCGGCATCATCTACGAAGAGCGCGGCCTCACACTGCGCGACATGACCTATTCCGCCGCACGGGACATGATCGAGATCCGAAAGCTCTTTAAGGAGCCGGAGTATTACAAGGACATGATCACGATGTCGCTCGACACGCTGCGCGAAAAGTACGAGCGCGCCGACACGGCGGGGGACATCATCTTCTACGGCTATCTCTATCAGGAGAAAAAGTGCTTCGGCCTCGACTACAACGACCTCATCAAGTTCTCGCTCTATATTTTCGAGCAGCACGAGGACATCAGGCTCAAGTGGCAGCAGCGGCTCGAATACATCATGATCGACGAATTTCAGGATATCGACGCGCTGCAATACGAGCTGATGGAGGTGCTGTGCGGCTATCACGGCAACCTCTTCATCGTGGGCGACCCGGACCAGACGATCTACACCTGGCGCGGCGCGAACGTCAAGTATCTGCTGGATTTCGACAAGGTCTTTCCAAATGTGCAGACCGTCATGATGATGGAAAACTACCGTTCCACGCCGGAGATTTTGGCGGCGGCGAACTCGCTGATCGCAAAAAACGGCCACCGCATCAAAAAGGACCTGCTCCCGACGAAGCCCTCGGGCGAGAAGGTCGTCTGCCACTTTGCCGACACGCAGGAGGCGGAGGCGCAGTGGATGGCGGGCGAGATGCAGCGGCTGCATGATCGCGGCCTGCCGCTGCGGGATATGACCGTCCTTTACCGCGCGCACTATGTGACGCGCGCGGTGGAAGAGGCGTTGATGCACGAAAAAATTCCCTATACGATCTACTCCGGCGTGCAGTTTTTCGACCGCATGGAGATCAAGGACGCACTTTCATATTTGCGGATGATCGCCTATCAGGACGATCTGTCGTTCCGGCGCATTGCCAACGCGCCGAAGCGGAACCTCGGCAAGCGGCGCATGGCCTTTTTACAGGAGACGGCGGAAAAAGAGGGGACGAGCCTCTATGTAACGCTCAAAAACCACCTCGAAGACAGCGTGTTCAGCGGCACGAAGGCAAAGCAGTTCGTCGATCTGATCGAGCGCTTTTCGCACTCGTATCAGGGTCGGCCCATCTCTGAGGTGCTCTCGGATATTCTGGACAAGAGCGGGTATGAAAAGGCGCTGCGCACCGAGGGCAGTCAGGAGCGGCTGGACGATCTGGCCGAGCTCAAGCAGTCCATCTACGAATACGAGACGAGCTGCGGCGAGGAGAGCACAATGGAGCATTACCTCGCCCACATCGCGCTTTTCAGCAACGGCGATGTCGCCGAGCAGGGCGACAAGGTGAAGCTGATGACCGTCCACGCGGCGAAGGGCCTCGAATTCCCGTATGTGTTCCTCTGCGGCATGAACGAGGGCATTTTCCCCTCGCGCAAGGTGCGAACGCTCCCCGGCATGGAGGAGGAGCGGCGGCTCGCTTTCGTTGCGCTGACGCGCGCGGAGAAGGGGCTTTACCTCTCCGAGGCCGACGGGTGGAATTTTGACGGCTCGCCGCGCTATCCCTCGCGCTTTCTGCTGGATATCGACCGCGAGCTTCTGTCGTTCACGCACGAGGTCGACGAGACGCTTCTGCGTGAAGCGGCGGATGACGTCGCGCGGCGAGACAAGTATCTGCGCGAGGACGACGGCGACGGCACGCTGCCCATCGGGCAGCGCGTGCGCCACGCGGTGTTCGGCGAGGGAACGGTGCTGGACGTGGACCTGAACAAGGGCGCGCACGTCATCCAGTTTGACGGCATGGGAACGCCGCGCAGCATTTCGCTGCGCGCGAAGCTCGAAAAGATCGGGCCATAAATCGGTTGACAGATTTATTTTGGAGGGATTTCATTTTGGCGCACAGCCCTGGGTCTATCCGCGGCCCGTGCTCATTATCGCAATGTATTTGAGCGGCGGCCACAAGACCGTGAAGAACATCTTAAAGCGCGGTGCGTTCACCGTGAGCATGGGCGACGCAGAGCATGCGGCGGCCTGCGACTATGTGGGCATCGAGTCCGGCAACAGCATGCCCGACAAGGTGGCGCGCGCGGGCTTCCACGTGACGAAGAGCGAGCATGTGGACGCGCCGGTGATCGACGAGCTCCCGCTCGCGCTCGAGTGCAAGCTCGTGAGCTACGACGAGGAGACAAGACTCCTGACCGGCGAGATCGTGAACGTCAGCGTGGACGAGCGCGCGCTCGACGAAAACGGCAAGCTCGCTGTCGAAAAGCTGCACGTCATCACCTTTGACTACGCCAACCACGGCTATTATGTCTTGGGCGAGAAGGTCGCCAGCGCGTTTGAGGACGGCAAAAAATTCAAGTAGATCCGGCGAAACAGAAAGCGCCGCGTCCCGTATTTTCTTCGGGACGCGGCGCTTTTTTGCCGTTTCGGTCAGGATTACGACTTTGTTTGTGCAAAACCGACGCATTAGTGTTAAAATCTCGTTAAAAACCGTCCCTTTTACTACTGGCACGGGCGCGGGGCAGATGGTATAGTAAACAGGCATGTGTTTTTTAGGAGGATCAATATGTTTTCTGCCTTTTTTCGCAGCCTGAAGCAGGAATTTGCAGGCTACAACTCGAAAAAGCTGCTCGCCGACATGATGGCGGGCCTGACGGTCTGCGCTGTCGCGCTGCCGCTGGCATTGGCGTTCGGCGTTTCATCCGGCGCGAGCGCGGCGTCCGGGCTTGTCACGGCCATTATCGCGGGCGTGGTCATCGCCATTCTCGGCGGCGCGTCGTACCAGATCTCGGGCCCGACGGGCGCGATGAGCGCGGTGCTCGTCGGCATCGTCGCGGAATACGGCCTGCAGGGCGTGTTTTTTGCCTGCTTTGCCGCGGGCGTTCTGCTGCTGCTTGCGGGCGTCTTCAAGCTGGGTCGCTTAATTAGCTTCATCCCGATGCCCGTCATCATGGGCTTCACCTCGGGCATTGCCATCATCATTGCGATGGGCCAGATCGACAACTTCTTCGGCACGGTGTCGGAGGGCGGCTCAAATTTGGAAAAGATCGCGTCCTATGGCCGTCTTGGCTTCCATCCGAACATGCAGGCGGTGCTCATCGGCCTTCTCGTCGTGCTGGTGATGGTCTTCTGGCCGAAAAAATGGGGCGCGCGTGTGCCGGGCTCGCTCGTCGGCATTATCCTTGCGACGATCGTCGCGACAGTCGCGGGCATGGATCAGCTCGCTGTCGTCGGCGACATTCCCAAGACGCTCCTGCTCGCCGACCGCCTGTCGCTCGGCGGCCTGAGCTTCACGATGCTCGAAAACCTGCTCTCTCCCATCGTGACCATTGCGGCGCTCGGCATGATCGAGAGCCTGCTTTGCGGCGCGTCGGCCTCGCGCATGAAGGGCGAAGCGTTCAACGCCGATCAGGAGCTGATCGCACAGGGCGTGGGTAATATTCTGCTGCCGCTTTTTGGCGGTGTTCCCGCGACCGCAGCCATCGCACGCACGAGCGTAGCGGTCAAGTCCGGCCAGCAGACGCGCCTTACGAGCGTGTTCCATTCGCTGTTCCTGCTTGCCTCGATGTTCCTGCTCGGCGGCGTGATGGCGCGCCTGCCGCTCTCGGCGCTCGCGGGTGTGCTGATGGTCACGGCGTGGCGCATGAACGACTGGGAGGGCATCCGCTACATCTTCCGCCACAAGTTCAAGTCCGGTATCAGCCAGTTTTTGATCACGATGCTCGCAACGGTCGTCTTTGACCTGACGGTCGCGATCCTGCTCGGCGTGGTATACTCCGCCATTTTGTACATGGCGAAGTCGAGTCATATCCATGTGAATTTCTCCGATATCGACGCGAACAAGCTGCGCTCGGTGGAGGGCAAGCCCCCCATCCTCGAGACCGCCGGCGTGGCGTACATCACGGGCGCGCTCTTCTTCGGCGCGGTGGATGAGTTTAACCACCGCATGGCGGAGATGCCGCAGTACGACCACATCATCTTGTCGATGCGCGGTATGCCGAGCGTGGACGTTTCGGGCGCGCAGGCGATGCTCGAGCTGTGTGAGGCGCTCAAGAGTCAGGGCAAGACGGTCGCCTGCTGCGGCATGACCGAGGCGGTGCGCACCTACTTTGACCGTGCCGGCATCACCGAGCTTCTCGGCGAGGAGTCCTACTTCTGGAGCGCCGACCAGGCGATCCTTGACCTGCTGGACGCGGAGATCGTGGAATAAAAGACATAGAAAAGCACTTCCCGCCAGCGGCGGGAAGTGCTTTTTGCTGTACATGGGCTGCGAAAGATTTTATTTGCGCCGGTCACCCTCGCGTGCGATCTTGTCGAGCGATTCCTGCCGGACAGCCTGACGAAGCGCCGTCAGGTAGGGCGAAAAGGCGACGTTCTGCTCGCCGTAGGTGAGCTGGAGGTCGTATTCGTGGTCCTCCCAGGTCGAAATGTCGGACTCGTTGTGGGAGATCACGGCCTCGAGCTTGTCGAGCGCCTTGTAGATTTGGGCCTCCTGCGTTTCGAGCGCGGCCATCTCGTCGTAGAGTGTGCGCATCTCCTCGCGGCAGGGGGAGGGAAGCGATGCGACCCACTGGTAGAGCAGCGCTTCCTCCGTCGATTCGTCCTGTGCGGTCTTGTCAAAGGCGGGGATATCACCCGTGAAGCACTCGCCGAGGTCGTGGATGAGGCACATGCGCGTCACCTTGTCCATGTCGGCCTCGGGAAATTCATCGCGCAGGAAAAACGCCATCAGTGCGATGCGCCAGCTGTGCTCGGCAACGCTCTCGTGCCGCCCGCCGGAGGTGTAGCAGTGGCGGGTGGTGTCCTTCAATTTTTCCGCCGTGTGCAGCGCGGTGAGCAGTTCGCTTGGTCTCATGCGTCTCCTCCATTGTCGTTTTCTGGTATTTTACCAGAGGCGGAAACGACTTGCAAGGAAAAGAAAGAAGAGAGATTCCCATTCCCAGCGGCATATGATATCATGAATGCGAGAAAATTTGGCGCCCGGTGAAACAAAACGGGCGCGGAATGCGTCTAAATAAGCAGAAGCAAGAAGATTTGAGAGAGACCCTCCCATGCGGAGGGCGGAGAGGAGAATTTATGAAGCTTGCGGCGGATTTTCGGCAGGCGGCGCGCGAGGCGCTGCGCGGCAAGTGGCCCATCGCCATTCTGATCGGCCTTGTGGCGGTGCTGCTCGGCGGCGCAGGGAGCGGCGGTCCGGAGGTCAAATTCAATTACGATGTGTCCTCGGGCGTGTCGACGACGTTTGGCTACGGCGGACAGACGATTTACTCCACAGGCTACGGTTTGGACCCGAAGTGGAGCGGACTGCTCATCGGCGGTGCGGTCTATCTCATCGTGATCGCGCTCGTGTTGGCGGCGGCGTACTTCATCCTCGGCAGCATCGTGGGCGTGGGGTATGCCAAATATAACCTCGGCCTTGTCGACCGCACGGAGCCGGGCTTTGAGGCGCTGTTCGCCTATCTTCCGAACTGGAAGACGACGACGCTGACGCGGCTTTGGAAGGGCCTCTATATTCTGCTGGGGACGATCCTGCTCGTCATTCCGGGACTGATTATGGGCTACACCTACGCGATGACGGACTACATTTTGGCCGAGCACCCGGACATGGCGCCGGGCGAGGTGATGAAGGGCTCGAAGGCGATGATGGAGGGCAACCGCTGGCGGCTGTTCTGCCTGCAATTCAGTTTCATCGGTTGGATGCTCCTCAGCTCGCTGACGTTCGGCCTTGGCAACCTTGCGCTGCGCCCCTATCAGGAGGCGGCATACGCCGCGTTCTACCGCGAGGTATCGCTCGGGTAAAAAGATAGAGAGTAACAAAACGCGCCCCGCGGATGATCCGCGGGGCGTATTTTTGCTGTGATGGAAAGCTTACTTTGCGCTGTCGTTTGCGAGGGCCTGGTCGATCAGCTTCTGGAGCGCTGCCATGTTGTCCTCATTGTCGATGCCGCCGAGCATCGCCTCACCGACGATGGCGCCGCTGCGGTCGATGACATAGGTGGTCGGGAAGGCCATGATGTCGCCCGCAAAGTCGCCGGCTGCGCTGTCGGAGGGGAAGTAGATGTTCTGGTAGCTTGCACCCTTGGACTCAAGCAGGTTCTTGGCCGTGCTGATCGCATCGGCGTTGCCGTCGAGCGTATCGACGTTGATGCCGACGACCGCGCCGCCCTGCTTCTTGAGCGTTTCATTGAGGGCGTTCAGCTCACCAAGCTCCGCCACGCAGGGCTTGCAGCCGCTGAACCAGAAGTTCACGACCGTCACGGCGTTCTTGGAGAAGAGGCTGTTGTCCACATCGTTGCCGTCAAGGTCCTTGCCGGTGAAGGCGGGGAAGGCCGGGACGGAATCGTTCATGCCGCCGTTTTCACCGTCGCCCGCGGGCTGGAGGGCGGCATACTGCTCCTGCAGGGGCTGGATCTGGTCTTCAAGGTCACGGATCTTCTCGGAACCTTCGGTCAGCGTCTTGAGCTCGTCCTCGGTGAACTTGTCCTTCACGAGGTCGAGGGCGGCAAGCAGGTAAGAACCGTAGTTCGATTCATCGGGGATCTCGTCGCGCTTTTCGTTCATGGTGGCGAAGAGCTTCTGCCACAGCTCGAGGTTTTCTTCCATGATGGCGTTTTCCTTGTCGGCGAGCTCCTGAATCTGAGCGTAGATCTCCTCGGCGGTCGCGCCCTGCGCATCGCCATCGCCCTTGCCGTCGCCCTTGTCATCGCCCTTGCTGCCGCAGGCGGCGAGGGAAAGCGTCAGTGCAAAGGCGAGCAGCAGCGTAATAATCTTCTTAAAATTCATGGTTTATTCTCCTTTGTTTTCTTCAATGATCGGTTTTTGAGACAATTTGGAACATGCTCCGCTGCCACCGAAGGCGTAGCGGAAGCGGACGGCCTCCGTCGGGCAGGCGGTCACGCATTTGCCGCAGCGGATACATTCGCTGTGGTTCGGCGTTTTGGTCACATCCACGTCCATGGGACAGGTCCTTGCGCACTTGCCGCAGGAGACGCATTTGCTTTCGTCAACGTGCATCGACAGCAGCGACACGCGGTTGAAGAGTGCGTAGAACGCGCCGAGCGGGCAGAGCCACTTGCAGAACGGGCGGTAGAAGACGACGCTGAGCACGACGACTGTCACGAGCACGCAGAGCTTCCACGAAAAGAGCTTGCCGAGCGCGGCGCGGATGCTGCTGTTGACAAGCGAGAGCGGGATGGCGCCTTCCAGAACGCCCTGCGGGCAGAGATATTTGCAGAAGAACGGGTCGCCCATGCCCGCTTCGTTCACCACAAGCACCGGCAGCAAAAAGACCATCACCACCAGAATGACATATTTAAGGTAGGTCAGCGGCTTTAAGCGCTTGGTGGAGAACTTTTTGGTCGGGATCTTGTGCAGCAGCTCCTGAAACCAGCCGAACGGGCAGAGGAAGCCGCAGATGAAGCGGCCCAGCAGCACGCCAAGCAGGATGAGGATGCCGGTGATGTAATAGGAGAAGCTGAATTTGGACGAGCCGACGACGGCTTGGAACGCGCCGATGGGACACGCGCCCGCCGCTCCCGGGCAGGAGTAGCAGTTCAGCCCCGGCACGCACACGGTCTTGCCCGCGCCGCGATAGAGCGTACCCGTGAGGAAGTTCGGCAGGTGCAGATTCGTCAGCAGCGCCGCGCAGGCTTGAACCAGTCCGCGCCAGCGGGCGAGCAGAAAGGAAAACGGTTTTTTCTTATCCAATGCCCACACACTCCAGACATAGTTTGATCGCCTTGTTCAGCACGACGCCCGCCTCGCCGCGAGATGCGCCGTAGACGAGGAATGCGAGGCCAAGCAGCAGAAAAAGAATCTGCACCCCGGCCTTTTTGCCAAATGTTTTGTTCAAATTATCACCCTTTCTGTTGTACCGGCGCTTAGACTACACAGGGAATATGAATACAGTATGAACAGCACCTTAAAAGAACCCTAATTCTATCTGGAAATAATAAGAAGTTTGCCCTGTGCGAAGGGGGTTGCACCATTATCCGCGCTTTTGAAAGAGCTTTGAAGCATAACGGGAGACGAGCTCACCGATCACAAGCCCCAGCACCGCGCCGGCGAACACGTCGCTCGGAAAGTGCACATATAAATAAAGACGAGAGAAGGCGAGCAGCACGGCGAGCGGGATGGCCGCATAACCGAAGCGGCGGTCTGCGCGCGTTGTCGATGTCCTTGTCAGGATAGGTCTCGATGTACGGCTCTTTGGCGAACGCCGCGACCGGCAGCGCGGGCAGCCATGCCATCGGATGCGCAGCGGGAACCCAGGCCGTCAGCTCATCGTAGCCGATGGGGAGCCAGTCGTGCCCACCCTCGCGCGCGGAGATGAAGCACAGATCGAGTTGGTGCGCGTTGAGCTGTGTGATCAGCTCTGTGCTGTACCCACCGCGCAGCTGCACCTGAATGCCGCCGTAGCGCGCGTGGAAATCCGATATGATGCGCGCGAGCGGCGAATAAAACGCGCTGTATGCCGTGCCGACGGTAACCGTGCCGACATCCAGCCCGCGCAGCTGCGCGGAGAGCTGGGCGCAGCTCTCGCCCGCGTGCAGTAGGTCGCGGATGGCGGGCAGCAGCTTTTCGCAATCCTTTGTCGGGCGAACGCCGCTGTGCTCGCGCAGCAGGAGCGGAACGCCCGTCTCCTCCTCAAGCGCCGCGACCATGCGGCTCACGCCGGAGGGCGTGTATTGCAGCGCCTCCGCGGCGGCGGACAGACTTCCGGTCTCAATGGCGCAGACGAGCGCGCGGTAGCGATCGAGTTCCATGGCGTTCTCCTTTGCGAAATTGTCAAAGATGGTTTGATGGATCATCGGTTTACGCAAAGTATAGCGCGGGTGTATGCTGTTGTCAAATCCTTGAAAATGGGGGGAACTATGGCACGCTCTTACGATCTAACGAGCGGCAGCATCCCGCAGCATCTGCTGCGCCTGGCCGCACCGCTCATCATGGGCAATATCTTGCAGCAGCTCTACAACACGGTGGACGCCTTTATCCTCGGGCGCTTTGCGGGCGATTTGGAGTTCGCCGCTGTCGGCGTTGCGGGCTCGGTGATGAACCTTTTCCTCTTTATGATCACAGGCGCGTGCACGGGCATTTCCGTCATCTTCGCCCAGCTCTACGGTGCGGGCGAGCGCGAGCGCTTCCGCCGCGAGCACTGGCTCGCGCTCTCGTGCGGGCTGCTGGTGACGCTCGCGTGCAGCGGCCTCGGCTTTTTGCTGCTCTCGCCGCTGCTGCGGCTCATCCAGACGCCAAGCGAGCTCAAGACCTTTGTCTCGGTGTATCTGACGATCATTTTGGCGAGCCTGCCCGCGGCGTTTCTCTACAACCTCTACGGCGCGCTGCTGCGTGCCATCGGGCGGGCGAACGCGGCGCTGATGGTGCTCGCCGCGGCGGTGACGGTCAATGTCGCGCTCGACTACTGCTTTGTTGCGCGCTTTCAGTTGGGCATCGCGGGCGCGGCGTGGGCGACGGCGGCGTCGCAGGCCATTTCGGCGGTGCTGTGCATCCTCTACCTGCGGCGCAAGGCACCGGAGCTCATTTTTGCCCGCGCGGACTGCCGTATGGATGGAGAGCTATTGAAGCAGACGGCGCATTTCAGCTTCGTCACGGCGCTGCACCAGTCGAGCCTGTACATCGGAAAGCTCCTGGTGCAGGGCGCGGTCAACACCGGTGGCACGGACATGATCTCGGCCTACACGGCGACGACGCGCATCGAGGGCTTTGCCAACTCGTTTGGCGACAGCGGCAGCGCTGCGACCTCCGTGCTCGTGGCACAGAATCGGGGAGCAGGGAAAGAAGAGCGCGTGAAGGAATCGTTTCGCAGCAGCCTTTTTCTGATGCTTGCGATGGGGCTTGCGATGTCGCTCATCATGTACGTTAGCGCGAGCACGTCGGTCGGCTTTATGTTCGGGACGCGCAGCGGCGCGGCGTTTGAGAATGCACGCGACTATCTGAAGCTCGTGGCGCTTTTCTACACGCTCTGCTTCACCGGCAACACATTCGCTGGCTATTTTAACGGCATCGGGAAGGTGTCCGTCCCGTTCCTCGGTGCGACGAGCCACATCGCGCTGCGAGTCGTCCTCTCGTGGCTGCTGGTCGGCAAAATGGGCCTCCCCGCCGTCGCGCTGGCAGCAGGCCTCGGCTGGGTGCTGGTCAACGCGCTGTGGACCTTTGTCAAATGGAGGATGGAGAAAAAGCAGAAAGCAGCAGAACGTGATATTATGTAAACATCAAAAGCCGCGCGCCCTTAGGCGCGCGGCTTTTGATAAGTTTTGTGAGGTATCGCCGCTGATCGAAATGCGCGGCAAAGGGATGACATTTTTGAGAAAGCACGAGGTTTTTGCCCATATGGGAAGACCATGTCGAAAGAGAAAAACTTTTGTAAGAGACGCACTCTGCTTGTTGAACCTCTGTAAAGTGAAACTATTTTACAATTCTTCGAAATGGTAGCGCGGCTTGCCGGCGCTTTTCTTGCCATATTCGATGGCTCTTGTCGGGCAATAGCAGATGCAGGCCATGCACTGTGTGCAGTTGGTTCCCCAGACGGGACGGGCGTTTTGCAGTGTGATGTTATTCAGCGGGCAGAGCTTTTCGCATTTGCCGCAGCCGATGCAGACATCGCTTGCGGTAAAGGGATTTGCCTTCACAAACAGCGGATAGAAAACCGGGTTCACCGCGCTGCTCGCGATGCGGTCGTAGAGTTTTTTGCGCGGCGGCGAGAACATGTGTCCTGCGCGGATCGCGGCGATCGCGCGGTCGATGAACGGCTCGGCTTTGGCGACGATCCGGCGAGCCTCCTCGACGGTTGGCGCGTTGAACATGGCGATGAAATTCTCCGGCATGACGATCTGCGCCGTGCCCATGTAGACGAGGCCCTTTTCGCGGCAGAGCGCGCGGTTGTACTTCGCGGCGTTGCCGATCTCGCTGCCGCAGTCCATGACGAACCACGTTTCTCTCGCGCCGCGCAGTTCTGTTCGCAGCAGATGGTCGCGCACGATGCGCGGGATGCGCCAGGCGTAGGTCGGCATGACGAGGACGAGCCGTCCATTGACGGCGAGCGGTGTTATGTCGCCTGATTTGATGCGGTCATTCAGGCTGATGAGCGTATCGTTCAGCGCGTGTGCGATGCGCTCGGCAATGTGGCGGCTGTTGCCGGTGCCGGTGAAATAGAGTACCATGGCGACCTCCTGTGTCTTTGCTCGAGCACTGCCCGAATATTGTATTGCCTCTATTGTACCAGCCGTGGCGCGCGCAGACAAGCGCTTTGTGTAGGAAAACTGGCGGAGTAAAGGGACTTGAACCTGAGAGAAAAATCGCCGCGGCTTTTCTTTTTTAACCGAAAGGGGCGAAAGAGGCATATTGCCTCTCGTGTACTTGCGTTTCCTGCATTTCCTGCTTGCGGAATGGGGGCGGATATGGTATCTTGAACCATGTGTCCATCGGCCGTTTTCGACCGGCGGTTCACGTTCTCTAACTGAACGACCACCGAAAGGCAGGGCTTTTTCTTATGATGATCAACAAACGGCTCATCGGCGCGGTGCCGGAGAGCAAAAAATATATCGCGGGCAACGTCGCGCTGCAATGGTGCTCGCTGTGCGCGAACATCGCGATGATGAGCGCCGTGACGGCGCTGCTCGCCGCGCTGTTCGCGGGCGAGGTGACGCAGAGTAAGATCGTCACGACCGCCGTGATCGCGCTTGCAGCTGTCGCCGTGCGATACGGCTGTACCGTCGGCGCGTCGCGCATGGGGTATCTATCGTCCAAGGCGGTCAAGAAGACGCTGCGCGGCGCGATTTATGACAAGCTCCTGTGCCTCGGCGCGTCGTATTCCGAGCAGGTCAAAACGTCGGAGGTCGTGCAGGTCGCGGTCGAGGGCGTCGACCAGCTCGAAACGTACTTCGGCGCGTATCTGCCGCAGTTTTTCTACGCGATGCTCGCGCCGCTGACGCTTTTTGTCGTGCTGTGCTTCGTGAGCGTGCCGACGGCGGTCGTGCTGCTCGTCTGCGTGCCGCTCATCCCCGTCGCCATCGCGGCGGTACAGACATGGGCGAAGAAGCTGCTCTCGAAATACTGGGGGCAGTACACGGCGCTCGGCGACACGTTTCTTGAAAATTTGCAGGGCTTGACGACCTTGAAAATCTATCAGGCCGACGCCTTCAAAAATGATGAGATGAACGTCGAGGCCGAAAAGTTCCGCAAGATCACGATGAAGGTTCTTACGATGCAGCTCAACTCCATCACGATCATGGACCTCATCGCCTACGGCGGCGCGGCGCTCGGCGTCATCATGGCCGCAACGCAGCTGCGCGCGGGGAAGATCGACCTTGCGGGCGCGCTGCTCATCATCCTGCTGGCGGCGGACTTTTTCATCCCCATGCGCCAGCTCGGCTCGTTTTTCCATATTGCCATGAACGGCATGGCCGCGAGCGATAAGATTTTCCGCCTGCTCGACCTGTCCGAGCCCGCACACGGCGGCGTCAGCTGTCCCGCGGGCGACATTGTCTGCCGCGGCCTGCGCTTTTCCTACGAACCGGAGCGCGAAATTCTGCACGGCGTTGATCTGACGATCCCGCAGGGCAAATTTGTCTCGCTCGTCGGCGAGTCGGGCTGCGGCAAGTCGACGATCTCCGCACTTTTGATGGGTAGAAACAAGGGCTACACCGGCTCGATGACCGTCGGCGGCGCGGAGCTGCGCAACATTGAAAAAGCGAGCCTGATGCGGCGCATCACCTACGTCAGCCACCAGAGCTACCTCTTCAAGGGTACGGTACGCGACAATTTGCTGATGGGCAAGCCTGGTGCGAGCGATGACGAGCTCTGGAGCGCGCTCACGCAGGTCAATCTCGCGGACTTTCTCAGAGGGGAAGCGGGGCTCGACACCTTACTTTCCGAGCGAGGCGAGAACCTTTCGGGCGGTCAGCGCCAGCGCCTTGCGCTCGCCCGCGCGCTGCTGCACGACAGTCCCGTGTACATCTTCGACGAGGCTACGTCGAACATCGACGTTGAGAGCGAGAACGACATCATGGCGCAAATTCACGCATTGGCGGGCCGGAAGACGGTGCTGCTGATCTCGCACCGTTTGGCGAACGTCACAGCGTCGGATGAAATTTACGTGCTGGAGCGCGGCGATATCGTTCAGCACGGTACGCACGAGGCGCTGCTGAAGCAGGGCGGCGCTTACGCCGCGCTGTGGTCGGCCCAGCAGGTGTTGGAGCACTACGGAGAGGAGGCGGCAAAATGAAAAAAAGAAGCGGTTTTACCGTCATGGCGCGGCTCATCGGCCTCGTGAAGCCACTGAGCGGCTACATGGTGCTCGCCATTTTGATGGGCCTTGTCGGCCACCTCTGCGCCGCGTTCATCACGATCTTCGGCGGCTTTGCCGTGCTTGACCTGCTCGGCTTCGCAACGCCCGTCGCGCTCAAGACGACGTTCGTCTGTGTGCTGCTCTTCGCGCTCATGCGCGGCATCTTCCGCTACGCCGAGCAGTCCTGCAACCACTTCATCGCCTTCAAGCTGCTTGCGCTGATCCGCGACAAGGTCTTCCGCGCACTGCGCCGTCTCTGCCCCGCGAAGCTCGAGGGGCGCGACCGCGGCGACCTCATCTCCGTCATCACGTCGGACATTGAGCTGCTCGAGGTCTTCTACGCGCACACGATCTCGCCCGCGGCCATCGCGGCGCTGTTCACGCTCATCATGTGTCTGTTCATCGGGCATTATCACGCGTTGCTCGGCCTTCTGGCACTCGCGGCTTACGTCTGCGTCGGCGTGGTCATCCCGCTCATCACGTCCCGCCGCTCGTGCGATACGGGGATGCGATTCCGCACGGAGTCGGGTGCGCTGTCGGCCTTCGTGCTCGACAGCCTGCGCGGCCTGAACGAGACCATTCAGTACGATCGGGGCGCAGAGCGCCGCGCCGAGATGGATGCGCGCACCGATGCGCTATCCAAAGAGGAAGCCAAGCTCAAGCGTCTCACGGGCCAGAACATGGGCATCACGAACACGGCCATTTTGCTCTTCGACCTTGCAATGCTGGTTTCTTGCGCGGCGCTGGTGCAGCGCGGAGAGCTGACGTTCGACGGGGCGCTCATTGCGGTCCTTGCGCTGTTCTCGTCGTTCGGCCCCACGGTCGCGCTGGCAAATCTCGGTGCGACGTTGCAAAACACCTTCGCCGCGGGCAACCGCGTACTCGACATTCTGGATGAAGAACCCGTGGTCGACGAGGTCACCGGACAGAAAGAGGTCGAATTTACCGGCGCGGAGGCCGAGCACGTCACGTTCTCCTACGGCGGGGAGGACATTCTCTCCGACGTTTCCGTCCGCTTCCCGGAGGGGAGCGTCGTCGGCATTGTGGGCCGCAGTGGCAGCGGAAAATCGACGCTTTTAAAGCTCCTGATGCGCTTCTGGGATGTGCAGAAGGGCCGCGTCCGCCTGTCAGGCACGGACGTTTCCAGCATCAACACGGGGAATCTGCGCGAGATGGAGAGCTTCGTCACGCAGGAGACGCATCTCTTCCACGACAGCATCAAAAATAACCTCCGCATCGCAAAGCTCGACGCGACGGACGACGAGATCGTCGCGGCCTGCAAAAAGGCCGCCGTGCACGAATTCATCATGACGCTGCCGCAGGGCTACGACACGTCGGTCGGCGAGCTGGGCGACACGCTTTCGGGCGGCGAGCGCCAGCGCCTCGGACTCGCCCGCGCGTTTCTGCACGACGCGCCGCTGATACTCCTTGACGAGCCGACGAGCAATCTCGACAGCCTGAACGAGGCGGTCATCCTGAAATCGCTGCACGAGCAGTGCGCGGGCAAGACCGTCGTGCTCGTGTCGCACCGCGCGTCGACCATGCGCATCGCCGACACGGTCTACTCCGTCGAGCACGGGAGAATGAGCTGATGAAGGATATCGAAACCAAGCGCGAGCGCGAAAAGAAGATGATCTCGCAGATGATCGCCCTCTACTGCCACCGCAATCACCACACAAAGGGCGTGCTCTGTCCCGAGTGCGCGGCGCTGAACGACTACGCCCGCGCCCGCTCCGAGCACTGCCCGTTCATGGAGACGAAGACCTTCTGCGTCAACTGCCGCGTGCACTGCTACAAACCTGACATGCGTGAAAAGATCCGCGCCGTGATGCGTTTTTCCGGCCCGCGGATGATTTTCTATCACCCCGTCGCCGCAATCCGCCACGTGGTGGAGACAAAGCGCGAAAAAAAGAGACTGGAGAGAGAAAACCGATGAAGCTGAAACGCCTTTTCTTCCTGATCCTCGGCTGCGTGTGCCTTGCGCTCGGCTGCGTCGGCATCGTGCTGCCGGTGCTGCCCACGGTGCCGTTCTTCCTTGCGACGGTGTTCTGCTTTGCAAACTCGTCGGAAAAGCTGCACACATGGTTTCTCGGCACAGAGCTCTATCAAAAGCACCTCGACTCATTCGTGAAGAAAAAGGGCATGACCGCGCAGACCAAGGCCGGCATCCTGATGTCCGTGACGCTGCTGATGGCCGTCGGCTTTTTCCTGATGCTGCGAAAAGCGCTCTACATTCCCTGCACTATTCTCGCTATTGTGTGGCTCTGCCACCTCGTCTACTTCCTCTTCGGTGTGAAGACGATCAAGACAGAATGCGAGGAGCAGATTTGAGTAAAAAAAGCGGCAGAGCCACCGGAATGCTCCGGCGGCTCTGTCGCTTTTTTGAGAGAGGGAAAAATCATGCTTTTTCGGGGCGCAGCGGGCCGTAGAAGTAGCTCGCGGTCGCGCCGCCGTCGATGAGGAAGGTCGAGCCCGTGATGAACGCGCCCTTGTCGCTCATCAAAAGCTTGGCGACGTTTGCGACTTTGTCCGCCGTGCCGGGGCGTCCCGCGGGGCACTTAGCGAACATGTTCTTGTAGAAGCCGCCGCGCGGGCCGTTGAACTCGTCGAGTGCCAGCGGCGTGACGATGATGCCGGGGGCGATGTCGTTCAGGCGCGCGCCGCGCTTGCCCCATCCGACCGCCTGCGCCGTGACGCGCTTCTCGTTGCAGCACTTCGCCATCTGATAGGCATGGAGCGTGTCACGGATGTTCTCGGGCTGCAAAAAGTCGAGGGACAGCAGCTCCTCCGTCGGCGTGGTGGCGAGCTTTTCGCCCTGCTCCGCCGTCAGGGCGGCCGGACTGGTTCGAGATCGTCACGCCCACGCCGCCCGGTGCGATGACCCTGCCGACCTCTTCTAAAAGTACCGCCGTACCGTAGAGGTCGACCTTCAGGATCGCCTCGATGGGCGCCTGACCGGGCGACACACCCGCAGCGTTGACGAGCATCTTGATCTCGCCGTACCTCTGCCCCTGGCAATGAGGGCCTTGATGGACGAGCGGCTCGAGAGGTCCAACTCGACGGGTGTGACATCGAAGCCCGCCTCGTTCATTGTCTTAGCGATGGCCTGCGCGTTTGCGAGCTTTTTGTCGCCGACGACGATCTTCAGCCCGCGCCCATGCGGCGGGCGATGGCCATGCCGATCTGTCCGGCACCGGCCCATAACATGACGTTTTTCATCGTTTTCCTCCTTACAGCAGCGCCTTGACGCTCTGCGCCCAGGCGTTGATCCTGCTTTCCGGCGTTTCCAGACGGTCGCCGCCGGTGACGCTCTGCAAGGACTTTGCGATGCGCTCGGTATTGCCGCACGACCAGGAATAGTAAACGATCAGGGGCTTTTTCATTTCGTTACCTCCTCGACCCAATGCGCAAGCGCGCTCTTTGCCTCTGCAACGTGGCTGCCGTGGATGGCGAGGCCCTTCGTGACCGCCGCGCCATGGGCAGCCTTGCGGATGTCGTTTTCGGTATCGGAAAGGCCGCTGCCCTCGTGCGTGCAGAAGGGGTGGATGGTCTTGCCCGTGAAGTCGTAGTGCTCGAGGAAGGTGTAGACCGCCATCGGCATCGTACTGCAATAGTTGGGGTAGCCGAGGTAAATTTCATCATAGGCGTCGAGGTCATCGGGCAGATCCAACACCGCGGGACGGGCGTTTTTCTGCCAGTCCTCACGCGCCTGCGCCACACAGGTCTTGTAGTCGTCTGAATAGGGCTCGGCCTGCTCAATTTTGTACAGCTCGCCGCCGGTCAGATCCGCGAGCATCTCAGCAACCTTTTCGGTGTTGCCGACGGAAATGCGGCGGTATGCGCCGCCGAAGTAGTTCTCTCCCGCGCGGGAGTAAAATGCGATCAATGCTGCCATTGTTTCGCTCCTTTCTTATCTCTTTGCGCCAAAAGCGGCGCACGGTTTTTGTTGATGCTACCATTGTAAACCGCCGCGCCGCGGGTATCAATTCCGGTTTTGCGGCTTTTCTATAAGAAAAACTGATATGAAAAAAGGCGGAGCCGTCGGTTACGCCTTCCTTACATGGTCAGGTATCGAATTGTTCTTTCAGCAGCCGTGCGAATTCCGGCACGTAGGGGTTCACGTTCTCCTTTTTCCAGAACGCGCAGTATGTGCGAAGAATCGGCTCGCCGTTTCGCACGAGCGGCACACGGGCAAGCGGTTCGGCTGCCTGCCTTTCGCCGCCCTCCAGCGGAAGAAATCCCCTGCTGCCCGCGACCAGAAGGCGCGCCTCCTCCAGATTCTCGGCATACAGGAATTCACTTGGAAAGCCGAGTACAATGCGGCTGAATTCCTGCTCCGCCTCCCGCTCCGGCGGCGGGGCGATCAGAATGCAGGGAAAATTCTTGAGCTCTGCCGGTGCGACCGCCTCCATTTGCGCGATTGGGCTGTGGGCGGAGACTTCAATCAGGGCGGGCCGGGCTGCAAGGATCAGATTTTCGTAGGCGTCGGAAAACAAGCGGCGCTGATCGTTGAGCGTGATCTCGACCCGATCCTCGCTCAGCATATCACACAGCTCCCCATGGCTGCCGTACGCGATGGAGACGCTGACGTCGGGATACCTCGCCGAAAAGGCCGCGAGCGCGCGGTGGAACTCTCCCCCTGCATAGGTGCGCAGGTAGCCGATCTTCAAATTCGCCGCCTCGCCCTTGGCGACCTTCGCCGCCTCGGCGCACATGCGGTCGCAGTCCGCTGTGAGCAGCAGGCTCTTACGGTAAAAGTATTCGCCCGCAGGCGTGAGCGAAAATGAGCGATTTTTGCGCACGAGCAGCGCAAAGCCCAGCTCACGCTCCAAGGACTGCACCTGCTGGGAGATGGCTGACTGCGAGATGAAATTTTTCTCCGCCGCGGCGGAAAAGCTCCCGAGACGCACGACGGATTGAAAGTATTTGAGCTGCTTGAGCATGATGCACCTCCTGATGTCTAAATGACGATCCCCTCGCAGTGGTCGATCTCGTGCTGGATGATCTCCGCCGTCCAGCCGGTGAAGGTCTTGAGGCGTGTTTGAAATTTTTCGTTCTGCCACTGGACTTTGACGGTCTGGAAGCGCTTTGCCTTGCGCGTGCCGGTGAGGGACAGGCAGCCCTCCTCGGTGTCGTAGGGGCCGGACTTTTTGACGATGACAGGGTTGAACATGAGCATGTATTCGCCGTCATTTTCAAAAGCGATGATGCGCTTGTTGACGCCGATCATGTTCGCCGCCATGCCGACGCAGCCGTCCTTGTGGGCGATTAGCGTGTCGAGAAGGTCCTGCGCGGTGTTGAGATCGTCCGCCGTGGCGGCTTCGGCCTTTTGGGCGAGGAAGACTTCAGCTTTGCATATTTCACGAATCATGGCGTTCCTCCTGAATCTCATGCTGCGGAGCAAAAAAGCGGGCCTGCGCGTCGGCGAAGCGCGTGTTGAACGCCTCAGCCGCCTGAATGCTGAGCACATCGTCGGGGCGCATCATGTCGAAGGCGTGCATGTCAGAATGATAGACGTCCAGCTCTGCCGGAACGCCTGCGGCGCGCAGCCGCTCGAAATAGCGGACGGCCTCGGCGTAGAATGGCTCGCCGTTGCCGACGAACGAATAGGCGGGCGGCAGATGAGAAAAATCCGTCAGCCGCGCCGGAGCGGCGTAGGGCGAGAGCTGCGCGCGGTCCGTGCCGCGCAGATAAAGACGCCACGCAAAATGGTTGCGGCGCGTATTCCACACTCTGCCGCGGTTGTCGCGCGAAGATTCCGTATCGCGGTCGTCGAGCATGGGGTAGAGCGGCATTTGAAACGCGACGCTGACCTTACCTTCGTCCCGCGCGCGGATGCAGACGGCGGCGCACAGCCCGCCGCCTGCGCTCTCACCGCCGACCATGAGCTGATCGCTGCGGACGCCGAACGCCGCGGCGTGCGCTTTCAGGTAAAGGAGCGCGGCATAGCAGTCGTCGATCGCGGCAGGGTATGGGGCTTTCAGCGCCAGCCGGTATCCCGGCGACAGCACGACTGCGCCAAATTTCTTGACGAGGTCGACCGCGCGGGAGGCGTGTACCATTTCTTTCATCCCTGCGATGTATCCGCCGCCGTGCAGCCACAAAATGCCTGCGGCGTTTTTCGGCGCGGCGAGCGGCGAGAGCAGGAGCGCGGACATGCCGCCGTTTTCCGTCGGGATGCGGACAGCCTGAACGCGGATGCCGGGATCAGGCTTCATCGGGCGCATCGTCATCCTCCATTGCCGCGGCTTTTCCCTTGTAATGTGTGCCCCAGACGACCATGGAATCGAGAATGGGCTTTAGGCTGTAGCCGGTCTCGGTCAGCGTGTATTCGACGCGCGGCGGTACCTCGGCGTAGACCTTGCGGGTGAGCAGGCCCTTGGCCTCCATGTCGCGCAGCTGCGCGGTCAGCACCTTCTGCGTCACATGGCCGATGGACTTTTTAAGTTCACCGAAGCGCTTGGTGTCGTCCATCAGGTCGCGCAGGATGAGCACCTTCCATTTGTCGCCGATGAGCATGAGCGTCGTCTCGACGGGGCAGGCGGGTAATTCCATGGTATGACCTCCTTCGTGTTACAGATATTGACCGGTGATGCTGTCGGGGTTCAATTGAATTTCCTCCGGCGTGCCGGAGGCGACGATCCTGCCGCCGGCCTCACCGCCGCCGGGGCCCATGTCGATGAGAAAGTCCGCGTTGCGGATGACGTCGAGGTCGTGCTCGATGACCACGACCGTTGCGCCGTTGTCCAAAAGCGCCTGGAAGACGCCGAGCAGCACGCGAACATCCAGCGGATGCAGGCCGATCGACGGTTCATCGAAGACGAAGACAGAGTCGGTCTGCGTGCGGCCAATCTCGCTGGCGAGCTTTAATCGCTGTGCCTCGCCGCCGGACAGGCTCGGCGTTTCCTCGCCGAGCGTCAGGTAGCCGAGGCCGAGCTGCTTCAAAATGCCGAGCTTCTGGCTGACGGTCTTCCGGTCCGCGCAGAATTCAATGGCGGAGTTGACGTCCATGTCCATGAGTTCAGGAAGCGAGACGTTTTCGCCCGCCTTGTTCATGAGCTTCACGCCATAGGCGGCTCTTGCGTAGCGCAAGCCGCGGCAGTCGGGGCAGGGAATGTTGACGTCGGGCAGAAACTGCACGTCGAGACTTACAACGCCCGTGCCGTCGCAGCCGGGGCAGCGGAGAGAGCCGGTGTTGTAGGAAAAATCGCTCGCTTCATAGCCGTGTTCCTTCGCGTCGGGCGACTTGGCGTAGAGCTTGCGCAGCTCGTCGTGCACGCCCGCGTAGGTCGCGACCGTGGAGCGGACGTTGATGCCGATGGGCGTCGCGTCGATGAGCTTGACGTGCGCGATGCCGTCGGCTTCGACCGAGCGAATGTGCGCGGGCAGGGGATTGCCGTTGATCTTCGCTTCCAGCGCGGGGACAAGGCTCTCGAGCACCATCGTCGTCTTGCCCGAACCGGACACGCCGGTGACGACCGTGAAGCGGCCCCTGGGGATGTCGACCTCAAGCGGCTTGACAGTGTGGATCTGAGAAGTAGACAGATGAACCGTGCCGTTTGCGAACAGTTCGTCCTTTTTGGCGCGCTCGCGCAGCTTTGTTTCAGCCTTGCCGGAGAGGAACGGCCCAATCTGCGAATTTGGGTTTTCTTCGATCATTGGGATGTTCCCCTCGGCGATGACATGGCCACCCTTAGCGCCCGCTTCGGGGCCCATTTCGACGATCCAGTCGGCCTCTTTCAAGATCTGTGTGTCGTGGTCGACCAAGATGACGGAGTTGCCGTCGGCGACGAGATCGTGCATCACGCCGGTCAGGCCCACGATATTCGACGGGTGCAGACCGATCGACGGCTCGTCGAGCACATAGAGGACGCCAGTCGTGCGGTTGCGCACGGCGCGGGCGAGCTGCATGCGCTGCCGCTCGCCGGTGGAGAGGGTAGAGGCCGAGCGGTCGAGCGTCAGGTAGCCGAGGCCCAAGTCGATGAGCCGCTTTGCCGTGCTCTCAAACGCCTCGCAGATGCTCTCGGCCATCGGGCGCATCTCCGTAGGAAGGCTCTCCGGTACGCCGCGCACCCAGTCGACAAGGTCCGAGAGCGTCATTGCGCAGGCCTCGTCGAGCGAAATGCCGCGCAGCTTCGGCGCGCGGGCGGCAGAAGAGAGACGCGTGCCGTGGCATTCGGGGCAGGTCTCTTCCTTGAGGAATTTTTCGACGCGCTTCATGCCCTTTTCGTCCTTAACCTTGGCGAGTGCGTTTTCGACGGTATAGACGGCGTTGAAGTAGGTGAAGTCCAGCTCGCCCGCCTGGTTGGAATTCTTGTTGTGGTAGAAGATGTGCTTCTTCTCCGCGGGGCCGTGGAAGACGATGTCCTTTTCGCTTTTGGTCAGGTCGCGGAACGGTACATCCGTGCGCACGCCCATCTGGCGGCAGATGTCGGTCATCAGCGACCACATCAGGCTGTTCCACGGCGCGACCGCGCCGCCGTCGATGGTCAGGGAATCGTCGGGCACGAGTGTGTCTAAGTCGACGGTGCGGACGATGCCTGTGCCGCTGCACTTTGGGCAGGCACCCTGTGAGTTGAACGCCAGCTCCTCGGCGGACGGCGCGTAGAAATGCGCGCCGCACTCGGGACAGACGAGCTCCTTGCCCGCCGCAACGAGCAGGGAAGGTGGGACGTAGTGCCCGTTCGGGCAGCGGTGGCTGGCTAAACGCGAGAACATCAGACGCAGGCTGTTCAAAAGCTCTGTGCCCGTGCCGAATGTGCTGCGGATGCCGGGCACGCCGGGGCGCTGGTGCAGCGCCAGCGCGGCGGGAACATACAGAACCTCATCCACGCTCGCCTTGGACGCCTGCGTCATGCGGCGGCGCGTGTAGGTGGACAGCGCTTCAAGGTAGCGACGCGAGCCCTCGGCATACAGCACGCCGAGCGCCAGTGAGGATTTTCCTGAGCCGGACACGCCCGCGATGCCGACGATCTTACCGAGCGGAATGTCGACGTCGATATTTTTGAGATTGTGGACCTTTGCCCCACGAATGAGCATTTTGTCGATCATGGTATCACTCCATCAGCTGTGAAAAAAGTGTTGAAAATATACAATAGTATCCTTTTGGTAACTACGCCACAATATTGTGCTTACTTTACGAAAGTTCTCTATGGCGCTATGATAAGGCCAACGAAAGAAAAATACAACCTTTCGAGTACAAAACATTTTGGAGATATTTATCATGAACAAGACTGCTGACCGTAACGAGATATAACTCTCGCATATAATAATAGGGCCATCGCAAAATGCGATGGCCCTGATCTCTCAATCCATATTGCACCACTATGTGCAACGCCCCAAATTCAGTTAAGCACATGTGATAGACACTTTGTTCTGCTGAATTGCCGATTAGAAGGCAGTTAGAAAGTGAGGAAACAATAGAAGTAATGATGACATTTAATGTATTTTCAGGAATGCACATAGCGACACCTTCTTTTAATCATATAAAAATATCATATACTGTCGCAAATTTCAATTAAACTAAACGACTTCTCCTCTTTATCTGACGGAATATGTTAGAAAAGTGTTAGAAAGCGTTATTTTGTGCTTTATAATTACTGTCGAAAGGTTAGAAAAAGTCCTGAAATCTTACGATTTCAGGACTTTTTTGGCTGCGGAGGCAGGACTCGAACCTACGGCCTCCGGGTTATGAGAGCGCCGAGCGGCCGCTCAATCGATAGCAAGAGCCTCCTGGACAAAGCAGGAGGCTCTTACTATTGTGTGGAGTATTCAGGAGAGATCGCTCTGAAAAGCGTTTTATGCGCCGTAGCCGAGCATCACGCGCGGCAGCCAAAGCGCCACATCGGGGAAGAGCGTCAGAATCGCCAGCATCGGTAGCCAGACAAACAGGATCAGCGAATATGTGGACGGCAGCATCTTCGTCAGCGAAGACTTACCGACGCGGGCTCCCATGAAGAGGACTGACGCGCACGGCGGCGTGATGCAGCCAAGGCCGATGTTCACGATCATGATCGCCGCAAAGTGAACGGAGTCAATACCGAAGTTGGCAAGCACCGGCGTCAGAATCGGTGCGCAGATGTACATGGTGCTGGAGTCATCCAGGAACATACCAAAGAGGATGAGCAGGATGTTCACGCACAGAAGGATCACGTAGCGGTTGCCGCCCATACTGGTGGAAACGGCGACGACCAGCATGATGACGGCGGACAGGATACTTTCCTCCACAAAAAAGTCGAAGGCATAATAGGGATAGGTGAAGGCAAAATTCACCGCAAACACACTGACGATCGCCGAAGTGATGCCATAGCAATACCCATGCGTTTTCAGCGAGATCAAAAATACGCCGAACACAAAGATCATGGGCACCAGCGTCTGCGTGGTAAATAGCTTCTGAATCAGCAAATTGACGGCAAAGGCGCTGAAAAAGACGATGAGCGAAAATAAAATATCCTTTTGTCGTTGGCGGCTTTTCATGGCAATCTCTCCAAAGGTGCTTTTTAACATCTTTATTATACTCCATGAGAAGAAACGCTTCAAGATTTCTCACAGGGGGATATTGCGCCGCACTTGTTTCTTTACCGAATCTACACCGGAGAAATGCTATGATATAAGCACACAGCAAAAAGGAGGAAGAATTTCGTGGAAAACGACAGTAGCGACGATAACGGTAACAGCTCCTATATGTTCTGTTCATGTGTGGCATATCTACGCCCTTTGCTGCGGTATCGGGTATAGGCGTGCCTTTTTTTGCTTGGTACGATAATACGAACAGAACATAAAGGAGTTTGAAATGAATTATTTTGGAAGCATTTTCGCAATGGTGGTCTGCATTGCCATGTCCGCCTATTTCAGTGCCACAGAAACGGCGTTTTCATCCCTGAACAAGACCCGCCTCAAGGTGTTGGCGGACAACGGAAACAAGCGGGCAGCGCTGGCGCTCAAGCTGTCCGAAGATTATGACAAGCTGATCTCCACCATCCTGATCGGCAACAATATCGTCAATATCATGGTGGCGTCCATCGGCACGCTTCTGTTCGTCGGACTTTACGGCGACATCGGCGCGACCGTTTCCACCATTGTGGTCACGGTCGTTGTCCTGATCTTTGGCGAGATCACCCCCAAAAGCGTTGCAAAGGACACGCCGGAGCGCTTTGCCATGTTCAGTGCGCCCTTTATCCGGCTCTGGATCTGGGTGCTGACCCCGCTGAATTTTCTCTTTTCCCAGTGGAAAAAGCTGGTTTCTCGCTTCTTCAAGACAAATGACGACGCAAAAATGTCCCACGAGGAACTGCTCCTTTTCATGGAGGACGTGGAGCAGGACGGCGGCATTGACGAAAATGAGGGTGAGCTGCTGCGCAACGCCCTTGAGTTCCGCGACCTGACGGCGGCGGAAATTCTGACGCATCGCATCGAATTGGAGGCCGTGGACATCGACGAGAGCCACGAGGAAATTGCCAGAGCCTTTACACAGTCCCGCTTCTCCCGTCTGCTGGTCTACCGGGATACCATCGATCAGATCGTCGGTGTTCTTCATCAGAAGGACTTCTATATCAACGGCAAGATGACGGATCAGCCCATTACGGCAATCATGACGGAACCGTTGTTCGTCTATCAGCACACGAAGATCCGCGACATTCTAAAAATGCTCCAGCATCAGAAGTCCCATGTCGCCGTCGTTGTAGACGATTTTGGCGGCACGCTCGGTATTGTTACGATGGAGGATATTTTGGAAGAACTGGTTGGTGAAATTTGGGACGAACACGACGAAGTGGAAGAAGATTTTGAAAAGCTGGACGAGAATACCTACCGCGTGGACTGCTCCGTCAGCTTGGAGGATTTTATGGAATTCTTTGATGTCAAGCTGGAATCGGACAGTGTTTCTGTCGGCGGCTGGGTCATGGAGCAGCTGAATAGAGTCCCCGTCAAGGGCGATTCCTTCGCTGTGCAGAATTTGGAGATCACGGTCTCCGGGCTGAGCGCGCATCGGGTGTCCTCTGTCACAGTCAGGCAATGCGGCGTGTGTTTGGCCTGCGCACAATAAATCTATCGCGCAATTCACAAGGAGTGAGGATGATGTCAGAAGAAATGGTTTGCAGAAAGCATCGTCTTTCGTCTTTTCAAATCATCATATTGGGCTTTGCAGGGGTAATCCTGCTGGGCGCGCTGCTGCTGATGCTGCCAATTTCTGCGACAGCTCGGTGTGTAACGCCGTTTCATGAGGCACTGTTTACCGCGACCTCCGCTGTTTGTGTAACGGGTCTTGTGGTGCAGGATACCGGCAGCT